>Ga0308168_1003860_pt1 | contig 11209 bp, 6 predicted proteins | sample PhyCR2_FD_202133 | JGI IMG/M metagenome (GOLD analysis project Ga0308168, IMG submission 202133) | Phyllosphere microbial communities from UC Gill Tract Community Farm, Albany, California, United States - DLSLRC.R2 | ecosystem: Host-associated > Plants > Phyllosphere > Unclassified | place: USA... | reverse complement strand
GCGGCATCGTGCAGCAGCCGGCGTCCGGCTTCGTCGGGCGCGCAGTGGCGGTCGATCTCGCCCGGCCCCAGGTGGCTGTTGGGCCGTCCCTGGCGCGCGAGCTGGCGCGCATGGGCGCGCGCCACCCGCTGCGCGATGCTCGCGCTCGGTTCGCCATCGGCCTGCGCGCCCATGCTATCCGGCGCCATGGCCGCCACCGGCAGCTGGATGTCGATGCGGTCGAGCAGCGGCCCAGAAATGCGGCCCTGGTAGCGCAGCACGGCGTCCGGCGTGCAGCGGCACTTTCCGCTGGCGTGGCCCAGCCAGCCGCAGGGACAGGGATTCATCGCCGCGATCAGCTGGAAGCGCGCCGGAAAATCGGCCTGGTGGGCCGCGCGCGAGATCGTGATCGATCCGGATTCCAGCGGTTCGCGCAGCACTTCCAGCACGCGGCGCTCGAACTCGGGCAGCTCGTCGAGGAACAGCACCCCGTGGTGCGCCAGCGACACCTCGCCCGGCCGCGGCAGGTTGCCGCCGCCGACCAGGGCCACGCCGGACGTCGTGTGATGCGGACTGCGAAACGGCCGCTGGCGCCAGCGTTCGGGCGCGAAGCCGCCGGCCAGCGATTGCACGGCCGCCGACTCGAGCGCCTCGGCCTCGCTCATCGGCGGCAGCAGGCCGGGCAGGCGCGCCGCCAGCATGCTCTTGCCCGCGCCCGGCGGGCCGACCAGCAGGACGGAATGGGTCCCGGCTGCCGCCACCTCGAGCGCGCGCTTGGCATGCTGCTGGCCCTTGACCTCGGCGAAGTCGGGATAGGAAGGCAGCCGCGACAGGCCGGGGCCATGGTGGCGCGCCAGCTTCGGCGCGTCGGGCGCATTGGCGAAGTGGGCGCAGACCTCGAGCAAGGTGCGCGCCGGGTGGATGGCGGCTGCCTCGACCAGGGCCGCTTCGTCGGCATTGGCCAGTGGCAGGATGAAGGCGCGCATTTCGTCGTCGCGCATCTCGTCCTTGCCTGAGCGCGCCATCGCGAACGCCATCGCCAGCGCGCCGCGCACCGGGCGCAGCTCACCCGACAGCGACAGTTCTCCCGCAAATTCGTAGCGATGCAGCGCATCGTCGCGGATCTGGCGCGAGGCGGCCAGGATGCCCAGCGCGATCGGCAGGTCGAAGCGGCCCGATTCTTTCGGCAGGTCGGCCGGCGCCAGGTTGATCGTGATGCGGCGTGCCGGGATGTCGAAGCCGGAATTCTGCAGCGCCGCGCGCACGCGGTCTTTCGCTTCGCGCACTTCGGTATCGGGCAGGCCGACGATGGCGATGCCAGGAAGGCCGTTGGCCAAGTGGACTTCGACGTTGACGGCGGGCGCTTCCATGCCGGCAAGGGCGCGGCTTCTCAGGACGGCCAGACTCATAGTGTTCCTTCCGCATGAACGCTGGGAAGGCCCTATCGTACGGCGCGCGCGGCGGCATCTGTTGCGTGCGGACAGGCATGCGTATTCGCGCTGCATGGCGTACGCATATGCCCCCGAATTCGTCGTCCATTCCGGCTTTTCTACCGCCTGTCACAAAAACCTGACATCGCATTCCACTACCGCTACATTATCTGCAAGGAAATATCTGCCACCATTTACAGACCAGGAGTCACCGCCGATGTTATCGATCAAGCAGCTCAACAAGACCTATGCCAATGGCGTCAAGGCCATCAACGATGTCAGCCTCGAGATCCCGAACGGCATGTTCGGCCTGCTCGGACCGAACGGCGCCGGCAAGTCGTCCTTGATGCGCACCATTGCTACCCTGCAGGACCCCGACAGCGGCAGCATCCATTTCCACGGCCTCGACGTGCTGAAGGACAAGGAGAGCCTGCGCCGCCAGCTCGGCTACCTGCCGCAGGACTTCGGTGTCTATCCGAAGGTCAGCGCCGAAAAGCTGCTGAACCACTTCGCCGTCCTGAAAGGCCTGACCGCGAAAGGCGAGCGCAGGGAGATCGTCGAAGCCCTGCTGCACCAGACCAATCTGTGGGAAGCGCGCAAGCGCGGCCTTGGCACCTATTCGGGCGGCATGCGCCAGCGCTTCGGCATCGCCCAGGCGCTGCTCGGCGCGCCGCGCCTGGTGATCGTCGACGAGCCGACCGCCGGCCTCGATCCCGACGAGCGCAACCGCTTCCTGAACCTGCTGGCCAAGATCGGCGAGCAGGTGGTGGTCATCCTGTCGACCCATATCGTCGAGGACGTGACCGACCTGTGTCCGCGCATGGCCATGATCGCCAAGGGCACGGTGCTGCTGCAGGGCGAGCCGCAGGCCGCGATCGACACCCTGAAAAGCCGCGTGTGGCGCCGCACCGTCACCCAGGAAGCGCTGCCCGGATACCAGGAGCGCTTCAACGTGCTGTCCACCCGCCTGGTGGCGGGCCGGCCGCAGATCAACGTCTATGCCGAGTCGCAGCCGGACGACGGTTTCGTCAGCGTCGAGCCGGACCTGGAAGACGTCTACTTCCTGCAGATCCGCAATGCGAGCCGCGCGGCCGGCCAGGCGGCGTCCGCTCAGGCTGCGCCGGTGACGGCGTGAGGAGGGCGGCATGCTGAGAGAATTCTTCAAGTTCGAGCTGGACTTCCAGCTGCGCCAGCCCCTGCTGTGGGTGTGCGCGCTGATCTTCGGCGCGCTGGCCTTCGGCGCCACCACCAGCGACGCGATCCAGGTCGGCGGCAGCATCGGCAACGTCAACCGCAATGCGCCGACCGTGGTCGCGCAGCTGCTCGGCATCTTCAGCCTGATGTCGATGTTCGTCGTCACCATCTTCATCGCCGGCGGCGTGCTGCGCGACGCCGAAGTCGGCATCTCCGACATGCTGTTCGCCACCCCGATGAAAAAGCGCGACTACCTGATCGGCCGCTTCGCCGCCGGCCTGGTGGCCTGCCTGCTCATCTTCGCCATGATCGTGCTCGGCACGATGCTCGGTCCCCTGATGCCGTGGATCGATGTCCAGCGGGTCGGCCCATTCCCCGGCGCGGCCTACCTGTGGGCGCTGGGCGTGCTGGTCGTGCCCAACCTGTTCTTCATCGGCGCCTTGCTGATGCTGCTGGCCGCCACCACGCGCTCGATCATGATGGTGTACGTCGGCGTGATGGCTTTCTTCGTGCTGTGGATCGTCGCCGGCAGCTTCACCTCGAACATCGACAACGAATGGATCGCCGTGCTGGCCGATCCCTTCGGCCTGCGCGCGCTCGGCCGCGCCACGCGCTACTTCTCGACCGCCGAATCGAATGCCGGCCTGCCCGACATTGGCGGCTACATGCTGGCCAACCGCCTGCTGTGGAGCGCCGTGGCGCTGGCGCTGGTCGGCCTGACCCTGGCCCTGTTCAAGCCGCAGCGCGCCGGCACCGGCAAGCGCCTGTTCGGCAAGGCCAAAACGCAGGCCGCGCAGGCCTTCGTGCCGGTGACGGTGGCCCTGCCGCGCGTCGCGCCGCGGTTTACCGGCGCCACGCGCTGGGCCCAGTGCTGGCACATCTTCGCCTTCGACGCCGTCGCGGTGTTCAGAAGCGTGCCATTCCTCGTGCTGCTGCTGTTCGGCGTGCTGAACATGGTCGGCAGTGCGAGCATGCTGGACGAGATGTTCGGCACCGACGTCTATCCGCGCACGCACCTGATGATCGAACTGCTGAAAGGGTCGTTCAACTTCCTCCTGATTGTCATCGTCACCTTCTATGCGGGCGAGTTGATCTTCAAGGAACGCCAGGCCAGGATCGCCGACGTGAGCGACGCCATGCCGGCGCCGAACTGGGCGCCGCTGGTCGCCAAGAGCCTGGCGCTGGTGGGCGTGGTGCTGGTGTTCCTGTTCGCCGGGATCCTGACCGCGATCGCCATCCAGCTGTTCCGGGGCGGGGCGCCGGTCGAATTCGGGGTGTACGTCCAGGGCATGTTCATGGCCGGCCTGCCGTTCGTCCTGATGGCGCTGATCGCCATCGTGCTGCAGGTCGTCACCAACAACAAATTCATCGGCTACCTGCTGGTGATCGTCCTCCTGATCGCGCGGATCGTCCTGTCGGTGATGCACTTCGATCACAATCTGTACAACATCGCGCTGCTGCCCGAGACGCCGTATTCGGACATGAACGGCTTCGGCCATTTCGTCACGGGCTGGGCCTGGTTCGCGCTGTACTGGACCCTGTTCTGCCTGGCGGCGCTGATCGTGGCCCAGGCCTTCTGGGTGCGCGGCCTGTCGGTCGCGTGGCGGGCGCGGGCGCGCGAAGCGGGCCGCCGCCTGCGCGGAGGCGCCGGAGTGGCGCTGGCGCTGTGCACGATCGCCTTCGCCCTGGTCGGCGGCTGGATCTTCCATAATACCGTGACCCTGGGCGGCTACGAAGCCAAGAACGTGAGCATGGACAAGCAGGCCCGGTACGAGAAGAACTACCGCCAGTACAAGGACCTGCCGCATCCGAAGGTCATCGACGTGCGCGCCGCGGTCGACATCTATCCGGAGCAGCGCCGCGTGACGGTCAAGGGCAGCTACGTCCTGGAGAACAAGACCGACAAGCCGCTCGATACCCTGCGCCTGCAGTTCAATCCCGACGTCGTCACGACCCTGGGCAAGCTGCCGCCGCACCAGGTGGTGCTGGACGACACGGAATCGGGCTTCAGGATCCTGAAACTGGCCGCACCCCTGGCGCCGGGCGCGCGCCTGCCGCTCGACTTCACGATCGATGTGCATCGCCAGGGCTTCTCGAATTCGGGCAAGGCCGACACCTTCAACCTCAACGGCACGTTCTTCAACAACCACGAGTTCTTCCCGATGCTCGGCTACCAGGCCGACTACGAGCTGCTAGAGCGCAACGAGCGCCGCAAGCGCGGGCTGGGCGAGGCGGCGCGCGTCGACTCCATGTTCGGCGGCGGCGCGGACTGGATCGACTTCGAGACCACGGTGTCGACCAGCGGCGACCAGATCGCGCTGGCGCCGGGCTACCTGCAAAGATCGTGGAAGGAGAACGGCCGCAACTACTACCATTACAAGATGGACCAGAAGATGATGCCGTTCTTCGCCTACCTGTCGGCGCGCTGGCAGGTCAAGAAGGGCGACTGGAACGGCATCCCGATCGAGATCTACCACGACGCCAAGCACGGCTACAACGTGGACCGGATGATCGAGGCCACCCGCAAGTCGCTCGACTACTTCACCACCGAGTTCACGCCGTACCAGCACAAGCAGGTGCGCATCCTGGAGTTCCCCAACTACCAGGCCTTCGCCCAGTCGTTCGCGAACACGATCCCGTTCTCGGAGTCGATCGGCTTCATCGCCGACCTGCGCGACAAGGAAGACATCGACTACGTGTTCTATGTGACGGCCCACGAGATGGCGCACCAGTGGTGGGGCCACCAGGTCACCGCCGCCAACGTGCAGGGCGCGAGCATGCTGATCGAATCGCTGTCGCAGTACTCGGCGCTGATGGTGATGGAGAAGGAGTACGGGCGCCACCAGATGCGCCGATTCCTGCGCTACGAGCTCGATCGCTACCTGCGTTCGCGCGGCGGCGAGGTGATCGAAGAGCTGCCGCTCATGCGCGTGGAAAACCAGGATTACATCCACTACCGCAAGGGCAGCCTGATCTTCTACCGCCTGCGCGACGAGATCGGCGAACAGGCGCTGAACCGCGCGCTCAAGCGCTTCCTCGAAGACAAGGGCTACCAGGAGTCGCCGTTCACCACCTCGAAGGAGCTGCTCGACTACATCCGCGCGGAGGCGCCGCTTGATAAGCACGCCCTGATCTCGGACATGTTCGAGAAAATCGTGTTCTACGATAACCGCGTGACGCAGGCGACGGCGAAGAAGCGCCCGGATGGCCAGTGGGACGTGACGATGACGCTGCACCTGGCCAAGATGGAGGCCGACGGCAAGGGCAAGGAAACCGCGCGCGCCTACGACGAGCCGGTGGAGATCGGCGTGTTCGCCCGCGCCGCAGGGGCCAGGGAAGCCGACGAAAAAGTGCTGCTCCTGGAGAAGCGCGTGCTGTCCGGCGCCAATCCGGTGGTGACGGTCACGGTGAAGGAGCAGCCGTTCGAGGTGGGCGTCGATCCCTACAACAAGATGATCGACCGCGTGTCGCGCGACAATCGCAAGGAGGTCGGTATCGAGTGATCCGGGGCGAACATGCCGCCATGGTCCGGCCGTTCGGCCAGGCCATGGCGGGGGAGGCGACGCGTGGACGGCAAACGCGGCATACTGGAACTTCTTCGTTCTTTCGCCGCTCATGATGAAACCTGTCGTCGCTGCCTTTCTGCTCGCCATCCTGCCGCTGTCGTCCCTCGCCGCGCCGGCCCCCGCCGCGCGCCAGGAGATCGCGCACCTGATCGGCTACCTGACCGCGTCCGGTTGCAGCTTCCAGCGCAACGGCAGCTGGCACGACGCCGCGCAAGCGGCGAAACACCTCCAGCGCAAATACGACTACCTGCTCAAGCGCGACCTGGTCGCCTCGAGCGAGGATTTCATCGCGCGCGCCGCCAGCGAAAGCAGCCTCAGCGGCAAGCCCTACCTGGTCCGCTGCGGCGGCAATGCGCCGGTCGCCAGCGCAGCCTGGCTCAAGGCCGAGCTGGCGAAGTATCGCGCCGCGCGCCCATCCCGCTGAGTTCGCGCATCCGAAGAATTCGGCTGGCGCGCAACGATCGTCACCATGGGTATCCCCACCGCATTGACTCGTGCATAACTTTCGTGTGAGGATTTGTTCTATATTAAATAGCAACACTATCTGACTGCGGAAGCGGTACCGGTCGCCACGGAAAGGGCCGGGTCCCGACGAGAGGAAATGCAATGCTGGCTAAGAGCTGGGCATGGTGGGTGCCGGTATTGCTATTGGGCGCATGGAATGGCGCCGCACATGCCACCCAGACTGATCCGATCGCACGGCTGGTGCACCAGGAGCGCTATCAAGAGGCGAACAGTGCGATCCATGCCAGGCTGGCGCGCGACGCCACCGATCCGACGGCACTGGCCGCGTCGGTCGACGTGCGCATCGCCCGGGGCGAGCCGGACGACTTGCCGCAGGCGCGCGCCGCGGCCGAGCGCTGCGTCGGGGCCAATCCGGACAGCAGTCTCTGCGCCGAAGCGCTGGGAAACGTCATGCTGGCGCAGTCGCGCGCCGGCGGCCTGGTCGCGTTCGTGCGCAATGCGCATGCCACGCGCGATACCCTGGAGCGCGCGCTGCGCTTCGATCCGATGAATTACCGCGCCCGCGTGACGCTGATGAGCTTTTATCTGGACGCGCCGTTCTTCCTGGGCGGCAGCGAGGTGCGCGCACGCGAACTGGCCACCGAAGCGCGCCGCCTCGACCCCGACCTGACCCGGCTGATGCGCGCCATGTGCGCTTTCGACGAGGGGAAACTGGACGAGGCCGAGCAGCACATCCTGGCGGCCGACCTGACGCAGTATGCACTGGTGCAGGGCAGCGAGCGCGAGCTGCTGCTGGCCCTGGCCAGCACCCACCTCGACGCCGGCCGCCATGCGCAGAGCGTCCGGCTGTTCCAGGAACTGAACCGCCGGCTGCCGTCCGGCGAGCATGGACTTTACGGACTGGCGCAAGTGGCGCGCGCCCAGGGGCGGCTGGCCGACGCCGCGCTGCAGCTGGAGAGGGCGGCAGCGATCGCCCCCAAGCCCTATGTCTACAAGACGCTGGGCGAAGTCTACGAAGCGCGCCGCGACCGGCCGCGGGCGATCGCGGCCTACCAGGCGGCGCTGGCGGGCGTTCCGCCGCTCGCGCGGCGCGAGAAGAGGCAGGTGACGGCGCAGCTGGCGCAGTTGCAGCGGCGCTGATGGCCGACCGGAGGATGGCGAATTACGCTTCGATTCACGCTTCGATTCACGCTTCGATTCACGCGACGATCAGCGGATTCTTGGTAAGCGCCACCGCCAGGATGTAGGCGAAGCAGGCCAGCGCGGCGACGAAAGCGAGGGCGCGCACCTGGCGCGTGCGGCCGCGCCTGAGCGCCACCGTGCCCAGGCCGATGTAGGCGACCAGGGCCAGCAGCTTGGCGGTCAGCCACGGCGATTGGCCCGGATACTGGCCGCTCCATACCGCCAGGCCGATGGCGCTGGCCAGCAGCAGGGTGTCGATCGCATGCGGCGCGATCTGCACCCAGCGCTGCTCCAGGCGCTTCGATTCGGCCAGCATCCACAGGCCGCGGACGAGGAACAGGGCGCCGCTCACCACGGCGAAGGTCATGTGGATATGCTTGAGGGCGTAATAACTCATCGTTGGGTCGGGTTGGTTGCGACCCCGGCAGTATGCCCGAACCCGGCCCGCGGGCGCGACTGTTCAAAGGACCGGTCAGCCGCACTCGCCGACGTAGTGGCACGACGCGCAGCGCGAACACCCGTCGACCTTGCGCAGCGCCAGCGCGCCGCATTCCGGGCATTTGGCGCCGTTCAGGACGGGCAGCGGCTCGGCCGGCGTCTCCTCTTGCAAGCGCGGCCCTGGCGCGGCGTCGTGCATGCGCCGTTCGAAGCTGCGCGCGAGCGCGTCCACCGGCACCTGGTTGCCCTGCTCGTCGAGGAAGCCGCGCCGCGTCAGGATCCGCTGCAGCATGAAGGCGATCGCCGCGACTTCGGAGTCGTGGTACACCGGCACCTGCACGCCGTCGTCGCGCACGATGTGGCCGCAGCGCACCGGGCCTTTTTCCCATACCACTTCGCGCATGTCGGCCAGCGCCCGCGCGATTGGACCGCCGGCGCGCGCCACCATCGACAGCAGCCGCATCGAGGCCGTGATCCACTGGTGGCCGCCGGTGCGCTGGTTGGCCGGCATGAAGAATTCGAAAGGACGCTCGACCGTCACCTGGCGGCCTTCCCACACGCCTTCGGCGCGCAGGAAGCTCACCGTCAGGTAGACGGTCTTGCGGCCTTCCTGGGTCGAGTACTCGATCTTCGACGTCACCGATTCCAGCTCGCCGAGCGGACGGTGCTCGAAGCGCCTGCGCAGCGGGTCGTCGTCCGCCACCGGCGCGGCCGATGCGTCGTCCGCCGCCGGCGCGGTTGACAACACGCTCCCCAGCACCGCGTTGGGGCGATAGGTCGCCAGCCCCTTCAGGCCGGCGCGCCAGGCTTCCAGGTACAGGTCGCGGAAGTCGTCATAGGGATAATCCTCGGGCACGTTGACGGTCTTGGAGATCGCGGTGTCGATGAAGGGCTGGACCGCCTCCACCATGCGCAGGTGGTCCAGCGCGCGCATCTCGAGCGCGGTGACGAAGCTTGGGGGCAAGGGGACGTCGCCGCGCAGCCGGCGGTACAGGCGCCAGGCGTGGTCGCACACCTCGTAGCTGCGCGTGCCGCCGTCCGCCGTGCGCTTCCTGCGCCGGTAGGTCCAGGAATAGGGCGGCTCGATGCCGTTCGAGGCATTGTCGGCGAAGGCCAGCGAGATGGTGCCGGTCGGCGCGATCGACAGCAGGTGCGAGTTGCGGATGCCGTGCTTGCGGATGCCGTCGCGCAGCGCCTCGGGCAGGCGCAGGGCGAACTGTCCGCGCAGGTACTTGTCGGCGTCGAACAGCGGGAAGGCGTCTTTTTCGCGCGCCAGTTCGATCGAGGCCGCGTAGGCCGCGTCGCGCAGCTCGCTGGCGATGCGCGCCGCCATGGCCCGGCCCGGGTCGGCGTCGTAGCGCAGGCCCAGCATCGCCAGCGCGCTGCCCAGCCCCAGGAAGCCCAGGCCGACGCGGCGCTTGGCGCGCGCCTCGTCGGCCTGCTGCGGCAGCGGCCATCGGGTGGCGTCCAGCACCAGGTCGAGCATGCGCACCGCGACGGTCGCCACCTTGCGCAGGCGCTCGAAGTCCAGCCGCGCATCCAGGGTGAACGGCGCGTCGACGAAGGCGGTGAGATTCAGCGAGCCGAGATCGCAGCAGCCATACGGCGGCAGCGGCTGCTCGCCGCAGGGATTGGTGGCGCGCAGTTCCTCGGCATACCAGAGGTTGTTCTCGGCATTCATGCGGTCGACGAACAGCACGCCCGGCTCGGCGTGGTCGTAGGTCGAGACCATGATGCGCTCCCACAGGTCGCGCGCGCGCACGCTGCGGTAGACCCACAGGCCGTCTTCGCGGCGGTGGCCGCCGGCCGCCTGGTCTTCGTCGCCCGGCTCGGCCGCGTGCACCAGCGCGAACGCCTCGTCCGCCTCGACCGCGCGCATGAAGGCGTCGGTCACGCCGACCGAGATATTGAAGTTGGTGAGACGGCCCGTGTCCTTGGCCGCGATGAAGCGCTCGATGTCGGGATGGTCGATGCGCAGCACGCCCATCTGGGCGCCGCGCCGGGCGCCGGCCGACTCCACCGTGCGGCACGAGGCGTCGAACACTTCCATGTACGACACCGGGCCGGAAGCGCGCGAGGCGGTGCCGGCCACCTTGCTGCCCAGCGGGCGGATCGCAGAAAAATCGTAGCCGACCCCGCCGCCGCGGCGCATGGTCTCGGCGGCTTCGCTGAGCGCCGTATAGATGCCGGGCAGGCCGTCGCTGGCGCCGGAGATCGAGTCGCCCACCGGCTGGACGAAACAGTTGATGAGGGTGGCCGACAGGCCCAGGCCGGCGGCGGACGCAATCCGGCCGGCGGGAATGAAGCCCTGCTGCTGGGCCTCCAGGTAACGGCGCTCGCAGTCGGCGCGCTGTGCTGCCGGCTCGAGGGCGGCCAGGGCGCGTGCGATGCGCCGCTGCACGTCCCCGATCGTGCGTTCGTCGCCGCGCGCGTATTTTTCGCGCAGCACGTCCAGCGACACTTCCTGCGCGGGCAGGGCGCCGGCTGGCGCTTCTGGTGCATTCATGCCGGTCGCCCTATCCATGAATGCACCCGCCATCAGGGTTTGTTGATCGGCGTATCGCCCGATTTGTCGAGATGCGGCGGCAGCACGATCGTCGGATCTTCGGGCTGGGCCGGGAACGGCGCGGTGGCCGACGGCGCCGCGCCTGGCGGCGGGGTGGTCGACGTGGACGATGCCGAGGTGGAGGCGCCGGAAGCGAGGCGGGCTTCGAGCTCGATCACGCGCAGCTCGAGCGCTTCGAGCTTGGCGCGGGTCTTGGCCAGCACCTGGGCCTGGATGTCGAATTCCTCGCGCGTTACCAGGTCGAGCTTGGCGAAGCCCGAGGTCATCGCGGCCTTGACGTTGCGCTCGATGTCCTTGGCCGGACCACTTTCGAGTGCCTGGTTGATCTTGCCCTGCAAGTCGCTGAAGAAGTTGCTGTTGTTCATGTCCCTATCCCTTTCTGCCGGGTT
>Ga0308168_1003859_pt1 | contig 11221 bp, 6 predicted proteins | sample PhyCR2_FD_202133 | JGI IMG/M metagenome (GOLD analysis project Ga0308168, IMG submission 202133) | Phyllosphere microbial communities from UC Gill Tract Community Farm, Albany, California, United States - DLSLRC.R2 | ecosystem: Host-associated > Plants > Phyllosphere > Unclassified | place: USA... | reverse complement strand
AATTCCTGCAGCAGCACTTCGCGTTCCGCGCATTCGAATGGATTCAGCCCCTCGGCCGGTTTCCCGCCCAGCACGGCCGCAGGCGCTGCCGAAGACTGTGGTGCCGCGGGCTGTGCGCCTGGTGCGGCATCGGCCAGCCCCTGACGGAATTCGGGCGGCAGGTCGTGCATGCCGAGGCGATCCGTTTCGCGCAGCGCGATCATGGTGCGCAACAGGTGCCGCAGCTGGCGCAGGTTGCCGGGCCAGCGCTGGCGCTCCAGCAGGTCCAGCAACCGGTCGTCGAGCTCGACCGGACAGCCGGCATCGCTTTCCTCAAAGGCCAGCTGGCGGATCAGGGCGCCGCGGTCCTGGCGTTCGCGCAGCGGCGGCATGGTGAAGGTGACGCCTTGCAGCCGGTAGTACAAATCCTCGCGGAAGGCGCCGCTGTCGATTTTTTGCGTGAGGTCGCAGTGGGTGGCGCTGATCACGCGGATGTCGAGCTTGACCGGCGTCTCGCTGCCCAGCGGCACCACCTCGCGCTCCTCGAGCACGCGCAGCAGCCGCGCCTGCAGCGCGACCGGCATGTCGCCGATCTCGTCCAGGAACAGGGTGCCGCCGTTGGCTTGCAGCAGCTTGCCGCGCTGCCCTTCCTTGCTGGCGCCGGTAAAGGCACCCGCTCGGTAGCCGAAGAGTTCGCTTTCGACGAGGGATTCCGGGATCGAGGCGCAATTGATCGCGACGAAAGGCCGACTCGCTCGGCTGCCGGACAGGTGCATCGCGCGCGCAAAGCGTTCCTTGCCGGTGCCGGTTTCGCCCAGCAGCACGACCGGTACGTTGCGTTCCATGATCCGCTTGGCGGTCTCGACGTTGGCGCGCATCGTCGGGTCGCCGTGATGCAGCGCGTCGAGCGCGTCGGTTTGCTCGGCGGGCGCGCCGAGCCTGGCCGCGCCGCGCTGGGGACGGCGCGCGCCGCTGCCCATGCCGTTACTCGTAAGCGGCTGGTAGACCACGGCGAAGAAGCGGGCGTTGCTGCGCACTTCGAAGATCGGCACCGGATGGAAGGCGCGCCGCGTGGAGCTGTCCACCAGGCCGGGGAAGGTGATATTGAACAGCTCGCAGACGTCGCGCCCGACGATCTCGCCCGGATGCGTATAGCCGAGCAGGGAGAGCGCAGCGCGGCTCGCGGCCAGCACGGTGCCGGTCACGCTCAGCGCGATCGCGCCCTCGCTCAGGGTGCCGACGAATTCGGGCCGGTTATGGAAGCGCAGGATGTAGTCGTGGCGAAACTGGTGCAGGAAGACGCGGTTCTCGATCATCTGCACCGACATGCTGACCAGGGCCAGCGTGTGCTGCTGGGCCAGACGAGATTCGCCGGATGCGTCGAGTACGCCGACCAGTTCGCCCTCGTGGTCGAAAATTGGCGCCGCCGCGCAGGACAGCCCGATGTTGCGCGACAAATAGTGCTCGTCCTGGTGCACGGTAAGGGGACGCCGTTCGACCAGGCAGGTGCCCATGCCGTTGGTCCCCTGCACCCGCTCGCTCCAGACCGCGCCCTGCATCAGGCCGGTCTTGGAGGCGGCGTGGGTAAAGGCTGGATCGCCGAAGTAATTGAGCAGCACGCCTTCGCGGTCGGTCAGCATGATCGCGTAGCCGGAACCGGCCAGCTGCTGGTACAGGTTCGCCATCTCGACCTTGGCCACCGCCTGCACATCGGCCAGCCTTTCCTGGCGCTCCTGCAGCTCGATCGGCGCCACCACCTCGGGCTCGGCGCAGCTGTCGGGATTGAGCTGGTATTCGTTGAGACATCGGATCCAGGATCGCGTGATCCGGTTCCCGGCCCCGATGCAGTCGGCTCCCATTCGGTCGTGGACGACCGAATGGACGCGCTTGACGTGTTCCACGGCAAACTTCGACATACTGTCTCCTGTGTCCCGTGCCCGGCCGGCGCGAACGCCGGCACTGTCAGCTAATGGACTGTTTTGTGAGTTTTGCACCCCATCTGTTGTGGAGAATACACCGATCAACCGTCCGATTGTCGGTCAGTTCCCGAAATTTTTGAATAGCGGCTGGCGCTGTATGCGGTTCACATGGCGAACTTCAGACCGGCATCATCCAGTTTGCATTGGCAGGGAACGCATGACGGAATTGGTGGTCACGGGGGCGGCTTTGTACCGATGGATGGGTTGGCGCAAACGGGCCGTGCTAGGGCAGGGGCGGATTCTGGTGCACAATCTGGCTGGTGATGTTGCCAATCCAATAAAACAGGACGAGCATGAACGAACAAGTTGCACGGCGGGTCGTGCTGGTGCGGGCGATCGAAAGCGCCGACACGGGCCACGAGGTGCTCAGCGAGGACGACCGCAAATATGCCAGCCGCAGCGCGCGCGAACTGGCGGCCTGGCAGGCGGCCGACAGCAAGGCGCCCGCTACCCAGGAACATTTTCTCGAGCAGCGCTCGGACCAGATCATCAAGCGCCTGGCCGAACGCACGCCGGCCTTCGCCACTTTCCAGCGCCGCGGGCTCGGCCTGCCGGGCTTCTGGGCCGCACTGCCGCTGCTGGCGCTGTTTGCCGGCGCGCTGCTCGACCGCATCGCCGATCCGCACCGGGTCGATCTGCTGTCGGCGCCGCTCCTGTTCATCATCGGCTGGAACCTGCTGGTCTACCTGGTGTTGCTGGTGTGGGCGCTGATCCCGGGGCGCAAGACCGGCTGGGCCGGGCAGGGGCTGCTGCGCCGCCTGAGCGTCGGCAAGGCGGCGCTGCCGCGCAAGCTGCCGGGCGCGCTTGCCACCGGCATGACGAATTTCATGAGCGAATGGGCCCTGCTGAGTGAACCGCTGACGCGCGCACGCCTGTCGCGCACCGTGCACCTGGCGGCGGCCGCTTTTGCCCTGGGCGCCGTCCTGTCGCTGTATGCGCGCGGCCTGCTGACCCAATACGTCGCCGGCTGGGAAAGCACTTTCCTCGACGCGAACCAGGTCCACACCCTGCTGTCCTGGCTGTTCGCGCCGGTGCTGTTCCTGTTCCCTTTCCTCCAGGGTTTTAGCCTGGCGGACATCGAATCGCTGCGCTTCAGTGCCGGCACGCCGGCGAGCGGAGGCGAGCGCTGGGTGCATCTGTACGGCGCGACCATCCTGCTGCTGGTGGTGCTGCCGCGCCTGCTGCTGGCGGCGTTTGCCGGCTGGCGCGCGCGGCGCCTGGCGCGGCGTTTTCCGCTCGAGCTGGAACACCCGTATTTCCGCCGCCTGGCCGACAGCATCGGCGCCGGCACGCCGGCCGTGCTGCGCGTGCTGCCCTACAGTTTTACGCTGGACGAGGCGCGCGACCGCGGCCTGTGGACCATGGCCGCGATGGCGCTCGGCGCCCAGGCGCGCGTGCTGCTGCGCCCGACCGTGCCTTATGGCGAAGAACCGAAGGAGGCCCTGCGCGATACGTCCCTGGAAGAAGCGGGCGTCACCGTCACCGCCGCCCTGTTCAGCCTGGCGGCGACGCCGGAAAAGGAAAACCATGGCGCCTTCCTCGACTACCTTGTGCGCAACACTAAGCGCGGCGTGGCCGTGCTGCTGGACGAGTCGAGTCTCACCGAGCGCGGCGCCGGCCAGGCCGGGCTGGACGCCCGCGTGAACGAACGCATCTCCCTGTGGCGCCAGTTCTGCAGTTTTCACGGCACCGCCGCCACCGTGGTCAACCTGGTCGACCCGGCCCGGCGCCCGATCGAACTGGGCGCAGGACTGGCCTTGCCGGAGCTGCGATGAACGAGGCTCCCGTCAAGATCCAGTTCGCCCTCGTCTCGCACACCAACAACGGCAAGACGACCCTGGCCCGCACCCTGGTCGGCGCCGACGTGGGAGAAGTGCGCGACGCCGCCCACGTGACGACCTTCGCCGAAGCGCACCCGCTGCAGACCAGCGCCGCGGGCGACACCCTGCTGCTGTGGGACACGCCCGGCTTCGGCGACTCGGTGCGCTTGATGAAACGCCTGTCCATGGCGGGCAACCCGATTGGCTGGTTCCTGCGCGAAGTGTTCGACCGCTACCGCGACCGTCCGTTCTGGCTCAGCCAGCAGGCCTTGCGCGCGGCCAAGGACGAAGCCGATGTCGTGCTTTACCTCGTCAATTCCTCGGAACTTCCAGGCGACGCCGGCTATCTACCTGCAGAGATGAACATCCTGGAATGGTTGAATAAACCGGTCGTGGTCTTGCTGAACCAGATGGGGCCGCCGCGTCCCGGCGCCGCCGAGGGGCTGGAACAGCAGGAGTGGAAAAAGCACCTGGCGCGCTTCCCGGTCGTGCGCGAGGTGCTGGCGCTCGATGCCTTCGCCCGCTGCTGGGTGCACGAGCACGTGTTCTACGAGGCGGTCGCGCCGCTGGTCGCGCCGGAGAAACAGGCCGGTTATATGCGCCTGCGCACGGCCTGGGAAGAGCACAACCGCCAGCGCTACGCGCAGGCTTTACGGATCAGCGCCGAGCAGGTGGCGGCCGCCGCGCGCGACAGCCAGCCCGTGGCCGAAGAGAGTGGCGGCTTCCTGCGCGCAGCGCTGAAAACCGTCGGCCTGAATAAAGACCGGCAGCAGCGCTATGAAACCGCGATGGCGGGCCTGGTCGAACGCCTGAACGGCGAGATCAACAAGGCGACCATGCGCATGCTGGTGCTGCACAAGGTCGATCCGGGCGAAGCGCGCGCCATCAACACCCGCGTGCGCGAGAACTTCGCCGTACGCGCGCCGATCGACAAGGCACAGGCCGGCCTGCTCGGCGCCGTGGTCTCGGGCGCCGCCACCGGCCTCTCGGCCGACCTGATGGCCGGCGGCCTGACCCTGGGCGGCGGCGCCCTCCTTGGCGCCATCGTCGGCGGCCTGACCGCGGCCGGCGCCGCCTGGGGTTTCAATCAGCGCACGGATGGCGACAAGGCGGGGGTGCAGTTCGCCGACGCCTTCCTGCAGACGCTGCTGACGGGCGCCGTGCTGCGCTACCTGGCCGTTGCCCACTTCGGGCGCGGGCGCGGCAACTACATCGAAAGCGAAGCGCCGGCGTTCTGGCAGGCCGAGGTCGAAGCGGCGCTGGCCACGCAGCCGCTCGACAAGTTGTGGCAGGAAGTGCGCGCCGCGCCCGACCTGGCTGCCGCCAGCGCCCGCGTCTTTGCCGTCCTCGAACGGGCTACCGACGCGACCCTGGCGCGCCTGTATCCGGGCGCCGCGTCGGCGCTGGCGCCCAAGGTGGCAGCGCCGATGTGATACAGGTGTTGCGGTTCACCAGCGCTGATTGAACGCGTGGACGGCAGCGCCGTCCACGCGTCGATCGTTAGGGGGAGATATGCCTGCCAGGCGTCAGAACTGATACTGCCCACTCACCCCCACCACCCAGTTCCTGCCCTGCGCCCCTTCATAAAAGCGCCGGTTGGCATCCCCCACGATCACCGAGCCCACGTACTGCCGGTCGAACAGATTGTTCAGCCGCACGAACTCCTTGAAGCGCCACTCTCCTACCTGCTGGCTGGCCTGGGCGCGCGCATTGAAGATCGCATAGCCCGGCGCCGCCTGGGCGGTATTCGTGTCTTCCGGATACACGCGGCCGTTGGCAATGGTCTCGAGCGCGGCGCCGTAGCGGCCGGCCGCTTCCTTCCAGCCCAGTTCGCCGTACAGGCTGACTTTCGGCACGCCCGGCAGGCGGCTGCCTTCGGGCACGCTGCCGAAGCCCTCGTCGTAGATCGCGCGCAGTGCGGACAGGGCGAGCTTGGCGCTCCAGCCGGCGCCGAGGGTGGCATCGAGCGACAGTTCTCCGCCCTGGCGCAGTGTGGCGCTGGCGTTGCGGTAGCTGGTGCGGCCGCCGCTGGATACGTCCACGACGAGTTCATCCTTGGTCTTGACCTGGAACAGCGCCGCATTCACGCGGATGTCCTCGGTGACGAAGGCTTTTACGCCCGTCTCCAGGTGAGTGCTGGTGGCCGGTTGCAGGTTGAAATTGAAGCCGGCGCCGGCGCCCGAATAGAACACTTCGTTCAGGGTAGGCGTTTCGAAGCCGCGTGCGGCGCTGGCGTAGACGTTCAGCGTCGGCGTCAGTTTATAGAGCAGGCCGACCAGGGGCGTGGTGTGGCCGTAGCGCACCCTGCCGCTGTCGTTGCCGTTGGACAGGTAGCGGTCGGCAACCTCGAAGGTGACGCGACTGCGGCGCAGGCCGCCCGTGACGACCCACTTGTCGCGCTCCCATTCCATTTGCACGTAGGGGTCGGTGTTCGAGACCTTGTCTTCCTCGTCGCGGCGCAGGCGTCCGCGCACGCCGAACACCGTGTCGGCCCCCGCTCCGGCTCCATTTACGACGAAATTCTCGTAGCCCTGGCGCGAGTCGGTCGAACGGCCAATGTCGAGGCCGACCGTGGTGCGCAGGGTGCCGCCGGCCAGCTCACGCACGTCGCGCCAGTTGACGTCGACACCATAAAAGTCGCGGTCGAAGTCGACCACGCCGCCCGAGTGCGTCGGCGGCGCCTGGAAGCCGCGCGAGAACGACTGGTACTGCACCACGCGGCGGTTGCCGCCATACGCCGTCACCTGCAGCCGGTTGGCGCCGAAGCGGCTTTCCCAGGTTGCCCCAAACTGTTTGTGGTCGATGCTTTTCCGGGTGTTGTAGCGCTCGGCCAGGGTGCGCTGCGGGAACTGGGTGTCGGTGGTGTCGATTTCGCCGGCGCGCGGATCGCGCTGGTAAGTCTCCCAGGTGGCGCCGAGCGGATCTTGCGTGTCGTCCTGGCGCAGGCCGCTGGCGGTCAGCACCAGGCGCGAGGTGCTTGACGTGGCCGCCGTCAGCTTGGCATAGGCCTGGTCGCGCCGGGCCGCGCCGTGATCGCGGAACCCGTCGGTGTCGAAGCGCGAGGCATCGATCAGGTAGCCGAGATTGCCGCTGCTGCCCTGGGCGTTGACGTCGAGCTTGCGCAGGCCGTCGCTGCCGGCCGATACGCTGGTCTCGACCGAGGGCGGCCCTTTCGGATCGCGGGTGAACAGCTGGACCACGCCGCCCGAGTGGTTGCCGTACAGGGCGGAGAAGGGTCCGCGCAGCACTTCGATGCGTTCGGCCATGTCGAGGTTGAAGGTGGCGGCCTGGCCCTGGCCGTCGGGCATGCTGGCCGGGATGCCGTCGGCGATCAGGCGAACCCCGCGCACGCCGAAGGCGGAGCGGGCGCCGAAGCCGCGCGAGGAAATCTGCAAGTCTTGCGCATAGTTCTGGCGGTCGCGCGCGACCAGGCCCGGCACCGCGGCCAGCGCCTCGGAGGCGTTGACGCGCGGCTGGGTGTCGCGGATCTGGGCCGCGTCGATCACGTCGATGGCGGCCGGTAAATCGAAGCTGGCGTGCTCGGAGCGGCTGCCGGTCACCACGACGACGTTCATCGGCCCCTGCGCCGTCGGTTCCTGCGTTCCCTGCGGTTCGTCCGCCGCGAACACGGCCAGCGGCCAGCAGGCGCACAGGGCGGCGACCGCGTTCAAACGGAATACGTGATGCGTCATTGGTTCTCCATTGTGGGGATGGCTCCCGGTTGGGCGTGAATAACAATTCGACAAGCAATATACCTGTCATGCAAAAAACGCGCCCACGCGTGCCGTGTCCTCGCCGCCGTCCGGATGCTGCGCTATTGATCCGCTGTGCTGTCCCCCGTTTGGAACAGGTGTGTCAGAAACGAGCGGGGTGGTCCTGCGGCTACGGGGCAAGCGGGCTGGCACGGTGCTTGCGAAAGCCCAGGGGTGCTCCGACACGCCGTTGTCGCCAACGGTCTAACACCACCAATCAAGAGGATGACATGAATCTCGCGGACATCAGCAAGCTCGGCGTCGCCAATCCGTTCAAGCAGCGCTACGACAACTACATCGGCGGCAAGTACGTGGCGCCCAGCAAGGGCGAGTACTTCGCCAACGTCACGCCGATCACGGGCCAGCCCTTCTGCGAAGTCGCCCGCTCGACCAGCGAAGACATCGAACTGGCGCTGGACGCCGCTCATGCAGCGAAAGAAGCCTGGGGCAAGACCTCGCCGGCCGAGCGCGCCAACATCCTGAACAGGATCGCCGACCGCATGGAGCAGAACCTCGCCATGCTGGCCACCGCCGAAACCATCGACAACGGCAAGCCGATCCGCGAGACGACGGCGGCCGACATTCCGCTGGCCATCGACCACTTCCGCTACTTTGCCGGCGCCATCCGCGCGCAGGAGGGCTCGATCGCCCAGATCGACCACGAAACCTATGCCTATCACTTCCACGAGCCGCTGGGCGTGGTCGGCCAGATCATCCCCTGGAACTTCCCGATCCTGATGGCCGTGTGGAAGCTGGCCCCGGCGCTGGCGGCCGGCAACTGCGTGGTCCTCAAACCTGCCGAACAGACCCCGGCCTCGATCATGGTGCTGATGGAGCTGATCGGAGACTTGCTGCCGCCGGGCGTCGTCAACGTCGTCAACGGTTACGGCCTGGAAGCCGGCAAGCCGCTGGCATCGAGCAAGCGCATCGCCAAAATCGCTTTCACCGGCGAGACCGGCACCGGGCGCCTGATCATGGGCTATGCCGCGCAGAACCTGATTCCCGTCACGCTGGAACTGGGCGGCAAGTCGCCGAACATTTTCTTCGCCGACGTGATGGATGCGGACGACGAATTCTTCGACAAGTGCCTGGAAGGCTTTGCAATGTTCGCGCTGAACCAGGGTGAGGTGTGCACCTGCCCCTCGCGCGTGCTGGTTCAGGAATCGATCTACGAACGCTTCATCGAGCGTGCGCTGGCGCGGGTGGCCGCGATCAAGCTGGGCAATCCGCTCGATTCGTCGACCATGATCGGCGCCCAGGCCTCGCAGGAGCAGCTCGAGAAAATCCTGTCCTATCTCGACATCGGCCGCCAGGAAGGCGCCGAAGTGCTGGCCGGCGGCGAACGCCACCTGCACGGCGGCGAACTGGCCGAGGGTTATTACGTGCGCCCGACCGTGTTCAAGGGCGACAACAAGATGCGTATCTTCCAGGAAGAAATCTTCGGACCGGTGGTCTCCGTCACGACCTTTAAAGACGAGGCCGACGCGCTGCGCATCGCCAACGACACCTTGTACGGTCTCGGCGCCGGACTGTGGACGCGCGACGCCTCGCGTGCCTTCCGCATGGGGCGCGCGATCCAGGCCGGCCGCGTCTGGACCAACTGCTACCACCTGTATCCGGCCCACGCCGCGTTCGGCGGCTATAAACAGTCGGGCATCGGCCGCGAGAATCACAAGATGATGCTCGACCACTATCAGCAGACCAAGAACCTGCTGGTCAGCTATAGCCCGAAAGCGCTCGGCTTCTTCTGAGCGGACAGTCCCGGCGGCTCCGGAGCCTGTTATGGTTCCGGAGTCTTTTTTATCCGAAATCGGAGGTGTTGAATGGTGACTGCGCCCGAGCGCGTGACCGCGACGCCGGCGGCACACGCATTTATCGAGGAATTGCGGCGGCGTCATGGCCCGCTGATGTTCTTCCAGTCCGGCGGCTGTTGCGACGGCAGCGCGCCGATGTGCTATCCGGCAGGCGAGTTCAACCTGAGCGACACCGACGTCCTGCTCGGGGTGCTGGGTGATACCCCGTTTTATATGGGGAGCGAACAGTTCGCTTACTGGGAGCATACCCAGCTGATCATCGATGTGGTCGCCGGCAATGGCGGCATGTTCTCGCTCGACAATGGCACCGGCCGCCGTTTCCTGACCCGCTCGCGTTTATTTACCGACGAGGAGTGCGCGCTGTTGCGGGCCCAGTCGCCGTCTTCCTTACCGTCGAGTTCGCCGCTCAGTGCGCGGCACAGCTGACCTCCAGGCGGACCAAGAACTGATCAGTTTCTGAACACGAGGAGGGACGACACAGCCGCCTTCGCCCCGTGAACTGCTGGGCACGAGATTTGCCATCGCTGTCGGGTGCATCACTCATGCATTCCACATAACCGACAAGGAGACGGCGATGAACAAGCGGGTCTCGAAATTTCAGGCAACAGCAGTACTGGGTGCGCTGGCCGCATGCATGCAGCCGGCGCTGGCGGTCGACATCAAGGCGGGAGACTGGACCGTGAATGTAGGCGGTAATGTGAACGCCTACTATACATTCGTGGACTGCGACGGCGGCCAGGTCGGCGGGCTGGCGCTGGGCGGCCAGGCACTTGGCTGCGGCGGAAGGGACAGCCGCACCACGATCGGCAACGGCTTGCTGCCCAGCGGACTGGTCACCTCCGCAACCTCGCAGCTGGGTGGTTACGATGTCAAGGCGCTGATTGGCATTTACGTCCACACGGCCACCGACAGCGCAATTGCGCAAAATAACGGAGTGGACGTGCGCCAGGCTTTCTTTTCCTTCGGCGATGCACGGCTCGGCACCGTCAAGCTGGGGCGCGACTATGGCATCTTCGGCGCGAATGCGATCCTCAACGACATGACGCTGATGGGCGTCGGCGCGCCGGTGCAGGCGACCCAGCGCGGCCGCGTGGCGCTCGGCCACATCGGCGCCGGCTATGCCTATCTGAACCATTACGGGCAGATCGTCTACACGACGCCGAAGCTGGCGTCGGGACTGAGCGTCGATCTTGGCCTGATGAGTCCGGTAGACGACACGCCGGTTATCGCCCCTTCCGCCTACCGAGCCACGTCGACGCCGCAGTTCCAGGCCCAGGCGACCTTTACCCAAGGCGACATCAAGGCCTGGCTCGGCGCCAAGAGCCAGCGCTTCGAGCCCCTGGCGGCAGGTACCCCGAGCCTGACCATGCTCGCGTTCGAGCTGGGCGCGCTGTACCAGTACGGACAGGCAGGCATGCTGGTGAATTTCCAGCGCGGCAGGGGGCTGGGCATCCTGTCCGATGCCGACCAGGGGCGGGTGTACACCACCCACTACCTGGTGCAGGGCACGTACAAGGTGTCGGACCAGCTCAAGGTCGGCCTCAGTTACGGCCGCAGCAGGAACAGCGACGATGGGGCCGGCACCGGGGGGCTCAGGTCGAACGCCAACGTCACCCTGGGCGCCTACTACGCGCTCAATAGCGCAATCACCCTGGTGGCCGAGGGCGGGCAGACGCGTTCGAAGGCATTCGCCGGTCCGCGCGACAAGATGAATGGCATCGCGCTGGGCGGTATTATTTTCTTCTGATCAAGCAAATGAACCCTGTCGCCGCAGCGCACAAAAAGGGCTTGCCGGCGGCGGACAGGGTTCGCTATAATTCGCCTCCGCTTCGGCGCTGTCTGCAAAACGTTAACGTAATCAAGTAGTTAGATGCATG
>Ga0308168_1003855_pt1 | contig 11223 bp, 10 predicted proteins | sample PhyCR2_FD_202133 | JGI IMG/M metagenome (GOLD analysis project Ga0308168, IMG submission 202133) | Phyllosphere microbial communities from UC Gill Tract Community Farm, Albany, California, United States - DLSLRC.R2 | ecosystem: Host-associated > Plants > Phyllosphere > Unclassified | place: USA... | reverse complement strand
CAGCTCGCCGTTGTCGATGCCAGGATGCCCCACCCATTCATAGCCGCAGCGGGTGACCAGCTCATTGAAACCTTCCAGCCAACCCAGACCACCACGGCCATTGAGCTCGATGAAGGACGGATTGACCACTTCCTTGACCGGCGAATCCCAACCCATACGCACATCGCCAACCGACGCCTGCAACACGTTCATGCCACGCGTCGGCACTACCGAGAGCTTCATCGTGCCGTTATTAATATCGACAATGCTCACGCCCTCCTGCCGACCACCGTGCAGGGTGCGCAGGGTAACGCTGAAGGGTTTGTCGGTTTGGATGCCAAGCTGCTGGCTGGTGACCTGCCAGTTCTGGGCGGCTTTGTCGGTATCGAGCAGCACGTAATCCCAGGCCAGGGCGTGGGAGGCGGCAGAGAATGCGCTGAGGGCAACGAGGAGTTTTAGCGGGGTCATGGCGGTGGCCTTTATTGGAGTTGTTTGCGTTTTATAAACTCGATGAAACGTTTCAGCAAGCTTAAAAAGCGAGACGACGCGGGAAAATGCCAGGAAGGAGATGAAACTAGAATGGAGCAAAAAAGTGGGATGAGCGGCGTATGAGCTTCAGACCATCCGTGCCGGTTACAACCTTGGCGTTGCTCGTCGGCTGCAATGACGCTTAAAGTCCCCCGGTCCCCCACGTGGCGACCAGGTTTGGCGACCTGATTATCGGTAAATCATTGCATTTATCGGAGTTTCAAAAATGGAAAGATATATCCCTCTTACTGGCATCGAACGGGTTCCAGCCTCCCTACTCATTGACTCGCAAGCACCGCTCGATGTGCTGCAAGCGATGGCTGACTACCGTATTCGTACCGTGACTCAAGTATTGGAAAACATCGCTTTTCGGGGTGAGGTCGAGGTTGATTGCGTTGTGCTTTCAGACTTTGCACAACTGCTAGCTATACCATTGCGAGATGGGTGTGATCTGATGGATGTTATCGCGCGTCGATTGCGGGAGCAGGCTTCGGAGGTAGAAGCGCACTCTACAACGGTTAGCTAGTAAAGGGCTCCGCGCGCTGGAGCAAGCAGGCCAGCGCGTGGAGGAGGAACTGGGTATCTTTCATGGGCCGTAAACGGCCCAATGCAGACGTTCCCGAACGCCCAAGCACGCATTCCCAGTAAGCGGAGCGAATGACTTGAGTCGCCTTTCAGGAGCTGAGCTGGTCGAATAGCTTTTGCAGAAAAACATCGCCCGCCACTGAGTCTGATAGTAAATAATGCCCAGACCAATTGTCCCAGCCGGCTGCGAGGCTGAACTCAGCACATTGGAAATTCTGGTGAATTTTTTCATCAATGCCTATGACAGGTGAACCCCATCGTTTGAACCCTCGGAGTTTGATCAGGTTATCAGCTAGCGATAGCCAACAAGCGTCTGACAACTCGTTGAAACTGAGTGTTAGATGTCCATTAGCTGCCGTATCGAGAGTTGGGTTCATCTATTGCCGTCTAAGGTTTGACGCGAAGGGAATGCACAAACGTGGCTGCGAGGGCGTTTGTTAGGTGCCTGATCAAGTTTGAGACCGTTTTATTGCGTTGGCGAGCTGTTCGGCGTTGTTGCGCAATTCAGTGAATTTTTCGTTTAGCTCGACATGACCTGGATTCCAAGAAAGGACGCCATCGACATAGCTTTGACCAAGAATGAGATCATTTAATGAGCCCATTCCGCCATAGGCTGACAGTAGATACTCAATCCCATAGTAATCAGAAGCCAGCAATAGTGCCCTTGCCTTACGCATCCAAAAGCTCCAGTGGGTGTCTCCATCGCTTTCAAGCACGATTGCAAGCTGATCAAGAATGCAGATCAGCTCGTCGGTTTTCGGTCCCATTTCTCGACATCGTCCAAAGTGAAACGCGGCATGGGCGGGATGATCCGCTGTTGAGTATTTCTCGCCCGCTAGCTACATAAGCTACTGTTTCGCCATTAGAGTGTCCACGGGCCGCTTTTGGCCGATTGCTGTCGTTCGTGACTGGTGGCTTTCGGCCAAAGTGGTCATTCGTGAGTTGCTATCAGCAGTCAGTATTTCGATGTGCAGTCAGCCGCGACTCCCGAATCGGTGATAATGGCCAAATAAAAAAGGAGTGCCTCTGTAAAGGACACTACTTCCTGCTTACTCGAAATACTAAATCGCTTGGTTTTGGTCAAGTGCTGTGGCTTACCGGTGCGAACTCTGCTTTCACAAAATATGTTTTTTCTCCGGTTTCGAGATTCGATATACCGGCCTGCGCACCAACCTCTACTAGCTTTGCCTTGACTGACAGTTCCAAATTTTTGTCTGTAGAGAATGACGTGTTTTCTTTAATCTCTAGGGACGCAGTCAGACAGCCGCCCACTTCGCGTGCAAACACGACAGCCTTCCATGAAGGCTCATACGACAGCCAAAAGAAGTTCTCACGATCGACTTTGCTATCTACGTTCCAAGGTTTGCCGGTTAACGAGAACTCACGTGTATCGAATGAATCAGTATCGTATTCAGTTTTACCTACGTAACTGACTGCGCCTCCACCCATAGAGCCAACTTGCACCGATGCTTTTGCGCTGATGGAATCGCGGGTTTTATCGGATACTTTCTTGGTGATGCTGATTTTGGTCGCTCCGAGTTGAACCAGTAGCTTTACCAGTTCCGATTCGCGCTCCTCCAGCAGGATTGCGTCGTAGCTATCGCTGGGAATGTAGAGGTTCCTGTTATCCGGGTTCGAATAGTCGGACAGTGGGTGTTTGCGGTAAGCCTTGCCAACGACTGGGTGCCCTGGCTGGAAACGATAGTCAGCCTCTTTGGCTTGGGTGCGGGAAAGCGAATGGCGTTGTACGTAAGCAGTGAGCAAACGTGTTTCTTCGGCTATCGCTAGAGCTGGGGTTGATTCATCTGTTGTGGCGCTGCGATCTTTGGCGAATGATGCACCCGCGCCTGCAACACCAACAGCGGTGGCCGCTGCGCCAATAATCATAGAAATAGGCAGAATAGGAATCAGGAATGACGATGCAGCAGCCGCTGCAGCCGTAGCTACCGCTACGCCGGGATATGCAGTTTTTCCAGTCAGCGGTGTTGTATTTTGGCCAGGAAGTGTGAAGTTTGGGGCGTAGCCGCTGTCATTTTGCTGGGAGGTGTCTGAGGCGATATGATCTTCTACGATGTAAATGAGATCTAGCATTGGGTAACTCTCCTTGTTGGCCAAACACATGGTTGCAAAGCCGGCATTTAGTGATCGTTTACTTGTCAGGGAAGTGTCTATTGATGCATTTGTGTCGGCCTTGCTCGACGAATCTTGAACCGACCCTGATTTCCTAGACGCTTTTGACTGGATGCTTCTGGCCGAATGCAGCCAATTACAACTGCCGTTTTCGGCCGATCGCGCACGCTCAATCTTGATCTCCGGGCTCTCCTGATGCCACTGCCAGGATTGCCGCATATGCGCCTTCCTCAGGAACATAGGAGACAAATCTTTCACTGGCATCCTTTTGCACCCCAAGGCGTCCGCAGTTCTGGCATTCGTAGGTAGACGACGTTCTGTGGATGTATATGCTGGATATCCGGCCCTGCAGTTCGTCAGTAGCGCTGAGCGAGGGTGTGAACTGGCCAAATTTCTTAGCTATCGCAGCCTTGTCTCCAGACTCCGCAGCTTCTACCAGAGATTTGAGCTCACGGTGCACTTCTTCCCAAAATTCATTTTCTACCTCCTTCAGTGGTGTCGGTGGCAAGACGCACGATCCGAAAGCGAAGAACAGCATGTCCTATCAACGCTTTGCCAGCATCTGACCAACGTGTTGCCCCCCCAGAACATCCAGTTCGCCCAGTTGATGGATGGCTATAGCGACGTACCGAGGTTTACCCAAATCAGCTTGCCTAGCCGCTGCTAAAGGACTAATTTCGGCCAGCTTTGACCGCCAATAGAATAAGGGACGAATCTCATGGCAACATTTGATGAGCGGCAACGAGCTTGGGATTTATTTCTGCAGCGTTGGCCTCTCCAGGCGCTGAGTGGTTTGACACCAAGCACTTATAATAAGAGCGGTGATCAGGACACTTTTACCTATTGGCTGGAATTTGGCCTTGGACGGATGCTTGGCTCAATAAGAGGCGGTGACTCCTCCAAACTGGGTCTGTACGAGCGTAAAAATGAGCCCAAGGGGCCGCGAGCTCATGTACAGGCGGGCGAGCTGTACTCATGGAAGAAGAAGTACGGAGCTTCGGAAGGTGAGGCTTTTAAAAATATTCATTCAAAAATCATCGAAGTTGCCAACGCATCTAGCAAGGGAAACTTGGCACTTGTTCAAGAGATTGATCTGGAGCATGTACTGAAGTGGAAGATCGCGTTTATCTATCAAGATACCCATCGCCCTTGTGTGTTGCCGATCTACAATTATAAAAAGCTGAGTGCAATTGCCGGTGCGACGGGTCAACGTGTCACTCAGGCTGATCTATATGCTCGTCTGATGGAACAACGCGGTGAGCAATCCGTTTTGGCTTATGGATTCGATCTGTGGGATTCGGCGAAAGACGCGCTTGATGATCAGGAGGTGGAGGAGATGTTGGAAGGTGAAGTCCAAGCCACAAAAAACATGTGTAAGCCGCCGTTAAACCAAATTCTTTTCGGCCCTCCAGGTACAGGTAAAACCTACAACACAATTAACCAAGCGCTGGCTATCCTCGCTCCGGAGTTCCTGACGCAGAACAATGGCGACGACCCCGAGTCCCGTAAACGTTTGAAGACCGAGTTCGATCGTTTTGCTTCGGCCGAACGTGTACGTTTTGTAACCTTCCATCAGAGTTTCAGCTATGAGGATTTCGTCGAAGGGTTGCGCGCTTTGCCTCCGAATAGTGAGGGCAATCCCGGCGACTCACTGGCTTACGATGTAGCCAAGGGTGTTTTCGTCCAGTTGTGTCTTGATGCTCGCAGCGACCCAGTATTGGAGCAAAAGCTTGGCTTGAAGAAAGATCCGACCATCTGGAAAATCTCCATCGAGGAAGCAAGCAGTGACGGGCGAACCCGGCGCTACTGTTTCCAGCACGGCGAGGCGCGTATCGGCTGGCATAAGGTGGGTGATATTCGCGAGGCCGATCTAACCGATCCTTCGTTCAAGCTGGGTAGCAATGACAGGAGTTCACTGTCCAGCTTCGGGCGAGAAATTGAAGAGGGTGATGTGTTGGTGTGCCTGGGCTCGCGCAAGAGTATTTGCGCGGTTGGTGTGGTGGCTGGAGAGTATGAATACACTCCGGATGTGCCAGAGGGCGTGCGCAAGGACTACGTGCAGCGTCTCCCAGTCAACTGGTTACTGAGTGATATCGATTTCGACATTACTGCGCTCAACGGCGGTCGAGGGTTGACGCTGAAAACGGTGTATCCCATTAATCGCATCAGTTGGCCTGAATTACAGCTAGGGCTACAGCAGGCTGGTTTCAGTCTGGCCAACGAGACGAAGCCGCCAGCACCCGCGGAAAAACTGCCTTATGTGTTGATTATCGATGAGATCAATCGGGGCAACATCTCGCGCATTTTCGGCGAGTTGATCACGCTGATTGAATCGTCCAAGCGTGCCGGTGCCGCAGAGGCGCTTGAGGTGGTGCTGCCTTACTCAAGGCGGCACTTCAGCGTACCGGATAACGTCTACCTGATCGGCACCATGAATACCGCCGACCGCTCGCTTTCGGGGCTGGATATCGCGCTGCGCCGTCGCTTTACTTTCCGCGAAATGCCGCCTCGACCAGAGTTGCTGGATCGCCTCGAAGTGGCTGGGTTGAATATCGGTCAACTGTTGCGCGTGATGAACCAGCGCATTGAAGTGTTACTCGATCGTGAGCACTGCCTGGGACACGCCTACTTTATGCCGCTAAAAGAAGAGGGCTTGGGAGATGCCGACTTGCTGGTGAAACTTGAGTTGATTTTCCGCAACCAGATTTTGCCGCTGCTGCAGGAGTACTTCTTCGAGGACTGGCAACGGATCCATTGGATCCTCAATGACCATCGCAAGTCTGCGCTCGACCGCTTTACGATACAAGACGTGCAAGATGTAACGGCGTTGTTCGGCACGATCAACTTGCCGGCTCAAGTGGGAGGCTGGCGAGTCAATGAGGCGGCGTTCAAGCGGCCGTCGGCGTATGCCGGGGTCATCGCGGTCAATGCTGGAGCACAAGTGCTGCCAGTCGTCCTAGAGGAGGTGGGCGCGTGAGCGCACCCATAACCGTGCGTGAGTACGCTCGTCTGACCACGGCGGCCGTCGCCCCCGGTAACCTGGACCGTGCGCAAGTTTCTGCAAGTGCTTTCGACTGGCTCTGCGAGCTTAGCGCGGGCTTCAGCCGCAATGGTGCCAGGCTGTTACAGGTGGAAGGGCGCAGTGAGTTGAAGTGGGATTCCTATGTGGGTGTTCTTGAAACTCCTTGTGGCACGCGCCTCGAAATTCTGCCCAAGCACCATGAGCAGGGAGACTGTGAGTACAAGGGGCGCGCGTTGCTGCGCAAATTGATTCAGAACGCTCTGCAACTGAAGCCACGCGAGACCTCGGTGGCGAGCCTCGAACTGTTCGATAAATCGCTCAGCGAGTGGGTGATGGGGCAGTTTCTCAGCGAACTGGATTTGCTGGTAAAGCGTGGCATGCGCTTCGACTATCAACGTATCGAAGAGGAGCAGCGTTTTCTGCGCGGCCAGCTTGACGTGGTGGCGCAAATGCGCCAGCCGCCCGGGCGCCAACATCGATTTCAGATTCGCCACGATGTATTCCTGCCTGACCGTGCCGAGAATCGCTTGCTCAAGCTGGCGCTGGAGCAAGTAGCCAAGAGCACACGTGATGCCGACAACTGGCGCCTGGCTCATGAACTGCGCGTCATGTTGACGGATGTTCCGGCCAGTCGACAGGTAGGCCACGATTTGCGAGCGTGGAGCCGTGATCGGCTGATGTCGCATTACCAGTCGATCAAGCCGTGGTGCGAGCTTATCCTCAACCAGCAGATGCCGGTTGCTGTGAGCGGCCAATGGCGCGGCATGAGTTTATTGTTTCCGATGGAAAAGCTGTTCGAACAGTACGTGGAAGGTTGGCTGCGCCGCCGCCTTGCTCCTGGGGTGAGTCTTACAGCGCAGGCTTCCCGACATAGCCTCTGCAAGCACAACGACACGGCGATGTTCCGCCTTGAGCCGGACCTGCTGCTTGAACTGGGCCAGCACGCCTGGGTGTTGGATACCAAGTGGAAGCGTTTGGACGGAGTTGATAGGCAGAACAAGTATGGTCTGAGCCAGGCCGACTTTTATCAGCTGTTTGCTTATGGTCAGAGGTATTTGGGGGGACGGGGTGAGTTGGCGTTGATCTATCCTCGCACGGCCCAATTCCTCAAGCCTTTACCCCCCTTTGATTTCAGTTCTGAACTTAGGCTATGGGTGCTGCCGTTTGATCTGGACGAAGACGTACTGTTGGCAGGCAATGAAGTGAGTTTCACCCACCGTCTGAATTAGCTTGACCAGGGGGGGTGCTCGGCGTGACGGGATGGAGGAGGTGTTTGAGTGGCCAGGGATCCATGTGAGTGGTGAACACTGGGATGGGTTACGCGCACATTCCACGCGGTTTCTAGCGGTGGCCCGCTTTTGGCAGAAAAAAGTCGTTCTGAGATGGCAGCTTTCGGCCAAAATCGGACGCTAAAAAAATAAATCCCCCCTCTTTTCCCTAGCCCCCTTTTCCCTGCCATTGGGACGGTCAAATCATGACTTTCCGATCTTATTGGCACTACGCATGAAATCAACAAACGCACGCAGCTTGCCTGGCATGTGTTTACGATGGGGGTAGTAAAAATGAAACGCATCGTCCATGCCGCTGTGCTGCTTCAATATCTGACGAAGCGTACCGTTTTCTAACGCTTGCTTCGCGAAGTCCTCGAAAACAAAACCAATGCCTTGGCCTTGTATTGCCGCATCAAGGACTGATCTCATTTCGTCAAAAATAAAACGCCCTTGAACATCGATTTGAACCATTTGCCCGCCCTCTTCGAACCTCCACTCAAAGAATCTTCCGCCAACTGAATACCGCTGGCGAATGCAGTTGTGCTTCAGCAGTTGCTCCAACGTCTGCGGCTCAACCCGCGTGCGGAAGTAATCCGGCGCAGCCACCACAATTCTTTTTTGTGCCGCTCCCAACTGTATCGCGACCATGTCGCTTTGCACTCTTTTCCCCATGCGTATGCCGACATCGAAACCGGCATTAACGATATCGCCAAGTTGATTATCCAGTGATACCTCGACATTAATCAGCGGGAACTCTTCCATGAAGGCGGTTAGATGCGGTTCGATCAAGATGCGGTATGCAACATACGAAGAGTTGAGGCGTACTGTGCCAGATGGTTGATCAGTCGCGAGCAAGACTTGTGACAAGGAGTCTCTAATCAAAGCCAGCGCAGGTGCTAATGCTGCGTTCAATGACGCGCCGGCCTCGGTCAGGCTGACACTGCGTGTTGTTCGATTGAATAGCCGCACGTTGAGTTGCGCTTCCACACTTTTGATCGTGCGTGATACCGCAGTTGGCGTGACACCGATTTCTGCAGCGGCGCGAGCGAAGTTCAAATGTCTGGCGGCCGCCTCGAAGGTTAAAAGACCGGGGAAATGCACCGGTGGCAAGGGAAGTGAACTCTCGATGCCCTCAGCGCGCGCAGGGCCCTGAATTATGACCTTTTTGCTCATACTGTATCCACGCCTATGACTATTTACGTCATTATCATTGCCCTCCATAGTTGATATAGCAAGGTGTTTCATCCGGCAGAACAGTTATCTTTAGGAATCACAATGACGCTCAACCGCCCATCAACGGATCTTTTCACTCCAATGACTTTAGGAGCCTTATCTCTGGCTAACCGCGTTGTCATGGCCCCGTTAACGCGCAGCCGCATGGGGCCAAAAGGCGTCCCCAACGAAATGCACGCTCTCTACTATGCACAACGTGCCAGCGCCGGTCTGATCATTAGTGAAGCGACCAATATTTCCGCGCAAGCGCGTGGGTATGCATTGACGCCAGGCATCTGGACTGAAGAGCACGTAGCAGGCTGGAAACAGGTGACAGATGCAGTGCATGCCGCTGGTGGACTTATTGTTTGCCAACTGTGGCATGTGGGGCGCTTCTCGCATGTGGACCTGCAGCCCGATGGCACGGCACCGGTAGCACCCTCGGCGATTAAAGCCGAAGGCCAGACCTTCACTGAAATGGGAATGATGGACGTCTCCATGCCGCGAGCGCTGGAAACATCCGAAATCCCAGGCATTATCGAGCAGTACCGACACGCCGCCGCATGCGCAAAACACGCCGGTTTTGATGGTGTAGAAGTGCACTCTGCCAATAGCTATTTGCTCGATCAGTTCCTGCGCGACTCTACCAATCAGCGAACCGACCAATATGGTGGTTCGATTGAGAATCGCACACGACTCACGCTGGAAGTAACCGCAGCAGTCGTCGAGATCTGGGGGCATGACCGCGTTGGCATTCGCCTCTCTCCCGTGACGCCAGATGCCGGCAACACGCCCTTGGACAGCCAGGTAATGCAAACCTATGGCTATCTGATTGAGCAACTGAATCGCTTCCAGCTCGCCTACATGCATTTTGTCGAGGGCGCCACCGCTACGTCACGCACTGTTCCCGAGAACGTAGATCTCGATGCGTTACGTAGAGGATTCAAAGGCCCATACATCGGCAATAACAATTACGACATCGAACTGGCCGTTACCCGCCGTGCTGAAGGCAAGGTCGATGCAGTCGCTTTTGGCCGCCCGTTTATTGCTAATCCGGATTTGGTTCGTCGATTAAAAGAAGGTGCAGAACTCACTGTTGCGCCACGCGAAACCTATTACGGTAACGGCGCAAAGGGTTACACCGATTGGCCTACGCTCGCGGGATAAGCCAACTGAGCAACATTCAAAAAGTGAGACCTTGGGCCCCAGCGGTGAATGCCGCTGCGGATGGTCTCAGGGATTGATCTGAATGCCAGCCAGCAGTGGCTGGTTTTTTTAACATGATTCGAATTAACAGCCAGGAGTACAAACATGAACAAACCTACTTATGTGCCGGAATATCAAGCCATCGTCGAGGTACTGAACAAATACAACGAAGGCTGCAAGCAGGCCAAAAGCAGCATCATGAAACCAGCTTTCAGTGAGCAAGCAACAATGTTTAGCGTCGATGGCGACGGTAAGCTGACCGGCGGCCCGATTCAAACATTATTCGATGGCATTGACAGCGCGTTCCGCCCGTCTCCTGAAGCTCAAGGCGTAATCGTCAAAATCGACATCGTAGGCACCGCTGCCAGCGCGCGCATCGACACCAATGACGTATCGGGCTTTTGCTTTACAGATTTCTTCAACTTGCTGAAAGTTGATGGCAAGTGGACGGTCGTCAGCAAAATTTTCCACACCCACGCCGCGCCTTGAATATCTACCGTCCTTGAGCACGCGACAGATGAGGCTTTCATCCCTATCTGTCGTGTTTTTCTTCGCAGCCGAGCGGAACTGCAACTATACGTCCGGCACACCACCTGAAATCGGGCCATAAAGCGACTTTTCAACATAATCGGCCAGCCCCCTCCCAAAAAATTCAAATCAACACATCCTCAAACCCCATGCCACTCCACCAAAAAATCCACAAACGCCCTAACCCGCGCCGGCATCGCCCCTCCCCCCACAAACACCGCATGAATCGGCTCCACATCCCCCGGGTTAAATTCCTCCAGCAACACCACCAACTTCCCCCGCCTCACCTCCTCCACCACACTAAACGCCCCAATCCTCGCCACCCCCGCCCCCAGCTTCGCCAACTGCGCCAATGCCTCGCCGCTGTTCCCCTCAATCGTCCCCGCTACTTTCAGCGAAAACTCCCGCCCCTCCACCCGAAACGGCCAATCCGGCGCCGCTCGGCGGAAGTTGAAGCGCAGGCAGTTGTGCTGCAATAAATCCTGCGGCGTCACGGGGGTGCCATGCCGTGCCAGGTAGTCCGGTGAGGCGACGATAACCTGCCCGGTAGAGCCGATAAGGCGAGCAGTCAGGGGGCTGTCGGCGAGGGTGCCGAAGCGGATGGCGACGTCGGCCTGGCCGCCGAGGATGTCTACGACTTCGTCGCCGAGCATCAGGTCGACGACGATAGCGGGATAGCGGGCGCTGAAGGCGGCGATCAGGGGGACGATGGTCATGCGGCCGTGGGCCAGTGCGGCGCTGACGCGCAGGCGTCCGCGTGGG
>Ga0308168_1003851_pt1 | contig 11235 bp, 11 predicted proteins | sample PhyCR2_FD_202133 | JGI IMG/M metagenome (GOLD analysis project Ga0308168, IMG submission 202133) | Phyllosphere microbial communities from UC Gill Tract Community Farm, Albany, California, United States - DLSLRC.R2 | ecosystem: Host-associated > Plants > Phyllosphere > Unclassified | place: USA... | reverse complement strand
GACGATGTCGCGCGCAACCAAAGATACGAACTGATTCCATGCTCGAATTCACCCTCCTCAAGAAAGACACGAGCGGCCTGTCGCACGCCCGGCGCGGCCGCCTGAAGCTGAACCACGGCACCATCGAGACGCCGATCTTCATGCCGGTCGGGACCTATGGTTCCGTCAAGGCGATGGCGCCGAACGAGCTGAAGGAAGTGGGCTCGCAGATCATCCTCGGCAATACGTTCCACCTGTGGCTGCGCCCGGGCACCGAGGTCATGGACAAGTTCGGCGGCCTGCACGGCTTCATGGGCTGGGACAAGCCGATCCTGACCGACTCCGGTGGCTTCCAGGTGTTTTCGCTGGGCGCGATGCGCAAGATCACGGAAGAGGGCGTGAAGTTCGCCTCGCCGATCGACGGTTCGCGCCTGTTCCTGTCGCCGGAAATCTCGATGCAGATCCAGCGCTCGCTGAACTCGGACATCGTCATGCAGTTCGACGAGTGCACGCCGTACGAGATCGACGGCCGCCCCGCCACCGCCGAGGAAGCGGCGAAGTCGATGCGCATGTCGCTGCGCTGGGCCCAGCGCTCGATGAACGAGTTCAGGAAGGGCGAGAACCCGAACGCGCTGTTCGGCATCGTCCAGGGCGGCATGTACGAGCGCCTGCGCGACGAATCTCTCGCCGGCCTGGAAGAGATCGACTTCCCGGGCCTGGCCATTGGCGGCCTGTCGGTGGGCGAGCCGAAGGAAGACATGCTGCGCGTGCTGGAACACATCGGCCCGCGCCTGCCGGAGAACAAGCCGCACTACCTGATGGGCGTCGGCACGCCGGAAGACCTGGTGCAAGGCGTGGCGAACGGCGTCGACATGTTCGACTGCGTGATGCCGACCCGGAACGCGCGCAACGGCTGGCTGTTCACCCGCTTCGGCGACCTCAAGATCAAGAACGCCCGCTACAAGGACGACACGGCGCCGCTGGACGAGACGTGCTCGTGCTATTGCTGCAAGAATTTCTCGCGCGCGTACCTGCACCACCTGCACCGCTCGAAGGAAATCCTGGGCGCCCGGCTGAACACCATCCACAACCTGCATTACTATCTGAACCTGATGCAGGAGATCCGCGACGCCATCGACGCGGACCGCTTCAACGACTTCCGCGTGCAGTTCAACGCGGACCGCGCACGGGGCGTGTAATCGCCTCACGCATGCATGGACGGCCCGCCCGGCGTCGCCCGTCCATGGCATGCCCATCGCATAGCGCCGTCTATCGACGCATTAAATTTCCACTAACATCTTGCATTCGAGCATGCCGGTTCCCACATGGCGGGAAACTGGCTGTTGACAGTTTGCCGGTGCTAGAATACAGCGCTTGTTTTTTCACATTCATACAATCGGAGTCCTTGTGTTCATTTCCAACGCTTATGCGCAAACCGCCGGTGCAGCCGATCCGGGTCTGATGGGTAACCTCACGACGTTCGCCCCGCTGATCCTGATGTTCGTGGTCATGTATTTCCTCATGATCCGTCCGCAGCAGAAGCGCCAGAAAGAGCTGAAGTCCATGATGGACGCGCTGGCCAAGGGCGATGAAGTCATCACCGTCGGCGGCATGCTGGGCCGCGTGACCAAAGTCACCGACACCTACGTCAATGTCGAAGTGGCGGCCGGTACCGAAGTCGTGGTGCAGAAGAACGCCGTGACCGCGGTGCTGCCGAAGGGCACCCTGAAGTCCCTGTAATCCGGCCGCGCGGCCCGTGCCGCGCTTTCCGCCCGATCCTGAACGCTGGAACATCATGAATCGTTACCCCCTCTGGAAATACATACTGATCCTCGTGACAGTGCTGCTCGGCCTGCTGTACACCGCGCCCAACTATTTCGGCGAATCGCCGGCACTGCAGGTCACGACCGGCAAGGCGACGGTCAAGGTCAACAGCGACACCGTGCGCCAGGTGGCCGACGCCCTCAAGCGTGACGGCATTCCGGCCGACGCCGTGGGTCTGGACGGCGCGGGCGACAGCGCTTCCGTGCGCGCGCGCTTCGCGACCCCGGATATCCAGTTCAAAGCCAAGGCGGCGCTGGAGCGCGACCTGAACCGCGATGCGACCGACCCCGACTACATCGTCACCGTCAACCTGGTCAAGAACACGCCGGCATGGATGGAAGCCATCAATGCCAAGCCGCTGAACCTGGGCCTCGACTTGCGCGGCGGCGTGCACTTCCTGCTGCAGGTGGACGCCAAGGCCGTGCAGGAAACGCGCGTCAAGGGCGTCCTGACCGGCATTCGCAGCCAGCTGCGCGACGCGAACGTGCGCCACGCCGGCATCGACCGCATCGGCAACAGCGTCGAGATCAAATTCCGCGACGAAGCCATGCGTGCCCAGGCGCGCAACGTGCTGGCCCGCCAGAACGCCGACCTGGCGTTCGCCGAAGCCGCGGACGGCACCGACCTGAAGCTGGTCGTCACGCTGAAGCCGGAAGTGCTGCAGCGCGTCGTGGAAGAGGGCGTCAAGCAGAACATCAGCGCGCTGAGCAAGCGTATCAACGAACTGGGCGTGAGCGAGCCCGTGATCCAGCAACAGGGCCGCGACCGCATCGTCGTCCAGCTGCCGGGCGTGCAGGACGTCGCCCACGCGAAGGACATCATCGGCCGCACCGCCACGCTGGAATTCCGCGTGACCGACGACACCATCACCCCGGGCACCGAGACGAGCGCCGCGATCCCGCTGAATTCGGAACTGTTCACCGAAGGGCAGGGGGCACCGGTCGTCGTGTCGAAGGACGTCCTCGTGAGCGGCGATTCGGTCGTGAATGCCGTCGCCGGCTTCGACCAGAACCAGCGTCCGGCCGTGAACATCGAGCTGAACGCCGAAGGCGGCCGCAAGATGCGCGCCATGACGCGCGAGCGCGTCGGCAAGCGCATGGCCACGCTGCTGAAGGAAAAGGGCAAGTACAACGTGCTGCAGGTCGCCACCATCCAGGGCGAGTTCGGCTCGAACTTCCAGACGACCGGCATGGCCAGCCCCCAGGCCGCGGCCGAGCTGGCGCTGCTGCTGCGCTCCGGCGCGCTGTCGGCCCCGATGGAATTCGTCGAGGAACGCGTCGTCGGTCCGCAGCTGGGTGCCGAAAACATCGCCAAGGGCCTGCACTCGACGCTGTGGGGCTTCGTCGCCATCGCGATCTTCATGGTGATCTACTACCAGCTGTTTGGCTTCTTCAGCGTCGTGGCGCTGGCGTGCAACCTGCTGTTCCTGCTGGCCCTGCTGTCGATGCTGGGCGCCACGCTGACCCTGCCGGGTATCGCGGCAATCGCGCTGGCGCTCGGTATGGCGATTGACGCCAACGTGCTGATCAACGAGCGCATCCGCGAGGAATTGCGTGCGGGGAATACGCCGCAGGCGGCGATCTCGGCCGGCTTCAGCCACGCATGGGCGACCATCCTCGACTCGAACGTGACGACCCTGATCGTCGGCCTGGCGCTGCTGGTGTTCGGTTCGGGCGCCGTGCGCGGCTTCGCCGTCGTGCACTGCCTGGGCATCCTGACCTCGATGTTCTCGGCCGTATTCCTGTCGCGCGGCGTCGTGAACCTGTGGTACGGACGCAAGAAGAAGCTCGGCAAGATCGCCATCGGCACCGTGTGGAACGGCGGCGCCGTCGGCGCGGGCGCCGGCGCCAAGTCGGCCCTGAAGAAATAAGGAGCAGGTAGAACATGGAATTTTTCAAGATTAAACGGGACATCCCGTTCATGCGCCACGCGTTGATCTTCAACGTGATCTCGGCGCTGACCTTCGTCGCCGCGGTGTTTTTCCTGGTGACCAAGGGCCTGCATTTCTCGGTCGAGTTCACGGGCGGCACGGTGATGGAACTGCGCTATCCGCACGCGGCCGACCAGGAAAAGATCCGCCACAGCCTGGAAAAGCTGGGCTACGAGCAGCCCGAAGTGACGAGCTTCGGCACCGCGCAGGACATCATGCTGCGCCTGCCGATCCGCAAGGGCGTCGCCGGTGCCGGCACGTCGGCCACCGTGTTCAACGCCCTGTGCGCCGCCGAATCCGGCACGCCGAAGCAGGTGCAGATCACCACCGACAAGGGCGAGAACGTCGCCCGCACCAGCTGCGTCAACGCGGCCGGCAGCGAAGTGGTCAGCCTGCAGCGCGTGGAATTCGTCGGCCCGCAGGTCGGCGACGAACTGGCCCAGAACGGCCTGAACGCCCTGATCATGGTCGTGGTCGGCGTGATGATCTACCTGGCCGTGCGCTTCGAGTGGAAGTTCGCGGTGGCGGCGATCATCGCCAACCTGCACGACGTCGTGATCATCCTGGGCTTCTTCGCCTTCTTCCAGTGGGAGTTCTCGCTGACCGTGCTGGCCGCCGTGCTGGCCGTGCTGGGCTACTCCGTGAACGAATCGGTCGTGATCTTCGACCGGATCCGCGAGACGTTCCGCAAGGAGCGCAAGCTGTCCGTCACCCAGGTCATCGACCACGCGATCACGAGCACGATCTCGCGCACGATCATCACCCACGGCTGTACCGAGATGATGGTGCTGTCGATGCTGTTCTTCGGTGGCCAGACGCTGCATTACTTCGCGATCGCACTGACCATCGGTATCCTGTTCGGTATTTACTCGTCCGTGTTCGTGGCCGCGGCCATCGCGATGTGGCTGGGCGTCAAGCGCGAAGACCTGATCAAGCCGGTCAAGCCGAAAGACGAAACGGACGGCGCCGTCGTGTAATGACGTAGCGCTGCCCGCAAACAAGCCGCCCGGCCCAGGCCGCGGCGGCTTTTTTTTGATGCGCGCGAAAAGATTTTGTTTATGTGAAGCAGCGCACAGAGCCACCCAGGCCGCTGCCATAAGATGGACTCGTCTCTTTCAGGACATCCCTAGTTTTGGACTTCACCCGCTCCCGCAAGGAGCGGGTTTTTTTTGTGCGTCCTTCAGGCTTCGCGGGCCGGCGGCAGCGCCAGGCCCTCGGCGCGTGCCAGCCGCTCCAGCGCCGCTTCCAGGATCACGCGCGCCTGGCCCGCGGCATGGCCGAGGTCCTGGTGCAGCTGCGCATCCGCCGTGTTGCGCGACGCGCACTGGGCGCTGTAGCGCTCGAAACTGCCGACCATCAGCAGCAGCTCCGCCATGTGGCGCGGACATTCGCACGCCAGCTTGCTGCTCGCGGCTGTGATGGACGCCAGCATCTCTTCGTCGAAGCGCGGCCCTGCCGGTACGGCATCGGCCAGGCGCAGCGGCAGGTGCTGTCCTTCCAGCGCCTGGCGGCACAACGGTACCAGTTCGCCCATCTCGGACGGCACGCGTGCGACCAGCCACCCCTGGGCCCGCAGCGCGCGGATCGTCGCGCTTGAACTGAACCGGTACAGCACGACGGTGGCCGCCGCGTGCACGGCCTCGCCGGCCGCCTCGATCATCGGGATCGCCCGTTCGTCCGGCTCGGTCAGCTCGACCAGCAGCACGTCGGTCTTCAGGCCCGCCGGGATGCAATCGGCCGGCTCGAAACGCGACCAGCTGGCCTGCACGTTCAGCAGCAGTGTGTCGTGCGGACTCGCGGCGATGCGGCGCGCAAGGCCGAGGCCGATGACCACGGCGTCGATCGCGCGGATCGGGGCGCCGTCGCGCGGCACGTGGCCGCCGCCCAGCGCGCGCAGTTCTTCGGTCGACAGGTGCGCCAGCTGGCCGATCGGGTGGCCCTGGTCGACGAGCTGCTTCAGCAGGCCGAGACGCTGCACCTGCGCCGCGGTGTACAGGCGCTGTCCATGCGCGGTGCGGCGCGTGTCGGACAGGTCGTAGCGGCGTTCCCACACGCGCAGGGTTTCTACCGACAGGCCGGCGAGGCGCGCCGCCGCGCCGGCGCGGTAGGTGATGTCGCCCGAAGGCGGGTTAGGGTCGTGCTCGTTCATGATGAACCGTATTTGAACCGTGACGATTGAATTATATCGGTTCATGGCGGGTCGTGTGCGGTATGCTTGTCACGTTTTCGTTACGGCGTGCTTGCATGCCGTACTCTGGCTGGGCGGTCTCCGCTGATATCGCCCTTTGCGCCACCGTTGGTGGCGTTTTTTTTGGCTTTCACGCAACGCTCGGCCGTTTGTTAGACGTGACAGATCAAATCATTTAACAAATGTGAGTCACCGCACAGAGCGCATCACGTATGGGACATAAGATGGAACTGTCTCTTTCAGGACATCCCTAGTTTTGGACTTGGCCCGCTCTCGTAGCGGGCGTTTTTTTGCCTGCGCGCCTTGATGGGCGGACGAAATGCGCAGACGAAAAAAGACCCCGGGAGCAGTGACGCTCGCGGGGTTGAGGAGGGAGACTTGCAGGAAATCGCGGCCTCGCGGCCGCAGGGAACGAACCCTTAGAAACCGTATTTCAGACCGACCGTATACACGTCGGCCTTGGCGCCGAAGGCCTTGTCCTTGCCGTAACGCTCGTACTCGGCGTTCAGCGACACGTTCTGGTTCAGCTTGTACTCGACGCCGACGCCGCCATACAGGCCCGTGTCGTAGTCGTTGACGCGGCTGCCCAGCGAATCGCTGTATTTGCGCTCGTTGTACGACAGACCCAGCTTGCCGTAGCCGTTGAAGCGCTCGCCCAGCGGCACGGTGTACTTGCCGGCGACGTAGGTACCGGAGCCTTTCACGTTGCCGATGGCGGTGTCTTCCTTGTCGAAGTTGGTGTAGCCCGCTTCAACGCCCCAGTTGTTGCCGAACTCGTAGCCGCCGTAGATCTTGGCGCCCGTCTTGTAGTCGTCCGTCGTCTTGTTGTTGGCGGTCGCGGCACCGATGCCGACGTACGCCTGCGGCGTGGTGGTGGCGACGGTCTGGGCCTGGGCGACGCCGGCGACGGCGGAGGTGGCGAGCAGGGCAAGCAGCAATTTCTTCATGGTTCACTCCTTAGTGTTCTCGGGCTCGCGATTCATCGTGAATCGCAATGTGTTCAAGATAGCACCGGGTTTCCTTGGAAGAAGTTCCCAATCAGTAAGGAATGTAACAAGATGAAAGTAAATGACTGAAAAGTCATATATGTACGCGACGGCGCCGGCCGTGCGTACGCGGCCGGAGAATGCTGTACGAAAGAAGAGGTCAGGCCAGCGCGGCCTTGAGGCTGTTCACCTCGTCCGCGGATTCCTGCAGGATGGCGGACAGGGTGCCTTCGCCGACGGCGAAATCGATGGTGGCCCCTACCTGCAGGCCGGCGACGCCTGGATGGCGTTCCAGCAGCGGCGAGGCGACGGGCGACAAGTCGTTGGCGAGCAGCAGCGTGTCGCCCAGCGTTTCCGGCGGCAGCGCGCGCATGCCGTTCCACAGTGCCTCGATGGCGCCCATCACCGGCGCCGGCACGCCCAGCTTGAGCAGCACGCCGCGGCCGATGGCGGTCTCGCCGTGCTCGATCCACTCGTCGGGGTCGCCGTCCAGCAGGCCCGGGAACTCGGCCGCGCGCGACAGCAGATAAAAGCCGCCGACCTCGTGCACGATGCCGGCGAACATGGCCGTTTCCGGATCGACGAACGACACGCGCCGCGCGATCACCTGCGACAGCGCGGCCACGTGGGTCGAGTGCAGCCACAGCTGGTCGGCCTTGGCGCGTACGGCCGGATCGCGGATCTCCCCGGCGAGCTGGCGCACGATCACGGCCGCGGCGAGCGCGCCGAGCGTGCGAAAGCCCACGCGCCCCACCGCGGCCTTGACGTTGGTGACGTCGCTGCCGGAGCGGTTATAGGCGGCGGAATTGGCGATGGCGACGGTGCGCGCGGCCAGCAGCGGTTCGGTCTGCACGAGGCGCGCGGCATCGTCGAGGTGGCAGTCGGGCTCGCCCAGCGCACGCTGCAGTTTCAGCGTGGCGTGGACGTGCGTGGGGAAGTGCAGATCACCGCGCCCGGCCTGCGCGGCGATGGTCTTGAGGGCGTCGATTCTGTCCATGGGAAAAAATTATACCCTCCGGCAAGTATCAGGGCTCGCTGAAAATGGCGTCGCAGCCGTCCTTGGGCTCTTCCGTATCCTGCAGCTCGTCCACGAGGCCGAGGTCGAACAATTCCTCGACCGCGTTCATGAAGCTGTTCAGGGTGGCGGCGCCGATCAGGCGGTAGATCTCGCCGGCGTCGTTGCGCACGCCGATCACCATCGGCTCGTCGCGGACTTCGGCCGGCGTGGCGACGTCCAGCAGCAGGTTGCCGATGATGTGTTTGTCGAAATGCGGAGGCTTTTTGCCTTCGAGCAGGGCAGTGTTCATGTCATCCTTCGTCGGCGGGGCAGGGCCCCGCACGGTGTTCGCCAGGCGCCGTTGCCGCCACGGCCGGCGCATCGAGCCGGGTGCGCAGGCGGCGCAGCGCATGGTCCAGTTGTTCGAAATCGCTGTCGCCGTAATCGGCGAACAGCTGCTTGCCGTGTGCGACCACGGCCGGAAACACGGCGCCGAACAGCGCGTCGCCGGCCGCCGTCAGGCGCACGTGGAACGAGCGCCTGTCATCGCAGTTGCGCACACGTTCGACGAGCCCCTTCTGTTCCAGCCGGTCGATCACGCCGGTCAGCGTCCCCTTCGTGATCAGGGTCCGCTCGCCCAGCTCCTTGTAGGTCATGCCGGGCGTGTTGCCGAGGGTGGCGATGATATCGAATTGCGGATGCGTCAGTCCATGCCGGCGCACCGGTTCGGCAACGAAGCGTTCGAATCCTTGCAGGCATTCGGCCAGCAGGCGCACACTCTTCAGATATCGTTCACCCATGGAACGATTATAGCCGCCCGTGCGCCGCACCCCCAGATGCAGGGTTTCGCTTTTTACGGCCGAGCCCGTTACCATGGCAATCTTGCCAGACTTTCTTGAACAGTTCATGACCCAGCACCTGCGCGGCATCCTCGCCCTTGTCGCCGTCGTCCTCGTCTGGGGCACGACGTTTCCCGCGATGAAGGAACTGACGGCGTATTTTTCTCCCGTCTGGATCATCCTGACACGTTTTGCCATCGCCACGGTGCTGTTGTTTCCGTTCTTGTGGCGTGCACGCCGCAGCGATATCGTCCTGGGCACGAACCTCGGCCTGCTGCTGTTCTTCTGCTACCTGTTCCAGGTCGAGGGCCTGGCATTGACCACCTCGAACCGCAATGCCTTCATCTGCGGCCTGAACGTGCTCGTCGTGCCGCTGCTGGGCCTTTTGGGCGGACGCCTGCCGGAGCGCCGCATCGTCGTCGCGCTGGCGCTCGCGGTGGCCGGGCTCGTCTGTTTGTGCTGGGACGGCGGCGGCGGTTGGGGCCGCGGCGACACGCTCGCGCTGCTGGCCGCGCTCACGTTCGGTGTCTACATCAAGGTCATGGAACTCTACACGCGCCGCGCGACCCGGCTGATGACCGTGACCGCGGCGCAGATCGCCACCGTTGCCGTATGCGCCGCGCTGTGGCTGCTCGTGCGCGAAGTGCCGCGCGGCAGCATCGCCGTGGCGGAGGACGCCGCCAACTACTGGGCCGCGATCGGCCACGGCCTGGCGCAGTACTGGCCCCATTTCGCCTACCTCGGCGTGTTGTGCACGGCGGCGATCATTTCGATGCAGGCATGGGGCCAGGCGCGCACGAGCGCCAACGAGGCGGCCGTCATCTACGCATTCGAGCCCGGCGGCGCGGCTTTCTTTGCCTACTTCTGGCTGGGCGAGGCGATGGGCGGACGGGGCTGGCTTGGCGCGGCATTGTTGATCTCCGGTATGATTGTCAGTCAATGGAATGCCGAAAGCCGGCCCGCCGGCGCGCTGGCCCCCGAGTGATCTTCGTCCGCGCCCGATTGATGAGCCCCCTCCGTTTCGATGCAGCAGCTTGAACTGTCCCGCCTGGCGCTGGAGGCGCCGCTGCGCGTGCTGCTCGTGCATGCGGGCGAGCCGGACTCGCTGACGTGGTCCGGCCTCGTGCAGCCCCTGCGGCTGGCGGCCAAGGTGCTGGGGCCGCAGCGCCTGCACGTCGACGTGCGCACCCCCGACAAATTCACGGCCGACCAGCGCCACTGGCACCTCGTGCTGCTCGTCGCCGACGAGGCCGAAACGGGCCTGCGTCCCGCCAATCTGCGCACGGTCATCGACCGCTGCCGTGCGGCGCCGTGCTGGGGCGGCGTCGGTGCCGGCGTGCTGTGGCTGGCGGAGGCGGGCGCGCTGAACGGCGCGCGTGCGGCGCTGCCGTGGGCGCTGTATCCGGACGTCGACATGCGCGCCGACCAGGCCCTCATGAGCCCGCACCTGTACGAGATCGACGGCGCGCGCCTGACGTGCTGCGGCGGCGCCGCCAGCATCGACTTCGCGCTCACGCTCGTCGACCTGCTGTTCGGCTCGACGGTGCAGGCGCAGGTCAAGGAAATCCTGTGCGTGGACCGCGTGCGCGGCCCGGACGAGCGCCAGCGCGTGGCGCTGCAGGCCCGTTTCGGCGTGCTGCAGCCCAAGCTGACGGAAGCCGTCACGCTCATGGAAGCGAACATCGAGGAACCGCTGTCCACCGACGAGATCGCGCAACTGGCCGGCGTGTCGCGGCGCCAGCTGGAACGGCTGTTCAAGCAATACCTGGGCAGCCTGCCGTCGCGCTACTACCTCGAACTGCGCCTGCAGCGTGCCCGCCAGCTGCTGCGCGACACCAACCACTCGATCGTGCAAGTCGGGCTGATGTGCGGGTTCTCGTCCGGCTCCCATTTCTCCACCGCATTCGGCGCGCTGTTCGGCAACACGCCGCGCGAAGAACGGCAGCGCAAGCTGAGCCAATAAATTCGGGGTCAGTAAATTCGGGGTCAGAACACATATTTTTTCAACTTATTTTCGGAATCATGGTGGATGTCCGGCGTAGCGCGAACATGCCTGTAACTTGCGCGAAATTTCCTAAAAATGTGCTCTGACCCCGAATTTGGGCAATTGTTGCTCGTCCAAAAATGAAAATGCCTGTCGCAGTTTGGAAAGAACGGCAAGGTTTGGCTTCTCTATAATGAGTCGCTCGGCGCGGCTGCTGGAGTCCGCGCAACCTTTAATTTGGATGAGGAAAACGTCATGAATGCTAAGCTCGAATCGGGTGTCACCACGCGGCCTGTCACACGCCAGACTTTCGACGAGGTGCTCGTCCCGACCTATGCGCCGGCTGCGATGGTTCCGGTGCGCGCTGCGGGCCTGGACGTCTGGGACCAGGAAGGCAAGCATTACCTCGACTTCACCTCCGGCATCGCCGTCTCCAGCCTGGGCCACTGCAACCCGGTGCTGGTCGATGCGATGACCCGCCAGATCAACACGCTGTGGCACCTCGGTA
>Ga0308168_1003849_pt1 | contig 11239 bp, 8 predicted proteins | sample PhyCR2_FD_202133 | JGI IMG/M metagenome (GOLD analysis project Ga0308168, IMG submission 202133) | Phyllosphere microbial communities from UC Gill Tract Community Farm, Albany, California, United States - DLSLRC.R2 | ecosystem: Host-associated > Plants > Phyllosphere > Unclassified | place: USA... | reverse complement strand
GGGCGCGGTTGATGGCCTCGATCTTGGCGGCGTTGTCGGCGCTTTGCAGCTTGGCCGCGGTGATGTCGGTGGCGAACTTGATGACCTTGACCGGCTTGCCGTCGGCGTCGAACACCGGGTTGTAGGACGCCTGCAGCCAGACCGGCTTGCCGTGCTTGTCCAGGCGCATGAATTCGCCGCTGCTCGGCTGGCCGCTGGCGAGTGTCTGCCAGAAGGCGACGTAGGCCGGGGACGCCGCGAATTCCGCATTGCAGAACATGCGGTGGTGCTGGCCCACGACTTCCGGACGGGTATAGCCCATCGCATCCAGGAAGTTCTGGTTGGCGAGGATAACGTTGCCGTGCAGGTCGAATTCGACCACGGCCTGGACCCGGTTGATGGCGTCGAGGGCGGCCAGTGCCAGTTCCGGGCGGATGTCGGCGGACTGGAAAGATGTCGTTTCGGTAGAAGTGCGCATCAGAGTGTCGGAAGTAAGCATAAGCGTCCCTGCGCGCCTGGGGTGTCCGCGCGCATCATATGCATGGCGGGTGTCGCCATGCGCCTTGTATGTCGTGTTGTTGAAGTCGTGGATCAGCCGGGACTGCGCCGCATGCGCGCGCCCTTGCAAGCGCCTGGATCGACAGGGGCACTCGCGTCGTGCGGGTGATTCTTTATCAATCCGACAAGCAAGCGTGTCAGCTGAATAAGTTGCCTGGGAGTTTAATCAATTTCCACATGGAAATGGAAAATATTTTTCAATCGTGCGGATTGGATTTGACAATATTACTGAGATGTCCCGTAAAAAGCAGGGAGGCGGAAGGCGATCCGTATCTAATACGCATCACCATGCCGCATTGACATGCTTAATAGACATCGCGTCGGTAGCGCCCGTCGGCCTGTAGCTGCTCCAGTAGCTCGGCGCCCAGGATCTCGCCCAGCGCATCGTGGACGCCGCCGGCCATGCCTTGAAGGCTGCCGCAGACATAGATGGCGGCGCCGCGTTCGACCCATTCGCGCACAGCCGCCGCCTGGGCACGCAGCAGGTGCTGCACATAGCGCTTGTCGACGCCGGCCTGGGCGGCGTCGCGCGAAAAGGCGAGGTCGAGGCGCTGCAGCCAGCCGGCATCCTGCCAGCCCAGCAATTCTTCGCGCAGCAGGAAGTCGTGCTGGATCTGGCGCTCGCCGAACAGCAGCCAGTTGGCGTGCTCGCCGGCGTGGATGCGCGCCTTGAGCAGGGCGCGCAGCCCGGCCAGGCCGCTGCCGTTGCCGATCGCGATCAGCGGGCGGCGCAGGTTGTCGCCGAGGCGGAAACGCTGGTGGGCGCGCACGCGCAGGCGCACCACGTCGCTGTCGGCCGCGCCTTCGCACAGCCAGCCGGAGGCCGCGCCCGGGGTGCCATCGTCACGTCGCTGCAGGCGCACCAGCAGTTCCAGACGGCCTTCGCGCGGCAGCGAGGCGATCGAGTATTCGCGCGGATGGTCAGGGTCCGACGGCGGACTGACCTGGGCCAGGTCGCCGGCTTCCCAGGCGGGCAGGGCGCCGTCCAGCGGCACCAGCGCCAGGCGGTACAGGGGTGCGCCGGCACTGCCGGGGTTGAGCAGCAGGCGCTCGCCGATGCGCCAGGCGCCGTAGTCGGGCGCCGCCCAGTCGGGGGCGTCGGCAGTGCCGGCCAGGCGGCCGACGTGGTGCTGCCACTCGGCCAGGGCGGCGGGTGCGCCGCGGTCGACGTCGATGCGTTCGAACAGCCGCGTCGCGCCCTGCTGCGCCAGCCAGGCGTCGAGCGTGCGGCCGAAGCCGCAGTAATTGGCATAGCTGCTGTCGCCCAGGGCCAGCACCGCATAGTGCAGGTGGCCGAGTTCGATCCGCGTGGCCATCAGGCGGCCGGCGAAGCGCGCGGCGTTGTCGGGGGCGTCGCCTTCGCCATAGGTGCTGGCGATGAACAGGATGTTGGTGGCGCCCGCCAGCGCGGCCGCGTCCAGCTGCGAGATGCAGACGGCGCGTGCGCTCAGGCCGCCGGTGACCAGGGTTTCGGCGCTGCGCCTGGCCAGGTAGTCGGCATTGCCGGTCTGGCTGGCATGCACCACCAGCCAGTCGGCGCCATCCCCGGCCGCGGCGCGCCGGGCCGCCAGGCTGGCCCACCAGATGCGCAGGCACAGGGCCAGGTAGCCGGACGAAAGCAGCAGGGCGCCGCCCCAGCGCAGGGGTTCGTTGGTGAGCATCATTGCAGCAGGGCGCCCCAGGCGGTGGAGTGTATTTCCGTGAGGCTGCCGGCGGCACCGTCGCCGCGCAGCAGGAAGCGCGCCGCGATGCCGTGGCGTTCGGCAAGGGCCAGGCCGGCCTGCGGACCCAGCACGGTGAGCGCGGTGGACAGGGCGTCGGCCGCCATGCAGGTGGCGGCGATCACGGTGACCGAGGCCACGCCATTGTCGATCGGCTGGCCGCTGCGCGGGTCGAGGGTGTGCGAGCGCCGCTGGCCGGCCTGGGAAAAGTAGCGGCGGTAATCGCCGGACGTCGCCACCGCCAGGCCGTGCAGCGCCAGCAGCGGCGGCTCGCCCGAGCTTGAATCCGGGTCTGCATCGGGAACGCCCTCGATCTCGACCCACCATGGCTGGCCGTCCGCTTTCACGCCGGCACCGCGCAGCTCGCCGCCGGCTTCGACCAGGTAGTGCTGGATGCCATGCCGCTGCAGGCACGCGGCCAGGCAGTCCACCGCATAGCCCTTGGCCACCGCCGACAGGTCGAGCACGGCACCGCCCGGCTGCAGCAGACGCCGGCCGGCGCGGTCGAGCACGGGCTGGGCATGGCGGCGCACGGCCATCACGGCGGCGATGGCGTCGGGCGCGGGCGCATAAAAGCCAGCCTGGTCGTAGCGTCCGGCCGGGCCGAAGCCCCACGCATTGACCAGGGCACCGGCCGCCGGATCGCAGGCGCCGGCGCTGGATTCCCAGACCGACAGCGCGTAATCGATCACGGCGAAGAATTGCGGCGGCAGCGCGTGCCAGCTGCCAGCCGGGGCGCGGTTGTAGCGCGCCAGCAGGGAGCGCTCGTCCCAGTGGCTCATCTGGGCCACGATGGCGTCCAGCTCCGCCTGCAATGCAGCTTGGAGATCAACATGCAGCCCGACAGGCAGCATCAGCCGCGCCGACCAGCCGCTGCCCATGGCGACGCCGGACAGTGCCACGGGGCGGCTGCCGGGCGGCGACGGCGACGGATCGATCTCGAGCGGAACCAGGACTGCGCGCATCGCCTCGTGCTTACTCCGGCTGGATCTCGAGGGTGGCCGAATAGCTGTAGCGCTTGGCCGGACCTTCCACGCCCGGGCCGCGCGGGGCATTGGCCGGGTAGGCCGCGCTCAGCCAGTACATGTTCGGCGCCGGCAGCGTGAAGCTGACTTCGCCCTTGGCGTCGGTGGTGAGGCGCACTTCATTGGCGGTGCCGCGGTATTTGACGCCGCCCGGTACCAGGCTGAACGGGAAATTGGCCAGCGGTTTGCCGTCCAGCAGGAAACGCATGCTGGCCTTCTCGCCCGCGTGCAATTCGTTCGGATGGGTCACGGGCACCATTTCCAGGCCGACGCCGGTGGGCTTGAGGGCGCCGCTGCTGGTCTTGTTGCGGGTGACGAAGGTGTCCTGGCGCTGCAGGATGGTGGTGCTTTTCACCTCGGTGGCGCCGGCCGGAATTTCCTTCTGCAGCGTCTGCTCGGTGGCGCGGAAGCGCTTCATCTCGCCGTTTAGCTTGTAGCTGCCCATCACGTTGGCGGCGGCCAGGGTGAAGCGGTAGGTGCCATCCTTGGGCAGCTGGATGTCGACGCTGGCGCGGTGCTTGCCGACGGTGGCCGCCGGCGCCGGGCTGGCGGCGCCGTCCGGGTCGATCACCAGCAGGCCGTCCATGCGCAGCGGCATGTGGTCGACGTCGAACAGGCCTTCCGAGACGGCGCCGTCGATCGTGACCCAGGTTTCGCGGTCCGATTCGATCAGGGTCTGGGTCGGGACCATCCACGGACGGTGGGCCTGGGCCGAGAGGGCGGCGCTGGCCAGGGCCAGCGCAATGGCGATTTTTTCGATGGCGATTTTTTTCATGGAGGTCTCCTTATTGGACAGCGATCGAGACGGCGCCGAGTTCTTCCTTGCCGGCGGCAGAGGCGGCCAGCTTGCCCTTGGCCGGCCAGGTGAAGGGCACGCGCACCAGTTCGCGGCCGCCGGCTTCGCGCGCGGCCTCGATCACCAGCTTGTAGTCGCCGGCCGGCAGCTTGTCCAGGCCGGCCTTGGCGCCGGCGAAGTTCATGGTCTGGGTACCGGCGGCGCGGGTGGCGCCGGACACGCCATCGACCGGCAGCGCCACCTCGCGCCCGGCCTTGCGCCACCAGGTGCGCAAGTCCTTGACCCACTTCTCGCCGGCGTTGTCCTTTTTCTTGACGTCGTACAGCACAGCAAGCGTGGAAGCAACGCTCTGGTCGGCGCGCTCGATCCAGATCGCGACATAGGGCTTGTGGTACTCGGCCACGTTCAGCTGCGGCAGGTCGAACTTGACGGTCAGGTCGGCGGCCATCGCCCCGCTCGAGACGAGCGGCAGAGTCAGGGCAAGCGTGCGGTACAGGTTCATGAGTCGCTTTCGTTAAAAGGGAATTAATGGACGAACAGCAGGGCCAGCACGATCGGCAGCACGATGCCGAAGCCGATCACGGGCCAGGTCGACGGCCGGTTGGCCGCGTGGTATTTCAGGATCAGGAAACCGGTAATGCAGAACACCAGGCAGGCGATCGCGAAGATGTCGATGAACCAGCTCCACACGGCGCCGGTGTTGCGGCCCTTGTGCATGTCGTTGAGCCAGGAGATCCAGCCGCGGTCGGTCTTTTCGTATTCGGCCTGGCCGTCGACGCCGATGCGCAGCCAGGCGTCGCCGCCGGGGCGGGGCAGGGCGACATAGGCGTCTTCCTCGCTCCATTCGGCGCGGACGCCGCGCACCTGGACCGGGAACTTCCCTTCCGCCCAGTCGGCCAGCGCGGCCGGCAGCGGCAGCTTGGCGTCCGGGTGTTCGCCGGCATAGGCTTCGAGCTGCCCTTGCAGCGCCGGCGGCAGCGTGGCTTTCAGGCGCGTCACGCTGGGTTTCGCTTCGATCTGGGACGCGTGGTTGAGGGTGAAGCCGGTGACGCTGAACAGCAGCATGGCCATCAGGCAGATTGCCGAACTGATCCAGTGCCACTGGTGCAGCTGGCGCAGGAAGACGGCGCGGCGCGCGCCCGGCAAGGCGGGCGTATCCTGGGGTGGTGTCACGGTCGGCGTCGGAGAACTCATCCGCAAATGATAACGATTATCATTTAGCTGGTCAACCAGCACTTGACATATGGATGAGTTGGCGTTTTGATGCTTTTTAGCAACAAAGAAATGTGTCTGTGCGGTCCGCCTGATTTAGCCGCTTGCGTTACAATACCGTGCGCAAATTGGGTAGATCGGCACCTTTGACTGCCCGGTAGAGTCCTTCCCCCACAACTTGAGTAGTCGTGCGATCCGCTAACCGGTCAGGCCGTGTCGCGGAAGGTTAGATAACCCGCCCTAAGTTCGCGAATCGCGAAGAAAGGTGAGCAAGAATGATGCAACAATATAACGCCAACTCCTACCTGTTCGGCGGTAACGCGCCGTATGTGGAAGAGTTGTACGAAGCGTACCTGAACAATCCGGGTTCGGTCCCGGACAACTGGCGCGCTTATTTCGACGCGATGCAGCACATGCCTGCAGTCGACGGTTCGGCCAAGCCGGACGTGGCCCACTCCTCGGTGATCGCTTCCTTCGCGGAACGCGCCAAGCAGGGTCCGATCCGCACCGTCAGCGCTTCGCCTGATGCCGAACTCGGCCGCAAGCGCGTCGCCGTCACCCAGCTGATCGCCGCCTACCGCTACCTCGGTTCGCGCTGGGCCAACCTGGACCCGCTGCAACGCCAGGAACGTCCGCCGATTCCGGAACTGGACCCTGCCTTCTACGGTTTCACCGAAGCCGACCTCGATACCAAATTCAACATCAGCAACACCTATTTCGGCAAGGATGACGCATCGCTGCGCGACCTGCTGAATATGTTGCGCGATACCTATTGCCGTTCGATCGGCGCTGAATTCATGTACGTCAGCGATCCGACCGAAAAGCGCTGGCTGCAGGAAAAGCTGGAGTCGATCCGCTCGACCCCGACTTTCACCGCCGAGAAGAAAAAACACATCCTCGAGCGCCTGACCGCGGCCGAAGGTCTGGAACGCTACCTGCACACCAAGTACGTCGGCGCCAAGCGCTTCTCGCTGGAAGGCGGCGAATCCTTCATCGCCTCGATGGATGAAGTGATCCAGCGCGCCGGCGAGCAGGGCGTCCAGGAAATCGTCATCGGCATGGCCCACCGCGGCCGCCTGAACGTGCTGGTCAACACCCTGGGCAAGGCACCGTCCGAGCTGTTCGAAGAATTCGAAGGCAAGCACGCCGACGACCTGCCGTCGGGCGACGTCAAGTACCACCAGGGCTTCTCGAGCGACATCTCGACCGCCGGCGGCCCGGTCCACCTGTCGCTCGCTTTCAACCCATCCCACCTGGAAATCGTCAACCCGGTGGTCGAGGGTTCGGTCAAGGCGCGCATGGAACGCCGCGGCGACCGCCAGGGCAAGGAAGTCCTGCCGATCCTGGTGCACGGCGACGCCGCCTTCGCCGGCCAGGGCGTGGTCATGGAAACCCTGAACCTGGCGCAAACCCGCGGCTACGGCACCGGCGGCACCGTCCACCTGGTCATCAACAACCAGATCGGCTTCACCACCTCCGACCCGCGCGACGCCCGCTCCACGCTGTATTGCACCGACGTCGTCAAGATGATCGAGGCACCGGTGCTGCACGTCAACGCCGACGATCCGGAAGCCGTCGTGCTGGCCACGCAGATCGCGATGGACTACCGCACCGAGTTCCATAAAGACGTCGTGGTCGACATCATCTGCTACCGCAAGCTGGGCCACAACGAGCAGGACACCCCGGCGCTGACCCAGCCGCTGATGTACAAGAAGATCGCCAAGCATCCGGGCACCCGCAAGATGTACGCGGACAAATTGTCTGCGCAGGGCACCATCGCCGCCGACGGCGGCGACCAGCTGGTGGCCGAGTACCGCAACGCGATGGACGCCGGCAAGCACACCGTGGATCCGGTTCTGACCGACTTCAAGAACAAGTACGCGGTCGATTGGGCGCCTTTCCTGAACAAGAAGTGGACCGATGCCGCCGACACCGCGGTGCCGCTGACCGAGCTGAAACGCCTGGCCCAGCGCATCACCACCGTGCCGGAAAACTTCAAGCTGCACTCGCTGGTCGAGAAAGTCCTGGGCGACCGCGCCACCATGGGCCGCGGCGAGATGAACCTCGACTGGGGCATGGGCGAACACCTGGCCTACGCCTCGCTGGTCGCTTCCGGCTATGCCGTGCGCCTGTCGGGCCAGGATGCCGGCCGCGGCACCTTCGTGCACCGCCACGCCGTGCTGCACGACCAGAACCGCGAGCGTTGGGACCAGGGCATCTACCTGCCGCTGGCCAACGTGTCGGAAAACCAGGCCAACTTCACCGTGATCGACTCGGTGCTGTCGGAAGAAGCGGTACTCGGCTTCGAGTACGGCTTCTCGACCGCCGAGCCGAATACGCTGACCATCTGGGAAGGCCAGTTCGGCGACTTCGTCAACGGTGCCCAGGTCGTGATCGACCAGTTCATCGCGTCCGGTGAAGTCAAGTGGGGCCGCGCCTCCGGCCTGGTGCTGATGCTGCCGCACGGCTACGAAGGCCAGGGTCCGGAGCACTCGTCGGCACGTATCGAGCGCTTCCTGCAGCTGTGCGCCGACCACAACATGCAAGTGGTGCAGCCGACCACCGCCGCCCAGATCTTCCACCTGCTGCGCCGCCAGATGGTGCGCCAGTTCCGCAAGCCGCTGGTGATCTTCACGCCGAAGTCGCTGCTGCGCAACAAGGACGCCGGCTCCTCGCTGAACGACCTGGCCAAGGGTGGCTTCCAGACCGTGATCCCGGAACTGGACGACAAGATCGACGCCAACAAGGTCAAGCGCGTGATCGCCTGCTCGGGCAAGGTCTACTACGACCTGGTCAATGCACGCAAGACGCGCGGCGTGACGGACACCGCCATCATCCGTATCGAGCAGCTGTATCCGTTCCCGCACAAGGCCTTCGGTGCGGAACTCAAGCGCTACCCGAACGTGAGCGAAGTGGTGTGGGCCCAGGACGAGCCGCAGAACCAGGGTCCGTGGTTCCAGATCCAGCACAATCTGTTCGAAAGCATGGAAACCGGCCAGCGCCTGGCGTACGCCGGCCGTCCGGCTTCGGCGGCGCCTGCGGTCGGTTATGCCGACAAGCACATCGCGCAACAGAAGGAACTGCTGGATACCGCGTTCTCGAAACTCAAGGGTTTCATCCTGACGAAGTAAGGGCATTGCCCAATCAACCCCGCGCTGCATGTGCAGAGCAATGCGGCGCGGGGTTTTTGCACAGAATATAAAACGGAGTTTTCTAATGGCACAAATCGAAGTCAAGGTCCCCCAGTTGTCGGAATCGGTTGCTGAAGCAACCCTGCTGTCGTGGCACAAGAAGGTCGGCGAAGCAGTCACGCGCGACGAGAACATGATCGACATCGAGACCGACAAGGTGGTCCTGGAACTGCCGGCACCGAACGCCGGCGTGATCGTGCAGATCATCAAGGCCGACGGCGCTACCGTCGTCGCCGGTGAAACCATCGCGATCATCGATACCGAAGCCTCGGCGCAGACCAGCCCGATCTCGATCACCGCCGCCCCGGTCGCCAACGCACCGGCCGCCGCCGCCGCACCGCATTCGACCGCTTCGGCCGCATCGACCGGCAGCAAGTCCGACGTCGCCATGCCTGCCGCCGCCAAGATCCTGGCCGACAACAACCTGAGCGCCGCCGACGCGTCGGGCACCGGCCGTGACGGCCGCGTGACCAAGGGCGATGCCCTGGCCGCCGTCGCCAGCAGGGGCGCAGCGCCTGCGCCTGCCGCCGGCGTCGCACCTGCCGCACCGGCACCGCTGGCCCAGCAAGCTGCCAAGCCAGCCCTGCAGCAAGTCGCCGCACCGAGCGTCAACCTGGGCGACCGTCCGGAAGAGCGCGTGCCGATGAGCCGCCTGCGCGCCCGTATCGCCGAGCGCCTGCTGCAGTCGCAGTCGACCAACGCCATCCTGACCACCTTCAACGAGGTGAACATGGCGCCAGTCATGGAACTGCGCGCCAAGTACAAGGACAAGTTCGAGAAAGAACACGGCGTCAAGCTGGGCTTCATGTCCTTCTTCGTCAAGGCCGCTGTCGCTGCCCTGAAGAAGTACCCGATCATCAACGCCTCGGTCGACGGCAACGACATCATCTATCACGGCTACTTCGACATCGGTATCGCTGTCGGTTCGCCGCGTGGCCTGGTGGTGCCGATCCTGCGCAATGCCGACCAGATGTCGATCGCCGAGATCGAAAAGAAAATCGGCGAGTTCGGCCAGAAAGCCAAGGACGGCAAGCTGACCCTGGAAGACCTGACCGGCGGTACCTTCTCGATCTCGAACGGCGGCACCTTCGGCTCGATGCTGTCGACCCCGATCATCAACCCGCCGCAGTCGGCCATTCTGGGCGTGCACGCGACCAAGGACCGTGCCGTCGTCGAGAACGGCCAGATCGTGATCCGTCCGATGAACTACCTGGCAATGTCCTACGACCACCGCATCATCGACGGCCGCGAAGCCGTGCTGGGCCTGGTGGCCATGAAGGACGCGCTGGAAGATCCGTCGCGCCTGCTGCTCGACCTGTAATCGCCACGAGGGTGGGCCGGGCCGCAAGCCCGGGCTATCCTTCAGGCTGTCGGCCGGTTCGTTTTGTGCGTGTTGTTTTGAGAGGGAGTCATCATGATTGCCGATGAAATCAGGCGTTTGCACGAACTGCACCAGGCCGGCGCCCTGACCGACGCCGAATTCGAACAGGCCAAGGCGAAGATACTGTCGTCCGCCAATGTCAACCTGCACAAGGCGACGGCCTCGTCGGGCACGGCGGGCGGCAGCTTCGCCGCCGAACTCAACGCCCTGCGCCGCTCGCGCAGCGACCGCTGGATCAGCGGCGTCTGCGGCGGCCTGGCGCTGGCCTCGGGTGTCGAGGCGTGGGTGTGGCGGCTGGTGTTTACGGTTTTCACCCTCACCTTCGGGTTTGGCGCGGTGGTTTACTTGTTGTTGTGGATCTTCGTACCGGAAGAACAAATTTAAAGCCCGGTAGGGTGGGCACCCTGTGCCCACGCGGAAGCAGGCGTAAGGCGAGCGTTGTGCATGGGCACGGGGTGCCCACCCTACGCACGCTGCGACCAGTGACCGGGAATACAAAGGAACGAATTAATGAGCACCGAAAAACAATTTGACGTCGTCGTGATCGGCGGCGGCCCCGGCGGTTACATTGCTGCGATCCGTGCAGCGCAACTGGGCTTCAAGACCGCCTGTATCGACGAATGGCAGAACGCCAAGGGCGGCCCGGCACTGGGCGGCACCTGCACCAACGTCGGCTGCATCCCGTCCAAGGCGCTGCTGCAGTCGTCCGAGCACTTCGAGCACGCCGGCCACGCCTTCAAGGAGCACGGCATCGACGTGCAAGGCCTGGGGCTGAACCTGCCGCAGATGCTCAAGCGCAAGGATGGCGTGGTCAAGGCCAACAACGACGGCATCGTCTACCTGTTCAAGAAGAACAAGGTCAGCTTCTTCCACGGCCGCGGCACCTTCGCCGGCGGCGCGGAAGGCGCGTACACCATCAACGTGTCGGGTACCACCACCGATACCATCACCGCCAAGAACGTGATCGTGGCCACCGGCTCGAACGCGCGCGAACTGCCGGGCGCACCTTTCGACGAGAAGATCATCCTGTCGAACACCGGCGCGCTGACCATCGACAACGTGCCGGCCAAGCTGGGCGTGATCGGCGCCGGCGTGATCGGCCTGGAAATGGGTTCGGTCTGGCGCCGCCTGGGCGCGCAAGTCACCGTGCTGGAAGGCCTGCCGGTCTTCCTGGGCGCGGTCGACGAGCAGATCGCCAAGGAAGCGCACAAGCTGTTCACCAAGCAGGGCCTGGACATCAAGCTGGGCGTCAAGATCGGCGCCATCAGCAACCGCGGCAACGACGTCACGGTGGAGTACACCGACGCTGCCGGCGCCGCCCAGACCGCCACCTTCGACCGCCTGATCATCTCGATCGGCCGCGTGCCGAACACCAA
>Ga0308168_1003847_pt1 | contig 11244 bp, 10 predicted proteins | sample PhyCR2_FD_202133 | JGI IMG/M metagenome (GOLD analysis project Ga0308168, IMG submission 202133) | Phyllosphere microbial communities from UC Gill Tract Community Farm, Albany, California, United States - DLSLRC.R2 | ecosystem: Host-associated > Plants > Phyllosphere > Unclassified | place: USA... | reverse complement strand
GTGGATTGCTATCGGCTTCCCGGGCGCCCGTGCCAGTTATCTGGAATGGGTGAAGCAGCACAACATCCCGTATCCACTTGGCCCGGTCAGCATCAAGGGCGAACGCGCCTGAGTTCACTGAGACTTTTTTCGTATTTTTGTAAATGACACCCAAAATATTTCGTGTTGCAGGAAGGCGGCAATTGAATGAATCCCTGGGAGCTTACTGAAGTAAGTGACCAGGGTGAATGAAGGCAGCCAACGCATCTGCGGCGCGAAAAATGAAGGGTTGAAAGGGTTGAATATGTCACAAATTAATAAAGAAGAAGTCGACGTTGTCGTTGTCGGCCTGGGATGGGCTGGCTCGCTGATGAGCATTGAGCTGGCGATGGCCGGGCTGAAAGTGCGGGCGCTGGAGCGCGGAGCCGATCGCGGTTACGAAGAGTTTGCCTACCCCAAGCCGGCCGATGAATATGCCTACGCCGTGCGTAACAAAGTGATGGCCACGCCAGCAGAAGCGGCGGTGACGGTGCGTTACAACATGAGCCAGACCGCGCTGCCAACGCGCAAATGGGGCGCTTTTTGCCCGGGTAACGGCGTGGGCGGTTCGGGTTTGCACTGGACGGCGGTATTGATCCGTCCGACACCGACCGATCTTAAACTGAAAACCTATGCTGACCAGGCCTACGGACCGGGCGTGTTGCAGGACGATATGCGCATTATGGACTTCCCGTTCAGTTGGGAAGAGATCGAACCCTATTACGAGAAGTTTGAGATGATCTGCGGCCAGTCCGGTTTAACCGGCAACCTGCGAGGGCAGATCCTCGAAGGGGGCGATCCGTTCGAAGGCCCGCGTGCTAATCCGTTCCCGCTGCCGCCGCTGGATGACACGCTGAACAACACAATGTTTGTTAAGGCGGCGAAGAAGCTGGGGTATCACCCGTTCCCCAACCCGTCAGCCTGCGTTTCCCGTGCCTGGACTAACCCGTACGGTAACCAGATTGCGCCGTGTAATTACTGCGGTTATTGCAGTAAATACCCGTGCCTGAACTACTCTAAGGCCTCACCGCAGACGGCGGTGATGGATGCGCTGAAGCGCATGGATAACTTCTCCTACGAAGTCCACGCTAACGTGATGAAAGTGGTGCTACATGATGATAAGAAAACCGCGAAAGGGGTGATCTACATCGATAAAGACGGCAATGAATGCTTCCAGCCTGCGAAGATTGTGGTGCTGAGCAGCTTCCAGTTTTGCAATGTCCGCCTGATGCTGCTCTCCGGCATCGGCCAGCCTTATAACCCGCTGACGGAAGAGGGCGTGATTGGACGTAACTACGCTTTCCTCAGCAACGGCGGTGCCACGCTGTTCTTCAAAGATAAAAACTTCAATCCTTTCGCCACGGCGGGGGCGACCGGACAGATGTTTAACGACATCTCACCGGGCAACTTTGATGGCCCGGGGCTGGGGTTTATCGGCGGTGCCAAGATCCACAGTTCGCAGGCCACCGGCACGCCGATCAGTACCGCACTGCCGAAAGGCACGCCGGCCTGGGGCGCAGGCTGGAAAGAGGGGATGGAAGAGTGGTATGGCCATTCGATGAAGATCAGCATTACCACGACCTGCATGTCGTATCGCGATATCTACCTCGATCTCGACCCGAACTACACCGATGACTACGGCTACCCGCTGCTGCGTATGACGTTCGACTGGAAACAGAACGAACTGAAATTACAGCAACACCTGAAAGGCATCGTCAGCAACATTACTAAAGAGCTTAACCCGGACAGTTACAGCGAAAGCTTCCTGCCGATGGATGCCCACTTTGACCTGACAAAATACGTCTCCACTCATAATGTCGGTGGCGCGGTGATGGGCGATAACCCGAAAACCTCGGCGCTGAACAAGTACCTGCAAAGCTGGGATGTGCATAACGTCTTTGTGCCGGGCGGCAATGCTTTCCCGCAGAACTTCCAGGCGAATCCGACCGATACCATCGGGGCGATCACGCTGATGGCGGCGCAGGCGATCAAAGAGATTTACCTGAAAAACCCCGGCCCGATGGTGCAGGCATAAGGAGATGACGATGATCAATTTCAAACGTTTACTGCTTGCGAATGCCGTCCTGCTGGCAGGCACTTTTGCTTCACTGGCCCAGGCCGATGACAGTCTGGTGAAACAGGGCGAGTATATTTCCCGCCTTGGCGATTGCGGTGCCTGCCACACTATTCCGGGTAAACCGGCGTTCTCCGGTGGGCTGGCGATTGAGTCTAACCTCGGGACGATTTACTCCACCAATATCACCCCGGATAAAGCACACGGTATCGGCAACTACAGTGAGCAGCAGTTCTCGGATGCGGTACGTAAAGGCGTGCTGCCTGACGGGACGCGTCTCTATCCGGCGATGCCTTATCCGGCTTACGCAAAAATTACTGATGCGGATATGCATGCGCTGTATACGTACTTTATGCAGGGAGTGAAAGCGAGTGATGAACAGCCGCCAGAAACCGATCTCAGCTTCCCGTTCAGCCAGCGCTGGGGCATGCGTTTCTGGAACTGGGCTTTTGCCAGCGATAAGCCCTTCCAGCCCATTGGTGGCGCGACAGCGGAAGTGAATCGCGGTGCGTATCTGGTCGAAAGCCTCGGCCACTGCGGCAGCTGCCATACGCCGCGTGGCTTGGCGATGAATGAGAAAGCGCTCGACAGCAGCGACAGTGCATTCCTCTCCGGCGGTAGCCTGAACGGCTGGGACGTGCCCTCTCTGCGCGGTCTGCCGCGCTGGAGCGAGCAGGAAACCGTTGAGTATCTGGCGACCGGGCGTAACGATAAAGCGGCTGTGGGCGGTGAGATGACCTCGGTGATCGAGCACAGCACGTCGTGGATGACCGAAGCGGATCTGAAAGCCATCAGCGCCTATCTGAAGTTTATTGGCGGCAATCCGGCAGCACCTGCGGCGGCAAATACGGCAGTCAGCGCCACGGAAGCGAAGCTGACCGCGGCGAAAAATCTCACCCCAGGTGAGCGTCTCTATCTGGATAACTGCGGTGCCTGCCACTTTGTCACGGGTAAGGGCGCACCGCGTATCTTCCCGGAGCTGGATCAGGCAACGATTGTGAATGCCGGCGATCCGACCGGGCTGATCCACACCATCCTGGCCGGGGCGCAGCAGCCCTCTACGGCAAAAGCCCCCTCCACGCTGGTGATGCCAGGCTTTGCCGGCCGCCTGAGCGATGATGAGGTGGCGCAACTGGCGACCTTTATTCGTCAGGGCTGGAGCAATAAGGCGGAGGCGGTGAGCGTGGATCAAGTGAAAGAGGTCAGGGAGAGTCTGAAAAAATAATCACAGCGGGCGACCCTTTTGCGGTCGCCCCTTTCATCAACGAACGAACTCAGCAGACGCCGAAATCGCCCTCTTCATGATAAAGATTGACCGAATCAGCGGCGATCGCCACCTCTTGTTTCTCCGCATCATTCACCCGGGCGCAATACAATGTTGAGCCGTCGACGCGCAACACCTGCATTTTGGGTCCACCGGTTTTTGACTGCACAAAATCGTCTGGTTTAAACATAGTCTTCTCCTGATAGGTGTCACTCATATTCTCTGTCAGCCTGGAATGTTCTGCAAGTCGGCTAATTTTCCGCAGCCTCTGACACAGTGTCTATACTGGTAGCTGATGTTAAATAACCGGAGGATAACAATGACCATTCATAAGAAAGGACAGGCGCACTGGGAAGGCAATATCAAGCAGGGGAAAGGTACCGTCTCAACCGAAAGTGGGGCGTTAAGCCAACAGCCTTACGGCTTCAATACACGCTTTGAAGGTAAAGCGGGGACCAACCCCGAAGAGCTGATTGGGGCCGCACATGCTGCCTGTTTCTCCATGGCGCTATCGCTGATGTTGGGCGATGCAGGCCACACACCTGAAAGCATTGATACCACCGCTGATGTCTCACTGGACAAAGTGGAGGGCGGTTTTGCCATCACCAAAGTGGCCCTGCAAAGTAAGGTGAAGCTTCCCGGTATTGAGAAAGCCGCTTTTGATACGATTATTCAGCAGGCAAAAGCGGGTTGCCCTGTGTCAAAACTGCTCAGTGCTGAGATTACCCTCGACTATCAGCTGGAAAATTAAGCCTGACGCCGGGGTTCTGACCGCGTGAAGGTAAGGAATCTGTTAAGGTTGTGAAAAAAACACGCTAATTAGCGCCGTTTAGGAGTTCGTGAGATAGGGAAGTGTTGTGGTATCCCCGATATTGATGTTGCGGCAGTTCGCAGGTCGTGAGCAACTGAGGATATCAAGATGAAAAAAACAACACTGACTTTGATGATTAGCCTTTTCACAGCAAGCAGCCTTTTCTCCACCCTGTCCCATGCAGAGGGTCCGGGCAACGGCCCGGATCAACAGTGGCATCAGGATCGCGGGCACGATAACCGCGCAGACGACCGTCGTGGTGGCGATCGGGATAACTATCGCGGCCGTGATGACCGGGGCCACGGCGATCGTGGCCGGGGTGGCCCTGATGAGCGCGACCATTTTGCCTGGAATGGGCATGATTTCCGTCGTGGTCATCCTGCTCCCGAGCGCTTTCGCGGGGATGATTACCGCGTTGATGACTGGCACGATCGTGGTCTGGATGAACCGCCACGCGGCGAACACTGGGCCTATGTTGACGGCAATTATGTGTTGATTGCGGCAGCCACCGGGGTGATCACCTCGATCATTCTCGGCAATGTTTTAGGCCATCGTTAATCTACCGCTGTCGGTGGCACCCGCCACCGACAATTAACCTTCCCCCCTCTTATCCTGATTGCTTACTTGAAACCGTAACTAATTCATTTATTTCGTGTTTATATTTTTCTCGTTTCATGGCGTTACATTCCATTTTCCCGGTACAGGCCGCAAAATATCCCCCTCATCTGGCTTGTTATCGCTCCCTGACTTCACTTATTATTGGCCCTGTCAGTATGAAAAACATTCATATCAGGGAGAAAAAGAATGGATACTCGTGTAGGAAAACTGGAAGGACATGTCGGTAATTTACAGAAGGATGTTGGCTTGCTACAGCAAGATGTTGGTCTGTTAAAGCACGATGTCAGCCGACTCAAAGACGATGTGCACGTCCTGAAAGAGGATGTCAGTGAACTGAAGAAGGATGTCGGCACACTGAAAATCGATGTGGCGGTGATTAAGTCCAACTATGCCACCAAAGAAGATTTCTATCGGCTGGACAATAAGATGGAAAGCCTGCGTACCGAACTGCATCAGTCACTGGCACTGCAAACTAAGTGGTTTGCGTCCTCGCAGCTTGGGTTGCTTGCCCTGGGCCTTGGGCTGGCAAAACTGCTGTTTTAATTCTTCATTGCTCATCATTTATCTGCGTACTTGCCTCTGTGTACTAAACACTCCTGAATTTAAGCTTATAGACGTCTGGACATGTAGCCATCAATTTATGTAGCATGCAGAGATTAGAAAATTCTGAATGGGAACAGGCCAATGACGCAGCATATAAAGATTCTGGACGGAGGAATGGGGCGTGAACTGGCCCGGGTGGGTGCACCATTCCGTCAACCTGAATGGTCGGCACTGGCCCTGTATGAAGCCCCTGAGCGCGTGCGCGAAGTGCACGACAGCTATATTGCTGCCGGGGCAGGCACCATCACCACCAACAGCTATGCGGTTGTTCCTTTCCATATTGGTGACGAACGCTTTGCCGCTGATGCTCAGCGCCTGGCCACCCTGGCAGGGCAACTGGCCCGTCAGGCCGCCGATGCCGCAGTGCATCCGGTACAGGTTGCTGGCAGCTTACCTCCGGCCCTGGGATCTTACCGTCCCGATCTGTTTAACGCGCCGCGTGCGCTGGAGATCCATCGCGTGCTGGTCAACGCCCAGGCACCTTATGTGGATATCTGGCTGGGTGAAACCATCAGTTCCATTGCCGAAGCCGAGGCTATTCACGAAGCGATATCCGGTCAGCCCCAGCCTTTATGGCTGTCATTCAGTCTGCACGACGATCCTGACCAGCCGCAGGCCGACAGTACATTGCGTTCAGGGGAAAGCGTCTCCGCCGCTGTCACCCGAGCGGTCGAGCTGGGGGCGGCCAACGTCCTGTTTAACTGTAGCCACCCGGAAGTGATGATCTCTGCTGTACAGCAGGCGGCGACGACCCTGAAAAGCCTTGGCTCTCCGGCGGGTATCGGCGTTTATGCCAATGCGTTTGAACACGGCAGCAACGGTGGCGGGGCGAATGAAGGTCTGAGTGGTTTACGTAAAGACACTCACCCGGAAGGCTATCTGCACTGGGCGCAGGAGTGGGTGGGCGCGGGTGCCACGCTGGTGGGGGGCTGCTGCGGAATTGGCCCTGAACATATTCAGCGTCTGGCCTCTGCGCTGAAGTAAATACGCTATTCTTTACCGCTTTGGCGGAAAAAAATAATAAAAAACCAGGAAAAAACAACATCATGAATCGTCGCGACTTTATCAAAACTACCGGTGCGCTCTCCGTTGCGGCGGCCTGTTCCGGTCTGCCATTACAATCGCTGTGGGCGGCTGAAACCGCACCGGCCACCCCCAAGAAAGGGGGGCATCTGATTGTCGGTATGGATAACGCTTCCAGCACTGACCGCATCGATCCGGCATTCTGGTTTGAATCCTATATGTATTTTGTCGGTTCACAGCTGTTTAACTGCCTGGCCGAAGTGGATGAGCAGGGTAAAATCACCCCCTCACTGGCGGAAAGCTGGGAAACCCACGATGGCAGCAAAACCTGGGTGCTGAATATCCGTAAAGGGGTTCAGTTCCACGATGGTCGCACGCTGACGGCGAAAGATGTGGTTTATTCACTGAATCATCACCGTGATGAGAAATCGAGCTCATCGGTCAAAGGCTATCTGGAGCCGGTCGTCTCGCTGGAGGCTACCTCACCTGACCAGGTGACCATCAAACTGAAAGAACCTAATGTGGAGTTTATTGCGCTGCTGAGCGATGTCCATTTTGCCATCACCGCAGAAAACGAGAACTTTGACAAAGGCATCGGTACGGGCGCATTTATCCTGGAAAGCTTTAAGCCCGGCGTGCGTACACTGGTGAAGCGTAATCCAAACCACTGGAACCCGGCGCGCGGTCACGTTGACTCCGTTGAAACACTGGCAATGAATGACTCCACGGCACGAGTGGCGGCCCTTGCCAGCGGTTCTGCGCACATCATCAACCGTGTGAACCCACGCATTGTTGATCGCCTGAAAAACATGCCGACTATTCAGCTGCTGCGCTCACGCGACAGCCAGATTTTCACTTTCCCGGGGCTGGCGACTGCCGCTCCCTTTAACACCCTGGATGGCCGCCTGGCGCTGAAATATGCCATCGACCGCGAACAGATCATTAAAACCGTGCTGGGTGGCTACGGTACCGTCGCGAACGATAATCCGATTTTCCCGTCCAGCCCGTACTTTGCCAAAGACATTCCGCAGCGTCCGTATGACCCGGAAAAGGCGAAATTTCACTGGCAGAAAACGGGATTCAGCGGTCCGCTGGTGTTGTCGGTGGCCGAAGCCGGCTTCCCGGGCGCGGTCGATGCTGGCCAGCTTTATCAGAACTCGGCTGAACGTGCCGGTATTCCGCTGAAAGTGGAACGCGTGCCGGACGATGCCTTCTGGGATAACGTCTGGATGAAGAAACCTTTTGTTTCGTCCAACTGGTCGCTGCGCCCGACGGCCGATGCGCTGCTGTCGCTGGTGTTCACCAGCAATGCCCCGTGGAACGAGTCGCAGTGGAAAGAGCCCGCGTTTGACCAGTTAGTCACTGCTGCACGTGGTGAGCAAGATGAGCAGAAGCGCCGTCAGATCTATCATGACATTCAGGTGATGCTGGTGGAGAAGGGCAGTGAAATTATCCCTCTGTACGCCGATGCTCTGGATGCATCCAGTACCAAAGTGAAGGGCTTTGTTGCTATCCCTGGTTTTACCATGAGCGGTAACCGTGCCGCTGAAAAAGTGTGGTTTGCATAACAGCGAATGAGTCATTTTAGTGAACGTCGGGGGAAGGGCCACTTTCCCCTGTTAAAACTGACGGCCCTGCGTTTGCTGGCCGGTGTGGTGATGCTGCTGGTGGTATCGATACTGATTTTTGCCGGCATTCAGTTGCTGCCGGGCAGTGCCGCCACGGCGATCCTCGGTCAAACGGCCACGCCACAGGCGGTGGCAGCACTCAATCAACAGCTGGGGCTGGATCAGCCTGCGCTGGGCCGCTATCTGGCCTGGTTGGGTGGCGTGCTGCACGGCGATTTTGGTCACAGCTTTACCAGCCGTGAAGCGATCGCCCCGGTGCTGCTTGATCGTCTGGCCAATACCCTGTCGCTGGCCTTTTTCACCGCCATTGTCGCGGTGCCGCTGGCACTGACGATTGGCTTTATCTCCGCGCGCTACCAGGGAAGCTGGATCGATCGGCTGCTGAATCTGTTTACTCGTGCCGCCGTTTCGCTGCCGGAATTTTTCTCCGGCTATCTGCTGATCCTGATCTTCTCTATCACCCTGTTCTGGCTGCCGAGTAACAGCAGTATTGCTGACGATATGCCGCTGGGCGATCGCCTGCTGGCCATTGCCCTGCCGTGTATGACGCTGATCTTCGCCATTCTCGGGCATATGAGCAACATGACGCGTGCCGCGCTGGTCAGTGCGCAGAATGCCGCCTATGTCGATACCGCCCTGATGAAGGGGTTATCGCCCTCCGCCATTCTGTTCCGTCATGTGTTGCCGAACGCCTGGGGGCCCATCATTAACGTGATTGTGCTGAACCTGGCCTGGCTGATGGTCGGTGTGGTCATTGTTGAAAACGTTTTCGTTTACCCTGGTCTCGGCCAGTACATGGTGGACAGTATCAGTAAGCGTGATATCCCGGTTATCCAGGACTGCGCACTGCTGCTGGCGGGTATTTATATCCTGCTGAATCTGCTGGCCGACGTTGTCGCCCTGCTGGCCAACCCGCGCCTGCGCCACAGTCGCTAACGCATAGTCATGCTATACCCCTGACGGCACTGATTGAGGCAGGCAGGGTTTTACAAGGAACTGATGTGGATGTTTAGGCTGAAACTTGCTGTGTTGCCCGGTGCCACCGGGCTGGTGTTGTTCGTACTGGTGGCACTTCTGGCGCCGTGGCTGGCACCGTATGCGCCCGGCGACGTGGTGGGCAGCGCCTGGAGTGGCGTGACGCCGGAAAACTGGCTGGGCACCGATAACCTCGGGCGCGATCTTCTCTCTCGTCTGATCTGGGGTACCCGTACTTCACTGAGCGTCAGCGCGGTGGCTACGCTGCTGGCCTTTGCCATCGGCACCTTCCTCGGTTTTATTGCGGGCTATTATCGTGGCTGGGTCGATCAGGTGATCTCGCGCGTTAACGATATTTTGATGGCGATCCCAACGCTGATCTTAGCCCTGGTTGTGCTGGCGATGCTGCCAAAAACCATTCCGGTGATCGTGGCGGTGCTGGGGATCCTCGAATCAACCCGTGTGCTGCGCGTATCACGCTCGCTGGCGCTGGATATCGCGGCACAGGAATTTATTGAAGTCGCACGTTTGCGCGGCGAACGGCTGGGATGGGTATTGTGGCGTGAGATCCTGCCGAATGCCTTTACCACGCTGATTGCGGAATTTGCCCTGCGCTTTATCTTCATTCTTTTATTCCTGTCGGCACTCTCTTTCCTGGGCTTAGGGATCCAGCCGCCAACTGCCGACTGGGGTGGCCTGGCGCGTGATAATAAAGATGGCATCCTGTTTGGCGTCTGGGCGGCACTGATCCCCGGCGCGGCAATTGCCCTGCTGGCACTGGCATTAAACAGTGTTGCTGACTGGCTGTTAAGCCAGCATAGCCGTAGCTGGCAGGAGTAGAAGATGAGTGAACAACCGCTGTTAAGCGTGAATAAACTGCGGGTGACCGCGGGAGATGCCGTCCTGGTTGACGATATCTCCTTTACCCTGCGCAAAGGAGAAGTGCTGGGATTAATTGGCGAATCGGGTGCCGGGAAATCGACCATCGGCCAGGCCGTTTTGGGGCATTTTCGCCACGGAATGACCCTGAGCGGTGGGCACATCCAGTTTGCCGGGCAGGAACTGACTGCGCTATCGGAACGCCAGTGGCGCAAAGTCCGCGGGGTGAAAATTGCCTACGTGGCGCAGTCGGCCAGCGCCGCTTTCAACCCGGCGAAGAAAATCGGTGAACAGGTGATTGAAAGCACGCTTCGTCACCGGGTGATGAACCGACAGGCCGCCATTCGCCGCGCGATTGAGATCTTCGCCCAGCTACAACTGCCGCAGCCGGAGGTGTTTTTCCACCGTTACCCGCATCAGGTGTCCGGTGGGCAGCTTCAGCGGGCGATGATTGCTATGGCAATCTGCGCCGGGCCGGAACTGATTGTGTTTGATGAGCCGACCACAGCGCTGGACGTGACCACTCAGCTGGAAGTGCTCAAGGCGATTCAGCAGGTTATTCGTCAGACCGGCGTGGCGGCACTGTATATCAGCCACGATCTGGCGGTGGTGGCCCAGCTCAGCCAGCGCATTATGGTCCTGCGCCACGGCCGTGAAGTGGAAAGCGGTGAGACGCTATCGCTGCTGACGCAGCCCGCTCAGGACTACACCCGTGATCTGTTGCACAGCCACGGTGAACCGCATCAGCCGCGCAGCGCGACATTGCCGCTGCTGAGCCTGCGCGATGTCAGCATTGGCTATCATGGCGACCCGGTACTGCATGCGGTATCGCTCACGGTAGGGCGGGGACGTACGCTGGCGCTAATCGGCGAGTCCGGTGCAGGTAAATCAACCCTCGGCCGGGCAGTATGTGGCCTGGTGGCACCGTCAGAAGGAGACATCACCTTTAACGGTCAGCGGCTGCCCCCACAGCTACGCCACCGTTCTCGTCAGCAGATGCAAACCATCCAGATGATTCACCAGCATCCCGATACGGCGCTTAACCCCCGTCTGACGATTGGTCTGCAAATTGAACGTGCCATGGTCTGTCTGACGTCGCTGACGGCACAGCAGCGCCAGGCCCGGGTGGGGGAACTGCTGGAGAAAGTTGGCCTGTCGCCACTGCTGGCCGCGCGCTACCCCCATTCGCTGTCCGGCGGGCAGAAGCAGCGTGTTTGCATCGCACGGGCGCTGGCGGTAGAGCCGGAGCTGATTGTCTGTGACGAACCCACCTCGGCGCTCGATCCGCTGGTCGGACGGGAGGTACTTGCGCTGTTGAAAAAACTGCAGCAGGAAACCGGCGTTTCACTGC
>Ga0308168_1003845_pt1 | contig 11245 bp, 10 predicted proteins | sample PhyCR2_FD_202133 | JGI IMG/M metagenome (GOLD analysis project Ga0308168, IMG submission 202133) | Phyllosphere microbial communities from UC Gill Tract Community Farm, Albany, California, United States - DLSLRC.R2 | ecosystem: Host-associated > Plants > Phyllosphere > Unclassified | place: USA... | reverse complement strand
TTAATGCTCCTCGGCATAGCAATTAGCATGCTAGGGATTAGCCAAGTCCTCGGGCAGGGCCAAGGAAATTTATGGCAGTCTATGCTAGCCAATCTACGCGAGAATCCATTGAGCTACGGTCTTGCCTGGGTATTTACATTTACTTGATCGCCCTTTCGCATTTTACTTGAACAGTTATTCGCAAATTACTTGGACACGTCCAACAAAATTCCCTTACTCATCCATTCAATGAAAAAACACTGTCAATGTATCTATTGAGGTATATGATTTGCTCGGCGAGAAATCATACTCCAAAACAGATTATGAGAGTTTGTATCAAAAAAATAGGAGGCCTAAGCCTCCCATCGATAGTTATACCTGCCCGCCAACTCCCTTAAACTTCTCAACAAATGCTGAGAGCTTTTGAAAGACAGTTTTCTTTTTCGTCTTATATTGCGGATTTAATGGACTGAGCTTAGGTAATGTTTCATTGAGGGCCGTCCCATTATCTGAGGCATACTCACGTTTAAGTGATGAGGCAATATAACGCCTTACGGCATCAGCATTCAGGTTTTCTTCTTGTATAAGGTTATCGACTTCCACTTGTAATGCTTTCTGTGCAAAAGTGTAGAAGCTTTCAATCACTGATTCTTTGTTGGGTAAATCGTTGATGTTGACCTTCTCAATAAAATCAACCATTAACCCTTCTTTGGCTCTATTATCAACATTAGAACGGATCAGGCGTTTAACCTCCTCTTTCACCGTCGTTTTATCTGAGTGCTTTTGGTTGTACTCGAAAAGCAACTCAAGAATATAATCTAGGTTAATTTCTTGGGATTTCAATAAGTCCACTTCAAACACCACATCATCCCAGCTCAGAGTATTCTTATCTTTCGCCTCTGACTCTCGTTCACGACGCTGCCAGTCACGTATGTCGTTATAACTGGAACGATAGTCCTGCACCTTACGTTCAGCGGGGAGGCGTATCGTTTGCAGTTCCGCGAGCTTCTCATCATCAAGATAATGCTCGGCTTTAAATGTTTCTACCGCATCAGCGTCACTTAAGTTGACCGTTTGTATGGCTTTTAGCGTGGCAAATTCATCGTAGTTTTGCAGCACATTCTCAGCTCTAAGGTATTCACCGAATAACTTAACGAACGCCTTCTTCTCTTTCTCTGAGGTAATGTTAGCAGGGTCAGGAAAGCGGGTTTCAAGCTCACTGATAATGTCCATAAAGCCGCGTCTAGCTTCTCCGGTTATGGCATCGGTAAAGCCATTCATGTACTCGTCATAGCTCTTTTCCATCACCACACTTTTGGTGTTGCTTTTACCAAATAGCGTAATGGCATCGACGGTCGCTTGCTCTAAATCACGGAAGGTCACGATATTGCCAAAGGTCTTGGTGGCATTGTAGATGCGATTGGTGCGAGAGAAGGCTTGCATCAGGCCGTGATAGCGCAAGGGTTTATCGACAAATAAGGTATTCAGTGCGGGCGCATCAAAACCGGTCAAGAACATTCCGACCACAATCAGCAAGTCTACTTCTTGGGATTTCACCCGTTTAGCGAGGTCACGGTAGTAGTTCTGAAAGCTATTCCCGTCAGTACTAAAGTTTGTCTTAAAGTGAGCATTGTAATCATCCATTGCCGCATCTAAAAACTCGCGGGAACTGCTGTTCATCGCTGAGGTATCAAAGCTCTCGTCATTGATATCCCCGACCGCATCCTGCTCTTCGTTGGCAGCAAAGGAGAAGATGGTCGCAACGGTCAGTGGTTTGTAGCTGGCATCTTGCTCAGCATATTGGCTTTGAATATTTTTAAAGGCTTCGTAGTAGGCTTTCGCTGCATCGACACTGCTCACCGCAAACATGGCGTTAAAGCCCTTGGCGCCGGGAAAGGCACGGTGGGTTTTTTGCTTAAAGTTTTTCAGGATGTATTGGGTGACTTCAGCGATACGCATGGGATGCAACAGTGCATGCTTATTTTCAGCGGCACTGATTTTCTTTTCATCCGTCTCGGTTTCGAGCGCTTTAAACTGTGGGCGCACATCGTTGTAATCAACTTTGAACTTCAGGACTTTTTCATCACGAATGGCATCAGTTATAATGTAGGAATGTAGCTCATGACCAAACACACTGCTGGTATCTTCGGCACCCAAGGCATTCTTGCCCGCAAAAATCGGTGTGCCGGTAAAGCCAAACTGGTAGAAGCGTTTAAATTTCTTTTTAAGGTTCTTTTGGGCTTCACCAAATTGGCTGCGGTGACATTCATCAAAGATAAACACTACTTGTTTTTGATAGATAGACAGGTCCGCTTCACCTTTCATCAGGTTATTTAGCTTCTGAATCGTGGTGACGATGATTTTGTTATCATCTTTATCCAGATTACGCTTCAGCCCTGTAGTGCTGTCTGAGCCATTGACACTATCAGGCGAAAAGCGTTGGTACTCTTTCATCGTCTGATAGTCGAGGTCTTTACGGTCAACGACAAAGAACACTTTATCAATAAAGTCGAGTTCTGTGGCGAGACGGGCCGATTTGAAGCTGGTCAGCGTTTTTCCTGAACCGGTTGTGTGCCAGATAAAGCCACCACTCTCTAATTGGCTCCATTTCTTCGCCTGATAGGCACTGTTAATCTTCCAAAGGATACGTTCAGTTGCCGCTATCTGATAAGGACGCATAATCAGCAGGTTATTGCTGACATCAAACACGCTGTAGTTAAACAGAACATTGAGTAAAGTATGTTTTTGGAAAAAGGTCGCCGTAAAGTCTCTGAGGTCTTTAATCAGCGTGTTATTAGCCCGAGCCCAGTTCATGGTGAAGTCGAAACTGTTTTTATCACGCTTAGTGGTATTGGCAAAGTAACGGGTATCGGTCCCATTTGAGATAACAAACACCTGCAAGAATTTGAATAACGAGTTATCCGTATTAAAACTCTCTTTGCTATAGCGATGTATCTGGTTAAATGCTTCACGGATAGCCACGCCACGTTTTTTAAGTTCGACTTGTACTAGTGGTAAGCCATTGACCAATATCGTCACGTCATAGCGATTAGCATGCTTACCAGTTTGTTCGAACTGCTGAATCACTTGAACCTTATTACGTACTAGATGCTTTTTATCGATAAGGGCAATATTTTCCAAACGCCCATCATCAAAAATAAAGTCGTGGATATGGTTATCGTGAATTTTGCGGGTTTTGTCGATAATCGAATCGCTGGGGTTATCGATGTATGATTCGGTAAAACGACGCCATTCACTATCGGTGAATTTGAGGTTATTCAGGGCTTGTAGTTGAACTCTGGCATTGTCCAGCATCGCCTGCTGTGAGGTCAGCGTAGGGATAAATTCGTAGCCCTGATTACGTAAATCCTGAATCAGTTCTCGTTCAAGTTCGGACTCAGTTTGGAAACGGTCACTGGCTTCCCATTGTGGAACATACTTATCGAGAATAATGAAGTTATTGGACTCTGCGATGGTTTTTGTTTGCTGTGTCATGACGCATCCTGTCTGCCGGTAAGCAATAACCGACAGAGGAAAATAGAAACTGCCGGTCGGTCGATATGGGTATGACTGCCCGAGCACACCGATGATTCGGGCAGGTCATTAGCAATTATTGGTTGACTGCTTCAGGTTTGGGAAAACTGAATAACAGGTCACGGTAGTATTCGTATTGTTGCTGGCGCAGCTCGATTTCACGAGGTAAGCCTTCGAAAATCGAGCTGGTTAGAGTATCGAATTTGTCTAACAAGGTAGCTATTTTCTTTTGTAAACTAATATCCGGTACTGGAATTGGAAGTGTTTTTATAATGTCAGCATTCAAATTGCTAACTGATCCACTATTAATTTTACTCGCCCAATATTGTTGTACTACATTAGAGGAAAGGTAGTGGTATAGATAATCAGAGTTTAAATTAGCGGAAAAATTACTAATGGATGCCCATCCGTCATGAATAGCTCCGGTAATTTTAAGAATATAAGGGCGACCAAAACTCATGGAGTTAGATATAACAAAGTCCCCTGGATTAAGTATCCGAGATTTCTTTGCTCCTTCTTGGGTGACCTTTTGTGCCGTATTATCTATGTACTTGGACCCAAGTGAGGTATCGCCTATTTTAATCCAAGGAATACCATCTTCTGAATCTGTCATATATTTGACGATAGGCCTAGGCGATGCTCCGCGCTGTATTTTTGTAACATCCCCCAACGTCTTCCACTGAACTTCCCCTTCCTCAAAACTCAACAACTGGTCACGATAGTAGTTGTACTGTTTTTTACGTGCGGTAAGCTCAGCGGTAAGCTCAGCGGTAAGGGCAGTAAATTTATCCAAAATACGGACAATTTCAGATTGGATTGCCAGCGATTTTTCTGGGTTATTGGTGCAAGGGATGGGGATTAACTTATTAGAATAATTACTAATCCATTGCCGTTTGTGATCACCATCGACCAATTCACTTGGCAATGTATTTAGCCAATAATAAACAAATTTTAAGGAAACCTTATGTTCATCACATGAAGTAATCATTTTCATGGCTGAAGATTTAACTTTAAAATCAAAGTCAACCCATTTATTTGCTGTTGTGAAATCATCAAAAATAATAACCGGGCTAATACTCCCTCTATACAACCCATTTTTTTCATCTGTATAACCCAAGATGAATGATTTACCAGCGGTTAGTACCGGAGTCTCATAGCTGTCATCGTAATTCTTAGTTTTCACCAGATATTTCGTAGGCTGCTCGTACCTAGTTAAATCACCAAGAGGTAACCACTCCACCTCAACCCCATCCAGCAGTTTTTCCAAATAGCTTAGTTCACTCATGCCTGCACCTCGCTACCTTCAATCTCTGCCACAATCGCATCGATATCTTTGCGTAATTGGTCGATTTTGCTGACGGTAGTTTTTAGCTCTGCATTGAGTACGGTGATATCAATCAGTTCACGGGTATCTTTCGCTTCCACGTAGCTACTGACAGACAGGTTATAATCATTAGCTGCAATAGCATCCATCGGCACAGACTTAGCCAAGTGCTCAGTATCTTCTTTACTGTCGAACACCTGCATAATCTGCTCGATATGTTCATCGGTCAGAATGTTGTTGTTGGTTTCTTTTTTGAAGAGTTCACTGGCATCAATAAACTGCACACTGGTTTCTGTTTTATGCTTAGAAAGAACTAAAATATTAACGGCAATAGTTGTCCCAAAAAACAGATTCGGCGCGAGAGAAATCACCGTTTCCACATAGTTATTATCGACTAGGTATTGACGAATTTTCTGCTCAGCCCCGCCACGATAAAATATACCCGGGAAACAGACGATAGCAGCACGGCCTTTGGCTGACAGATAATTCAGCGCATGAAGGACAAACGCAAAATCCGCCTTCGATTTTGGTGCTAGCACACCCGCAGGTGCAAAACGGTCATCGTTAATTAATGTCGGGTCATCACTCCCAATCCATTTCACTGAATACGGTGGGTTAGAGACAATGGCATCAAATGGCTTGTCATCTTTGAATTCTGGATTGATGAGGGTATTGCCTAGCGTAATATTAAACTTGTCGTAGTTGATGTTATGTAAAAACATATTCATACGCGCAAGGTTAAAAGTCGTATGGTTAATCTCTTGCCCCCAGAAGCCGTCTTGAATGATGTGTTTATCAAAATGCCTTTTCGCTTGCAGCAGTAATGAGCCGGAACCCGCTGCAGGGTCATAGATTTTATTGACTTCAGTCTGGCCGTGCATCGCAAGCTGTGCAATTAATTTCGAAACGTGTTGTGGAGTAAAAAACTCACCACCCGATTTTCCCGCATTCGCTGCATAGTTGGAAATCAGGAACTCATAAGCATCACCGAATAGGTCAATTTGGTGTGCATCGAAATTACCGAGTTTTAACGCCTCGACGCCCTTTAAGACCGCCGCCAAGCGACTGTTCTTATCTTTGACCGTACTGCCTAAACGATTACTGGTGGTATCAAAATCAGCAAACAGCCCTTTAATATCAGGCTCGGAGGGATAACCCATCGCAGAACTTTCGATGGCCACAAAGATACTGTTTAAATCGGCGTTTAAGCGCTCGTTGGTATTGGCTTTCGCTGTCACATTGCAGAAAAGCTGGCTTGGATAAACAAAATAACCTTTCGTTCTAATTGCATCGTCTTTGATATCATCTGTAATGGCCGAATCATCGAATTTTGAATAGTCAATACTGTCATCACCTGCTTCCATATGGTGAGAAAAGTTTTCGCTGATAAAACGGTAGAACAATGCGCCCAGCACGTATTGTTTGAAGTCCCAGCCATCTACGGCTCCCCGCACATCGTTCGCAATCGCCCAAATTTGACGGTGTAATTCAGCACGTTGTTGTTGGCTGGTCATGAGTATTCCTTGTGATATTTATCATGTAATTAATGAAATATTTATAAAGTAATTGGCTGATATATCTGCTTATTTCGTAGCAACCTAGATGGCTGAAGACATCTTTTATCAATCAGCCACATAACACCTACGTAAATCAAAGCAGAGCTCAAAACGGTAATCCCTGCAAGCCCCGTTTGATGTGATGAGCAAACAAAGGCGTAAATAAGTAGTAAAAAATATAGTGTGATGATTGCTGTAAAAATCCAACCTAAGTAAAAGACAGAACGTGATGATTTAATGGTTAATTCATTGTATTTAGGATGAATGAGGCCGACCGAATACAAAGTCTTAATTTCAACATCAGTTAATTCAAAGGTATTTTGAAAATCAATTAACTTTTCACGAACCACTTCATTTGCGTGAAATTTAAATCGATACTTAAAAAAACGCTCATTCACTATTGCTCTGGCATCAAGATTGTCTTTAGGCTCCGTCATCAATAAGAAATCAATATCAGTAACATTAAGATTCTCAATATAATCTCGCCCTGCGACTCGGTGACTAGAACCTGTCACAGATTGCTGAGTTGAGGTGTGAACGATATCGTTATTAGCTACTTCATTTTTCATAAAAATCACGCCCCGCAACCTTATTTCCCGATTGATTAATAACCTGAGTAACATTGCTTTCTTGCTCTCGAGAGACCAATGCAGTATGAGGATTGAGGGGTCTTCTCGCCTGAAACCATGATAATGCAGTGGCCAATGAGTTTCTAATTTGGGCATCTGGATCGGATGTCCAGAGCTGGCTGTTATAGATATCGAAAGCCAATTCGCGTTCGGGGTTAGAAGGGCTAATTTTTTCAAAAAATGTCATAAAATCAGGATCGCCTTCAAGCTCAGACAGTTTCCCTTCTTTGGCCATCTGCAATAACAGATTCGCCATACTATTATTTTCTAGCACAGCCGATTTAGCCAAGGCGATATGTAATTCAATGGTTTTCATAAACGTCATATCAATGCCTGAAGTACCATTCATGGTGCCTTCACCCGTCAGCAACCAATCAATCGAAATCGAGAATGTGTTATTCATGGCATAAAGAAACTCTGCGCCGGGTTTCTTTTGTCCGCGCATTACATCACTCATGAATCCTGCTGAAATACCAAGTTTTCGGGCGAATTCACTTTGATTTAACCCTGAACGACTCACTACGAGCGACAAACGTGAGCCGAGTCCCTCCAAAGGATGCTTTACCATTATTTTATCTTGATTCCATCTTCTCTATAGATTATATCTATCTCTATAAAGAATATTAGTTGCTCAATAAATTAAGATTACTCGCTATTTTACTGACTGTCACCAAGGATGCCTATGGATCATGTTGAAATTAACTATCGATTAAAACGGATAGGCAAAACACAAGTTGATATTGCCCGTGCATTAGCCATCTCTCCCGCAGTTGTTAGTAATGTGATTCATGGGCGCATTACTTCTTACAGAGTAGCGAATTACATAGCCGGTTTACTTGATGGAGAGATAACCACATTGTGGCCTGATAGGTACGTCTTTAAACCTAGAACGAACCATCCACAGAGGGAGGAGTAAAAACATAAATGAGTGATTAGCTTGAAGTGAGAGAGCAAAGCCCCGGACTGCCATCCGGAGCCTTACTGAAGTGTCAAACGCGGAACGCTGACACTTCTCATTTTTACTGCATTTATTTGTAGGGTCAAGCATTGCGCTCAGCATTACAAATAAAGTGATGGAATGATTAAATGAGAATATCGATATCAATCCAAAGAGAAATTATAAGACTAATAGGTAAAGGTCACTCCAATCGCCAGATTGCACTAATTTTAAAAATATCACCAAGCACAGTGAGCACATATCATGGTTACCTAAAAAGGACCTCATGCTCTCTTAATGAATTGATATCAATGGATGATGCACAGTTTTCTTGTCTGCTGGGCACCGAAAAACATGGGTATTTGACCCATAAGCACATCCCAGATTGGAACATTATTCAACAAGAGCTGACAAAGAAAAATGTGACTAAGGCATTGCTTTGGGAGGAGTATCTGTTTGGTTTGTCCAGCGCTCCACAGAAAGCATTAAGTTACGCGCAATTTTTACGCAGGTATAAGAACTGGTTAAAATCGCAACGCATGAGTATGCGCCAGTTTTTTCTACCGGGTGAAAAGATGTTTGTCGATTTTTGTGGGCAAACGATGCCAGTGATTGAGGGTGATTCAGGCGAAATCCAGAGAGCACAAATCTTCGTCGCTGTGTTAGGCGCCTCATCGTATACCTTTGCCTATGCTGTGCCGTCACAAAAAACGGAGCATTGGATAAAATGTCATAGCAAAGCGTTTGATTTTTTCGGAGGGATACCTGAAGAGATTGTTCCTGATAATCTCAAAGCAGCAGTTATAAAACATACCCGTAATGAGATAATTACCAACCAAGCTTACGAGGAATGTGCCGAGTTCTACGGGTTTCGTATTATGCCTGCAAGAAGTCGAAAACCTAAAGACAAGTCGCTGGCTGAAATTGGTGTGCAAATAGTCCAACGTTGGATCCTCGCCTCCCTTCGCAACCGTTCCTTTTTTAGTATGGAAGAGCTTAATGCTGCAATATTGCTGGGGATTGAGAAGCTCAATGCTAAGCAAAGTAAAACGTATCAAGCGAGCCGATTGACACGTTTTATTGAAACGGAACAACACGCTTTAAAGCCATTACCTCAATCGCACTATATACAGGCCGAATGGCACTACGGTATTAAAGTGCCTGATGATTACCACCTTTACTGGCAAAAAAGTTATTACTCTGTGCCGTATCGTTATCGCTTTTCCTCTGTGGATATCAAAGCCACGGAAAACGCCATAGAAATCTTACTCAATCGAAACCGAATCGCCTTGCATTCACGCCTAATCACTCCCGGTAAAAGTACTCACCCCGAACATATGCCCGATGAACATCGGTATCAGGCCGAGCAAACACCGGAAGAACTTCTGGCATGGGCTGAAAGTATCGGTCCTCACGTCAAGAAATGGGTGCAACTGAATATTGAACAAAAACGACAGTACGCCAATGGACTGAAGTCAGCGAGACGATTAAAAAAGTGGGCGCGACAAGAGCAGAACAAAGAAAGATTAGACAGTGGATGTGAATTTTCTTTGCGCTACAACATCCTATCTTTCGAGCATTTGAAGCGCATTATCAAGAATAAAAGTGACTTGATAACACCGAGAGAAGCGACGTCTTGGGTGAAACAACATGGCAACCTTCGTGGTGCTGACTATTACAAATCGTAGGAGATAAACATGCCAAATACTCAGTTAATATCACTCATGCAATCCATGTCGCTCAATGGGATGATAAAAGCCTTTGAAATGCAGTCCGAACAACCAAAAATAAGTGGTTTAAGCTTTGAGGAACGTTTGGGTATGCTCCTCGAATCTGAAGCAAATGAACGAGAAAACAAACGTATTTCGCGATTAACAAAAGCGGCAAAAATGCGACAGAACCAAGCAACATTAGAAGATGTTCGCTATCTCCCTTCTCGAGGATTAGATAAGGTGATGATTGCTGAATTATCAACCTGTCAGTGGATAGACAAAAGACAAAATATTGTCATCACTGGGGCTACTGGGACGGGGAAATCATGGCTGGCATGCGCTTTTGGAAAACAGGCCTGCCGTCATGGTTATCCCGTCGTTTTTTTAACCGCAACCCATCTCTATGAACAAATTACCGCTGCAAGCCTTGCGGGAACACTCCCAAAACTACGAACGCAATTGATAAAAAGTCGATTACTCATCATTGATGACTTTGGGATAGGTGGTATCGATATTCAACTTGGTCCTATCTTGCTCGATATTATCGACCAGCATGCCTTACAAGGTTCTTTAATTATTACGAGCCAGTTTCCAACAGAAAAATGGTATGACTTATTTAATGATCCGACGATTGCAGATGCCATCTTAGATCGTGTTGTCCATCGGTCTCACTTTCTTAAATTGAAAGGAGAGTCTCAAAGAAAGAGGAAAGTGTGATAAGTCGAGATTTCCGGGTGAAGAGCCCGGATTTTTTTGTTGGAGGTATCCAAGTAATTTGCGAATGGCGATCAACTAAAATGCGAAAGGGGGTCCAAGTAACGTGCAGTTACGCACTTGCCTTCTCCGGTGCGATAATCTGGAGTCTATACTGTGTATTAACCAAAAGACTTGCTAAAGGCTGTAACGGTATCACCCTGTACTTTATGCTGACCGCCATTGCCCTGTGGAGTGGTTTTCTACTCACGCCCCAACCCCATCTAAACTTTACCGCGACAAGTATTGGGGCGCTCTGTCTACTCGCCTGCGCGATGGGCTTAGGTTACGCCGCGTGGAATACGGGTATCTTGCACGGCAATATTCGGTTGCTCGCTACACTCAGCTACTTTATCCCGGTGATTTCTAGCTTATTTTCAAGTGTTTGGTTAAGCCAGCCATTAGGTGGCATATTTTGGATCGGAGCGCTTTTGGTATGTGGTGGATCGTTGGTGTGCTGGGTGGGGGGGGAGAAAAAAAGGCCACTTAAAAGTGGCCAAGATGGAAGCTAATTAATATCTATTAACTCAGAAAACTTTACTATGCGCTCTTGCTCATCTAAAATATAATCAGAATTAGCCACAGCATCTTTAATTTTATTTTCTTTAACTTGGTATCCAATTAATTCCATAATAATATACTTCAAATTATAACTTGAAAAATAACCATGACTATCTCTCATTGAATCTATTTCCTTTGAGACCTCATACCTATTAGTTAATAATGGAATTTTATACATTTCATTTTCTTTAGTTGGATAACCATGACCAACATTAACTACCTCACCATGATCGGAACATAAATTAAAGTATAGTCTTTAA
>Ga0308168_1003844_pt1 | contig 11248 bp, 9 predicted proteins | sample PhyCR2_FD_202133 | JGI IMG/M metagenome (GOLD analysis project Ga0308168, IMG submission 202133) | Phyllosphere microbial communities from UC Gill Tract Community Farm, Albany, California, United States - DLSLRC.R2 | ecosystem: Host-associated > Plants > Phyllosphere > Unclassified | place: USA... | reverse complement strand
ACCTCCAGCCTCCCTCTTCCAGCTTCCCAACTCATGTATAGTTCTCAACCGCTTTATTTCTACTTGATTGGACGACTGAGCGTGAATTTTTCCACTAACAAAACCTCCAGCCTCCCTCTTCCAGCTTCCCAACTCATTTATACTTCTCAATCACTTTATTCAGATACGCTTTGTATTTTTCACTTACCGGAATCTTTTCATTTCTGATTGTCAGGTTATTTTTTCCGATACTCTGCAGGTGCTGAAGCGAAATAATATGCGAATTGTGAACGCGGATAAAATTTTCGGATTCTATTTTTTCCATGATGGATTTCATGGTTTGATGAACGATAAGCTTTCGGGTTTCGGTATAGATAATGATATAATCTTTTAAGGCATTAATGCGGGTTATTTCACTTAAATTCAATTTTACATCTTCATTGTTGGAGCGCACAAAGATGAAAGAATCTTTAAATAAAACCTGAGTGCTCTTTTCCTGCAGGATTTTATAATTATTCTGGTGGTTATAGCTTTTATAGACAGCTTTCAGGAATCTTTCAAAGGAAAAAGGTTTTAACAGATAATCCATCACATCCATTTCAAATCCCTGAACGGCACAATCATCATAGGCCGTGGTAATAATAACATGGGGAAGCTTGTTAAAGCTCTTTAAAAACTCTATTCCGGTGATATTGGGAAGGTTGATATCCAGGAAAATGAGATCTATACTTTCCGTCTGTAAAGTCTGTATGGTTTCCTGTATGTTATAACAGTTGCGCACAAGATTAAGAAAAGGAATTCTGGATATGTATTCCTCAATCACGTGGTGTGCCAACTCTTCATCATCAATAATGATACAATTCATGCTAACTCAGTTGAAGTTCTAATGTAAGTTTATATTCAGATTCTTTATCCTGAATAAAAAGCCGATGCTTTCCGGGATAAAGAAGATCAAGCTTCTTTTGGGTATTTTCTATTCCGATTTTACATTCGGAAGATCGCTCAATCTGTTTTTTATCATAAAAATTATTAACGATAAAGTGGAGGGTCTTATTCTCTACGTAAACAGATAAGTCTAAAGGACCCATTCTCAGATTGGCATATTTAAAGGCGTTTTCAACAAATGTGAGCAACAGAAGAGGTTCAATTTCGTGGGCATTAAAATCACCGGTAAAGCTACAGTTGATGTTTTTGAATCTGCTGAAGCGAATCGACTGTATTTCAATATATTTTTTGATATTCGTAATCTCATCATTAAGATTATTCTTATGAACATTTTTAGTATTAAGCACATAACGCATAATATCTGATAAGATGAGCACGACCCCGGGCGTTTCTTTTGCCTGCTTGATGGATAGAGAATAAATGCTGTTGAGGGCATTAAAAAAGAAATGGGGATTAATCTGTTCACGAAGAATTTTCAGTTCGCTTGCCTGTCTTTCAAACTCAAGCGCGGTAATCCTTTTATTATTTTCTATCCATTTGTCAACAAAGAACAGCAAGGTGCTGAATATCATGGAAAAAATTCCAACACTTAGAAATATATCATAAAAATTAAGTTGATGTTTAAAATTTTTCAAATCGCTGCCGGGAGGGAATTTCGGTGGAGGAAAGCCTTCGGGAGGAAATCTTTTCGGAGGGAAAGGAGGGTGGTGTGCGAAAGGAGGATTAAAAATTATTAGTCCGATATACAGAATAACCAAAGATACAGTTATGGTAATTATGGTGTGGGAAGAACGGTCTATAATAAACGGTAAAACCACATAATAATTAAGATAGAAAAGAATGATGGCTACTGAGAAAATTTTTAAATTGATAAAAAGAAGAAAATTATCATAAACAGAATAATCTATTAACAATTTGAAAAAAATAAGAATACTCCAGATAACCCAGTGATAAATTGAAGAGGTTTGTATTTGTTTAAGAAATCCGGCCATTAATAATATACTTTTCTACCTGTAAAAAGAAGATATTTCTAATTTTACAGGTGCCAAAAGTACTATTAAAATGATAAATAATATTGTAAAATTTGTTAAAATAAAGCATTTAAAATCTTAATTTTTTGCCATAAATGCAAAATTTCCTCAATATGAATTGAAGAAATTTTTTATGTGATAATAAGAATCTGTTTATTTTTATCAGAATTACGGTATTGCTCAGAAAAAGGGCCTAACAAGATCTAAAGATGATATAAGAGCAAGATCAATACTTCTGTAAAATTTAAACAGATTCTAAAAAAACATTAATACCTGATATTCATGGAATCCAGCTCATGTACCGAAATTCCGGGTAAAGAATAATGATGTATTTTACTTAAAACAAGCTGGGCTGTTTTTTGAGCATCTGCTTCGTTTGTAAAGGTTTTTTCTCCTTGTATGGCAGGGATAAAAGGTTGGTTAATGATTATTTTATTGTTGTTGATAATCTGGTAGCCGTAGCCCGGATGTTGTGCCGTGATTCTCACTTCCATATCCTTCGTTTTCTTTTCGCAGCCAGTCAACATAAAAACGAGCATTAAAGACAGAGCAACAGATATTTTAGTCATAATTGTTCTTTGTTTCTCTTGGTCTAAATACCCAGATATCATCAAAATAAGAAGATCCGCTGTTTCCGGTAAGTACATAGCCATAATCTCCTATAGAAAAAGCGCAGGCACTTTCTCTTGAAGATCCTTCGAAAGCTGTTCTCTGCGTCCAGTTATTGGCAGAAGGACTATATTCCCAGGTTGTATTTCCTACTCCACTGGTAGACCCTGTGGCTACATATCCCAGACCTCCGGATGTAAAAGCAGCGGTAGATGTACGGTTTTGAGTATTGTCATCGTTGCTGGTATCTACTTTTCTGATCCATGATTCTGAAGTAGGATCAAATGCCCAAAAATCCGAAACAAGACTTCCGTTATTGCTTCCAAAGCCTACATAGGCTATATTATTGATCACAAAAGCCGCTCCGTCCCGTCTTTTGGAGCCTCCTAAGCTGGTTATGGTACTCCAGGATGAGGTAGATTCATCATATTTATAAAAATCTTTCAGTTCGCTACCGTCATATCCTGTTCCTACATACCCTTTATTTTCTATGCCGAAAGCGAGTGCTGCATACCGCTCTGTCCCCGGAAGGTCGGCAATCTGGTTCCAGGTATTGGCCGCAGGATTATATTGATAGAAATCTTTGAGTCTGTTCACCCCATCATATCCTGTTCCGGCATATCCGTAAGCATTGGTGGCAAATCCTACGCCGGAGCTTCTCTTAGAACCTGGGAAATCTGCTTTTTGGGTCCATGAGTTAGCAGTAGGATCATAGCTCCATAAATCGTTATAATAATATTCTCCGTCATATCCTCCGGTAATATATCCTTTTCCACTGACTACAAATGCAGAAGCATTGGACCGGGGTTTACCATCAAGATCTGAAACTCTTACCCAGTTTCCAATGAGTTCATCATCATCGTCATTCCGACAGCTTACAACTAAAAATGTTCCTACAAGAGTAAGAGCTAAGATTGAAAGTTTACCATTCATAATTCATTCTTTTTGGTGCAAATGAATTTCATTCCGCTGTTTTATGAAAATTTTTTAGACCAATGGGTGTTTTTTGTAGGCAATTGCTGCCTTTTTTTGGACGAATTGTAAAGAATGCCGAAAAGAGGCATTTATCTACGCAGATTCTGCTGTGGTCTACAAGTTGTGCAGAAAGGGAGAATAAATTTTACGGCAATAGGATGTTCCTGATATGTTTGCAAAAAAAAAGATGTACAAATACTTTTTACTCTGTATTTCATTTCTGATGATTTTTTCCTGTGAAAGTGAAAATAATTTGAATAATGTGGGAAGCAGCTGGATGGATGCACAGTCTAAAATTGTGATGATTGATACGCTAACAATGAGAATGTCTACCGTGATGATGGATTCTGTGGCTACTTCAGGAAAAAATGTGATGATGATTGGTAATATAAAAGATCAGACCTTTGGAAAAGTAACCTCATCTTCACTGTTTGAGCTTACTCCGGCGAGCTACGGAATCAATGCGCGAACGACGGCTGTTTTTGATTCGCTGGTCATTTATCTTACCAATACCGATTTTTATTACGGAGATACCCTGAAAAGTTATCAGTTAGATGTTTATCCTTTAACGGACAGGATAAAACTCAACAACGGATATCTTTATAATAAAAGTAATTTTAACTATTCTTCAACCTCTATTGGAACTGCTGTATTTTATCCAAGACCCAATAAAGACAGCAGCTATGTTAAGATTCGTCTGAACGATTCTTTCGGACAAAATATTTTTAATACATTAAAAAACAATGATGTAACCAATCAGGAAGCTTTTCTTAATTTTTTTAAAGGACTGGCGCTGGTGCCTTCTGATAACAACAACGCCATGCTGCGTTTCGGAATCAACTCTTCTTATCAGGTACAGATTAATAAAAGTACCAAAGAAAAAGTATCTAATCTCGTGAGAATGTATTATCATGCAGGATCTCAGAACGGAACCGATCCTGTGAAATATACCCTGGATCTCAACCCGAGTACCACCTACCAATATAATAAAGTTCATAGTGATTTTACCGGTTCTGAATTGGCAGATCTGAGTCCGAAAAACCCGATTCCATCAACAAATTTAAATAATAAAACCTATCTCATGGCAGGAATAGGAGTCTACACCAAGGTTGAAATTCCTTATTTAAAAACATTAAAAAATTTATATGAAAATTATAAGATTATCGATGCAACACTAAGTTTAAGTCCGGTTACCGGATATTATTCTAACCAGTTTTACAATCCGAGTCCTCTTTATTATTACGTAGGTGACCGTTTTAATACCATTGTCGGATCCTATACCGATGGCGGAACAGAAATAACAGCCAGCCTCTCGAATGGCAGCGAATTTCAGAATGAGCATCAGTACAGTTTTTCTTTGTTAACGTTCTTTAACAATATTTTAACAGAATCGTCTACTTCAAACTACAATACCCTTATTTATCCATCTTCCTACCGAGATGTTCTTTCCGGAAAAGTGGTGGTGGGAGATGCTAAAAACAAAACAAATCCGGCAAAATTAAAGGTCTATATTTTAGGATATTAATGCAGAAATTTATGAATAAAAAAAGTAAAATCGTAACAGCGTTCTTTTTCTCCGGTGCTTTTGCCTCGGGATTGTATGCTCAGAACTCTTCTCCATATTCATATTTCGGAATAGGAATGTTTAATAATACAGACAATGCACGAAATATCGCTTTAGGAAATACAGGAATAGCATTGGATGCTCCCGATTATATTAATTCTAAGAATGTAGCGTCTATGACGGCTATTTCAACAAAAAATGTGGTTTTCGACATCAGTGGAGTGGCCAAATATAATACCATCAGCAGTAATCAGGGGAAAGACAGGAGATTTACGTCAAATTTCACAAATTTCAGTGCTGCATTAAGGGTTTCGCGAAAGTTTTTCGTGGGATTAAGCATGCAGCCGGCAACGACTTCTGATTATAAGATCGCTTCTGTGATTCCTATCGAAGGTACTGCTGCAGAATATCCTGTAACCTATGAAGGAAGTGGAGGAATTTCAAACTGGGGATTGAGTCTGGCTTATAAAATTAATGATAATTGGAGTGTCGGAGGAAAAATTAAAAATAACTTCGGAACCATTGTACGGAAAGAAACCATTACAACGACTTCTGAAGTGGAGATCAGCCGGAATACAAGATATACAGGGCTCAGCTATAATCTGGGAACCCAGTTTAAAAAAGATATCAACGATAATCTTCAGCTCAGTTTAGGAGGGATTGTAAATTTCGGAAGTAAATTGGTCTCTAAAAGAGAGGTTTCTTATACCGAAAATCAGGATTATACCAATAGTGTTACCACAAGTCTGGCCTCTAAAGACTCTTCGCTGCCTTTTGAAATGGGCGCCGGAATCGGGATTTTGGCCAAACAAAGATATAGAATGACCTTTGATTTTACCCAGAGCAACTGGGATACCGTAAAAAATACGGAAACTTCCGAAAAATATTACAGACAAAAGGTATATGGACTGGGTGTCGAAATTCTTCCGGAAAAGAAACGTTTTGAGAAGGTTTCCGAAGCTTTTATCTACCGCTTCGGACTGAATTATGATACCGGATATTATGCCGTAAACAGAACAAAGATCGATAAACTGGAAGTAACGGCTGGCCTGGGAATTCCTCTGAATAAATTCGTGTTAAACGTAGGTTACGGATACGGCATTCATGGTGTTCATAAAAATGTGGCCATCCGCGAAAATTATCATATGCTGAATATCAGTATGAATATTCTGGATACGTGGTTTAAAAAACGTTATCTGGATTAAAAAGTGCTTATTTTTAAAACAACAATACCGGTACTGTCATTCAATATGAAGAAAAAATGGAAGAAAGCTGAATGATAGTGCCACCCAAATCCCTTTCGGAGTTTTCGTAAGGGGTTTTTTGTGCACCTTCGGATCGTTAATGGGAAGCATGCCGCCCGCATATATATCAATCAAAATTAATCTCATTTTCGATTTAAATCAACTATTTAAATAGTACTCTTTGTTAAATGCATGAGATGAACGCTAAACTTTCTCCCAACGATAAAATTTAAATAAAATAGAGACTTTAACCTAAGTTGATGATCAGTTTCAGCTAAAGCTTCTGAGACCTCATCTTTCTGAGACGGTCTGAAGTCTGTCTGTAATGATTGATCGTATTAATGTAATTCAGGTTTCTCATAATGAAATACAGGATTGATCCCGCTTTCAGATGATTAATTGCATTCAGGAGTCAAACTTACACTAAAGTAAATGTAAATATTTCTTTTAATTATTTATAGGGATACACGATCACTGAAATTCAATTTTCAGATAGTACACAAAATAATACATTATTCCGGATAATAATTTGTTTTTCAGTTTTTTATGTTTTTGAAGTGAAATTGTAGTGTGTACAACGTGATAGGATGAGCCTAAATTTGTACCGGATAAATAGACATTCTGAAAATCTTTATCCTTCTTCTTAAAAACTATTGATAATGGTTTCTAAGTACACTTTGGAAAGAAAAAATTTGTAACAAAACGTAAAAAAAGAAATGAAAAAAACTTTATTCGGGATATCATGTCTCATTATATCTGTCGGCATAAATGCCCAGATTGGAATGAATACTCAAAATCCCAAAGCTACCCTCGACGTGAAGGGTATTACGGCAGACGGAAGTAAACCGGAAGGTTTGTTAGCCCCGAGGTTAACGGGAAATGTCTTATTTGCAGCTTCAGCAACCACGCCTCCTCAGTATGGAAATGATCAGAATGGAGCGGTTGTATATGTAACACAGCCTGCGGATCTTGCTAATCTTACAGGGCAGACTATTCATGTGGATGCAGCAGGATATTATTATTTCGATGCAGTGCTTAATACCTGGATGAAATTCTCTTCAGGCCCCAATATATATACCAGTGACGGAACTCTTACAGGGCTTCGAAATATGAACATGAACAGCGGTTCGATGGCATTTACCAACGGTCGCGTTGGTGTTGGGGTTAATTCGGTAGATCCTTCTGCTCTTGTTCAAATGGAAAGTAATAACAGAGGATTTTTACCTCCAAGAATGACAAAAGTACAGATGAATGCTATTCCCAATCCGGCAGTAGGACTTGTGATTTACTGTACCGATTTTTTAAGCCCGGGGCAGGGTTGTCTTATGGTAAACGATTCTCTGGATCCGTCATCTCCGCTATGGGGCTCCATGTGCTCCTCTAATACCTCCGGACCAGGTATTATTGCTCCTAACGTAACAGATCTTAAATGTACCCAGAGAACGGTCTCAGGAAGTCTCTATAACGGAGTTCCGGTTTCAGGGGTTACGGTTTCAGTTCCCTATTCAGGAGGGAACGGCGGTGTCTATCTCGGCGCTCAGTTTAGCTCTTCGGTAATATCCGGAATGACGGCTAATCTCGCTAACGGGATACTTAATAATGGAGATGGTAATCTTGTTTTTACCATCTCAGGAACTCCTACCACCACAGGAACTGCTACCTTCACCATAGCCATCGCAGGACAATCTTGTAGCTTCCAGATTCCTGTAGGTACTCTTACGGCACATGTGGGAGGCTTAACTTGTAACTCAGCGTCATTCAGCCCTGCATTGATGGAGACAGGAACGAGTTATATCGGAACAATGAGTGTGCCTTATACCGATGGAAATGGCGTGGCCTATCCTCAGGGACCTATACAATCGGTAAACGGACTTAACTTCCGTCTTCGTGCAGGAACCCTTACCACATCCTCAGGTAATCTGATCTATGATATTTCCGGAACACCGACAGCAGCAACAACCATGACGATACCTGTTTCCTTTAATGGTTCTGCTTCATGTAACGTAAGTAAAGCAGTTACCCAAGGAACAACAGTGGTTATTGGTTCTGATACGTGGTCGCGCTATAATCTGGGAGCAGATACCAGCCTCGATCCGGATACGCCGGTTCAGGGAATCCACGGTAATTATTATCAGTGGGGAAGAATAAACCCTGTGGCTACTTCCAGTACGCCTCCAGGTGCAATAAGTGGCTGGGATTCAAGCTCTGCTGCTAATACAGCCTGGAGCAATACTACAAAAACAGCTAACGATCCTTGTCCGGCAGGATTCCGGGTGCCGACCAGAGAAAAATGGCAAGCTCTTGTTAATAATACCACACAGTCTGAGATAGGGACGTATAATTGGAATGATACCAATTTTGGAGCTGCTAAAGTATTTACAAGTGGTAATAACAAGCTTACATTCCCTATTGCAGGATTACGTCATGCATTACAGGGAGCATTAGCAGACAGAGGTTCTAGAGGTTTTTACTGGACGACAGCATTAGGCATATTAAAAAATTCTTACTTTATTGAAATGAGAAGTGATAAAATACTGTTTTTGGAATCTGCAAGAGCATTTGCGAAACCATTACGTTGTATCAAAGAATAATTAAAATAAGTCCGGTGGTTATATGACCACCGGATTTTATAAGACTTCTAATCTTTATAATATGGTATTTCTAACAAAAAGAACAATGCAGCTTTATTCCGTATTGATCTTGCATCACATAAGACCTCTATAAAATGAAAAAGATATTGATATTACTGTTGGGGATTTTCTATACGACCTTTAACAGTCAGGTCATTAGCATGAATTTTCCGCAATTTGCAGGTAAAAATTATGATTTTATTCTTTTTAGAGGAATAGAGACGGTTAAAATGCAGGGAACAGTACCTGCTGATGGAGTATTTACTCTTCGAATTCCCAAAGAATATGAACCTTATACGGGAATGTGCCGATGGCTGATTACCGGAACTTTGGAAGGCGGAGGCCTGGACATGTTGATTCCGGGACACGATTTTTCGGTGCTCTGTTATGAAAAAATACCTTCTGAGAATACTATTATTTATAAAAATAATGCAGAGATTGAGACGCTGAATGCCCTATTCAAAGAACAGAAACAGATTTTTGGAAAATATGATGCGATGCTTCATGCAACGGAAGCTTTTTCGGAAAAAGATCCGGTTTTTTCTGTCTTTAAAAAGGAGTATGAAAAGCAGATGAAGGATAATAATGTATTTCAGAAAAGAATAAACGAAAGATCAGATTATGCAGCTAAATTTCTTAGGATCGTCAATCTCTCCCGCGGAATCGGAACTGATATTAACGCGACCGAAGAGCAAAAAGCAAAAAATATAGCGGACTATATTTCTGCGGATCTGGACTGGAATGCCTTGTATACCTCAGGACATTGGGGCGGAATAATTTCTTCATGGTCTGATATTCATACCTTGGTTCTTAATGATCCCCAAAAATTTGCTGCTGAGGTGGAGCGTGTAGGAAATAAAATTTCTGATCCTACACAGTGCAGAGATTTTGCAGAAAATATGACTGCCGTTGTTAAAAGAAGTGAGAAAAATGAGTTTATAAACCTGGTGATTCCGGTAATAGAAAAGCTTAGGAAAGCTAAAAACTTGTGAATTAATCTTAATAAACATCAGGCGTGTTAAAAAATTTGATGTTTTTCAATACAATTCCGACTCAAAATAGGATCTTATAAAATATTTAAAAGAAAAACGGACAGTAAGGAAAGTCTGAAATAAATATTTAAATAAAATTTAAACCAATAAAAAAGGATCATGTAAGATATTCATATCATTTTAACATTTATATATTTTAAAAGCAGTGGGCATAAAGGGTTGACTCACTGCCAATGAATCTCTCCCTGGGAAATGACTTTTGTATCATTTAGTAGGGGGAATTCCTTGTTTAAACCATAAAGTGAAATCCTTGCCAGTCCGGAAGATTGATTCTGGATCAGGCATAAAACTTTGGGATTAGAGAAAGAGTTTAGATCTTTTGAAAATTAGAAATAAGAGTTTGATTTTATGTCCCGCAGATCTCACAGATTTTCCAGATAATATGATTGATTTATACCTGATCCGAAGTATCAAGTCCAAGAACTGCCATTAATGATATTTCAGATCCAAAAAAGACTGTCCGCGGACAGTCTTTTCTTATCTATATCTCTGAAATTAATTTACTTCAATTAATTTACTTCACCGAAATCTCATCCACAAAAAGATAAGCCTCGCCACCAGCTCCCTGATGCCACTCCGGAAGTTTCCCGAAATGATAGGCTTTTACTTTAATATATCTTGCTTCTGTAGGCAAAATTTCTGCTGCAAAATCCTTTAGCTGAATAGTTTCATCTTTAGGATCCAACGTATGATCCACTGTTTTCATAAGAATGAAATCTTTACCATTCATGGAGGCATAATATTCTACTTTTTTAGGGAGTAAGATCCATGCTTTACTGTCCTGAAGGAAGGTGGAAGACAGTTGCGAGATCTGCTGAGGAGACTGCATATCGATAATCGCTTCAAAAGTCTGTCCCTGATAGCCCAGCCATTCTCCTTTTCTCCAGTTTACATCCCCTTTAATTCCGTCGATCAAAGATAAATTTCCGCTCGCCGTATATTGTGGAGTTGCCTTGCTATTTACGGTAATCGCCCAATGATTTGGTCTTTTATTGAAATTCGCGGTTACCACTGAACTTTTTTCGCCACTCCTTTCCGCATATGCCGACACCTGAGTCGTTTTTGTGATGGTGAAAGGTTGTTTATATTGTTTAAATGTTTTTCTCACATTCGCATCGCCTTCATCCATCGTCATATAATAAATTTTATCATTCGGATTCAGCGGAGTGATGGTAACTTTCGTATTGATGTCAAAAATTCTTTCGGCAGCAATTACAGG
>Ga0308168_1003843_pt1 | contig 11249 bp, 6 predicted proteins | sample PhyCR2_FD_202133 | JGI IMG/M metagenome (GOLD analysis project Ga0308168, IMG submission 202133) | Phyllosphere microbial communities from UC Gill Tract Community Farm, Albany, California, United States - DLSLRC.R2 | ecosystem: Host-associated > Plants > Phyllosphere > Unclassified | place: USA... | reverse complement strand
TCGGTCGGGCCATTGGGGCAACAGGTTCGGCGGTTGGGGAAGTCGTTTTCAATACTTCAATGACCGGTTATCAAGAAATCCTCACTGATCCTTCCTATTCCCGCCAAATCGTCACTCTAACTTATCCCCATATCGGCAATGTCGGCACTAACGCCGCTGATGAAGAGTCTTCCCAGGTACATGTACAAGGTCTGATTATTCGCGACCTGCCGTTGATTGCCAGCAACTACCGCAATACCGAAGACCTCTCTTCCTACCTGAAGCGCCATAACATCGTGGCGATTGCCGATATCGATACCCGTAAGTTGACGCGTCTGCTGCGTGAAAAAGGTGCCCAGAACGGCTGCATCATCGCTGGTGATAACCTGGATGTAGCTCTGGCGCAGGAAAAAGCCAAAGCCTTCCCGGGGCTGAACGGCATGGATCTGGCAAAAGAAGTAACCACCGCTGAGGCCTACAGCTGGACTCAGGGGAGCTGGACGCTGGCAGGCGAACTGCCGGAAGCCAAAAAAGAAGAGGAACTGCCGTTCCACGTCGTGGCCTACGACTACGGTGCCAAGCGCAACATCCTGCGTATGCTGGTGGATCGCGGCTGCCGTCTGACCGTTGTGCCGGCGAAAACCCCGGCAGAGGACGTGCTGAAGATGAACCCGGACGGGATCTTCCTCTCCAACGGCCCGGGTGACCCGGCGCCATGCGACTACGCAATCGACGCGATTAAGAGCTTCCTGGAAACCGATATTCCGGTATTCGGTATCTGCCTCGGCCATCAGCTGCTGGCGCTGGCGAGCGGTGCAAAAACCGTGAAAATGAAGTTCGGCCACCACGGTGGTAACCACCCGGTGAAAGATATTGATAACAACACGGTGATGATTACCGCGCAGAACCACGGTTTTGCGGTGGACGAAGCCTCCATGCCTGCCACGCTGCGCGTAACGCACAAGTCGCTGTTCGACGGCACCCTGCAGGGGATTCATCGTACCGACAAACCGGCGTTCAGCTTCCAGGGCCACCCGGAAGCCAGCCCAGGCCCGCACGATGCCGCGCCGCTGTTCGATCACTTCATCGAACTCATTGAGCAGTACCGTAAGACCGCTAAATAATCAGAATCTGTTTATGCCCTGCTGCGCTCAGGCAGACGGCGTCAAAAATTTGTCTGCCAGTCGCTCGCGACGCGCATAAACAGGTTCTCCGGAGAAAGAAGCTATGCCAAAACGTACAGACATAAAAAGCATCCTGATTCTTGGCGCTGGCCCGATTGTTATCGGCCAGGCCTGCGAATTCGACTACTCCGGCGCACAGGCGTGTAAAGCCCTGCGCGAAGAGGGTTACCGCGTTATCCTGGTGAACTCTAACCCGGCGACCATCATGACCGACCCGGAAATGGCCGATGCGACCTACATCGAGCCGATTCACTGGGAAGTGGTACGCAAAATCATCGAAAAAGAGCGCCCGGATGCGGTGCTGCCGACCATGGGCGGCCAGACAGCGCTGAACTGCGCGCTGGAGCTGGAACGTCAGGGCGTACTGGCTGAGTTCGGCGTGACCATGATTGGCGCGACTGCCGACGCGATTGATAAAGCAGAAGACCGTCGTCGTTTCGACGTGGCGATGAAGAAAATCGGCCTCGACACTGCACGCTCCGGTATCGCTCACAACATGGAAGAAGCGCTGGCGGTTGCCGCTGACGTGGGTTATCCGTGCATCATCCGTCCGTCCTTCACCATGGGCGGCACCGGCGGCGGTATTGCGTATAACCGTGAAGAGTTTGAAGAGATTTGCGAACGCGGTCTGGATCTTTCCCCAACCAAAGAGCTGCTGATTGACGAGTCGCTGATTGGCTGGAAAGAGTACGAAATGGAAGTGGTGCGTGATAAAAACGACAACTGCATCATCGTCTGCTCTATCGAGAACTTCGACGCCATGGGCATCCACACCGGTGACTCCATTACCGTGGCACCTGCCCAGACGCTGACCGATAAAGAGTATCAAATCATGCGTAACGCCTCGATGGCGGTACTGCGTGAGATTGGCGTCGAAACCGGCGGCTCTAACGTTCAGTTCTCGGTAAACCCAAAGAACGGTCGCCTGATTGTTATCGAGATGAACCCGCGTGTATCCCGCTCCTCTGCGCTGGCATCGAAAGCCACCGGCTTCCCGATTGCTAAAGTGGCAGCGAAACTGGCCGTGGGTTATACCCTCGACGAGCTGATGAACGACATCACCGGTGGCCGTACCCCGGCATCGTTTGAGCCGTCTATCGACTACGTTGTGACCAAAATCCCTCGCTTCAACTTCGAGAAATTTGCCGGTGCGAACGACCGTCTGACCACCCAGATGAAGTCCGTTGGTGAAGTGATGGCGATTGGCCGCACCCAGCAGGAATCCCTGCAGAAAGCGCTGCGCGGCCTGGAAGTGGGCGCGACCGGTTTCGACCCGAAAGTAAGCCTGGATGATCCGGAAGCCCTGACGAAAATCCGCCGTGAGCTGAAAGATGCAGGTGCCGAGCGTATCTGGTACATCGCCGATGCCTTCCGTGCTGGCCTGTCCGTTGATGGTGTCTTCAACCTGACCAATATCGACCGCTGGTTCCTGGTGCAGATTGAAGAGCTGGTGCGTCTGGAAGAGAAAGTTGCGGATCTGGGCATCAACGGCCTCGACGCTGACTTCCTGCGTATGCTGAAGCGTAAAGGCTTTGCCGATGCGCGTCTGGCAAAACTGGCGGGCGTACGCGAAGCAGAAATCCGCAAGCTGCGTGACCAGTACAACCTGCACCCGGTTTACAAGCGCGTGGACACCTGTGCGGCAGAATTTGCGACCGACACTGCCTATATGTACTCCACCTATGAAGAGGAGTGCGAAGCGAACCCATCGGTTGACCGTGACAAAATCATGGTTCTGGGCGGCGGTCCAAACCGTATCGGCCAGGGCATCGAGTTCGACTACTGCTGTGTACACGCCTCACTGGCGCTGCGCGAAGACGGTTACGAGACCATCATGGTTAACTGTAACCCGGAAACTGTCTCTACCGACTACGACACCTCCGACCGTCTCTACTTCGAGCCGGTTACGCTGGAAGACGTACTGGAAATCGTGCGTATCGAGAAGCCAAAAGGCGTTATCGTGCAGTACGGTGGCCAGACTCCGCTGAAGCTGGCGCGTGACCTGGAAGCCGCAGGTGTACCGGTTATCGGCACCAGCCCGGACGCGATTGACCGTGCCGAAGACCGTGAGCGTTTCCAGAAGGCGGTTGATCGCCTGAAGCTGAAACAACCGGCTAACGCCACTGTGACCGCGATTGAGCAGGCGGTTGAGAAGGCCAAAGAGATCACCTATCCACTGGTGGTGCGTCCATCCTACGTGCTGGGCGGCCGCGCAATGGAAATCGTCTACGACGAAGCCGACCTGCGTCGTTACTTCCAGACCGCGGTCAGCGTCTCTAACGATGCGCCAGTACTGCTGGACCGCTTCCTGGATGACGCGGTTGAAGTGGACGTTGATGCTATCTGCGATGGCGAAATGGTGCTGATTGGCGGCATCATGGAGCATATCGAGCAGGCGGGCGTTCACTCCGGTGACTCAGCCTGTTCTCTGCCGGCTTATACGCTGAGCAAAGAGATTCAGGACGTGATGCGTGACCAGGTGCAGAAGCTGGCCTTCGAGTTGCAGGTGCGCGGTCTGATGAACGTGCAGTTCGCGGTGAAAGACAACGAAGTTTACCTGATTGAAGTTAACCCGCGTGCGGCGCGTACCGTACCGTTCGTCTCCAAAGCAACCGGCATTCCGCTGGCGAAAGTGGCGGCGCGCGTGATGGCTGGCCAGACTTTGGCACAGCAGGGCGTGACCAAAGAGATCATCCCGCCGTACTACTCGGTGAAAGAGGTCGTGCTGCCGTTCAACAAATTCCCGGGCGTTGACCCGCTGTTAGGGCCAGAAATGCGCTCTACCGGGGAAGTGATGGGCGTGGGCCGCACTTTCGCTGAAGCCTTCGCGAAAGCGCAGCTCGGCAGTAACTCCACCATGAAGAAACAGGGCCGTGCGCTGCTGTCCGTGCGTGAAGGGGATAAAGAGCGCGTAGTGGACCTGGCGGCGAAGCTGCTGAAACAGGGCTTCGAACTGGATGCCACTCACGGTACTGCGATTGTACTGGGCGAAGCGGGTATCAACCCGCGCCTGGTGAACAAGGTGCATGAAGGTCGTCCGCACATTCAGGACCGTATCAAGAATGGCGAGTACACCTACATCATCAACACCACCGAAGGGCGTCAGGCGATTGAAGATTCCAAGCTGATTCGCCGCAGCGCGCTGCAGTACAAAGTGCACTACGACACCACCCTGAACGGCGGTTTTGCAACAGCCATGGCGCTGAACGCGGATGCCACCGAGAAGGTCATTTCGGTGCAAGAGATGCACGCGCAGATCACGAAGTAATCGCTTCAGATTGCTCTCAAAACCCGCTTCGGCGGGTTTTTTTATGTCTTTCCGACCATTTTTGGCGGTTGTGCCTCCTCCCTTTTCAACGCACTGTAGGGCGATACCTGAAAAAAGGAGTTTATTGTGAAACAGGCCCTTACGTTGATATTCCTGGCAATGCTGCTTGCTGGCTGTGCAGATTTTGCCTCGTCGGTGACCAATACCATCGATGGAATGGGGATGACTCCCGACTATGCAAAAGGCTTAAAGGACGATCTGGAGCCGCAGAAAAAGTTAACCACACCGGTGGTAAAGGTGGCGGATAGCGTGCCTGAGGGCAAGCTCGTCGAGAAGTATGACAATGGCAATAAGAAGTTTGAGACTGTCATCAAGAACCGCTGCTTTAACGACTATATCGACGTCTATTACCCGAACGGCGTCCTGCGGAGCCATACGCCGCTGGTTAACTGTCAGGCGGAAGGGTTGTCTCAGGGTTATACCCAGGACGGGAAGCTGCGCTCGACTATCACCTTCAAAGCGAGCGTGGCGAACGGCGAAGCGAAAACCTATGACGCTGGCGGAAAAGTGGTACAGACAGTGATCTACAAAGATGGCTTCCCGCAAAAAAGCTAACCTTCAGAGTGTTCTGCATTTTTCCCTGACCGTAGCGTATTACGCTACAGTTTAGCATGATGATAATAATGACGACCAACAGGGAGAATACTATGCAAAGCAAACTACTGATGGCCTCTGTCTTTGCGGCTGCAACGCTGTTTACCGTGGCGGGATGTTCGTCTAATCAGGCGGTGAAAACGACGGACGGCAAAACCATCGTTACCGACGGTAAACCGCAGGTAGATGATGATACCGGGCTGGTGTCATATGAGAATGCAGAAACCGGGCAAACCGAGCAGATTAACCGCGATCAGGTTAAATCCATGGGTGAACTGGATAACTGATAAAAAAATGCAGTGGCCTGAGCCACTGCATTGTTCGGTCTGGTGATGGGATTACCAGCGGTGGTTCAGCAGGATATGACCGCCATACGCGTCATAACCGTTTTCACCCCACTCGCCGCTGGCGCGTAACGAGATCAGCGTGGTTTCATTCAGTTTGCCGGTAACGCCCAGTTCCAGTTGACCGCGGTCGTCCGGGGTATCGTTACTGAACGCTTCGCCGTTGAAGGCGATATCATCCTGTCCGGCGCCTTTCAGCCAGTTGACTGCTACGTAAGGCTGCCATGCCTGCACATCTTTCTGATCGAAATAGCTGGTTTTCACACCTACGCGTCCCAGAATGCCGTCATTATCAGGGGTTGAGATACGTACGCCGTCGGCGTCAGTATGGTTTTCCTGATCAAGATAGCTGTAGATGGCCTGGATCTGCGGTTCGATTTTCCAGGTTCTTTCGTTTTCTGAGTCAACGATCCAGGCGTGGCCTGCTTCCAGTGATACGGCAAAGCCGTGGCTGTCGTAAGACTCGTCGCTGCGACCGTCACTGGTGAGCGAGTTGTGATACCAGCCGAAAGAGGCCCAGCTGTCGATATAGCTGCCTTTACGCAACTGTTGGTCTTCCTGCCAGGTGGCGTATACGCCGACGTTCACCCCATCGACTTTACCCTGCGCTGAACGTTTACTGCCTGTGGACGTGGAGTCAGTTTTTGCCTGACCGGCACCGAACATCACCCCGCTATGCAGTACACCCGTGTCCATCTTCTTGCTGATGAAATCACTGCCGACCTGCATCACGTACTGGGTGGTGTCATAGTTTACTTTACCGCCCGCCACATCGTTTTCGTGGTAGCGGCCTTTGACATACATCCAGGTGTTGAGATCTTCTTCATTGCGCAGCGTCAGCTGATCGCGATCGTCGCGTTTGTGCAGGAACATGTCCTGGGCAGCCAGGTAGTTACCTAAATAGGCACCGACCTCAGGAGCAAGATTGCTCATCTCTGGTGGGGTATAGCCGCCGCTGTTGCCGCCGTCGTTGTTACCGCCGTTACCGCCGTCGGTGTTGCCGCTGTTTCCACCGTCGGTGTTACCGCCGTTGCCGCCGTCGGTGTTACCGCCGTTGCCGTCGTCGTTGTTACCGCCGTTGCCGCCGTCGGTGTTGCCGTTGCCGCCGTCGGTGTTGCCGTCGGTGTTATCGTCTTTGTCAGGAACCGGGGTAGTGTCTGCAGACTCCAGGTACCAGTTGCCATCGCTGTGCTGGTTCAGACTGTATTCCCACGCGCCAACGACGACCGGTTTGGCGAGGCTAAACGCAGCCCCGGAATCGCCACCCACACTCACGATCTGCATACCGTTGACGGTCTTCGCGCCCGCCCCACCGATATTGCTGATACGGATATCCGATACACCTGCACTGTTACCGGTGATGGTAAGATGGTCGGTCAACGCAATGTCATCCCCCAGCACGCTGTTCATGGCGATCAAACTGCCGCTCATGCCGGTGTAATCACCGTTGATGGTGAAATCATTCCCCACACTGTCGTTCAGACCGCTGATTTGCAGCGTACCGCTGTTGGTGACGTTGCCGTTGATGGTATCGGCGGTAGAAGCACTGGACAGCGTATTTCCCTGAACCGCATTCCATGAGGCCAGAACGCCGCCGCTGAGAATATTGACGTTATTGTTTACCGTACCTGCACTGGCGAAGGTAGCCCCGTCCTGAATCGTGACGGTGGCGGAATTGCCTGCACTTCCCAACGTTGCGCCTTCGGCTACCAGCATCGTGCCGCTGTTCAACTGCGTGTCGCCTGTATAGCTGTTGTTGCCGGTCAGCGTCAGGGTATGGGCATCTGTTTTTTCGACATTGCCGCTGCCGGAGATATTGGTTGCGAAGGTGGTATCCGAGCCTTGGTTAAATATCAGCGTGCCGTTATCGGTCAGCGTTCCGGTCAACGAGCCGGTATTAGTACCGTCACCCAATTGCAGGGTGGCGTTATTAGCAATCAGGGTATTTCCGGCACCATTTTTTACATCACCTGCCAGGAGCAATTTACCTGTATTGACTTTAATAGAGTCACCCGCGCCGATAATATCGATATCGCCAGTCAGCGCCCAGTCAGTGCCGTCCATGGTCAGCGATGCGAAGCCGTCGCCATCATTCAGTCCCAGGAAGTTGCTATCTTCGGATCCGTCTTCCAGCAGAATTAATGTGTTATCTTTTGAATTCGTGGAGAAAACGTCGCCATCAAGTTGAGAGCCTTTTTTCAGCGTTAATGAGTTATTTTGATTGCTTTTAAAAGTGACTGCGCTTTCTGAACCTTTAATTAAGCCGGAGTTGATGAGCTGGAGTCGGTTATCATCCGTGGTAATAATCCCGTTTGTGGTACCCCGGATCGTCCCGTTGTTTTCGATTTTACTTTTACCTGCCTTCTGAAGCTCAACACCATTGCCGGCAGTGCCATTGAAGATGCCATCATTATCAAGTGTGAAGCCTGCATCGGTTGAAAGCGCGGTTTTACCTTCAATAATTCCAGTGGCGGTATTAGAGATGTTAAAGCTGGAGGAGTCTTCTTTAATTTTAATTCCGTTCTCTGCACCAGTAATTTTGCCTGCGTTTTTTATCGTACCCCCCATATCAATGACGGTAATCCCATTGGCGCTGCTGGAGTTGATAACCGCATTTTGTTGATTATCTAACTCAAGCGTTTGTCCGCCTGTGGCGATATAAAGCCCGTCACCTTCCCCGGTAATTTCCCCACTATTTTTTACGCTAATGACTGTGCTGCCTGTAACAGTAACCGATGGCGCAGTTGTAGTAGGGTTAATGCTGACACCCTCAGGAATGATGTAGGCGTTATCCGATGAAAAGACCTGTGCCGCATCCGTAGAGCCACTAATTGTCGTTTCTGCGGATGTTATAAACGGAGTAAATGCGATTAAGGCTGGAAAAAGTATTTTTAACGATTTTGTCGTTTTATTTAACTGAGGATAATTGTTATTCATTGCCACGTCCATTTGTGATTAAAAATGAACGGATATTTTAATGGGGATAAAAATTATTGTAAATATTTGATTTTGCAGACTAATTTGAAATATAGAATTTAAATTATTCATTTTAAAATCAATTCTGTATATCAATTTATTTTAAATTTTTAATTAACTATGAGTTAAATGCTTCATATTTCTTATTGTTAACAATTAATCGATCTGTGATTATAATATTATATCTTCTAGTGATTTATTATTTGCGATATATATCTTTTGCCGCGACGGGATTTGCCAATCCTTGCGGTTAAGCCTGGCACAGGCGCAGACCCCTTCAAACGCCCGCCGTTCCTGTCTACACTGACTGCTACAACAAGAAAGCAGTTCAACCAGGTTAATCATGATACTCATTATTTACGCCCATCCCTATCCGCATCATTCCCATGCGAACAAACGGATGCTTGATCAAGTCAAGACGCTGGAGGGCGTAGAGATCCGTTCGCTCTACCAGCTCTACCCCGATTTCAATATAGATATCGCTGCCGAACAGGAAGCGATCGCCAGGGCCGATTTGATCGTCTGGCAACACCCGATGCAGTGGTACAGCACGCCCCCGTTGCTGAAACTGTGGATCGACAAAGTGTTCTCGCATGGCTGGGCATATGGTCATAACGGCAATGCGCTCAGGGGGAAAAGTCTGCTGTGGGCCGTGACTACCGGTGGCGGTGAAAGCCATTTTGACATCGGCTCCTTCCCCGGCTTTGAGGTACTGGCGCAACCGCTACAGGCAACGGCGCTGTATTGCGGCCTGAACTGGCTCCCGCCGTTTGCCATGCACTGCACCTTCGTCTGCGATGACGAAACGCTCCAGGCGCAGGCGCGCCACTATAAACAACGTTTACTCGACTGGCAGGAGACGCACCATGGATAGCCATACGCTGATTCAGGCGCTGATCTATTTAGGCGCTGCGGCTTTGATTGTGCCGGTTGCGGTACGCCTCGGGTTAGGATCAGTACTGGGGTATCTGATTGCCGGCTGCGTGATTGGGCCGTGGGGATTCCGGCTGGTTACTGACGCCGAGTCGATTCTGCACTTTGCCGAAATCGGCGTGGTGCTGATGCTGTTTGTCATCGGCCTTGAATTGGATCCGCGTCGTCTGTGGAAGCTGCGCGCGTCGGTGTTTGGCGGCGGGGCATTGCAGATGCTGGCTTGCGGTCTACTGCTGGGCGGATTCTGTATCCTGCTGGGCATGGACTGGAAGGTGGCAGGGCTGATCGGCATGACGCTGGCGCTCTCCTCCACGGCTATCGCCATGCAGGCCATGAACGAACGTAACCTGACGGTTTCCCGGATGGGGCGCAGCGCCTTCTCGGTGCTGCTGTTCCAGGATATCGCGGCTATTCCGCTGGTGGCGATGATCCCGCTGCTGGCTGTATCCGGAGCGTCGACCACGCTTGGCGCTTTTGCGCTGTCGGCATTAAAGGTCGTCGGAGCGCTGGCCCTGGTCGTCCTGCTCGGGCGTTATGTCAGCCGACCGCTGCTGCGCTTTGTCGCCCGTTCCGGCCTGCGGGAAGTGTTCAGTGCCGTGGCCTTATTCCTGGTCTTCGGCTTTGGCCTGATGCTGGAAGAGGCGGGGCTGTCCATGGCGATGGGGGCGTTTCTGGCAGGCGTTCTGCTGGCGAGTTCGGAATATCGTCACGCGCTGGAAAGCGATATCGAGCCGTTTAAAGGGCTGCTGCTGGGGCTGTTTTTCATCGGCGTGGGGATGTCAGTCGACTTCGGAACGCTAGTGACGCATCCGCTGCGCATTGCCATCCTGCTGGTAGGTTTCCTGGTCATTAAAATGACGATGCTCTGGCTGGTGGCTCGTCCGCTAAAGGTGCCCGGAAAACAGCGCCGCTGGTTTGCCGTGCTGCTGGGGCAGGGGAGTGAATTCGCATTTGTGGTCTTCGTCGCGGCCAATATGGCAAACGTGCTCGATCCAGAATGGGCCAAGGCGCTGACGCTGGCGGTCGCGCTCTCAATGGCGGTCACGCCACTGCTGCTGGTCGTGTTGACCCGTCTGGAAGCGGCCGACAGCGGTCAGGAGCGTGAGGCAGATGAAATTGACGAGGAACAGCCGCGGGTGATCATTGCCGGGTTTGGTCGCTTCGGCCAGATCACCGGCCGTTTGTTGCTCTCCAGTGGCGTTAAGATGGTTATCCTCGATCACGATCCCGATCATATTGAAACCCTGCGTAAATTCGACATGAAGGTTTTTTACGGTGATGCCACGCGCGTGGATCTGCTGGAGTCTGCCGGAGCGCACAAAGCCGAAGTGTTGATCAACGCGATAGACGATCCGAAAAATAGCCTGCAGCTGGTCGAGCTGGCGAAGACCCATTTCCCGCACCTGAAAATTATCTCCCGGGCGCGTGATATCGAGCATTACATCAAACTGCGTCAGGCAGGTGTCGATGCGCCGGAGCGTGAAACCTTTGAAGGGGCGCTGAAATCGGGTCGGCTGGCGCTGGAGAGTCTCGGACTCGGGGCATATGAAGCCCGGGAGCGAGCCGATCTGTTCCGCCGGTTTAATACTGAGATGGTCGAAGAGATGGCTGAAATGGCCGAGAATGATGCGAAGTCACGCGCGGCGGTGGTTAAACGTACCAGCGCTATGCTGATGGATATCATCAATGAAGATCGCAATCATCTCTCGCTGACGCAGCGTCACGGCTGGCAAGGAACGGAAGAGGGTAAGCATACCGGCGATCCGGGAGACGAGCCGGAAAGTAAACCACTGGCGTGAAGAGGGGTTGCCAGCAAATATAAAAAATTTCCTGTTCTTTACTCTGCCGCCAGTCGACGAAAGATTAAGCTTTCCGTATAGTGGCGGCAATTTTTTGCATCCGGGAAATAAT
>Ga0308168_1003836_pt1 | contig 11263 bp, 8 predicted proteins | sample PhyCR2_FD_202133 | JGI IMG/M metagenome (GOLD analysis project Ga0308168, IMG submission 202133) | Phyllosphere microbial communities from UC Gill Tract Community Farm, Albany, California, United States - DLSLRC.R2 | ecosystem: Host-associated > Plants > Phyllosphere > Unclassified | place: USA... | reverse complement strand
GCTCCCGTGCCTGCCCCCGGCTGCGCCAGCGCCGCCCCGCCGGCGGCCGCGGACGCCATGCCGATGCCGGGTTCGAGCACCCAGCCGGCCAGCAGTCCGGCCACCATCGACAGCAGCGACATCGCCCCGAAATAGCCGAGCATGGCCATGCCGATGCGGCCCAGGCCCCGGTTGCGGCCCAGTGCGGCGGCCCCGTCGACCAGCATGCAGAAGATGAGTGGACACATCAGCCATCCGAGCACGCGGATGAAGGCCTCGGTCAGGACGTGCATGTGGACGGCCGCCGCCGGCGCGGCGAGGCCGAACGCGAGCCCGGCGCCGATCGCCAGCAGCAGCGGCAGGAAGGCGAGCCGGCCCGGCATCCGCGCGACCGCGCCCCGGCCCGCGGCCCCGGGCGCGCGGCGCACTACACGCGCCCCAGCCGCATGTTGATCGGCCAGCGCACCGGCCGTTCGCGCCCGGGGTCGCCCCAGGCGGCCGCGATCTCGTCGGCAAAGGCGCTCAACAGGTCGTCGCGGCCGGCTTCGCGGGCGCTGCGCACGGCCGACCAGGTGCTGACATAGCCGAGGAACTGGGGCAGGGTCCAGGCGCAGCGGATGTCCAGCGCCGGCGGCGCCAGTTCCGCGAAGGGAAAGTCGATGGTCGCATAGCCGGTGTCGACCAGCTTGCGCTGCGCCGGCCAGAAGGGGCCGATCTCGTCGTGGTAGAAATGCTGGAAGCGCCGGTCGAGGTCGGGATCGAGCTCCATGACGCCGTAGCTGACCAGCGCCAGCAACGCAGCGGGCCGCGCGATCCTGCGCACTTCGCGATAGAACGCCGGCAGGTCGAACCAGTGCGCCGCCTGCGCTGCCGTCACCAGGCTGGCGCAGCCGTCGTCGACGGGCATGCGCTCGGCCGGCGCGCAGCGGTAGTCGATGCGGTCGTGCGTGGTGGCGTTGGCGATCTGGTCGGCGCTCGGATCGATGCCGATGACGCGCTCGAAGCAGGGGGCGAGCAGCTGGGTCAGCTGCCCGTTGCCGCAGCCGGCATCGACGGCAAGCGCGCGGTCCGGCGCCGCCCCGGCCAGGAAGGCGGCGAGTGCCGGCGGGTACTCGGGCCGGAAGCGGGCGTAGGCCTCGCCTCCCTGGTCGAACCAGTTGCGTGACGGCGGCGTGGGTGTCGGCATGCGCATATTCCTCGTGCGTGGGTGTGCGCCGCCATCATACCCGACCGCTTCAGCCGGCGACCACCCGCTCCTTGACGTAGCCGCGGTAGACCAGGAAGGTGGCCAGCAGGCTGATCGCGCCGGCACCCGCCATCCACAGGCCGGGCGCCGCCTTGTCCCCGGTGGCCTGGATCAGCCAGGTCGACAGCAGCGGCGTCATGCCGCCGAACAGCGCCGTCGCCAGGCTGTAGGCCAGCGAGAAGCCGGTGGTGCGGATCTGCACCGGAATGATTTCGGTGAGGGCGACGATGGTGGCGCCGTTGTAGCTGCCGTACAGGAAGGACAGCCAGAGTTCGACCATGACCATGTTGCCGAAGCTCGGGTGGGCGATCAGCCAGGACAGCGCCGGGTAGGCGGTCAGCACCGTCAGGGTGGCGCACACCGCCATCACCGGCCAGCGGCCGATGCGGTCGGACAGCGCGCCCATCACCGGCAGCCAGATGAAGTTCGACACGCCGACGCACAGCGTCACCAGCAGGCTTTCCTCGGTGGAGAGCTTGAGGACGCTCTTGCCGAAGGTCGGGGTGTACACCGTGATCAGGTAGAAGGCGACCGTGGTCAGCACGACCAGCATGGTGCCGGCGGTGACCAGCGGCCAGTTGGCGGCCATGGTGCGCATCATCTGGCGGAAGGTCGGACGGGTCTTCTGGGCCAGGTAGGCTTCGGTTTCCTGCAGCGACTTGCGGATGTAGAACACCACCGGGATGATCGAGCAGCCGATGAAGAAGGGAATGCGCCAGCCCCAGTCGGCGATGAACTCCTTCGACAGGCCCTGGTTCAGCGCATAGCCCAGCGCGGCCGAGCAGATCACGGCAAGCTGCTGGCTGGCCGACTGCCAGCTCACGTAAAAGCCCTTGTTGCCGGGCGTGGCCATCTCGGACAGGTAGACCGACACGCCGCCCAGTTCGACGCCGGCCGAGAAGCCCTGCAGCAGGCGGCCGATCAGCACCAGCAGCGGCGCCATCAGGCCGATGCTGGCATAGCCCGGCACGAAGGCGATCAGCGCGGTGCCGGACGCCATGATCGCCAGCGTCAGCACCAGGCCCTTGCGGCGGCCGATGCGGTCGATATAGCTGCCCAGGAAGATCGCGCCCAGCGGCCGCATGAAGAAGCCGGCGCCGAAGGTCGCGAAGGTCATCATCAAGCCCGCGTACTCGCTGGTGGCCGGGAAGAACGCGGCGGCGATGTGGCTCGCGTAGAACCCGAACAGGAAGAAATCGTACATCTCGATGAAGTTGCCGCTGGTGACGCGGATGACGGTCGAGAGCTTCGAGTGGGAACGCGCCTGCTGCACCCCGTGCGACGGCGCGGCGGGCGTTGCAACGGGCGAGGCGATTTCAGCCTTGGCGGAGGAGTGGATGGACATGATGACCTCGTGGTGGTGATGGTGTTAGCGGGCCGCGGTCGGCGGCTGGTTTGACGCTGTCGTCGCGGGTTCGAGTCCGGTCGCCTCGATGGCGGCGGCGTTGGCCGGCGCGGCCAGGAAGCGCAGCAGGGCACGTGCTGCATCGGCGTGCCGGCTGCCGCGCACCACGGCCCCGGAGAATTCGGTCTTGAGTTGTACTTCCTGGGGGATCAGGCCGACCACGTCGATGCCTTTCACGGGCTGCAGCTCGCTGCGCTGCTGGCAGCCGAAATCGGCTTCGCCGTGGGCGATGATCTCGCCGACCGGCGTGGCCGGGATCTGGGCCGCCTTGCCTTCCATCTGGCCGCGGATGCCGAGCTTGTCGAGCAGCGTGTGCTTGATGTATTCGCCGCTGGCGCTGTCGGAATAGGCCACGTGCTGCGCCTGCAGGAAGGCGGCGCGCAGGCCGTCGACGGTATGGATGTCGGGCTTGGCGGCGCCGTGGCGCACCGCGCAGGCGATCGGCGAATTGGCGAGGACGACCTTGCTGCCCGGTTCCAGGCGGCCCTCGCGCATCAGCTTGTCGAGGGCGTCGCCGACCATGATGACGACATCGATCGGCTCGCCGCGATCCAGCCGGGCCGGGATCGCATTCTTGGTGCTGCCCATCGACGGGCCCCATTCGGAGACCAGGTGGTCGCCGCTGGCGCGCTCAAAGGGGCCGGACAGGTCTTTGTACGCCTGGGCGAAACCGCCCGAGCTGACCACGCGGATGTCGGTGGCCTGGGCCGGGGCGCCGGCGGCCAGCGCGCATGCGGCCAGCGCCGCCAGTGCCGTGTGTTTCAGGTAGTGTGCTCGCATGGTGGTGTCCTTGTCTCCGTTAGAATTTCTGCATGAGGCCCAGCGTCAGGGCGGCGCCGTGGCGGTCGTTGGCGCGCGATGCCGTCAAGCCGGCGGCGTCGCCGCGCCAGGTGGTGTAGTCGGCTTCGACGTAGGCGGTGGTGCGCGGGGCCAGCGACTTTTCGATGAACAGGAATTCGCGGTCGAAGCCGTCGTCGACGAAGCCGGTGGCTTCGCGCCGCACGCCGTACCAGGCCGCGGTGACCAGCACGCCGGGACCGGCCGGGTGGCTCAGGCCGGCCGACAGAACGCGCTGCTGCACGCTGCGCGCCGGCCCGGTGTCGGCGTGGTTGCGGGCGAGGTTGGCCTTGAACTGCCAGGCGTCGAGCTTGAGCGCGGCGCCGAGCGACCAGGCGTCCAGCGCCAGGCCGTCGCGGCTGCGGAACTGCATGGTCGCGCCGGACACGCTCCACGCCGCCTGCTGGTAGGCCAGCGCCACGCCGTGGCTCGACAGCGCCGCCGTGTCGCCAGGCACCTCGCCGAACGAGTAGGCGGCGCGCGCCTGCCACGGGCCGGCGGTGGCGGTGTACTTCAGCGTATTGTCGAGGCGGTAGAAATTGTCGGCGTAGCCGCTGGGGCCGTACTGGGTACCGAAGGCGTGGGTGCCGAACCTGGTGTTGCTCAGGCCCGCGATGTTGATGTTCGGATTGAAGCTGGCGAAGCGCTTGCCGATCGGGTCGACCGGCAGCAGGGCATCCGACAGCAGCGTCGGCTGGCGGCCCAGGGCCACGCTGCCGTAAGGCGAATCGAGGCCGACCCAGGCCTGGCGGTCGAACAGGCGGTCGCTCTTGGCCGAGGTGCCGTTGTCGGCATTGATCCCGCCTTCGAGCCGGAACACGGCTTTCCAGTCGCCGCCGAGTGACTCCTGGCCGCGGATACCCCAGCGGCTGGTGTTGTCGACGCCGCTGCTGAGCGATTGATTGGTGCCCGACGGCAGCGGGGTATTGCCGGCGCTCAGGCCGTTCAGCGAGCGGACACCGACATCGACGATGCCATACAGGTCGACGCCGGACTGGGCGGTGCAGGCGCCGCTCGCGAGGAGCAGGGCAGTGAACATGCAGGATTGGCGCACGTTTGTCTCCATGGGTGTGCCTTCTTGCCGAGGCTGATTTTCGTATAACAGTCATCATCCATGAGAATGAGTGATTTGATAATTGCAATTTTCTGGCGTATTCTTGCGTCATGCGCATCAATTACGACATCCTCGACTTGCAAGCCTTCGTCGCCGTGGCCGAACGCGCCAGCTTCCGGCAGGCGGCGGCCGATTTGTTCTTGTCCCAGTCCGCGCTCAGCCGGCGCATCGACAAGCTGGAAGCAAGCCTCGGCGTCAAGCTGTTCGAGCGCACCACGCGCCGGGTCCAGCTCACCAATGTCGGCGAGACCTTCCTGGTGAATGTGCGCACCGCGCTCGACGGACTGGAAGACGCGGTGCTGGGCATCGCCGACCTGGCCGCCCACCGCACCGGCACCGTCACCTGCGCCTGCGTGCCGTCCGCGGTCTGGCATTTCCTGCCCGAGGTGCTGAAGCAGTTCAGCGCGCGCTACCCGCGCATCCGCGTGCGCGTGCACGACGAGAGCGCCCAGGATGTGCTGAACCTGGTGCTGAGCGGGGAGGCGGATTTCGGGATCAACTTCGCCGGCGCGGAAAACCCGGAGATCGTGTTCGAGCCGGTACACGTGGAGAGCTACGTGCTGGCGATGCGGCACGACCATCCGCTGGCCGCGCGCAAGGTACTGAACTGGAAGGACACGGTGGACGAACGCTATATCTCGGTCGCCAAGTCGAGCGGCAACCGCACCGTGATCGACGCCGCGCTGGCCGGCATCGAGAAGCACCCGCTGATCCTGTGCGAAGTGAACCACGTCTCCGGCGTGCTGGCGCTGGTCGAAGCGGGGATCGGCGTGGCCGCCGTGCCCGGGCTGTCGGTGCTGCCGGGCCGTCCGGACGGCATCGTCGCCGTGCCGCTGGTGAACCCTGAGATCAAGCGCACGCTCGGCTTGATCACCAAGCGCGACCACAGCATGGCGCCGGCGGCGCGCACGCTGTTCGAGATGCTGTCGGAGGCGCTGCTGAAGCGCGCATCCTGAGGCCGCGCGTGCAGCCCCCGGACGCGCAGTGTGAGGCTTAGTCGGCCAGGGGACGCGACGCCAGCCGCTCGGCCACGACCGCGGTGATGACGGCCTGCAGCACGTGGATCGCCCAGCGCTCGCCGGCCTTGCGCGGACCGGCTTCGATTTCGCCTTCGGTGATGCCGAGGACCGGGGCGATGGCGCCGATGTTGACGGCATACAGCGCGGTGCCGTACAGGGCGCCCAGCGCGGCCGGGGGCAGCGAGGGCGCGACTTCGCGCAGCGTCGGCACGGCCGCCGCGAACGCGGCCGAGGCGCCCAGGTGATTCACGAATTCCACCGCGCTGGTGCCGGCGTCGCCGATGACCGCGCGCGAACCCGAGACGCGGTCGATCCAGTCGACCGCATCGCGGTCCAGCGTCTTGGTCAGCAGGCCGGTCTTGCGGCCCACGTTCATGACCAGCGTCGTCACGACGCCCGCGACCAGGCCGCCCACGACGGCTGCTTTGTATTTTTCCATGTCAGCTCCCTTAAAATGGCGACGATACGTGCTTGCGTCCGGCACCTCGGTGCGTTGCAGCACTGAGTGGCGCATTCGCGGCGCAATCGTGGCGCCGCTGGGCAGCGGCATCCGCAACGGGTATCATGCTGCCATGAAGCTCAGCCTGAAAATCGGCGCCGCGCTCGCCTTCTGTGCAGCGGCGGCGCTCGCTCCCTGTTCCACCTTCGCACAACCGGCCCCCGCCACCATCCGCACCCTGGCCGTCCAGGCATCGACGTCGGCCGCGCAGCCCACCGGCCCCTACGACGAACGCGGCTGGCTGGACCGCTTTTATGGCCCGCGCAAGTACGCGCCCGCCTGGAACCCGACCACCGCCGCTGCCGCCCTGTGGGTGCTGAACCGCGCCACGCTGCATGGCCTCGACCCGCGCGACTACGGCGCCGACGCCCTGCAGCGGCAACTGCGTGGCGGCGAGGGCGCCGACAGCGCCCGCTTCGACGTCGCCCTCACCTCGGCGATGCTGCACTACCTGGCCGACCTGCGCGTCGGCCGCGTGCGTTCCGAATACCACACCCGCCTGCCGGACGCGCGCCTGCGCCAGTACGACCCGGTCGAACGGCTGCGTGCCGGCCTCGCCGGCGGCAAGCTGCAGGCCGCGGTCAAGGCGGCCGAGCCGCAGCTGCGTCTTTACGGCCAGGTCAAGGCGGCGCTGGCGCATTACCGCGACCTGGCGAAGCAGCCGTATCCGGCGCTGCCGGCGCCAGCCGCCAAGGTGGCGCCGGGCGGCGCCTATCCGGCGGCGCGCGACTTGTTCGAGCGCCTGGTGCTGCTGGGCGACCTGCCGGCCGATGCCGCGCCGCCGCCGGACGGCACCTACAGCGAATCGATGGAAGAGGGCGTCCAGCACTTCCAGGCGCGCCACGGCCTGCTCGACGACGGCGTGCTGGGGCGCGGCACGGTCGATGCGCTCAATGTGACTCCGGCGTGGCGCGTGCGCCAGCTGGAGCTGACGCTGGAGCGGCTGCGCTGGCTGCCGGAAGTCGGCCGCGGGCCGATGATCATGGTCGACCTGCCGGCCTACCGCCTGTGGGCGCTCGAAAACGGCAGCGACGACGCGCCAGGTGCCGAGGCGCCGCTCGAGATGCGCGTCGTGGTCGGCGCGCTCAAGACCGAGACCCCGCTGTTCATCGGCCAGATGCGCTACCTCGAGTTCAACCCCTACTGGAACGTCCCGCGCAGCATTTTGGAAAAGGAAATCCTGCCCAAGATGGCGCGCAACCCCAAGTACCTCGAGCAGAACGACATGGAGACCGTGCCCGCGAATGCCGGCGTGGCCGACCTGAAGGCCGGCAAGGCCAGGGTGCGCCAGCGTCCGGGGGCGAAGAACGCGCTGGGTGCGATCAAGTTCGCGATGCCGAACCCGATGGACATCTACCTGCACTCGACCCCGGCGCGCGAAGCCTTCCAGCGCAGCCGGCGCGATTTGTCGCACGGCTGCATCCGGGTCGAGCATCCGGCCGCACTGGCGCAGTTCGTGCTCGCGCGCCAGCGCCAGTGGAATGCCGACACCATCCAGGATGCGCTGCAGCCGGGACCGACAAAGCACGTCGACCTGGCGCAGTCGATCCCGGTGGTGATCTTCTACGCCACCGCCATCGTCGACAGCGACGGCAGCGCGCGCTTTGCCGGCGATATCTATGGACGCGATGCCAAGCTGCGACAGACGCTGGCGGCGCGGCGCAGCCTCTGATCCGGTTCACCCGGTTTACTAAAACATGTAAACAGCAACGGTGCGCCGGCCGCCCAGGAATTCGATCAGGAAAGGCTCGCCCTGCGCCAAAAGCAATGCTAGCATTCCTGTTCGATAACTCATGAGGCCAGCATGCAAGAGCAATCCGAACCGCGCCAAGCCGCCATCCCCACATCGTCGGGCGCCGGCCCGGCAGCCGATACCGGGATGCCGCAATCGGTGGTGGCCGGGATGCTGTTCCTCGGACTGCTGTTCTTCATCCTCGGCTTCGCCACCTGGCTGAACGGCTCGCTGGTGCCCTTCCTGAAGATCGTCTGCAACCTCAACAACTTCGAGGCGCTGCTGGTCACCTCGGCCTTCTATATCGCCTATACCGTCATGGCGCTGCCGTCCGCGGCCGTGCTGAACCGGATCGGCTACAAGAACGGCATGACGCTCGGGCTCGGCCTGATGGGCGCGGGCGCGCTGCTGTTCGTGCCGGCCGCGCAGAGCCGCTACTACGGCCTGTTCCTGGCGGCCCAGTTCACGCTGGCCAGCGGCATGACGCTGATGCAGACCGCAATCAACCCCTATATCGTGCGCCTCGGCGCGCGCGAGAGCGCGGCCATGCGCATCAGTATCATGGGCCTGTTCAACAAGGGCGCCGGGGTGGTGGTACCGCTGGTGTTCACCTCGCTCATGCTGGCCGATATCAGCCGCTTTTCCGAGAACGAGCTGGCCGCGCTGGCCCCAAGCGCGCGCGACGCCGCGCGTGCCGTGCTGGCGCAGCGCCTGGTGTTCCCGTATGTCTGCATGGCCGGGCTGCTGTTCGCTATCATGGTGTTCATTCACTTCTCCGGCCTGCGCGACATCGCCCCCGAGACCGACGTGGGGGAAGATGCGGCCGCCGCCACCGCGCGCCACGGCGTGCTGCGCTTTCCGCAGCTGGTGCTGGGCGCGCTGGCGCTGTTCGCCTACGTCGGCGTGGAAGTCATCGCCGGCGACACCATCGGCCTGTACGGCCATGAACTCAATGTCGCCAACTTCGGCGTGCTCACTTCCTACACCATGGTCTGCATGGTGATCGGCTACCTGGTCGGCGTGGTGGCGATCCCGCGCTGGCTGACGCAGGGGCGCGCACTGCTGCTGTCCGCGGTGCTGGGCCTGCTGCTGACGGTCGGCGTCGCCACCGCCTCCAAGACCGGTACCGGCCTGTCGCAGGCACTGCTGGGCTGGAGCGGCGTGCCGCTGGTGCCGGACAGCGTGATGTGCCTGGCGCTGCTCGGCCTGGCCAACGCGATGGTCTGGCCGGCGATCTGGCCGCTGGCGCTGCACGGGCTGGGACGCTACACCGCGCAGGGTTCGGCGCTCCTGATCATGGCGATCTGCGGCGGCGCCATCCTGCCGCTGGTGTACGGCCACCTGTCCGACCTGGCCGGTCCGCAGGCCGGCTACTGGATCATGCTGCCCTGCTACGGCATGATCTTCTGGTACGCCGCCTGGGGCTACCGCATGCGCAGCTGGGGCCGCGCGGCCGGTCCGGCCTGAGCGCGCATCGACTCTACGGCGGCGCCACGGCGCCGTCGCTGTCACCGTTTTCAAGCTTCAACCACCTGGAGAGACATTTGGGGAATCCACCATCCCGTGGCGGCCTGCTGGCCTTGCTGCTGCTGAGCGCATCGCTGGCAGCCAATTCTTATGGCGCCGCCGCGGCCCAGCCGGCACCGGCCGCAGCCACTGCCGCTGTCGACGGTTTCGCCAGCGCCGCCCGCATGGGGCTGCGCTGGGAGCTGGCGGGCGACGTGACGACCCCGGAGGCCCCTGGCGGCCGTACGCGCGCGCGCCTGCGCCTGACCAACCGCGACAGCCGCCCCTTGCCGGCGCAGGGCTGGTCGCTTTATTTCAATGTCATGGACGGCGCCGTGGCCGGGCCGCTGCCAGGGGAGCTGGTGCTCGAGCACGTGGCCGGCGACCTGTTCCGCATCCGCCCGGCGTCCGGTTTTCCCGGCCTGGCCGCGGGTGCGGCGCTCGCTACCGAATACAGCTACGCCTGGCGGGTCGCCAAGCTGGGCAAGGCGCTGCTCGGTCCCTACCTGGTGTACGACGCCGCGCCGGGCACCGGCGTGGCGATCGGCGATTACCAGCCGCAAACGGTCGCGCAGCCCGACCGGATGGGCAAGGGCAGCGCCACGCCGTCCGACACCTACCGCATGAACGCCGGTGCCGACCTGCTGCCGGCGGCGGCGCTGCCGCCGGTGCTGCCGACGCCGCTGCAGTTGCAGACCGGTCCCGGCCGCCTGGCCCTGCGCGCGCGGCCGGTGGTCAGCGCCCCCGCCGCGCTGGCCGGCGAAGCTGCGCTGGCCGCAGCACTGTTCCCGGCGGCGCTGCCGGCCGGCGGTCCGCCGCTGCGCCTGAGCGTCGGCAGCGTGCCGGGCCAGTCGTCGCCGGAAGCCTACACGTTGACGATCCGCGCCGACAGCGGCATCGCCATCGTCGGCAACAGCGCGGCCGGCGTGTTCTACGGCGTGCAGAGCCTGCGCGACCTGATGCCGCTGCCCGGCAGCGCCGCGCCGACGCTGCCGGAAGTAACCATCGTCGACGCCCCGCGCTTCGGCTACCGCGGTTTCCAGCTCGACGTGGCGCGCAACTTCCAGGACAAGCAGACCGTGTTCAAGTGGCTCGACCTGATGGCGCGCTACAAGATGAACAGCCTGCACTTCCACCTGACCGACGACGAAGGCTGGCGCCTCGAGATCGCCGGCCTGCCGGAGCTGACGACCATCGGCGCGGTGCGCGGCCACAGCGAGCGTCCCGGCGTGCGCCTGCAGCCGGCCTACGGCTCCGGGCCCGACCCGCGCGACCCGCGCGGCAGCGGCTACTACACGCGCGCCGACTACATCGAGATCCTGCGCTACGCCGCCGCGCGCCACATCGACGTCATCCCGGAAATCGAGATGCCGGGCCACGCCCGCTCCGCGGTGCAGGCGATGGCGGCGCGCCATCGCCGCCTGCAGGCGGCAGGCGACGCGGACGCCGCCCGCTACCTGCTGCACGATCCGGACGACCGCTCGGTCTACCGCTCGGCGCAGTGGTTCGGCGACAACGTGATCAACCCCGGCCTCGATTCGAGCTTCGCCTTCATCGAGCACGTGGTGACGCAGGTTGCGGCGCTGCACCGCGAAGCCGGCGTGCCGCTGCGCACCATCCACATGGGCGGCGACGAGCTGGCCAACGGTGCCTGGGAGCGTTCGCCGGCGAGCGGGGCGCGCATGCGCAAGGAAGGCCTGGAAAGCGTGGCCGACCTGTGGGACTACTTCTACGACCGCGTCGACGGCATCCTGCGCAAGCAGGGCCTGTATACCTCGGGCTGGGAAGAGCTGGCCGCGCGCAGCACGCTGCTGGACGGCCAGCGCAAGCTGATCCCGAACCCGCGCTTCAGCGGTCGCGGTTTCCGTGCCTGGGTCTGGAACAACACCGAGGGCGCCGAGGACTTCGCCTACCGCCTGGCCAACG
>Ga0308168_1003835_pt1 | contig 11264 bp, 6 predicted proteins | sample PhyCR2_FD_202133 | JGI IMG/M metagenome (GOLD analysis project Ga0308168, IMG submission 202133) | Phyllosphere microbial communities from UC Gill Tract Community Farm, Albany, California, United States - DLSLRC.R2 | ecosystem: Host-associated > Plants > Phyllosphere > Unclassified | place: USA... | reverse complement strand
TGTCTTGTTCAGGGAACGTAATATTGATATTTCCTTTTAAGATCTGGTCGTCTTTCAGGATAATTTTTTCCGAACCGAAATAGGTGATTTCCGCATTGGCCGGAGTCATTACTTTAATGGTAAGGACCTTTTTTTCATTAGATTTATTTAAAAGAGTGTAAATAAAAGTATTCGTGATCTTACCGTCTTTAATGAAAAATGTGGAACCTGCCGGCTTGATGAATTTAGCTTCCATGGAACCCCGGTCATACATCAAAAATCCTAAAAATCCGATTAAAAGGGCCAGAAATATTGTGGTAGCCTTCATTCTTGAAGTGAATCTGAATGACTCCTGGTTTTCAATTTCTGCTTCTGTGGCGTAGCGGATTAATCCTTTAGGAAGCCCAAGCTTATCCATTACCTCATCACAGGCATCTATGCAGGCTGTACAGTTGACGCATTCCAGCTGCTGTCCGTTTCTGATGTCAATACCCGTAGGACATACAACCACACACTGATGGCAGTCGATGCAGTCTCCTTTTCCTGTAGCTTTTCTGTCTTCATTATTACGCCATTTTGAACGGTTTTCCCCTCTTTTAAAATCATAATACACATTGATGGTTTGTTTGTCGATCAATACTCCCTGAAGTCTTCCGTATGGACAGACTAAGGTACAAACCTGTTCACGAAGCCATGCAAAGACGAAATAAAATGTCATGGTGAAGAATATCATAACAAGGAATTTTACCGAATTGGCTTCCGGTCCTTCTTTCATAATCCGGAACACTTCTTCATATCCTACAATGTACATGAACATGAAATGGGAAATAAGTAATGAGATGAAGGCAAAGGCAGACCATTTCAGTACTCTTTTTCTGATTTTTTCGGTGTCCCATTCCTGTCTGTCCAGTTTCATCTGCTTGTTTCTGTCCCCTTCTATCCAGTATTCTATTTTACGGAATACCATTTCCATAAAAAGTGTTTGAGGACACAGCCATCCGCAGAATATTCTTCCGAAAACTACTGTAAACAGCATGACAAATATTACTGAAGTTACTGCTCCCAAAGCAAGAATAAAGAAATCCTGGAGGTAAAAAGGCTGTCCAAGGATAAAAAACTTTCTGTCGATTACATTGATCAGCAGAAACGGATTACCATTGATTTTTACAAACGGCAATCCAAAAAATAAGGCGAGCATGAGATAGCTTGCGTAGTTTCTGTAGTTGGTATACTTTCCTTTTGGCTTTCGGGGAAAGACCCATTTCCGTTTTCCCGTTTCATCCATAGTTCCTACCGAATTTCTAAACGCTTCATTTTCGGTTCCTATAAATTTGTCACTGCTTGATTCTGCACTCATTGTGGTACTTTTGTTAAGTTGAAAAAGTATTAAGGTGATATTTGAGGCCGGATCAAACGGTCTTTCAATCAGTTTTAAAAAAGGAAAAAGAATGTTGATCTTACCGTAGCAAAGGTCTCGATAAAACTATTTTTTAACTAATACCATCTGCTTCAAAAATAGGATAATTAGGACATTTTGTATTTGAATTTTTATTGTATCAAAATGAGTAAATGTGTTTGAATCTTATTACTGATATTGTAACTTGCAGTTTTTAAATAAGGAAAGAATGAAAAAGATACAGAGTCTGGGTATAATTGGTTTGGTTTTCGCATTGATAAACTGTCAATCAGTAAATTATAACAAAATGTTTTATGGAGATGTACAACCGGAAAAGGTTTCCGATCAATTCAGTTTTACGGAAGGACCGTCTTCAGATAAGCATGGGAATGTTTATTTCACTGACCAGCCTAATGACAAAATATATTACTGGGACTGGAAAACCAATAAAATTATAGAGTTTTTAGGGAAAACTGGCAGGGCAAACGGAACTCATTTTGATAAGGACGGAAATCTCATCACCTGTTCTGATGATCAGGGTGAAATCTGGAAAATTTCAAAGGATAAAAAAATAGAAGTGATCCTGAAAGGTTTTCAGGGGAAAAGGCTGAACGGACCTAATGATATCTGGAATGATGCACATGGAGGGATGTATTTTACGGACCCTTTATATGAAAGGGATTACTGGGTAGGTTTTAAGCAGGAAATCCCTCATAAAAGCCTTTATTACAGGACAAAAGAAGGTCAAACCATTAAACTGGAAACTTTTGTGCAGCCTAACGGGATTGTAGGAAGTGAAAAGTTTAAAAAACTTTATATTTCAGATATTGATGCAGGAAAAACTTATGTTTACGATATCCTGGGAGAAGGAAAATTATCAGAGAAAAGGCTCTTCTGTGAAATGGGCTCAGACGGTATGACGCTGGACAAACACGGCAACCTTTATTTAACAGGAAAAGGAGTACATGTTTTCGATCGTCACGGAAAGAAAATCTATCATATTCCTATCGAAGAGGACTGGACTTCCAATGTGACTTTTGGTGGTGAGAACCATGACATCCTGTTCATTACAGCCTCAAAATCTGTCTATACTCTTCCGACGAAAGTAAAAGGAGTAAAATAAAATTATTACATACTGTTAAAAGCTGATGAAAGGAACTGTACTACTTCTTTTCATCAGCTTTTTTAATTTATAACCTGTAAAAAAGGTTTATCTTAATGATAGTTTTGATAATTATAAGATCTTAATCAGCTGGTTCATTTCACCGGCTAAAAATATCACTGCATTGCTTCTTATTATCGTTTGATCCCCTTTTAATTCTACCTGCATGCTTCCTGTACGTTCAGAACATTGGAAAGCATTGAGGATCTTTTTATCAAGCTTCACAGACCAGTATTTACATAAAAAGCTTTGTACGCCTCCTGTTACAGGATCTTCATTGGAACCTGACCATGGCCAGAAGTAACGGTATTCGAAGTCGTATCCGTCTCTTGCGGACGGTGCAGTTACCAGAACCCCGCTGATTGTGGTTTTGATCTGTTTTAATATAGCGAAATCCGGGCTTAACTCTTCCAGCTGTTTACTGCTTTCTATTTCCACCATCAGGATATTGTGATCCTTATTGTATTCGCAATTGATAATGTTTTGTATTCCTATTGCATTTTTTATATCATCAGGAAACGGGGATTTCTCGGTTTCATGTACAGGAAACACCATTTCGATCTGGTTATTGTTGCTTCTCAGTTCAAGAATATGCCCAAACTGTGTTTTAAATGTTAAGGTATCAAGATCCGGATATTCCGAAAACAAAACTTTCGCAGATGCCATCGTAGCATGCCCGCATAATGGAATTTCAGTTACCGGAGAAAAGTAACGTATCGAAAAATCGGCAGGCCCTTTTTGAATGACGAATGCCGATTCCGAAAAACCGAATTCTTTAGCAATCTGAATCATATTTTCTTCAGGAATAGCCTCCTTTAAGATACACACGGCTGCAGGATTTCCTTTAAATAATTTATCGGTAAAAGCATCTGCAATGAATGTTTTAATTTTCATATCTGAATTTTGTATGTTTTTAATTGGATGTTTTTTTATTAATAAGCAATTTCCATCTTCACTTTCTTGCCCTTCAGCTTTTCATTACTTAATTTCTTTAAAACAGCAACGGTTTTATTTCTGGCAACCGCCACATAAGAAGTTGTATCCTTCACTTCAATAATGCCGATGTCTTCTTTCTGCAGTTCTCCCTTTTTGATGAGATAGCCTACAATATCCACCTTGTTTACTTTATCTTTTTTCCCGGCACTGATGTAGATCGTCTGGAAAGGAGTTCTCTCCGGAACTTTATTGAAACCTGCTACACTTTCTTCAAGAGTATTGCTTTTAATGAAGGGGAAATTTTCATCCTCGGTCATGATGAGGTAGGCAAAACCTTTGGCATTCATCCTTGCGGTACGGCCGTTTCTGTGGATAAAGGCATCTTCTTTCGGAGGGAGCTGGTAATGAACAATAGATTCTACCTCAGGAACGTCAAGGCCGCGGGAGGCGAGATCTGTAGTTATTAGAATCCTTGCGGAATCATTTCTGAATTTCAGAAGGGCACGTTCCCTTTCATCCTGTTCCATTCCTCCGTGGAAAGTTTCCCTTGCAATTCCTTTTTCTCTTAAAAGCTCGGAAATACGGTCTACGGCTTCGCGGTGGTTACAGAAGATCAATGTTCTTTTGTTTCCTATCTTACATATTAAGTTAAAAAGAGTATCCAGTTTTTCCTCAGGAATAGTCATTACCTTTCGCAGCTGGATGTCCGGTTTTACTTCATTTAATTTCAGGAAATTAATGATTTTTTCATCTTTCAGACCTGTAAACGAAGGAATTTCATCCATTGCTGTTGCTGAGGTTAAAATTCTCTGTGAAAGGCCTTTTAGTGATCCGGTAATGAATTCCATGTCTTCATGAAAACCCAGTTCCAAAGCCTTGTCGAATTCGTCCAGAACCAATGTCTGAATGGTTTTAGGATCAAAATTGTTGTTTCTTAAATGATAAACCACACGTCCCGGGGTTCCGATCAGAACCGCAGGGGCTTCAATTAAATTATTGACCTCAATTTTTTTATCATGGCCGCCATAGCATACGGAAACCTTAAAATCCGTTCCCATCGACTTGAAAACCTGCTCGATCTGCAACGCCAGTTCTCTTGCCGGAACTAAAATCAGAGCCTGGATTCCGGAAGCCTCTTTTTTAAGGTTACGAAGAACGGGAAATAAAAAAGCGAGTGTTTTACCTGAACCTGTAGGGGAGAGCAAAACCACATCTGTATTGTTTTCTGTCGTTTTATAGGTGGATTTCTGCATCTGATTCATGTCCTGAATCTGCAGTTTCTGATAAATTGATTGTAGTTCCATGATGCAAAGGTAGTGAATTTGGGTGGAGAGTTTGAGGTGCCGGTAAGGTTGGAGTGGTGAATTCAGAAATATTGAATGAAGGATAAATATCTGGTGGCTGAAGCTTCCTGGGCCGCCTCAAACATCTAAACTTACCCTTAAAATTTACCATCGCCTTGCAAAGTAGAATTCACTATTCACTACTAATATTGCAACTTCAGTAATGTCCGAAATCTGCAATCTACTTCAGCCTGCTCAGCATTTCTTTTCCGCGCAATAAAGTAACAGGATATGTTTCCTCAGGATTGGAAACAGCCTTTTCGTAAAACTCTTTAGCAGTGCTGGTATTTCCCAAGGTGAAATTGATGAAGCCGTTTATTTCGTACATAAAATTGCGGAGCTTGAGATCTTTTTCTTCTTTTGTGCTAAGGTATGTTAAAAGTTTTTCAGCGGAATTCAGGCGGGAATCTTTGTAGGGTTGGTAGTCGTATCCGTTAGGTTTACTGAACCAATAATCCCACATGGCGCCGTTATGATGTTCGTTCCAGGAGTATTTAATAAGCTGTAAGGCGGCTTCCAGTAAGGCGGGATCCAGATTTTTATTTTTTGGATCCGATTTCCTGCTTTCCGCAATATAATGGTCGATTGTAGTTTCTGTACCTTTCTCCAGCATTTCCTGGAAAATAGATTCTTTAAAGTATAAAGCATGATTTTTGAAGAAGTTCTCATAGGCAAATGAAACAGGAAAATGCTCAGCCAGATTTTCTATGTGATATCCTTTTTTCAGTTCAGATTTTAAATCGATCTTATATACATTATTATAATCATGAAAAAGATACACGTATATGATTCCTTTTTTGAGATCACAGATGGTAGAATATAAAGTGTTTAGTTCTCCTTCCTGATGGGTCTTGTCTAAAATGGTTTTTAGAAAATCAATATTGTTTGCCTTAGAACCGGCGAGCATTTCATTGGCCAGATCAGGTCTTCTGCAAGACAGTTTCCCATTGATCATATTACAGTTGGAATTGACCTGAAAATCACCGGTTTTTTCTATAATTCCTCCGGGAGTAATCACAATAGAATTTCCTTCCTTGTCCGCTAATAAAGCTTTGGCAGAGATGGCAAAATCGTATTTTTTCAGCAGGACCATTGCTTCTTTTACCGTTTTACATTTTCCTAATATTTCCCACATCAGATCTCCTTTATAGGGATTTTTCAGAGTCAGTTTACTCAGGTCATAATTGGCTGCTGCAAAATCATAAAACAATCCGTACTCATTCATGGCTGCTGCGGCCTGCATGTCCGGGGCCCCGAAACTGACGGAGCCGTAACGGTCGTTAGTGGCGGGGTTATACCAGATTCTGGTAAAAGGAGTCATATCGTCTTCATTGGCTGCAACAAAGGTTTCTCCACCTCTTGAACAGGAAAATATGGTACAGGCTTTTACCATATTTAAATTGTAAGAAACTAAGCTTATTAGCAACAGAAGAATTTTTTTTTGCATGACTATTAGATTGGTTAATGAAGATAATAAATATAGGGGGCTTTTATTAAAACACTTCATAGAACGAATGCATTACATTAACCTTAAGTTTCGGCTTGATTTCTAATAAGAAAGACAAGATAATCCGTTGGTAATGTAAAATAAAATCCTTATCTTTGCACCCACTTTTGTGGCAAAAGGTTTGAAGAGTAAATTACTTATAATTAATTACTTCCGTATTTTTTAATCCGCATTTATTCAGACCGTTAAAAAAGAAGGAATACAAATTTTATTAGAAAATGTCAAAAGAGACAAATTCAGCAGAGGTTTTATTAAACCAAAACGTAGCACCAGAACAATTTGATTGGGATTCATTCGAATCAGGTCTTGATGCAGATGCGAGAAAAGAAAAAAGCGATTTAGAAGAAATCTACAACGGATCTCTAAGCAGCCTGAACGATAACGACGTTATCATCGGTAAAGTTGTAAGATTAACTGATAAAGAAGCTATCGTTGACATCGACTTCAAATCTGAAGGTGTTATTTCTCTTAACGAATTCCGTTACAACCCAGGATTGAAAGTAGGTGATGATGTAGAAGTAATGGTTGACAGAAGAGAAGACAAAACTGGTCAGTTACAATTATCTCACAGAAAAGCAAGAACGCTTAAAGCTTGGGATAGAGTAAACGAGCTTCACGAAACTGGAGAAATCGTTAACGGTTTTGTTAAATCCAGAACTAAAGGAGGTATGATCGTTGACGTACACGGAATCGAAGCATTCTTACCAGGTTCTCAGATTGATGTTAAGCCAATCAAAGATTACGATCAGTTTGTAGGTAAAACTATGGAGTTCAAAGTTGTGAAAATCAACCCGGAATTCAAAAACGTAGTAGTATCTCACAAAGCATTGATCGAAGCAGATATCGAAGGTCAGAAAAAAGAAATCATTGCTCAGCTTGAAAAAGGTCAGGTTCTTGAAGGTACTGTTAAGAATATTACTTCTTACGGTGTATTCATCGACTTAGGAGGTGTAGACGGATTGATCCACATTACAGACCTTTCTTGGTCTAGAGTGAACCACCCATCTGAAATCCTTGAAGACGGACAGACTGTAAAAGTTGTTATCCTTGATTTCGATGATGAGAAAACAAGAATCCAGTTAGGTATGAAGCAATTAGAGGCTCATCCTTGGGATGCTCTTTCTGCTGACCTGAAAGTAGGAGACAAAGTAAAAGGAAAAGTAGTAGTTCTTGCTGACTATGGTGCATTCGTAGAAATCGCTCCAGGTGTAGAAGGATTAATCCACGTTTCTGAAATGTCTTGGTCTACTCACTTAAGATCTGCAGGAGACTTCGTGAAGGTAGGTGATGAAGTAGAAGCTGAAGTATTAACACTAGACAGAGAAGAAAGAAAAATTTCTCTTGGTATCAAGCAATTGTCTAAAGATCCATGGGAAAATATCGAAGCTAAGTATCCGGTAGGATCTCAGCATGTAGGAACTGTAAGAAACTTCACTAACTTTGGTGTATTCGTAGAGTTAGAAGAAGGTATCGACGGATTAATCTACATCTCTGATCTTTCTTGGACTAAGAAAATCAAGCACCCATCTGAGTTCTGTGCAGTTGGTGATAAATTAGATGTTGTAGTTCTGGAACTAGACATCCAGGCTAGAAGATTATCTCTAGGTCACAAACAACTTCAGGAAAACCCTTGGGATAAATTCGAAACTAAATATGCTGAAGGTACTATCCACGCCGGTAAGGCTGTAGAAGTTCACGATAAAGGAGCTTCAGTACAGTTTGAAGACGTAGAAGTAGAAGCTTTCTGCCCATCAAGATTATTAGAGAAAGAAGATGGATCTAAGATCAAGAAAGGTGAAGAGGCTGACTTCAAAGTAATCGAATTCAATAAAGAATTCAAGAGAGTAGTAGTATCTCATACTGGTATTTTTAGAGACGAAGAGAAGAAAAACGTAAGAGAATCTTCTAACAGATCTAATAATACATCATCTTCTTCAAACAACGAGGAAAGATCAACTCTTGGAGATATCGATGCATTAGCAGAATTGAAAAGAAAAATGGAAGAAGGTAAATAATCTTTGAACCATTGATGATATGAAGCCGCTCATTTGAGCGGCTTTTTTTATGGCTTTATTCTGAATTTATTATTGCTGTATACAATTATAAATAATTGATTAACATTATTTTCAAAATGATGATATTGATGAAAAAGCCTGCCACAGCTTAATTGCAGAAACGATAAAAATCTTAATAATGAGAGTTTTTGTATTGAAATAATTTATTTTTTAAAATAATGATTAAAAAATTATATTAATTGTGAATTATTTGTAAATTAGCGGCTTTATAAGTAAAAATGAAGAAAATAACTCTACCTCTTTTATTTGCTGCATTTGCAGTATTTCCTTCCTCTTTATTTTCACAAGATAACGAGAAGCTAGTTAAAGATTATATTTCTCAAAACAAAACAAGAGAATATAAGAAAAATGACCTTGCCGGTTTTGCTATTGACAATGTTGATCATTCTACGTCAATGAACGGGCAAGTTGTGAAATTCCAGCAGATGTATAACGGATTACCGGTGTATGGTACCGCAGGAACAGCACTTGTAAAGGATAATAAAGTAGTTTATTATACTGATAACTTTGTAAAAGATTACAACGGGGTTACTTCTGCTACTGCAGGGATAACGAAAGAAGCCGCATTACAGAAAATTGCTGAAGATTTAGGCAGTGAAGAAGTTTCAAGGCTTCAAATCATGAATTTTTTCGAAAAAGGACCTAACAAATTAACTGCAGCCAAGCAGCGACTGATGTACGCCACAGATGAATCTCAGAACCTAAGGCTGGTTTATGAATATCTGGTTCACGTGCCTAAGACAACCAACCACTGGAATATTCTGGTTGATGCAAATACCGGTAAAATCCTGAGTAAGCTTGACCTTAATCTATCATGTAATTTTCATGATGGAGCGTATGCTCATGATGAAAGCCATATGGCATCATTACCGCAGAATGAAAGTTCATATCCTGTAAACAACAATAACCTGATTACCTTAGCTCCGGATAATGCTTCATATAATGTTTTTCCTTTACCGGTAGAATCACCTACATTTGGTTCCAGAGCCGTAGTTACAAACCCATGGATTTTAGCCTCTTCACCTGAGGGATGGCATTCTAATGTAACTACACATTACACTACCACGAGAGGAAACAATGTATATGCATACGATGATAAAGATGCTAATGAACAAACTTTTGGAGTTTCTCCGGACGGTGGAGCAACAAGAAACTTTAATTTTCCTTATGATCCTAACGCGTTAACGTATGTAAATTTACCTGCTGCCACTACCAACTTATTCTATATAAGTAATATGGTACACGATATTTTTTATAAATTCGGATTTACAGAACCTGCAAGAAACTTCCAAAGTAATAATTTTGGAAACGGTGGTCTTGATGACGATGAGGTTTTTGCACAGTCTCAAGACGGCGGTGGTTTCAATAATGCCAATTTTGCTTCTTATCCGGATAATTATAACCCAATTATGCAGATGTATTTGTGGTTGGGCTCAAACCGCAAACTATTCTATAAGGCTCCATCCGATGCTGTTGCACGTGTGGTAAATGCAGGTACAGCCCAGTTTGGACCAGCTTTAAATGATGTCGGAATAAATGGCGATGTGAAGCTTGCAAGTGTTATTGACGCATGTACTGCATTACCTGCTGGTGAACTGACAGGGAAAATCGGACTGATAGAAAGAGGGGGTGGTACAAACTGTAGTTTCGCTTTAAAAGTAAAAAATGCACAGAATGCAGGAGCTATAGCAACAATTATTTATAACAATACTGCTAATGGCTCTACCTTAATCAATATGGGTGGTACCGATGCTACAATTACTATACCTTCAATATTGATTACTAATTCGGAAGGAGAATATATTAAAAGCAAGTTAGCTTCAGCTATACCTGTAAATGTAGATCTGAGAGCAGATACAAAATATGATGGAAGCTTTGATAATGGTATCGTTACCCACGAATATGGTCATGGAATTTCCAACAGATTAACGGGGACAGGATATAACTGTTTAAATTCAAATGCAGATAAAGAGCAGATGGGCGAAGGATGGTCAGATTTCTTTGCAATAATGCTGACAAATAAACCGGGCGACAATGCTTCAGTTCCAAGAGGTATGGGAACTTATCCTATAGGACAGCCTACTACAGGTTTGGGTATCAGGCCTGCCAAGTATTCTCCTGATTTTGCTATAAACGATTATACTTATGGTGATACCAACGGAATGGAATTTACCAACCAAAACAATGTTCTTGTTCCGGATGTACACTCTATAGGATTTGTATGGGCAACCATGCTTTGGGATCTGCACTGGAAATACGTTGAAAAATACGGATATGCATCTGATGTAACGGCTAATGCCAACAGTGGAAGTGCCAGAGTACTTCAGCTGGTAACCAATGCATTGAAGCTACAGGGATGTAATCCTACTTTCATTAACGGAAGAGATGCTATCCTTCAGGCTGAGCTTGCTACAACAGGAGGAGTTGATAAATGTATGATCTGGAGAGTGTTTGCAAAAAGAGGCTTGGGAGCAGGAGCTTCTGCCGGTCTTGCAAACGACATCAACGACCAGACTGAGAGCTTTACCCTTCCTGAAGGTTGTTCCGCTCTTTCAACAGAAGAAGTAAATATTGCTAAAAACAAAATTTCGATCTATCCGAATCCTGCTAAAGATGAATTCTTTATCAACTTCCCAAGCAATACTGTTGGAAAGGTAAGTTTAGAAATCTATGATATGTCCGGAAAACTGGTTTCTTCGGAAGATAAAATTTCACCGGATGCTAAAAAAGCAGTTTCTACAAGTAACCTTGTCAACGGAACCTATATGGTAAAAGTTAAAGGTCTTGGTATTGATGCTACTTCCAAAGTAATCGTTAAGAAATAATAATTTACATAATCTCTATCAGAGAGTCGGGGGCCGCCCAC
>Ga0308168_1003831_pt1 | contig 11272 bp, 10 predicted proteins | sample PhyCR2_FD_202133 | JGI IMG/M metagenome (GOLD analysis project Ga0308168, IMG submission 202133) | Phyllosphere microbial communities from UC Gill Tract Community Farm, Albany, California, United States - DLSLRC.R2 | ecosystem: Host-associated > Plants > Phyllosphere > Unclassified | place: USA... | reverse complement strand
CGGGTGACGGCGTTGACGATGTCGCCCATGGTTTCCCCGGCGCTCTCGACCAGCACGGAACCCATATCGACGCGGCTGACCGAATCTTCGATCAGGCCTTTGATCTCTTTCGCCGCCTGTGCGCTGCGCTGCGCCAGGTTACGCACTTCACCGGCCACCACCGCGAAGCCACGGCCCTGTTCGCCGGCGCGCGCCGCTTCCACCGCGGCGTTCAGCGCCAGGATGTTGGTCTGGAAGGCAATGCCGTCGATCACGCCGGTGATATCGGCGATCTTCTGCGAGCTGCCGGCGATGTCATGCATGGTCTGCACCACGTTAGCCACGACCTTGCCGCCTTTCTGCGCGGTTTCAGAGGCGCTCAGCGCCAGTTGCGAAGCCTGACGCGCGTTTTCGGCGTTCTGTTTCACCGTCGCGGTCAGCTGTTCCATGCTGGCGGCGGTCTCTTCCAGCGACGCGGCCTGCTGCTCGGTGCGGGAAGAGAGATCGTTGTTGCCCGCGGCGATTTCGGACGCGCCGCTGTAGATGGCGTCTGCGCCCTGGCGCACGCCGCTGACGGTTTCAATCAGTTCGCCTTGCATGTGTTTCAGGCTGGCCGCCAGCACGCCCATTTCGTTGCGGCTGTTGACGACGATCTGCTGAGTCAGGTCGCCGGCGGCGATCTGTTTGATGTGCTCGATCATGCGGTTCAGCGGGCGTACCAGGATGTGATGGATACCAGTCCAGACCAGTACGATCACCGCCAGCACCACCACCAGGATCACGATCAGCGTCCAGATGGCCGAGTTGTAGGAGCTGTTGCTGCCGTCGACCGCGATTTGGTACAGCTTGCCGTTTTGCTCCAGGTAAACGTTGTAGCTCTGCTCAAAGTTGTCCTGGTAACTCTGCGTAGGTTGATCGAAGAACGCGTTGATTTTGCCTTCGCCCAGCAGTTGGATCAGTTCGGAGAGCGCGCCGTACAGCACATCGTACTGATGCTTGAGGCGTTCCGCCGCCTGAGGATCCTGACGCGGGTCCTGAGGGATTTTCTCGTACGCGGCATAGTGTCTTTCCGCTTCGCCCAGCTCTTCCTTCGCCTTGGCCAGCAGTTCATCAATGGTGGCGCCGCTGCCGATCTTGTTGGTATCCATCATGTAGCGAATACCGGCACGGTTCAGGGAGTTGCGCGCCTGCAGCAGGTCAACGCGGCTTTCGCTCAGCTGCAGCTGCTGCTGACGAATAGTTTGCAGGACGGTAAAGTTTTCCTTATCGCTTTTCAGCGAGGAGAAAAAGAGTCCGCCCGAAATCAACTGCAAGGCGCCAAACAGCACCAACACCAGCAACAGGCTGGTGACCACCTTCATACGATTTAACATGATTTCCCTTGTTGAAGCCCGCGCAGACAGGCTCTGATGACGTTGAATGTGAGAGTTATCGGCGCAGCGCGGCAAAACTTTATGCGGGAAAGTAACTATTTTTAGTAGGGGTTCCGGGCGCGGCGGGCGGCATCGCGACAGGTCAGGGAACGTGAAGGTTGAAGGGGGCAGCGCCCTGCCCCCTTGAGTCTTGGATCAGACGCTTTTCGCCACGCTGTCGACCAGCGACATCTCTTCGCTGCTCAGCAGCTTTTCGATATCCACCAGGATCAACATGCGCTCGCCCAGCGAACCGAGGCCGGTGAGGTATTCGGTCGCCAGGGTCACCGCGAACTCCGGCGCCGGACGGATCTGCTCGGCGGTCAATGACAGCACGTCGGAGACGCCGTCAACCACGATGCCCACCACGCGCTGGCCAAAGTTCAACACGATCACCACGGTGTTCTCATCGTAGGAAACGCTCTGCTGGGAGAATTTCACCCGCAGATCGATGATGGGAACAATCACGCCACGCAGGTTGGTGACGCCCTTGATGAACGCCGGGGTGTTGGCGATGCGGGTCACCTGATCGTAGCCGCGAATTTCCTGCACCTTGAGGATGTCGATGCCGTACTCCTCGTTGCCCAGGGTAAAAATCAGAAACTCTTGCCCTACCGTTTCGCCAGCCAATTTGCTGACGGCTGCCAATCCTGCCATATCATTCACCTTTTAAATCAATAAACTCATTATTATGCGGCGGCGTCCGTCAGACGCTTTTCACGGTTCAAGGTTTGCAACGCCGAGACATCGACGATCAAGGCCACGCTGCCGTCGCCCAAAATGGTCGCGGCGGAAATGCCCGGCACTTTGCGGTAGTTGCTTTCCAGATTCTTCACCACCACCTGATGCTGGCCAATCAGCTGATCCACCAGCAACGCATAGCGGCGGCCGGCGCTTTGCAGGATCACCACAATGCCCTGGGTGGCGTCGGTTTTGGCGCCTTCCACTTCGAATACCCGATACAGTTCCACCAGCGGCAGGTATTCGCCGCGCACCTGCAGCACGCGTTCGCCGCCGGCCAGCGGGTGCAAGTCTTCCGCCTGCGGCTGCAGCGATTCCATCACCGCGTTCAGCGGCAGAATAAAGACTTCGTCGTTCACTTTGACCGACATGCCGTCGAGGATCGCCAGCGTCAACGGCAGCAGAATGCGGATGGTGGTGCCTTTACCGGCCTGCGAACGGATCTCGACGTGGCCGCCCATCTCCTGAATATTTCTTTTCACCACGTCCATGCCGACGCCGCGGCCGGAAACGTCGGTCACCTGCTCGGCGGTGGAGAAGCCCGGCGCGAAGATCAGCATGCCGACCTCTTCGTCGCTCATGCTGTCGCTCACCGCCAGCCCTTGCGAAGCGGCCTTGGCGAGAATTTTTTCGCGGTTCAGACCGGCGCCGTCGTCGATGACCTCAATACAGATGTTGCCACCCTGGTGTTCGGCCGACAGCACCAGATTGCCCACCGCCGACTTGCCGGCGGCGATGCGGGTGGCCGGCTCTTCGATACCGTGATCGAGGCTGTTGCGCACCAGGTGCGTCAACGGGTCGATAATCCGTTCGATCAGGCTCTTATCCAGTTCGGTTGAGCTGCCCTGCAGCGTCAGCTCCACCTGTTTGTTCAGCTTGCCGGCCAGATCGCGCACCAGACGCGGGTAGCGGCTGAAGACGTATTCCATCGGCATCATGCGGATCGACATCACCGACTCCTGGAGATCGCGTGCGTTACGCTCCAGCTGGCTCATGCTGTTCAGCAGATCGCCGTGGTTCACTGGATCCAGCGTGCCGGAACGTTGCGCCAGCATCGACTGGGTGATCACCAGCTCGCCCACCAGGTTGATCAGCTGATCCACCTTTTCCACCGCTACGCGAATGCTGGTGGATTCGCTCGCCTTGGCGCGCGCTTTCGGCGCTTCCGCCGCTGCGGCCGCCGGTTTGGCGGCAGGCAGCGCAGCGCTGGCGATCGGCGCTGGCGCCGGTTCCGGCGCAGCGACCGTCTCCGGCAAGTTCGCCTCCGCGACGGCCGGCGCGCTTTGCGTCGGCGTCGAGAAGCTGATTTGTTCCGGTTCCAGCACGAAGCACAGCACGGCGCTGATGTCGTCTTCGCTGGCGGAGGTGAGCAACGTCACGTCGAGGCTGTGTTCCGTCTGATGCGGGTCTTTAACTTCGCCGAGGTTGCCCAGCTCTTCCAACATCAAGGGGATTTCACTGGCTTTCAGCCCGTTCAGGCTGATGCGCATGCCGCCTTCGATCGCCGCCGGCGCGGCCGATGGCTGAGCGACCGGCTGCTGAACGGCGGGTTGAGCCGCAGGCGCCTCCTGCTGCTGTTGCGCTTCCAACGCCAGCTGACGCAGCGCCTGGCAAATGTATTCAAAGCTTTCAGCGTCAGGCTGTTGCGAGGTTTTATAGGCGTCCAGTTGCTCCTGCATAATGTCTTTGGTTTCCAGAAACAGGTTGATAATCTCGGTGCTCAGGCTCATTTCCTGGCGTCTTGCACCGTCCAGCAGGTTCTCCAGCAGGTGGGTGGTTTCCTGCAGCACCGAAAAACCAAAGGTCGCCGCGCCGCCCTTGATCGAATGCGCCGCGCGGAAGATGGCGTTCAACGGCTCGATATCGGGGGCCAACGGATCCAGCTCCAGCAGGTGTTGCTCCATGTCGGCCAGCAACTCGTCCGCCTCATCAAAGAAGGTCTGATAAAAATCGCTAATGTCCATGCTCACGGGGTCACCTCTGGCTGTGAGTCGCGGTTAGTCGGTGCGGGTGCGGCCGCCGGTGGTTCCGGCGCCTGGTCGGCCGGGGCTATCGCCGGGGACGCCTGCGGGGGAGCGTTCGGCGTTGGCGCCGCGGGTTCCGGGGCTGTCGTCGAGGATTCCGGCGTTTGGCTGGCCGGCGCGGTCGCCGACGGCGCCAGCTGCTTCAGGCTGTCTGGCTGGGCAATATCCAGCGCGTTGCTTTCGGCATTTTCGTGCTCGATGCCCTCTTGCGTTTGCTTGTTCAACACCAGTACGGTGATGCGGCGGTTAATCGCATCATCGGCGCCATGCTGTTTCAGGCTCATGGTGGCCGCCATGCCTACCACCCGCAGCACTTTGCCTTCCGCCAGGCCGCCGGCGATCAGCTCGCGACGCGACGCGTTGGCGCGATCGGCCGACAGTTCCCAGTTGCTGTAGCCGCGTTCGCCGGTGGCGTAAGGGATGTCATCGGTGTGGCCGGACAGGCTGATTTTGTTCGGCAAGTCGTTAAGGATCGGCGCTATCGCGCGCAGAATATCGCGCATGTAGCTCTCGACCTGCGCGCTGCCGGTTTTGAACATCGGCCGGTTCTGGCTATCGATAATCTGGATGCGCAGCCCTTCGTCCATCATGTTGATCAACAGATGTGGACGCAGCGCCTTCAGGCGCGGATCGGACTCAATCAACTCATCCAGCTTTTCACGCAGCTTGTTCAGGCGCAGCTCTTCGGCGCGCGAGTCCGGCGAATCGACCTGTTTTTTCACCAGGCCATGCTGTTGCGTTGGATCGTCGCCGCCGCCAGGAATGGGGCTGCTTTCGGAACTGCTCTTGTCGCCGCTGGTCAGGGCAACCTTGAGCGGCGTGCGGAAGTATTCGGCGATTTGCGTCAGCTCCTGCGGGCTGGCGATCGCCAGCAGCCACATCACCAGGAAGAACGCCATCATCGCCGTCATAAAGTCGGCATAAGCGATCTTCCAGGAGCCGCCGTGATGGGCGGCATGATGCGACTTGCGCTTTCTGACCAAAACGACCGGATGATTCTGTTTCATGCTTCTTCTTCTTCCGTCGCCTGCTGCGCCGGCGCTTTCACGCGGCGCACGTGTTCTTCCAGCTCAACGAAAGAAGGACGTTCGGTGGTATACAGCGTTTTACGGCCGAACTCGACCGCGATCTGCGGCGCGTAACCGTTCAGGCTCGACAACAGCGTGACTTTGATGCACTGCATCATCTTGACGTTTTCGGCGCTCTTCTGACGCAGCAACGTCGCCAGCGGCGAGATGAAGCCGTAGGCCAGCAAAATGCCGAGGAAAGTACCGACCATGGCGTTAGCGATCAGCGCGCCCAGTTCAGCGGCCGGACGGTCAGCCGAAGCCAGGGCGTGCACCACCCCCATCACCGCCGCGACGATGCCGAACGCCGGCAAGGAGTCGCCCACCATCGCCAGACTGCCGGCGGGCACTTCGCTTTCCTGCTCGTAGGTTTCGATCTCTTCGTCCATCAGCGCTTCGATCTCGAACGCATTCATATTGCCGCTCACCATCAGCCGTAAATAGTCGGTAATGAACTCCACCAGGGTGTTATCGGCAAGGATGCGCGGATAATTAGAGAAAATTTCACTTTCTTGCGGATTATCGATATCGAACTCGAGCGACAGCATGCCCTGCTGACGCGATTTGGCCAGCAGACGGAACAGCAACGCCATCAGATCCATATACAGATCTTTGTTGTATTTGGAACGGCGCATCAGGCGCGGCAGGGCGCGCAGCGTCGCTTTGATCGCCTTGCCGTTGTTGCCGACGATGAAAGCGCCGACCCCCGCCCCGCCGATAATCAGAAACTCCGCCGGCTGATATAACGCACCGAGATGACCGCCCACGATCAGGTAGCCGCCAAACACCGCACCCAATACCACGAGATAACCCAAAATAACTAGCACACGCATTCCTTAAATTAACAATGTGGATGGAAGGTGGGGCAAACGCGCCCTGGCGCGACAGACCAGGCTGCATGTCTGGGGGCGGCATGCCGCCCCTGCGTATCACACGTCGGTATTCATTGCCGAGAGCCGGCAACGTGGCGGCTCAAATGGCGCGTTTGACCTGCTCGTCCAGCAGTTGAGGAATAATATCGGCCAGTTGCGGCGAAAGTTTACGTCTTTTTACGGCGCGGGATGGGGGTTGGCATAAACTGCAGATGAAACCGTTCAGCGGCTGGTGCGCGTGGGTGATAAATGCGCCGCCGCAGCAGCTGCAGGCGGAGAGCTGCAACATGCCGCTGTCGACGAAGCGCACCAGCGTCCAGGCGCGGGTCAACGCCAGCAACGGCGCCTCGCCGGCCTGCTGCGGGCACTGCTCCAGGTAGAGGCGATAGGCTTTGATCACCGCTTCCACCCCGCTGCACTGTCCGCTTTTCATCAGAAACAGGTAGGCGTTATAAAACATCGAGGAATGAATATTCTGTTCCCAAGTCATAAACCAGTCGGTTGAGAACGGCAACATTCCTTTTGGCGGCGGGCTGCCGCGCAACTCCTTGTAAAGTTTAATCAAGCGCCCGCGGCTGAGCTGGGTTTCACTCTCCAGCATCTGCAAACGGGCCCCCAGCGAAATCAGCTCCATGGCGAGCTGAATGTCCTTGGCTTCTTGAACAATGCTTTTCTCAACCATCATCAGGCTCTTTTCTTCGTCGGGCTAGCGTCTTTACTCGATAGCTCTTGCAGTAAATGGCTTGATAGCAAAATGCCGGTATGGATTTGTTGCAGATCGTCGACGCGCGACTCTTTGGTCAGGCGTTCGATGGTCTGGTGATCGTTAAAGCGGAAGTGGCAAACCAGCTGGTTGGTCTCGGCCAGTTTGACCATTTGCGGCAAAGTCAGCTGCGCCAACGCATCGGCCATGGTCTCATCAATACCAAGGCGGAACATCGCGGACGCTTTTTCATCGTTGATCAAACGCTGTGCTAAAAGTAAATATGACAAATTGATGTCATAAATATGCTTAAGTAATTCAGACGTACCCATATTCCCCATCCCGACAGACTATGTTTAAAAACATACGCTGGGTGATAAATTTTATCGCCCGTGACCTGGGTTGTTTCCCAAAGTTGGCAAATTAATCTCTCAAAAACGACTGCTATAATTTTCGCCAATCGCTAAATTCGACCACTGTTCAGTATTTGCTACGAGCGTAAACCAACGTGTATGGATGTACAGCATTCTGCTTCGATAGTGTTTAGTCACCATGAAACTATTTTTACAAATTTAATAAGATTATTCCTAAAGCAGCGCAACTCTACCCCCGAACCATTAGCACACACAATGTAAGTGAGAGGCAATTTTAAATACAATGTGACATAGATCACAAAAATAAAAAATAATTAAGCCAAATACCCCTAAATTCGCACATTTTATGACCCGCATTTTGCTCATAAAATCGCCTTAGGTAAAAAAACGTCTTAAAAACAATGTTTATCAGCCAAAAAATTATCTTTTTTAGATCAATTCGAACAAAACCATCACCAAACCAAAATAACAGAACAAAAATCTGCATATAGGCAACAATCTTAGTATAAATAACCATTTGAGCCGCTAAAAAATATCCCAGGTGAAAAATAACCAATGTAAACTATAAGGTTATTAGCTATCGGATTTGACTTAAACCCTCCGCAGAGGGTTGTTCTAATTTTCAACATCAGGTGATTATGGCTTATCAATGATTCGCTGGCGTAGTGAACAAGCCAATAGACGTAACGATATGTTTCCGTATTAGCGCGGCGCAAGAATGGTTTTTTAACGTTAAATTACCCCAAAACGACATATCGGCAGCACATCCTAAAGCTTTAGCGTTTTTTTATTTCTTTTTTGCCGGCGCATTAATTACCACGCCGTTCCAGACGTTATTAAAATTCCCGCGCCCCATCGGTTCATTGCAATAAAATAAAACGCAGTTTTGTTTTACTTGCCATAATCGCGCAGGCCAAACAGGCGTAGTTTCAATGCCGACAGCGGCAACATACATCGCCTCGTGCTGCGACCGCCCTGCGGACAGGTGAAAAAAACGCCGCCAAAGGAGAGCGAGCGCGGCTTCGCGCGCTTGCATGCAGCGAAACGTCGACGCTTAAGCTTCTCGTTCGTGACGCATCGCCCTGAGACTTTCCCTATTTCTTCATTTATCAGCAGGATGAGATTGCTGATGGCGCACTTGCATATTATGATTTATCCCAGCGCCGCCACGGGCGGCGTCACATTATTACCCAGTGCAATTTATTCACTTGAAATGATTTTTGTCAGGTCGTACATCGCTGCCTCGACGGCGTCGCCGTGAGCCGCTATGTGTTATTCACCCGGCTTTAACTATTAACAGGCTATATTTTAATCATGACCGATACGCTCGAATATCTGCTGACATTCCGTAAATGCTCCTCTTTGGACAGCCTGGAGAAGGTGTACGACAAACTGAACTATTCCATTGAAAACGATACAGAAATGAGCAATATGTACCGTGCTGCCGACCACCGTCGCGCCGAGCTGGTTGCCGGTAAATTGTTCGATCTGGGCAAGGTGCCGAAAACGCTGTGGGCGCAGGTGCTTTAATTCAGTGAAATTACGTGCGGCAACGGTTTTATCTTTTATTGCTATATAACCGGAGCAAACTCAGCTTTTATTGCCGCGCGTGATGCGAAACACATTTATTCCCCCCGCCAGGTTCTACCCTTTATCCGAGCGCAGCATTTCATCCAAGGCCCCGACGCGGCAGCCTGAAACACGACGGATGCAACAAGGAGTGGAATATGGGGTATCAAAACGTTCTGGTTACCGTCGCCGTCGCGCCTGACAGCCATCGCCTGGTGGAAAAGGCCGTCTCTATCGTCCGCCCCTACGGCGGCAACATCACCCTGTTAAGCACCCTCGCCAATCCGGAAATGTACAATAATTTCGCCGGGCCGATGCTGGCCGATTTGCGCACGCTGATGGAAGAGGAAACCCGGCTGTTTATGGAGGAACTGCGCCAACGCGCCGGCTACCCGATCGCCGATACCCTTATCGTGCATGGCGAGCTTGGCGACAGCCTGGAATTCGCCAGCCGCCGTCAGCCGTTCGACCTACTGCTCTGCGGCAATCACCGCGACAGCATGATGAACAAAGTCTCCTGTTCCGCCGCCCGCTTCATCAACATCAGCCATATCGACGTGCTGATCGTTCCGCTCTGAGGCTAAGCACATTCGGTAACGTTGCCTTGGTGCCCCTGGACTAGGCTTAACGAACCTTGTTTGTCGCAACACAAAGGAGCTTTCGATGTCCCCTTCTCAACAGAACCGCCGCTTTCTGCTGGCCTCGCGTCCGCACGGCGAACCGACGGCGGCGAATTTCCGCCTCGACACGGTCGCCGTGCCACAACCCGAGGCCGGCCAGCTACTGCTGCGCACCGTATATCTGTCGTTGGATCCTTATATGCGCGGACGCATGAGCGATGCCCCCTCCTACGCGCCGCCGGTGGAAATCGGTCAGGTCATGGTGGGCGGAACGGTATCTCGCGTGGCGGCCTCACAGCATCCCGATTTCAACGTCGGCGATTGGGTATTGGGCTATGACGGTTGGCAGGATTACGCGCTGTCCGACGGCAGCGGCCTGCGCAATCTCGGCCCACACTTGCCGCACCCTTCCCGCCTGCTCGGCGTGCTGGGCATGCCCGGTTTTACCGCTTACATGGGGTTGCTCGATATCGGCCAACCGCAGGCGGGTGAAACGCTGGTGGTCGCCGCCGCCAGCGGCGCGGTCGGTTCAGTGGTCGGCCAAATCGGCAAACTGAAAGGCTGCCGCGTCGTCGGCGTTGCCGGCGGTGCGGACAAATGCCGCTATGTGGTGGAAGAGTTGGGTTTCGACGCCTGTATCGATCACCGTGCCCCCGACTTTGCCGAACAGCTGGCCGCCGCCTGTCCGCAGGGCATCGACATCTATTATGAGAACGTCGGCGGCGCCGTATTCGACGCCGTGTTGCCGCTGTTGAACGCCAAAGCGCGCATTCCGGTCTGCGGCATCATCGCCCATTACAATGCCACCGGGTTACCCGCCGGGCCGGACCGCTTACCGTTGCTGGAAGGGCTGATCTTACGTAAACGTATCCGCATGCAGGGCTTTATCATCTTCGACGATTACGGTTCACGCTTTGATGAATTCCTGCAACAGATGAGCAGTTGGGTCGAGCAAGGAAAGATCAAGTTCCGCGAGGACATCGTCGATGGACTGGAGCAGGCGCCGCAGGCCTTTATCGGCCTGCTGCAGGGCAAAAACTTCGGCAAATTGGTGATCCGCGTCGCTGACGAATAACGCGCATCAGGGCGTGGCGCGCCACGCCCTGCTTGTCAATGCACGGCACCGTCGCCGAATTGCACATCCTCCTCTACCGTGAGCGTCACCTGCACGAGAGTGCGCACCGCTTCCACCATCGTCGCCAGCGCCATACTCGGCTTGCCCGGATGCGCCGCCGCCAGTTCATGGCTGTACGGAATGTGCACGAATCCGCCCCTGGCCCGCGAATGCCGCGTCTCCAGATAGTGACGCAGACCATAAAAAATATGGTTGCAGTTATAGGTGCCCGCCGTGTAAGAAACGCCCGCCGGGATCCCCTGCCGGCGCAGTTGCTGCACCGCGGCCTTGACGGGCAGCGTACTGAAATAGCCCACCGGCCCGCCGGCAACCACCGGCACGTCAATCGGCTGTTTACCGGCATTGTCGGGAATGCGGGCATCGATCAAATTGATGGCTACCCGTTCCAGGGATATTTCGGCTCGGCCGCCGGCCAGCCCCAGACAGATCACCGCCAGCGGCTGCAATGCCTCAATCGCCGCGATCAGCTGCTGGTTGGCCACGCCCAATACGCACGGCAACTCGAGCACCGCGATCTCCGCGCCGGCGATACGCTCTCCGGCCAATGCCTGCGCGACCTGCCAGGAAGGGTTCACCGCGTCACCGTCGAACGGCTCAATGCCGGTGATTAACACTTTGTTCATCATTTCCCCTGATTGAAGGCTAAATACGTGTGCTACCAGCCTAGGGAACGCTGTAAGATTCTGGAAATGGATTATCTGTATATAGAGTATTCATAAAATGAATTTAGCCAACGTCGATCTCAATTTACTGGTGGTGTTTGAAGCGCTGTATCA
>Ga0308168_1003830_pt1 | contig 11275 bp, 6 predicted proteins | sample PhyCR2_FD_202133 | JGI IMG/M metagenome (GOLD analysis project Ga0308168, IMG submission 202133) | Phyllosphere microbial communities from UC Gill Tract Community Farm, Albany, California, United States - DLSLRC.R2 | ecosystem: Host-associated > Plants > Phyllosphere > Unclassified | place: USA... | reverse complement strand
ACGTTTTGCTTCCATTTAAAACCACCTCAATTGTGCCAAAAGACATTAGTCCATTACGTAATTTCACTTGTGAAGTAGAGAGTAATGCTTGCCGAATAGCGATGAAATCAGTTCTGTGTTGCAAAGTAATACGACCTAAAGATACACCAAGAGGCCCGCGAGGATGTAGTCTGAAGCCCCCTCTTTCTACATTACGCTTCCTGACACTTAACCGCTCCCGATGCGATGTCGGGAGCGGTTTTACACTCAGACGACTTTCTGTTTACCGGCAATAACCTGAATAAACTCCTGCACCTGCTTTTGTTTACGCGCCGACAGCTTGCATACCTGGCGCAGAGACTGCATCAATTCGCTCTCCTGCCGGGCGGTGAGCACAATACAGCCTTCCATTACCTTTACATCTACGGCTTTGCCCGTGGGAAAACCGGCAGCTTCCAGCCATTGTCCTTTCATAGTGATGGCGGGTATCCGGCTGTAATCCGGATAGCGGCTTGCATAGCTAACGGTTAATTGCCGGTTATCTGCAGGAGAGACTTCTGATTCAGAGAGTTGTGCAATAGAATGGGCGTCAGTCATGATTACTATTCCTTTTCAATAGTGATTGTGATTAGCGGCGCGGGTGTGTTGCAGCACATCCGCACCGCGCTAAATACCTGTATATATCATCAGGAAAGGGAAGAAAAGTCCAGCTAAAAACAGCGGAAATACGACATTTATAAAACCATTTAAATATAAAGCTTAAGAATTTTTTGGCAGGAAATAATAAAAAATCGCACCATCAAGGTGCGAAAAAAATAATAACCAGGATTTTTTGCATGTGGTTTTTTACCTGAACTGGCTGCCCTGTGTTTTTTATTTTTTACACCAATATGGCGGCGCTATTTTCTCAGTGTAATACAACCTTCAGATACCAGACCGAGTGAAAGCGAAGGTTACCCTGCTTTACTTTCTCTACCCATGTATAATCTTCGATTGTCCAGTTATCCCGCCATAGTGCAAACCATTCGGAATATCTGAACGTAGTGCCGTTTGTAAAGTAGTTATAGATATCCCGCATACTAGTATTTAATTTCGACCTGAGCCCTCCTTAAGGCCGATCAACAATCCACTTCACTTCACTTCACTTCACTTCACTTCACTTCTAGACTTAAGTACTCTTTAAATTATAATACTAATAATTTATTTTTGAATTATTAACATCCAGTAGGTTTTTGCTAAATCCTCTGGGTTAGGCGGCATTTTTCCGGATTTCACTGAAGATAAAGCTGACATATCTGACTGCTCCAGAACATGCGTAACTTTCCAGCCTGCTTTTGACAAAGAAGGTACTGAGCCAGAGATATCGCTACCACATGAAAACTGAGTGTTATCAGACAAAGTTGCTGCACTATTGGATTGAGGCAGTGAGGCCGAACGACAGACATGCGCCTCATCAGCTAAAACAGTGGCAGAAAAGAGGCCCAAAGCAAAAATAGAGGCTAAAATTTTTAATGTTGGCATAAGAAAAGCTCCTTGACAGAATCGTAGATGTAATCTGGTAACTAAATTAAGGAAATATTCTTACCAATTAATATTTCCTTCCCTTTATTTTGAAAAGTAAATACATGAAACTTTCCAGCTCGTGAATTTATTAATAACTAGTTATCCATTTGACGCTCAAATGCCTGAGTCACTAAAGACATTACATAAGGTAAATCTTCCAGCTTTTCAAATCCGATTTCAACATCACCATTCCCCCATCGTCCTAAATTAGTGACATCTCTGCATAATCCTCGCGGATCATTGATTTCAGCAAACGGAATGTTGATTAAAAGACACAGTCGCTTTGCCTGCGGTACAACATCTACAAAATTCACTTCAGCCTTATAAGCAATATAAAGCTTCAGGAATACTTCTATAACGCATGGGTCTAGTGCTAACGCTGCTTTACGGAACGCTTCAAATAAAACCTGGACATGCTCTTTCATCAGGTGCGGATGATCTTTTAGGCCATATGAAATATTACTTTCACTCTTGTGTTGATATTTTTCTAGCCTATCAACAGCGAGATTGGCACTTGGCCAGACACGACTTGCCTGCTCTGCCATCTTTTTCGCTCTCACTGTAATGGCTTCTTCATTCCATTTTTGCAGTGCTGCAATTCCATCATTCAAACGCAAATGACTGTATTTGAAACCACCATCCATGTCACGTTTATGCGCAAATGATCGATTACTGTACTCGGAGTTATAGCCGGTTAATGTCAAATTACCCAGTGAGTGACGCAAGGTTTCCCAGACTCGCTGCCATTCATCCCCAAGTTCTGCCCGCCATACGGCAGGAACTTTATCTGGCTGGTTATCACACTGCGGCATAATGTGTTCAATGGTATATTCATCTACCGGAATAGGTTCTTTGTGGTTGTGGTTTTCGAGTCTTCTAAGCCAGTAGCTACGACTTCTGAAGTTATAAAGATCGCGTATTTGTATATCTCTTTTAAACTCCTCATCGGTCGGAAAACGGCGATAAGATGGCAGCAACATAAACGCTGCTTTAAGACTTTCCAGATACCTTTCTTTATAAAAGCTTTTACTTAACCCAGCAAAAGTTTTATTCATAGAATTCGCAGGGATAGCACATACTGCCCGACGAAATACATAGCTTTCTATCAGATGCAGCGCTTCCGCAAATTCGTTTAATTCTAGAATATTCAGCTGGTAGTCATCGTAAAGTTCAAGCATGAGAGGATAGGCAACATCCACCCTTAATTCACGAATATTATGAAATACATCATTAAGTTTTTTGTTTTTCTCAATACCTAATGCAATCGCGCAGTAGTAAGTGGCATACTTATGTATCTCTGCAACCGCAGATTCAATAGGTTGCTTATTCAAAAAGAAGTACTTTTTAAATGCATCATAAATACCATCAATCCTGGGTATATCTCCCGTTTTTACTGTCAGATAGTGACGCATAAAAGCATCAAATTGCTCAGAGTAAGCCTCCTGACCAAACAGAAGCTCCATCTTGCGCCAGTGATCATTATACAACATCGTCTGGCGCTCATTTTCCAGCCCCATGAGGATGTAATTTCGAATAAGATCGGCCTGACTTAATTTTTTCCCCGTGGAGTTCATGCTTTCAAAGATAAGCTGTGGATTATCATGATCGCGCTGAAGAGAAATATCGACCACGATGAGTTTACTCAGCCCTTTACAGACAACTTCCAGCAGTTCTTTATTTCTCAACCTATCTCTGAAATACTCAAAATTTTCTGATACGCGTAAAGAAATATTCTCCGGCTGAGGTTTTTTATCAATAATCGCGCGTAATGTGTCGTTGTCCGTTTTAGAAAGAATGAGTTTATAGCGTTTCTCGCCTGACAATAAGGGATTCGTTAAATAGAAACCCCGTAACTGAGCTTGATTGAACCCTTCGATGAATTCTTCATCGCCTACAGCTTCGGCTAAAGCTGCGATTAGTAATGAGACTGTAGTGATACGCTGTTGACCATCAATGATCAACAAGGGTGACTGCGATGTCACCGAATAAAGTCCGTTTTCGATATAGACTACGGAACCGATAAAATGCCCTTGATTATTCTCATCTCTTCCACAACGAACAATATCATCCCAAAGCTGTTCGCACTCCTTCAGACTCCATGAGTAAATACGCTGATAGATCGGGATAACTAACTGAGGTGCTGTTTGCAGAAAGTTGAGCAACTTGGCTTCTTTTGCCTTCATCCTTAAATTTCCTTGTTAAATAAAATGCGCTCAAAAAACACTTACTAGTACTAAAAATTTGATTAGGCAAAATCACAAATCATTTGCTTTAACTAACCACATGAAGTCTTTACATGCCGACATCAAAATGACCGCTATACTCAAATCCCCTCAAGCGAAATTATCACCCTGATTAGCGATATATCCATATTAAAAAAACCTCAATCAAGTCCAGATTAATACCGCTGTCGTTATCAGATGTCATGGCCACACTGTATTCAGAAAATCAGCTCTGCAAGTGCTTTTTAAAATTTTCCGCCTGTTCCAGTACACTTTTATAGACCTCATCATTGGCTACCGGAGGGAAGCCGTAGCGGTGCAGCAGAAGGATAAGGTCAACTTTTAGCTTAGCTTTAATATCGTCGCGATTACTCCAGTCAGGATATTGGGCACTGTCATCGACAATCACCTTCATGTCCTTAGCCAACTCCAGCATCTTATCCTCGTCATAGGTGAAATCGTACTTCTCACACATATGCACAAGAATATCGAGAAAGGCCTTCTCTTCCATGTCAATTCCGATATCAACAAACGACATCATCTCAGTCTTTATGTCGTAGATCATGTCGGTCATCTGCTGAGTAAACGTATCGAACTCTTCACCGTTGAGCACGTCGTTCTCCTTACGCTGGTTGTACTGTTCAACCAGAGCCTGAAAACGCTTTGAGAAATTTATGCCCTGAAGCTGGTTCAGCTTTTGAAAATCGCTGATGGCTTTTGCCAACATTTTTTGCAGCAATTGCATCCGTGTATTAGGCAGCTTGATCTTGCCAATGCGAGCCATGTACTCATCATCAAATATGTCGATGGTCTCAGCTTTGTCTTCGCCTAAGGTGAAGATCTCCTCGACTCCTTCAGCCTTAAGCGCCTCAGCAATCATCTCACGCACTTTCTGATTCATCTGAGCGGTGTCTGGCGCATCGCCTTTAGTGAGTTTGTAGACGATAGAACGCACAGCCAGATAGAAATGAATTCGCTCACGTTCATCCTGGGTAATCTCTTCACTGCCAACGCAAACGTCATAGGCTGCCTTTAGACGTTTCACCAATCCCATAAAACGAAGCTCAATCTTTTTAGTCTGCAAAGCAAACTCGGCAGCCCGATTGAGGCATTCCAGTTGTCGTGTTGGTGTGCCAGAGAAGTAATCGCGGCTGTCGAAAGTATGGAACACCTGCGCCAGCAGATGCAGATGATTACGCACCTCGATCAGTGACTGCTGAATATCTTCAAAATTAGATTTATCAGCCTTTGAATACATGGCCAATGCCATGTTCATCCGGCTTTTGATACCAATGTAATCAACTACCAGCCCTTTTTCCTTACCCTCAAATCGGCGATTTACTCGAGATATGGTCTGGATCAGGTTATGCTTTTGCAGTGGCTTATCGATGTAAATGGTATCTAGTTCAGGCACGTCAAAACCGGTCAGCCACATGTCCACCACAATGGCAATTTTGAAGTTGGACTTAGGGTTTTTGAACTGCTTGTCCAGCTCCCGGCGGTACTCCTTAGTACCGAGCAAGTTATACATGGCCTCTTCATCATCCTGGCCCCGGGTCATTACCATGTTGACCAGAGGAAGACTCATCAATTCTTTTTTCTCTTGCTCGGTAAGAGTGGCACCATCGATAGCCTGTTTCGCCTCGAACCAATCGGGGCGCTGTAGCTTCAGACTCTTATAGAAATCGTAGGCAATCTCGCGACTGGCACAGACAAACATCGCCTTGCCTTTAATCGTCGAACCTTCCGTCACCCGTTTTTCGTAATGCTGAGCGAAATCCTTAGCCAATGCCTCGATGCGGTCCGGGTCGCCCAGAATGGAATTCATATTGGCAGTGGTTTTCTTGCTCTCTTCAATCTGGTGTTCACTGGTACCTGATTTTTCGCATTCCTGATAGTACTGCTCGATCTCTTCCAGCTTACTGTTATCAAGCACCACCCTGGCAGCTCGCCCTTCGTAGACAATCCGCACCGTGATTTCATCGTTAACCGACTCGGTCATTGTGTAGCTATCGATGGTGGCGCCAAATACATCCAGAGTGGCGTCGATAGGGGTGCCGGTAAATCCAACATAGGTCGCGTTAGGCAGCGAGTCGTGTAGATACTTAGCAAAGCCGTAGGTCTTTTTCACCGTTCCGCTTTCAGCATCGATACTTATCTTCAGGTCGAGGTTGATCTGGCTTCGGTGGGCTTCGTCAGAAATACAGATGATATTGCTGCGACTGGAGAGCAGTTGGATATCTTCAGTAAACTTGTGGATGGTGGTCAGGAATACCCCGCCGCTAGCGCATCCGGCCAGCTTGTCCCGCAGGTCCTGACGGCTGGTGACCGGTTTAATCACCTCATCGCCGATAAAACCAGTGGCATTGCAAAATTGCCTGGCAAGTTGCTCATCAAGATCAGTGCGGTCGGTAATGAGAACAATGGTCGGGCTGGCAAAGTCGATGCTCTTCATTAGCAGGCGGGCCAGAAATTGCATGGTATAGCTCTTGCCACAGCCGGTGGCACCAAAGTAGGTTCCCCCTTTACCCGTACCACCAATATTCTCGCCGCTTTCCGTTATCTGCTTGCGCTCTTTTTTGATGTTGTAGTAAAGCTTACGGGCGGCGTAATACTGCGGATATCGACAGCAAATCTTCACCTCATGTTTGCTGATGTCCGGGAAAAAAATGAAGTTCTTCAGCACATCCAGTAGACGGACCGGATGAAATAGTCCCTGGATAAGGGTATAGAGACCATTAATACCATTTTGCTCTGTGGATTCGTTACCGTTCACCTTGCGCCAGGCATAGTAGAACTCGTAAGGAGCAAACAGATTACCCAGTTTATTGTTCACCCCATCGCTGAGAATGCACAGAGCGTTGTAGACAAATAACTTTGGAATGTCGCGCCTGTAGCGCACACAAAGCTGACGCCAGGCGTCATAAGTGGTGGCCTCTTCTTCACGTACCGCCGATTTAAACTCGAAGACGACCAGCGGCAGGCCGTTCACATACAGGATGCCATCGGGAATACGCAGTTGCAGTCCGCCGTCACGAGTCTGACCTTCTATCTCCAGTTGATTAACCAACCGGTAGATATTATTACCCACCTTGGCCATCTCTTCGCCATGTCCTGTAAACAAGCTGACTAACTGCTCTGACAAGGTGCTGGTATCCATCAGCTCGATATAGAGATCTTTCTTATTACGATCTTCACGCTTAAGTAAAAAGCCATTGCTGAGCCAGTGACAGAAGATTTTATTGCTCTGGTAGAGATCGCTGGCAGGAAGCGTCTGCAACTGATGAAGGATGTGAGAAATCTCCCCTTTCGTGATCCCCTCAGCCTGATACTGGTTGGTCAGATACTGGCGCAGGTCATCCGTAATCAGCACCTCACTTTTCTCTTTGCGCGGTACATTGCTACCGACAAAATGAGGGTAACAGGGTTGGCCTTTCGCATCCGAGTGCTGCCCCAGTAGGGAGATAATGGCCTGTTCGAGCTTCGCTTCTGTGAAAATATGGCTCATGGCAATGGCTTCTTATTCGTGTTGTTATCGATATGACTGATCAAGCTATAACCGCCTCACCACTAATAAACCGTGTAGCGGTCGGATGGTTTATGCCAATACTTCCTCTGCGGTGTCGACCTCACTATCGCTAAGACGCAGCTCACCGGAGATTAGTTTGGGGAGTAGAGTGTCGCGTAGTTGATTCAAAGTAATATTTTCGTGATGTCGAGAATCAGCAGATGTGTAAAAATCATTCACTTTTTCGGAGAAAAATAGCCTCAAACTCAACGTAGGTACTACAAGATCCCACCCTAAAATGGCTTTCTTATCGCCCCTCGGCATCTTTGAGCCTTTTGAAGTAGCCATCATGAAGTCAAAAAATGTGTCCTGATACATCAAATTGAATAAATAGCTTTCGGTGCCTGAAACTTTAGCTTCGAACCCTAGGACATCATTTGAGTAGCCGCCATCACCTTTCGCCAACCATATTTTTTTAAAATAAGGCCGAATGTTAGAAACAAGAATAGTTCCTGATGTATATGCAGGAACACTATTGATGGTTGGGAGCGATGTTGCAGGCTGTACACCTTTTCTATCGACGAGCATGTTTTCAGTCGATATATAATTATCAAACGTTAATTCCGCAGTATTGACGCGCTCAGTCCTATAACGAGCTACATCCGAAATGCATCCGTGGTTCCACCCCTCCGGCACCCAGCCCCCCAAACCAAGTGAAGGCTCAGAGCATTCCTCAAAAGCTGCAGGGAATAGCTGGCGGATATCCTCCGGCAAAGGTTTGAAGTAGGCACTTTCGCGCACCGCTTTGCGGGTCTCAGCGCGGCGCAGCAACTCATCAGAGAACTCTAAACCCTGCTCGAAAAAACCTGCATCGAGCGCGTTATCGACCACTGGGTCAAAATCCACAAACCATGATTTAAACAGCGCTTGTGCCATTTGCCCTAGGGTTTGGTTGATTTGACGGTTGAGAGTTATTTTGTCATCCAAAAATGATAGAAAATTTGCGATATTAGTTCGCTCTTGAGCTGGGGGCTGAGGAACTTCTAATCCCTTTATACTTTTGAGACTAATTGTTTTTTGAACCGCCCCCACCGCCATGTTATCTATTTGTCTCCTTAACTGGGGAGACGAAAGTGCATAGTATAAAAATCGATCTTTATCTTTTGGTATTATTAATGCGGTGTTTTGTCCAAGACAAAATTTCTGTTTTGATGATACATAAGAAACATTACCATAACTGCCAACCCGGGAAATAATAAGATCTCCAATCTCGGGATCTCTTCCTTTTGAGAAATCAGCATATACATCTGCAGTTACATTCTTTGCATCAGCTAACGAGAGTTCACCACCTTTTATATCTACAACACGAACCATCGGATACCCGATCTCGCTATATTGAGGTGTTTTATGCCTTGAATCTATAACTGTAGCCATGTTTTCTAATGGCAAAATAGGCCAATTATTTCCCATACCCCAATGCCTCCATATTGGTACGGATTGCCTGATCAAGCGTTGCCGCTTCATCCCACTGTCGATAAAGAGTTTGGGTAAGCTCCTGCATCCTGGTTTCAAAAGCAATCCCATCATCCTCAATATCAGCAGCCCCGACATAACGGCCCGGAGTCAGTACATAGTCGTTAGCCTTGATCTCATTAAGGGTCGCAACCTTGCAGAAACCAGCCTGATCCTGATATTGCTCAACACCGATCTCCCTGGCCTCAATGCGACGCTTAAGTTCGCCCTCGCTACTTCGCCAGGCGTGATAGGTATGCGCAATGGTGGCGATATCCTTTTTCGTCAGCTCTTTCTGGGTGCGACTGACCATAGTGCCAAGATTACGGGCATCGATAAACAGCGTCTCACCACGGCGATCGCGATAGCCATATTTCGCACTGGCCTGCTTATTTTTGCTGATAAACCACAGACACACCGGGATCTGAGTAGTAAAGAACAGTTGTCCCGGCAGAGCGATCATGCATTCGATACGGTCATCTTCTATCAGCTTCTGACGGATTTCCCCTTCACCACTGGTGTTGGAGCTCATCGAACCATTTGCCAGCACAAAACCCGCTATGCCATCTTCGCTCAACTTGGAGAGCATGTGCAGAATCCAGGCATAGTTGGCGTTGCCGGTAGGCGGAGTGCGAAAACCCGCAAAACGCGGATCGTTAGTGAGCTCCGCTTCGTTGCGCCAGTCCTTCAGGTTAAAGGGTGGATTGGCCATGATGAAATCGGCCTTAAGATCCGGGTGTTGATCGGCAAAGAAGGTATCGGCAGCACGTTCCCCCAGATTGGCGGAAAGCCCACGTACAGCCAGGTTCATTTTAGCCAGCTTATATGTGGTGCTGGTCAGCTCCTGACCGTAAATAGCGATGTCTTTGCTTTTCCCCTGATGACTCTCGATGAATTTGAGGGATTGGACAAACATCCCGCCTGAGCCGCAGCAAGGGTCGTAGATCTTGCCCTGATAAGGCTCAAGCATCTCAGCGAGCAGGGTCACCACCGCTTTAGGGGTATAGAACTCACCGCCCCCCTTACCTTCAGTGGCCGCGAACCTGCCTAGGAAATATTCATAGACCCTGCCTACCAAATCCTCTTCGGTGACATCGCATTCATTCGCTAGGGAGTCAATGTTCTCAATACTATCAATGAGGGAGGCGAGTCTTTTCACCTCTAAACCCTGACGGGTGAAGTAGTTGTCAGGGAGGGCTCCCGTCAGCGAGGCATTACGTTTCTCAATGGTAGACAGAGCCGTATCGATAAGGACTGCTATGTTGTCCTGCTTGGCATGAGCTTTAACATAAGACCAGCGAGCCTCTTCTGGCAGGAAGAATACGTTATCCTGCTGATAGAAGGCCTCCATATCAACAAAAGCCTCCTGACCGTTGTCGATCAATTTCTTGCGCTTCACATCGAACTTGTCACTGATAAATTTCAGAAAGACCAAGCTCAACACTACGTGCTTGTATTCGGAGGATTCTACGCTGCCACGCAGCTGGTTAGCGGTATCCCATAGGGTCTCTTCGAAGCCTTTGGTGGCTTTCTTGGTTGGTGATTTAGCCATCTAATGCGTTCTCTTATCTTATGTAAACTATCGTCATTGTAAACCGTGAAAGCTAAGTCCTGAAAAGCCTCAGCTCCATCCTAGGGCAATTACTACTCAGCTATATGACGATGAATGCTAATTAATATCGACCTGGATTATCTCATAAAATTGACGTCACTAAATTTCCCTGAGTCAAAATGAATGCAAATGTTATGTTTTCTTCAGTATTCGAGCAGCTGATTATTAACGATTGGCATCGCTGGCAGGAAGGCAGGGGGGCATACATGCAGCAGTGAATATGATGGGGAATATATGGTTTAACCTTGCAAACACCAAATCCCAGACACAAAAAAAGCCGCCCTTGAGCGACTTTAATTTCCATACCTGGTGCCGAAGGCCGGAATCGAACCGGCACGCCTCGCGGCGGTTGATTTTGAATCAACTGCGTCTACCGATTTCGCCACTTCGGCACTGAAGGGTATGCGGAAAACGTTGAGGATTATACCGTTACCCCCTGTTTCCGCAACCCTTATCGGCAGGCGAAGGTGCAACTGCTGAAAAAACCGTCTTTTGGGTTCTCAGGTTCACCTGCTTAACCCGAAACAGGCTTCACGTCCGTTACCAGCGTCGGCAGATCCCAGGTGCCGCCCGCATGGATATAACGACACATGCCGGTCCCACCGTCATAGCTTTTGCGAAAAGCCTTGCCGTCCCACACCCAGCTTTCCTGACTCATGCAGTCACCAATACCGCGGCCTTTCTGCACATTGGTAATCTCGCCCTTGTCGTAACCCGATCCGGAAATGGTCACCAGTTCAGGCTTGCCTTTGAGCTGGTTATCAATGACCCAGTAACCATATCCTTCGTTATAAGCAGCTCGCCAGCAGAGTGCTGAAAGCAAAGCGTGTGTGTCATCCAGTGGCGTAAGCGTGAGTCCGTCAGTTTCCGGATCGCTGT
>Ga0308168_1003829_pt1 | contig 11277 bp, 9 predicted proteins | sample PhyCR2_FD_202133 | JGI IMG/M metagenome (GOLD analysis project Ga0308168, IMG submission 202133) | Phyllosphere microbial communities from UC Gill Tract Community Farm, Albany, California, United States - DLSLRC.R2 | ecosystem: Host-associated > Plants > Phyllosphere > Unclassified | place: USA... | reverse complement strand
GTGAACATGGCCCGGATAATAGTTGACTGCGAGTTATTGGCAATTAATTCTACTCTGACCCTCATTATTAAGATTGCGGAGAAATTGCTCAATAATTCTACTCTGACCCTCATTGAGGGAGGGTCAGGCGGGGAGGGTGATGGTGGCGGTGAGGCCGGGGGTGTTGTTGGTCAGGGTGAGGGTGCCGCCGTGGGCTTCGACGCAGGAGCGGGCGATGGAGAGGCCGAGGCCGACGCCGCTGCCGCCGGCGCCGCCGTGGCCGTTGTCGCCGCCGGTGTCGCGGCAGCGGGCGCTGTCGAGGCGGGCGAAAGGTTCGAAGACGCGGTCCAACTCGGCCTCGGGAATGCCGGGGCCGTTGTCGATCACGGCCAGGATCACGTCGCTGTCATCCCCCGGCGCGCTGGCGCACAGCGTGACCTCGGCGCCGTGGCGGATCGCGTTCTCGGCGAGGTTGCCCAGGGCGCGGCGCAGGGCGATCGGGCGGCAGCGGTAGGGCAGCCGGTCCGGGCCGGCGTAACGGATGCGCTTTCCGGGGCGCGCCAGCTCCGCCGCCAGCTCGCGCATCAGCGCCGCCAGGTCGACGTCCTGCGACGGCTCGCCGACGCAGTCCTCGGCCGCGAAGCGCAAGGTCTGCTCGACCATCAGGCCCATCGTCTCGAGCGTGCGGATCATCGCCGCGCGCAGCTCGGGATCGTCGATCAGTTCCACCCGCACGCGCAGGGAAGTGATCGGCGTGCGCAGGTCGTGGCTGATCGCGGCCAGCATGCGCGTGCGGTCTTCGATGAAGCGCTGCTGGCGCTCGGCCATCGTGTTGAAGGCGACCGTCAGCTCGCGCGCCTCGCGCGGTCCGGTCACCGGCAGCGGGCCGTCATGCTCGCCGCGGCTGAAGCGCTCGGCGGCGCGCTCCAGCGCGCGGATCGGACGCAGGATGCGGCCGATGAAGGGCAGCGCCACCAGCAGCACCGGCAGGGTGCTCACCGGGATCGAGAAGTGCAGCGGACGCCACCAGGGACTGCCGCCGGGCGACTGCTGGTAGCCCACCAGCCAGCGTCCATCCGGCAGCTCGACCGAGGCCAGCATGCCGGCCTGCTTGACGCCATCGTCGCCCGGCGCATGGTCGGTCAGCTGCACCCAGCTGCGCGGCGCCGGCGCCGACGCCGACATGCCAGGCAGGCGCTCGGCCAGGGCCTGCGCCTGCTTGCGTTCGGCCTCGTTCATCGCCAGGCTGGTGGAGCTGGCGCCGCTGGCCAGCCAGAAGCGCGCGCTCGGCGAGCCGATCGCGGCCAGCATCTCTTCTCCCTTGTCCGGCGACAGACGCAGCGACTGGTAGATTCCGGCCATGCGGTCGAGCATGTAGCGCGCGGCCAGTGGATGCATGGCGTCCGGGGCCAGCTGGCGCGCCACGATGGCGGCGGCGTGCGCCAGCAGCACGGCCACCAGCAGCGTCGCGACCAGCTGGCCGCCCATGGTCTTCGGGATCAGGCGCATCAGCCTGCCGCCGGCAGCGGCTTGACGTCGGCCGTGAACACGTAGCCGTCGCCCCACGAGGTCTTGAGCAGGCGTGGGCGGCGCGGATCGCTTTCCAGCTTCTTGCGCAGCCGGCTGACCTGGCTGTCGATGCTGCGGTCGAAGTTCTGCACCTCGCCGTCGCGCGTCAGGTCGAGCAGCTCGTCGCGGCTGAGCACCTTGCCGGCGCGCTCGACCAGCACGCCCAGCAGCCGAAATTCCGACGTGCTCAATGCCACCGGTTCGCCGCCGGCGTCAACCAGCTCGCGCCTGGCCATGTCCAGCGTCCAGTCGCCGAAGGCGTAGCGGCGGCCGTGCCAGCCGGTCGCGGCGCGGCTCAGGCGCCGCAGCATGCCCTTGATGCGGGCCACCAGTTCGCGCGGATCGAAAGGCTTGGTGACGTAATCGTCGGCGCCGATCTCGAGGCCGGCGACGCGGTCTTCCTGGCTCGCCATCGCGGTGAGCAGGATCACCGGCGTGCTGCTGGTCTCGGCCAGGTGGCGGCACAGCGACAGGCCGTCCTCGCCCGGCAGCATGACGTCGAGCACCACCAGGTCGATCCGATGCTGGCGCAGCAGCGTGCGCGCGGTCGCGGCGTCGGCGGCGGTCAGCACCTCCAGGTCGTGCCGGCGCAGGAAGGCGGCGAGCGGGTCGCGGATGTCGGCGTGGTCGTCGACCACGAGGATACGGGATGAAGTGGAAACAGGATTCATTGCTGGAATATCAAGACTTGCCACAACTTGACAAACTTTCTGGCGGTTAATTGCATATGATAATCATTATCATTCACCGCGAACGGGCCTGGCAATAGGTGTTCGCCGTATAAAAGAATTTTGAGCGACAGAGAAAGAACGAAGCGTATGCAGCACACGACAACGGCATGGTTCAAACGGACGACCATCGCGGCGGCGCTCCACGGCGCCCTGGCCCTGAGCGCCCACGCCGCACCGGAAGCACCGGATTTCAACCCGCAAGCCGCCGGCGCGTCCGGCACCGTGCCGACCGTCGTCGTGACCGCCGCCGGCTTCGAGCAGTCGGCCACCGACGCTCCCGCCAGCATCACCGTGATCACCCGTGAAGACCTGGAAAAGCGTCCGTTTCGCGACCTGACCGACGCGCTGCGCGACGTCCAGGGCGTCACCGTCACCGGCGTCGCCAACGAACAGGATATCCTGATTCGCGGCCTGCCGGGGCAATACACGCTGATCCTGGTGGACGGCAAGCGCCAGTCGACGCGCGACGCGCGCACCAACGGCAACGCCGGCTACGAGCAGAGCTTCATTCCGCCGCTGGAGGCGATCGAGCGCATCGAAGTCGTGCGCGGCCCGATGTCCTCGCTGTATGGCTCCGACGCCATGGGCGGCGTGATCAACATCATCACGCGCAAGGTCGCCAAGGCCTGGGGCGGCTCGCTCGGCGTCGACGGCACCCTGCAGGAACACAGCGATTCGGGCAACTCGACCCAGGGCCAGTTCTTCCTGAACGGTCCGATCGCCAGCAACGTCCTCGGCCTGCAGCTGTGGGGCAAGCAGAACAAGCGCACCGAGGACGAGATCCTGAACGGCTTCAACGGCGCCAAGGACCGCGACCTGACCGCGCGCCTGGCCTGGACCCCGAACGCCGCCCACGACGTGCTGCTCGAAGCCGGCAAGAGTGAGCTCAAGCGACACAGCTCGGCGGGTGGCGTGCTGGCGCCGAACGCTGCCAACACCCGCCAGGAACACAGCCGCGACCACTGGTCGCTGTCGCACAACGGGCGCTGGGGCTGGGCCACCTCGCAGGTCGCCCTGACCCAGGAAAAAGGCCAGCGCGAGACCTACGCGCAAGACCGCGCCGGCGACTACATCCGCAACACGCGCGCGCCGGAAATCAAGAACACGGTGCTGGACGCGAAGCTCAACACCCGCCTGGGCGACCATTTCCTGGTGATCGGCGGCCAGTACAACCGCGGCGAACTCACCGACCAGAACCCGGGCCGCCGCACCGGCGTGGACGAGCACTTCAGCATCATCCAGAAGGCGCTGTTCGTCGAAGACGAATGGAGCCTGACCGACACCCTGGCGCTGACCGCCGGCCTGCGCGCCGACGACCACGAAATCTACGGCAACCACTGGTCGCCGCGCCTGTACGCCGTCTGGCATGCCAGCGACGCGGTCACGATCAAGGGCGGCGTCTCGCGCGGTTTCCGCGCGCCGGAAATCCGCAACATCGCGCCGGGCTATGCCTACACCACCGGCGGCGGCGGCTGCACCTACGGCCCGAACGGCACCTGCGGCGTCATCATCGGCGACCCGGACCTGAAGGCCGAGACCAGCACCAGCTACGAACTGTCCGCCCACTACAACGACAAGGCCGGCATCCAGGCGAATGCGACGCTGTTCTACACCGACTTCAAGGACAAGGTGGCGAACGCGCTGATCTACAACGACGACGGTTCGATCGCGCGCTGGTCGGAAGACCCGAACTACCGCCTCTGGTACAGCTACAACATCGACGACGCCACGATCCAGGGCCTGGAACTGGGCCTGACCTGGCAGCCGCTACGCGCGCTGTCGTTCAAGTCGAACTACACCTATACCGATTCGGAACAGAAGGGTGGCGCCTACGCCGGCTATGCGCTGACCCGCACCCCGAAGCACCGCGGCACGCTGCGCGCCGACTGGAACGTCACCGACGCGCTCGACCTGTGGGCCTCGGTCACCTACAACGGCAAGGAAATCAATGCCGCCGCGCGTTCCGGCAGCAATGGCGTGACCCTGCCCAACGGCGCCAAGGAATACGGCGACTACACGATCGGCGACATCGGCATGACCTATGACTGGAGCCGCAGCGTCGCCATCAAGGCCGCGCTGTTCAACGTCAGCGACAAGCGCCTGGACGAGCTGACCTACAACACGGTCGGCGACGGTCGCCGCCTGTGGCTCGGGGTGACCACACGCTTCTGACCACATGTTTTTACATACCCCATTTGTTGAACGAGACAGGAATACCGACATGACCATCAAGAACATCTTCCAAGGCCGCCGCGCAGTGCTGGCGGTCGGCGCCGCCCTGGCCTTCGGCGCGCTGCCTGCGCAAGCCCAGAACACCGTGCAAATCAAGCATGCCAGCGGCACCACCGCGGTCCCGGCCAATCCGAAGAAGGTCATCGTGCTCGACGCCACCACGCTGGACAACCTGTCGGCGCTGGACGTGAACGTGGCCGGCGTGCCGACCATGAGCACCACCGCGCGTCCGCTGCCGCGCCACCTGGCGCGCTACAACAGCGCCCCCAAGATGGGCACCCTGTTCGAGCCGGACTATGAAAAAATCCACGGCGCCAAGCCCGACCTGATCATCGTCGGCGGCCGTTCGCAGGCCAAGTACGCGCAGCTGGCCAAGATCGCCCCGACCATCGACCTGACCCCGGACCGCACCAACCTGGTGGCCAGCGCCAAGAACAACGTGAATACCCTGGCCGGCCTGTTCGGCAAGCAGGCGCGCGCCAAGGAACTCACCACCAAGCTGGACAGCTCGATCGCCGCCCTGAAGAAGCAGGCCGAAACGGCCGGCGCCGGCCTGATCGTCCTGACCACCGGCGGCAAGATGAGCGCCTACGGTCCGGGCTCGCGCTTCGGCGTCCTGCACGATACCTTCGGCATCAAGCCGGCGGTGGCCAAGCTCGACACCTCGAACCACGGCCAGGCGATCTCCTTCGAATTCATCCAGAAGACCAATCCCGACTGGCTGTTCGTGATCGACCGCGACGCCGCCATCGGCCGCGAAGGCACCGCTGCCGCGAAATTCCTGGACAATGAACTGGTGCGCCAGTCGAACGCCTGGAAGAACAAGCGCGTGGTCTACCTCGATGGCCTGAACTGGTACACCCTGGGCGGCGCCGGCATCACCGCGCTGCAGGAAAACGTCGACCAGCTGTCGCGCGCACTGAACACCGCGGGACGCTGATTGCAATGGTTGTAAACAAGCCGCCGCTCTGCGGCGGGGCGCCATGATGCGCCAAGCCGGGGGCCACACCAGCGCGCGTGCCCCTCGTCACATCTCGCACGCCTGGCTGGCGCTGCCGTTATTACTGACGGCGGCGCTTGTCGCGTTGAGCGTGGCCATCGGCGCCAGCGATTTCAGCTTCGCCGGCCTGCTCGCGGGCACGCAGTCGACCGACTGGCAACTGCTGGTCGTCAGCCGCCTGCCGCGTACCCTGGCCCTGCTGCTGGCCGGGATGTCCCTCGCCGTGGCGGGCCTCATCATGCAGATGCTGGTCCGTAACCGCTTTGTCGAACCGTCCACCGCCGGCACCATCGAGGCCGCCACGCTGGGCGTCCTGGTGCTGGCGCTGCTGGCGCCCGATACCCCGGTGTTCGGCAAGATGCTGGTGGCGGCCGCCTTCGCGATGGCCGGCACCTTCCTGTTCCTCGGCCTGTTGCGCCGCATCCCGCTGCGCTCACCTTACCTGGTGCCGCTGGTGGGCCTGATCCTGGGCGGCGTGATCCAGGCGGTGACGACCTTCTTCGCCTTCCGCTATGACATGCTGCAGACCCTGCACGCCTGGACCGTGGGCGATTTTTCCGGCGTGCTGCGCGGGCGCTACGAGCTGCTGTGGCTCGGCGCGGTGCTGGCCTTCGCCGCCTGGGTCGCGGCCGACCGTTTCACGGTGGCCGGCATGGGCCAGCAGTTCACCACCAACCTGGGGCTGAACTACAAGCGCCTGACCTTCTATGGCTTGCTCATCGTGTCGGCGATTTCGGCGGTGGTGGTGGTCACGGCCGGCAGCATTCCCTTCCTGGGCCTGATCGTGCCGAACGTGGTCAGCATCCTGTTCGGCGACAATATGCGCCGCTCGGTGCCCTGGGTCGCGCTGCTCGGCGGCCTGTTCGTACTGGCCTGCGACATCATTGGCCGCCTGGTCGTGTATCCGTACGAGATCCCGATCGGCACGGTCGTCGGCATCATCGGCGGCGCGCTGTTCCTGTTCCTGTTGCTGCGAGGTCGTTCACGTGACGCTTGATATATCCCCCAAAGCGCGCCTGGCCCTGCTCGCAACGCTGGCGCTGTCCGTCGTCGCCGCCTTCATGCTGATCGGCGCCGGCGGCAACTGGGACTTCGTGTTGCCGTTCCGCGGCGCCAAGCTGGCCGCCATGCTGCTGGTGGCGTATGCGATCGCGGTCTCGTCCGTGCTGTTCCAGACGATCACCCACAACCGCATCCTGACGCCGTCGATCATGGGTTTCGACGCCCTCTACCTGTTGATCCAGGCCACGATCATCTTCAGCCTCGGCATCGATCCGTTGACGGAGACGGGCAACCCGAACCTGCGCTTCGCGATCGAGGTGGTGCTGATGACGGGCTTCGCCTGCCTGCTGTTCCGGGCGTTGTTCAACGGCGCCGCGCACAGCCTGCACCTGATGCTGCTGGCCGGCATCGTGTTCGGGCTCCTGTTCCGCAGCCTGTCGAGCTTCGTGATGCGCCTGATCGATCCCAACGAGTTCATGGTGCTGCAAGACCGCATGTTCGCGTCCTTCAATACGATCCAGACCGGTCTCTTGTGGGTGGCGGCGGTCGCCATCGGCCTGGCTTCGCTGCTGGCCTGGCGCCTGCGCCACCAGTACGACGTGTTGACGCTGGGCCGCGAGATCGCGGTCAACCTCGGCATCGACTACCGGCGCACGGTGATGCTGACGCTGGCCCTGATCGCGGTGATGGTGTCGGTGTCGACCGCGCTAGTCGGCCCGGTCACCTTCTTCGGCCTGTTGGTGAGCAACCTGGCCTATGTGACGGCCGGCTCCGGCAAGCACCGCTACCTGCTGCCGATGGCGGTGCTGTGGGGCGTGGTGTTCCTGGTCGGCGGCCAGGTGCTGCTCGAGCGCGTGCTCGAACTGAATGCCACCGTCAGCGTCGTCATCGAGTTCGTGGGCGGCCTGCTGTTCCTGTTCCTGATCACCCGTAGAAAGTCCTAGATGATCGAGATTTCCCATATCAGCAAGCGTTATGCCGACACCGTGGTCGTCGACGACGTGACGCTCACCCTGCCGGCAGGCGGCGTCACCGCCATCATCGGCCCCAACGGCGCCGGCAAGTCGACCGTGCTGTCGATGATCAGCCGCCTGCTGCCGATGAGCGCGGGCCGGGTGCTGGTCGACGGCATCGACGTGGTCAAGGGCGATAGCAAGGAACTGGCGAAACGCCTGGCCATCCTGCGCCAGGACAACCACCTGCCGATGCGCCTGACGGTGCGCGACCTGGTCGCCTTCGGCCGTTATCCGCACACGCAGGGCCGGCCGACGGTCGAGGATGCGGCCCATGTCGAGCGCGCGCTCGGCTACCTGGGCCTGGAAGCGCTGGCCGACCGCTACCTCGACCAGCTCTCGGGCGGCCAGCGCCAGCGCGCCTTCGTGGCCATGGTGCTGTGCCAGGACACCGACTACGTGCTGCTCGACGAGCCGCTCAACAACCTCGACATGCGCCACGCAGTCGACATGATGGGGCTGCTGCGCCGCACCTCGCGCGAACTGGGCAAGACCGTGATCCTGGTCCTGCACGACATCAACTTCGCGTCCTGCTACGCCGACCGCATCGTCGCCATGCGCGGCGGGAAGGTGGCCTACCACGGCACGCCGCAAGAGCTGATCCGGCCCGAGGTGCTGCGCGACCTGTACCAGCTCGACATCCGGGTGCACGAGGTCGACGGCCAGCGCATCTGTGTCTATTATTAAGGAAAGCACATGGAGCGCTGGGTGGTGTATGCCTTCCTGTCGATGCTGTTCGCCGGCGTGACGGCCGTCATCGCCAAGCCCGGCCTCACCGGCATCTCGGGCGACCTTGGCATGGCGGTGCGCACCTGCTTCGTATTCGTGTTCGTGCTGCTGTTCGCGGCCGCCGTGGTGCCGGCGCGCGAGCTGCAGGCGCTCACCCCGGCCAATATCGCCTGGCTGGCAGGTTCGGCGGTGGCCACCGCGCTGTCGTGGATTTTCTACTATAAGGCGATCAAGGAAGGGCAGGTGTCCACCGTCGCCCTGATCGACAAGGGCAGCGTCGTGATCGCGATGGTGCTGGGCTGGCTGTTCCTGCAAGAGGCGCTCACCCCGGCCAAGCTGGCCGGCTGCGGGCTGATCGTCGCCGGCCTGCTCGTGATCGCGCGCGGATGAGCGAACGCCATCTGCTACACTCGGCCGATCGTATCCCTTGATGACCGTGCCGCGTTGATCCAGACTGTTCCTTCCACCGTCCTCCCGCCCGTGCTGGCCGGCCCCATCCTGCGCCGCCTCGAGCCGGGCCGCCTGGTGCTGTGGCTCGTCGGCAGCGACGCGCTCGACCTGACCCTGGAGCTGGCGCCGCAGGGCGGGCCAGTGCGCCGCCTGCGGCTCGACGGCGCGGCGTGCCGCGTCGTCCGCGTCGGCCGCCATGCATACGTGCACCTGATCGACGTCGCCCTCGACGAGCCGCTGGCGCAGGACGTGCTGGTCGAGTACGACCTGCTGCTGGACGGCGGCGCCGGCATCGCGCACTGGGCGCCGCACCTGCTGCACGCGGGGGAGCGCCGGCCCAGCTTCGTGCTGCGCAGCCGCATGGACGACATCCTCTACGGCTCCTGCCGCAAGCCGCACCACCGCTCGCGCGACGGCCTGGCCTGCGCCGACGCGCTGCTGGCCGATCGCATCCAGGAGGCCGGCGCGCGGCCCGCCATGCTCATGCTGTGCGGCGACCAGGTGTATGCCGACGACGTGGCCGGCCCGATGCTGGCGGCCATCCACGCGCTGATCGAACGCCTGGGCCTGTACGGCGAATGCCTGGAAGGCGCGGTGGTGGACGACAGCGAGGCGCTGTATGCCCACCCGGCCGGCTATTACCGGCGCGAAGACCTGCTGCCCGCGTTCAAGTCGAACGACGACTTGCGCGACCGCTTCTTCGGCGGCTCGGAAAAGCCGATCTTCACCACCGCCAACGCCCACAACCACCTGGTGACGCTGGCCGAGGTGATGGCGATGTATTTATTGGTGTGGTCGCCGGCGCCGTGGCAAATCGTGGGCGAACCGCCGATGCCGCCCTTGACGCCGAAGCACGTCGAACGCTGGCGGCGCGAAGGCGCGGCGCTGCAGGGTTTCTGCGCCGACCTGCCGGCCGCCGCGCGCCTGCTGGCGCACGTGCAGACCCTGATGATCTTCGACGACCACGACATCACCGACGACTGGAACCTGTCGGCGAAGTGGGAGACCACCGCCTACGGGCACCCGTTCTCGCGCCGCATCATCGGCAATGCGCTGGCGGCCTATATGCTGTGCCAGGGCTGGGGCAACCGGCCCGACGTGTTCGGCGAGGCGCTCGACGCCATGGCGGCGTTGACCGCCGCGCCCGATGCGCGCGGCCGGCTCGACCCGGGCGCGCAGGACGCACTGATCCAGCACCTGCTCGCGTTTCGCCAGTGGGACTACATGCTGCGCACCCAGCCCGCCATCATCGTGCTCGACACGCGCACGCGGCGCTGGCGCAACCGGCGCACGCCCGGCCATCCCTCGGGCCTGATGGACTGGGAATCGCTGACCGAGCTGCAGCACGAACTGCTCGACGAGACCGCGGCCGTGATCGTCTCGGCGGCGCCGATGTTCGGCGTCAAGCTGATCGAGGTGGTGCAGCGCATCGCCACCTTCGCCGGGCTGGCCCTCACGGTCGACGCCGAGAACTGGATGGCGCATCGCGGCGCGGCCAGCAGCATGCTCAATATCTTCCGCCACTCGCGCACCCCGGGCAACTACGTGATCCTGTCGGGCGACGTGCACTATTCCTTCGTCTATGACGTCGAGGTGCGCGAATCGGACCGCCCGCAGCACGTGTGGCAGATCACCAGCAGCGGCATCAAGAACGAATTCCCGCGCCGCCTGCTCGACTGGCTCGACCGCCTGAACCGCTGGCTGTATTCTCCGCGCTCTCCGCTCAACTGGTTCACCAAGCGGCGCGACCTGGCCCTCAGCCCGCGTCTGCCCGACCAGCGCACGCGCGGCGAGCGCCTGTGGAACGGCGCCGGCATCGGCCAGGTATGGCTCGACGCCCATGGCCGCCCGCGCCGCATCGTGCAGCACAATGCCGACGGCCGGCCGTCGACCGAGTTCCTGGTGCCGGACGACGCCGACGCCGCCACGCCGGCGGCCGAGGAATCGCAGCGGGCCGCGTAGGCCGCGTGGCCTAGCCCAGCGCGAGCGGCTGCCCGCGCGCCCAGCGGTTCGACGACAGCGAAAAGCTCAGCGCCCGCACCTGGTGATACCAGCCGGCCGGCACGTACAGCATGTCGCCGGGCTCCACGATGATCTCGACCAGCGCCGCCTGGCGCGCCAGCGGGAAGGCGTCGAAGTCGGGCGCTTCCGGGTCGAACGGAGAGCCGAACAGCAGCGGATTGGCCTCGCGCGTATACAGAAAGGCGTCATGGTGCGGCGGCGCCAGGAAGATCCGTTTGGTCCCCCACAGCTGGGCGAAGATATTGTCGTCGTAGTCGCAGTGCAGCGGGGTCACCGTGCGCGCCGGGCCGATCCAGAAGCGGGGAGGGCCCATCTTGTCGAACCAGGTCGGCCAGTGGCACAGCCGGTTCAGCTCGCGCAGCGACAGGTTGCCCACATAGGGCGGCAGGTCCGATGTGGCGTCGGGCGGCGTCAGGTCGAGGTAGTCGCGCAGCAACATGTCCCGCATCGCGCGATCCGGCGCGAAGGCCGTATTGACGTAGTCGCCGACGCGCGCACGCACCGGCAGATGGCCGAACTGCGCGCGCAAGTCCTGCGGTGTCAGGCTGGC
>Ga0308168_1003828_pt1 | contig 11277 bp, 8 predicted proteins | sample PhyCR2_FD_202133 | JGI IMG/M metagenome (GOLD analysis project Ga0308168, IMG submission 202133) | Phyllosphere microbial communities from UC Gill Tract Community Farm, Albany, California, United States - DLSLRC.R2 | ecosystem: Host-associated > Plants > Phyllosphere > Unclassified | place: USA... | reverse complement strand
TGGCGGCAACGCTCGGCAAGCTGTACTTCTCCCCGCTCGCCGCCCTGCCGGGTGCGCTGTTCTCGGTGTGGCACAACCTGTCCGGTTCGCTGCTGGCCGGTTACTGGTCCGGTAAGCCGATTAAGAAGAAGTAACCTGCCTGCACCGGTGTGGCTGCGGCTATGACTGCGGGTCAGGCATGCCTGACCCCTACCAACACCGGCAAAATGACGCAGGGATCGGGCATGCCCGACCCGTACCAACACCGGCAAAATGACGTAGGGGTCGGGCATGCCTGACCCCTACCAAACCGGCAAAATGACGTAGGGGTCGGGCATGCCCGACCCGTACCAACACCGGCAAGATGACGCAGAGGTCGGGCATGCCCGACCCATTGCGGTCAACCTCACTCAATCCTCATCTTTATCATCATCCGGCTGTTCCAGCACGCTGTAGGCCACCGCGCAGAACAGTGAGTTCAGGCGCTTCATGTCGCCCAGCAGGCCGAGGTGCAGCGAGCTGGTTTCGATACTCTGAACGTTATGCTGATGCAGGCGATCGACATGCGAGTGCGAATAGCGGCGGTTGGTGATGCGGAAACGGTGCTTCGAGCGGCGCAGGCGCCTGGCACTGGTGATATCACGCGATAAAAACACCGACAGGCTGAGGCGCAAATTGTTAGTTAACAGCTCCAGCTGCGCATCCAGCTCTTTCATGCCCTCCTGCGAAAACGCCCGGCGCGCTGCCAGCGATTTATCAGCCACGTCACCGCTCATGCGCTCCAGAATATCGCCCGCCATTTCCAGGTTCAGGGCCATCTCAATGGTTTCCGCCCAGCGCCGTGAATCCTCTTCCGGGAGATCTTCCTTCGGCATCTGCGCCAGGTAAAGCTTGATGGCGGTGTACAGCACGTCAACATCGTCATCCAGCTTGCGGATTTCGCGATCCTCACGCAGTTCGCCATGAACCACCTTGCTGAAGGTGGTGAGCATCTGTTCCAGCACATCGCCCATGCGCAGGGTTTCACGCGCGGCATTCGCCAGCGCCAGCGCCGGGGTATCGAGCGAGCCGGGATCAAGATGGCGCGGCTTCAGGCGCAGGTCGGTTTCGGTATCGTCGCCAATCAGTTGCTTGCACAGCCCGGCCATCGGTTCGGCAAACGGCACCATAATGACGCAGCGGATCAGGTTGTAAAAAACGTGGAAGAAGATGACCAGCTCTTCGTCATTGACCGGCAGCTTTTCCAGCAGCGCCGCCAGCGGATCGATAAACGGCAGCACCAGCAGCGAGCCGATAAATTTAAACAGCAGGCTGCCCAGCGCCACGCGCTTTCCGGCGGCGTTCGACGCACTGTTATTCAGCATCGCCAGCAGGCCGCTGCCGAGGTTCGCCCCGATGACCAGGCACAGCGCCACCTTAAAGGAGATCACCCCGGTGGCGGTCAGCGTCGCGGTCAGCAGCACCGCAGCCAGGCTGGAGTAGCTGATAATGGCGAACAGCGCGCCGATCAATGAGTCGAGCATTACGTCGCCGGTCAGTGAGGAAAACAGCACCTTCACGCCGGCTGCCTGGGTGATCGGCGTGGCGGCGGCAACAATCAGCTGCAGCGCCAGCAGGATCAGCCCCAGCCCGATGCTGGCCCGCCCCAGCTGACCGGCGCGGGTCTGCTTGCGTCCAAGGAAAAACACCACGCCAAAGAAGATAAACAGCGGCGACAGCCAGGAGAGATCAAAGGTCAGAATACGCGCCATCAGCGCCGTACCCACATCCGCACCCAGGATAATCACCAGCGCAGGCGTTAGCCCGACCAGTTCCTGCGCGACAAATGAGGTGACCAGCATGGTAGTGGCATTACTGCTCTGTACCAGCGCGGTGACGCCAATTCCGGCAAGAAACGCCATCGGTTTTTTCGCCACGCTGCGGCTCAGAATCCGGCGCAGATCGGCGCCGTAAACGCGCATAATGCCGGTGCGGACGATATGGGTTCCCCACACCAGCAGCGCCACGGCAGACAGAAGATTTAACAAGGTTAACACAAAGTACACTCCCCTTAGAGTCAACAGCGTAAGGTGGCCGTAGGTAGTGAACTAAGTGTAATCCTATTTTAAATCATAGAGATAATTTTTATTTCAGGAAGAAAAATGCGTGTATTGCTGCTCCCCACACTAGCACAGTCAACCTAAAAAATTAATTATTTAGATAAAAATATCGCACTTCATCTTAAATAATAAATCCGCGACAAAAAAACTCAATTAATAAAAAATAGCGATCTTTAAATTCATTTAAATAGGGTCGCTTTCAAACCTTATCATTTCCTTGTTTTATTTTTTTTAAAAAAAACATAGAATTCATGGCGCAGATCAACACAAAGAACTTAGGGCTCTAAATAGAGCCTGTTATACGATCAATCAGCAAAGGTAAGGATTACCATGAAATTAACTCTAGCTTCATTACTGGTGGCTTCCACCGGCTTGTTTTCCCTGCAGGCAATGGCCATAGACGGCACAATTGAATTTACCGGAAAAATTAACGATAGCACCTGTTCGGTCGGTGTGAGCGATGGTAACTCCAATCCGACTATCAATTTGGGTGAAGTGCAGGCCAACAGCCTGAGCGCAATGAATAAAACCGCAGGGGGAGCAACTTTCACTCTGCAAATTCAGGATTCTGCAGAAACGGGTGGCAACTGCGACCTGACCGGTAAAACCGGTACCGTGCGTTTTGTTCCGATGAGCGGTACCGCTGGCGACAAACAGCAGTATCTGGCGGTGAAAGCGGGCGGAGCACAAAACGTGGCTATCCGTATTCTCGACCAGAACAACAACGTGGTGCCAGTTGGTACGGATACAGCCACCGCCTACGATTTGACAAAGCCGATTAGCTTTACAGCTGACTATATTGCCCTCGGCCAGGCAACTGCCGGTGATGCTGGCGCGAAAGCAGGTTTCGTTATTAACTACAAATAACCCATGATAAAACTATGCCTGAATAATTATTATTCGGGCATTTTCTCCTATCAGTAGCTCTTCGCTTATTCCTAATAGATTGCTGTAAATAACCCTCGGAATAATAGATGTTGACGAAAAATAAATTTATTCACGGCATTTTTTCCCTGATGCTGTTAGCCATTTTCGCATTACCAGCCACGGCGGCGGTAATGATCAATAAAACCCGCATTATTTATAATGCGAAAGATAAAAGCGCCGGCGCGACGCTGAGCAATATTACTAAAGATAATTATGCCGTACAGGTCTGGGTTAACGGTGCCAGCGATCGCAGTGATGAACAGGTTCCGTTTATTGCGACGCCAGCGCTGGCGCGCGTTGGTCCTGGCGAAGACCAGATAGTTAAAATTATCGCGCTGTCGGCCTCTTCTTTACCCGTCGACCGGGAATCCGTGTTTTATTTTAATGCGCAGGAGATCCCGGCCCTGGATAAAAATCGCTCGGAGAACAAGCTTACCATTGCCGTGCGCACGCGCATCAAGCTGTTCTACCGCCCGACGGGACTGCCCGGTACAGCGGAAGGGGCCATCAGCCAGATTGGCTGGCAGCGCGTGGATCGCGACGGTAAGTCCTGGCTGCGAGCCACCAATAACACGCCGTGGCACATCTCATTTTCGACCATAAGCTTTATCCACGCTGGACGGACATCAACAGTCAACGATGCGGATATGCTGGCCCCATTCAGCCATCAGGATTACCTCCTACCGGGCCACGATATGGGCCAACAGGGTAAGGTTAGTTTTACCACCATTAACGATTACGGCGGTATTAAGCAGCAGCCGGATATTTCACTGCACTAACAAAACGGAAGAATAAAGACAATGATGTCGCCAGTTTTTCGATACTCTGTTATGGCGCTTGCGATCTGCCTCGCCACGAAGGCAGGATGCGCGGCCGACAACGACAGCTTTGATCAGGATTTTATGAGCCTGCCTGCTTCAGGCCTGGATATTAACACCGTTTTAAATCAAAAAAGCCTGCCGCCGGGTAACTACCCGGTTACCCTGTTGATTAACAAACAGGATTATGGCCAGCAGTCGCTGGAATTTAAGCTGGTTGGGGATGCGCTGGTGCCGTGCGTTCCCGTCAGCCTGCTGCGTGAAGCCGGCGTCAGGGAGAGCGCGTTAGCGTCAGCAGACGGTGCATCGTGCATCAACGTCAGCCGCACCATTGAACACGCCAGCGTCGCCTTCAATAGTAAAAAACTGACGCTGCACATCATGATCCCGCAGGAGAATCTGGACCAGACGGCGCAGGGGTATATCGACCCGAAAAAGTGGGATGCAGGCATTCCCGCGCTGATCCTTAATTATAATGCTTCCGGCGCGCGCAGCGTTCGCCACAGCCGCAGCACCACCACCTCAAATATATATCTCGAAGGCGGCATCAATCTGCTGGGCTTCCGATTGCGCTCGTCGGCATCCTGGCGAAAAGGGGACAGCTGGCAGACCTATAACACCTATGTCGAGCGGGATCTGCCGGGAACGCTGGGTAACGTGCAGGCGGGTGAACTGTTTACCGGGGGCGATGTGCTGGACAGCGTCCCGTTCCGCGGCATTCAGGCTGGATCGGTGGTGCAGATGCTGCCAGATTCCTTACAGGGTTACTCCCCGGTAATTCGCGGCATGGCGAATACGCAGGCCAAAGTTGAGGTTTTCCAGCACGGCTACGCGCTGTACACCACCTGGGTTGCACCTGGCCCGTTTGAAATTCGCGATCTGAACACGGCTTCCGGTAACGGCGATCTGGAAGTGGTCATCACCGAAGCGGATGGCACCCAGCGCCGCTTTACCCAGCCCTATGCCACGCTGGGCAACCTGCTGCGCCTTGGCACCTGGCGCTACAATATTGCCGCCGGTGAATACCGGGCCTCGAACGCATCCTACACGGTGACGCCGCGTTTCCTGCAGGCATCCGGCGCGCTGGGGCTGCCGTATGACCTGACGCTGTCAAGCGGGCTGATCGTCAGCAATATGTATCAGACCGGCGTGCTGGGCATAGGTAAAAGCCTCGGCAGCTTGGGTGCGCTGGCGCTGGATATGTCGCAGTCACAAACCCGTTATCGTGAGCGCCAGCAATCCGGGCAGAGCTACAGCCTGCGCTACGGTAAAGCCTTTGATAACGGGACCGACCTGCGCTTTGCCGGCTACCGCTACTCCACCGAAGGCTATCGCACGTTTTCCGAAGCGGTCAGTGAGCGCAGCTTTATCCATCAATATCACTACACGCCGGAAAGCCGGCGCAACCGGATTGAAGCCACCCTGACGCAGAATATCGGCGACTCCAGCTCAGTTTACCTGACGGGCAGCCAGCAGACCTGGTGGCACACGCCGCGTAAAACCCGCGAGCTTCAACTCGGCTTTAACACGATGATCGACTGGATAAACCTCGGGATTTATGCCAGCCGCACCACGCAGAACGGCGGCTACAGCAAAGATCGGGAAACGCAGGTTTCGATGATGGTGTCGATTCCGTTTGGTCGGGCGTCGTTCAGCGCCACCCTCAGCCGCGATGCCAGCCACAGCTACAGTGAGAATCTGGGCCTCAGCGGCACTGCAGGCGAGAAGAACCAGTTTAACTACAACGTAAACCTGCGTAATCAGTCGCGGGGCAACGCCAGCAGCGACTACGCGGCTTCGGCTGGCTATCTGACCCCGTGGGCGCAGCTTAACGGCGGGGTCACGGCCGGTAAGGATTACCGCAGCGCCAATGCCGCGATCTCCGGCTCACTGCTGGCGCACGCGGGTGGTATTGAGCTGAGCCAGCGTTTAGGAGATACCGTGGGCCTGGTCAATGTGGATCGCACGCCGGACGTCTCGCTCCAGAACTCCCCCACCTCGGTGACTAACAGCCGGGGCTATGCACTGGTGCCCTATCTGCGCCCTTACCGCGCTAACCGCATCCTGTTGGATACGCGCAACGTGGATAACAGTGTGGATATTGATGGCAGCGTACAGCAGGTCTACCCCCGCCAGGGTGCGGTGGTTGAAGTCCACTATCGCGCCAGCAAAAACCAGCGCCTGCTGCTGCAGCTTACCCGTCCTGATGGCAGCTTCGTACCGTTTGGCGCCGCGGTGAAAGATACCTCAGGCAGGGAGCTGACGCTGGTAGGCCAGGCTGGCCAGGCGCTGATCAATCTGCAGCAGGAAGCTAAGCAGATGTCGGTAGACGTCAGCTGGGGCGCGCAATCCGACCAGCAGTGCCGCGCCGAGGTCAAGGCCAATGGCCTGCCGCAGGAAGATGGACTGATTATCACCACGGCGATTTGTCGTCATTAAGGGAAAATATGAGCTCTCTGAAGAAATGTTATGGCTTGATCGCGGCAGGCGTACTGTTATCCGTCAGTGCGCCGGGCTTTGCTGGCTCGCTACCGGCTGACAAATGCTATTTTTATAAAAAAGATTCTTCAGGTAAATATGATTACACTGCAGATCAGATCACTGTAACACGGACATGGGGAACCCGCACCATCCCGCTTTCAGCGGCTGTCGGCAGTGAGGTTCTTGAGGAAACCATGCTGCTTCCCCCCGAGAAATTCAACGACTATGAGGCTATGGGGTGCGGAAAATCTGCGACAATAACCGCAAAATATACCTCTGCCGCAGCCCCGGTGAGTGGACTGAATCCCCCTAAATATCCCGAAGCCGCCGGAAAAGTCTATCCCACCAATATCGCCGGCATTGGAATGATAACGAAATTTAAAGTTGCTGGAATAGGCCAAGATGAATATAAATTCTTCCCCATATCTATTCCAGTGAATAATAAAGCTTTTGTGCCAGGTATAATATTGACGGTAACACTAATAAAAACGGGTGATATTCCCCCCGGTACCCACACCGTCACAGGCACCACTTCACTGAGCGCCGGGGGACAAGTTTTCCAGAACTCAGATTTCAAGTTAAGCGTTTTTATCGAAAACTGTGCCATTCCGAATAAAGGCGCCACCACTCAGGTCGTGATGGATGAAGCTTCCATCATCAACCTGAATCCCACCGGTCCGGCACAGCCATTCAGCATCCCGCTGACCAACTGCAGCACCGGACCCGCCAGTGAAAACATCGCTAAGGTCCTGTTCGACGGCATCGGCGGGTCAACCAATGCTGACGCCAGCAATGGCGTGCTGGGCCTGGATAAAAGTTCCAAAGCCAGCGGCATCGGCATTCAGTTACTGAAAGAAGATGGCGTCACGCCCTTTCCGCTCGGCAAGGCAACGCAGGTCGGAGCGGTGGAAAAGGGGGATATGACGCTCAACTTCAACGCGCGCTATATCAAAACCAGCGCCAAACCGCAGCCCGGCAGCGCGAATGCCAAAGCCAGTTTCACCGTGAGTTATAAGTAGCCCCGCGATAAAAGGGCGGGTTACGCCACCTCGCACAGCGTCTGTTTGTTGATCGGCAGCCCGACCCGCAGTGCCGCAGGAAGATGGACTGATTATCACCACGGCGATTTGTCGTCACTAAGGGAAAATATGAGCTATCTGAAGACTTGTTATGGCTTGATCGCGGCAGGCGTACTGTTATCCGTCAGTGCGCCGGGCTTTGCTGGCTCGCTACCGGCTGACAAATGCTATTTTTATAAAACAAATTCTTCAAACGTAAAAAATTACACTGCAGATCAGGTTGCCGCAACACGGACATGGGGAACCCGCACCATCCCGCGTTCAGCGGCTGTCGGCAGTGAGGTTCTCGATGAAACCCTGCTGCTGCCACCAGAAAAATTCAAGGACTATGAGGGTCTGCGGTGCGGAAAATCTGCGACAATAACCGCAAAATATACCTCTGCCGCAGCCCCGGTGAGTGGACTGAATCCCCCTGCATTTCCCAAGGCCGCCGGAAAAGTCTATCCCACCAATATCGCCGGCATTGGAATGATAACAAGAAATAAACTTCTTAGCTTCGATACATATTTACCCTCTTCTCAGTCTTTATCTATTGGTACATATTTTTCTACAAGGAAGGGAATAAACTTGGGAGTGACATTAATAAAAACGGGCGATATTCCCCCCGGAACCCACGTCGTCACAGGCACCGCTTCACTGAGCGCCGGCGGAGAAGTTTTCGAGGCCTCTGATTTCAAGTTAAGCGTTTTTGTCGAAAACTGCTCCATTCCGAATAAAGGCGCCACCACTCAGGTCGTGATGGATGAAGCTTCCATCATCAACCTTAATCCCACCGGTCCGGCACAGCCATTCAGCATCCCGCTGACCAACTGCAGCACCGGGCCCGCCAGTGAAAACATCGCTAAGGTCCTGTTCGACGGCATCGGCGGGTCAACCAATGCTGACGCCAGCAATGGCGTGCTGGGCCTGGATAAAAGTTCCAAAGCCAGCGGCATCGGCATTCAGTTACTGAAAGAAGATGGCGTCACGCCCTTTCCGCTCGGCAAGGCAACGCAGGTCGGAGCGGTGGAAAAGGGGGATATGACGCTCAACTTCAACGCGCGCTATATCAAAACCAGCGCTAAACCACAGCCCGGGAGCGCGAATGCCAAAGCCAGTTTCACCGTGAGTTATAAGTAGCCCCGCGATAAAAGGGCGGGTTACGCCAACTCGCACAGCGTCTGTTGGTTGATCGGCAGCCCGACCCGCAGTGCCGCAGGAAGATGGACTGATTATCACCACGGCGATTTGTCGTCACTAAGGGAAAATATGAGCTATCTGATGAAATGTTATGGTTTGATCGCGGCAGGCGTACTGTTATCCGTCAGTGCGCCGGGCTTTGCTGGCTCGCTACCGGCTGACAAATGCTATTTTTTTAAAACAGATTCTTCAAAAAAAAGAGATTACACTGCAGATCAGGTTGCCGCAACACGGACATGGGGAACCCGCACCATCCCGCGTTCAGCGGCTGTCGGCAGTGAGGTTCTCGATGAAACCCTGCTGCTGACACCAGAAAAATTCAAGGACTATGAGGGACTGGTGTGCGCAAAATCTGCGACAATAACCGCAAAATATACCTCTGCCGCAGCCCCGGTGAGTGGAATTAATCCCCCAGAGTATCCCAACGCCGCCGGAAAAGTCTATCCCACCAATATCGCCGGCATTGGAATGATAACAAAATATAAAATAGATGGTATGGATAAAGGTCAATACTTCCCCATGACTCTTCCAATGACTACGGACTCTGGTTTTAGAGCAGGAATACCATTGGGAGTGACATTAATAAAAACGGGCGATATTTCCCCCGGAACCCACGTCGTCACAGGCACCACTTCACTGAGCGCCGGCGGAGAAGTTTTCGAGACCTCTGATTTCAAGTTAAGCGTTTTTGTCGAAAACTGTTCCATCCCGAATAAAGGCGCCACCACTCAGGTCGTGATGGATGAAGCTTCCATCATCAATCTTAATCCCACCGGTCCGGCACAGCCATTCAGCATCCCGCTGACCAACTGCAGCACCGGGCCCGCCAGTGATAACATCGCTAAGGTCCTGTTCGACGGCATCGGGGGGTCATCCAATGCTGACGCCAGCAATGGCGTTCTGGGCCTGGATAAAAGTTCCAAAGCCAGCGGCATCGGCATTCAGTTACTGAAAGAAGATGGTGTCACGCCCTTTCCGCTCGGCAAGGCAACGCAGGTCGGAGCGGTGGAAAAGGGGGATATGACGCTCAACTTCAACGCGCGCTATATCAGAACCAGCGCTAAGCCGCAGCCCGGCAGCGCGAATGCCAAAGCCAGTTTCACCGTGAGTTATAAGTAGCCCCGCGATAAAAGGGCGGGTTACGCCACCTCGCACAGCGTCTGTCTGTTGATCAGCAGCCCGACCCGCAGTGCCGCAGGAAGATGGACTGATTATCACCACGGCGATTTGTCGTGACTAAGGGAAAATATGAGCGACCTGATGAAATGTTATGGCTTGATCGCGGCAGGCTTACTGTTATCCGTCAGTGCGCCGGGATTTGCTGGCTCGCTACCGGATGACAAATGCTATTTTTTTAAAGAAGATTCTTCAAAAAAAAGAGATTACACTGCAGATCAGGTTACCGCAACACGGACATGGGGAACCCGCACCATCCCGCTTTCAGCGGCTATCGGCAGTGAGATCCTCGATGAGACCATGCTGTTACCACCCGAGAACTTCAGCGACTATGTGGGTATGGAATGCGGAAAATCTGCGACAATAACCGCCAAATATACCTCAGCAGCAGCCCCGGTGAGTGGACTTAATCCCCCGGCATTTCCCAACGCCGCCGGAAAAGTGTATCCCACCAATATCGCCGGCATTGGAATGATAACAAAATTTAAAATAGGTATGATTGATAGTGGTGAATACTTTCCCACAACTCTTCCAATGCCTGAACGACTTGGTTTTTCAGTAGGAATACCATTGGGAGTGACATTAATAAAAACGGGTGATATCTCCCCCGGAAGCCACGTCGTCACAGGCACCACCTCACTGAGCGCCGGGGGAGAAGTTTTCGAGACCGCTGATTTCAAAATTAGCGTTTTTGTCGAAAACTGCTCCATTCCAAATAAAGGCGCCACCACTCAGGTGGTGATGGATGAAGCTTCCATCATCAATCTTAATCCCACCGGTCCGGCACAGCCATTCAGCATCCCGCTGACCAACTGCAGCACCGGACCCGCCAGTGAAAACATCGCTAACGTCCTGTTCGACGGCATCGGCGGGTCAACCAATGCTGACGCCAGCAATGGCGTTCTGGGCCTGGATAAAAGTTCCAAAGCCAGCGGCATCGGCATTCAGTTACTGAAAGAAGATGGCGTCACGCCCTTTCCGCTCGGCACGGCAACGCGGGTCGGAGCGGTGGAAAAGGGGGATATGACGCTCAACTTCAACGCGCGCTATATCAAAACCAGCGCTAAACCGCAGCCCGGCAGCGCGAATGCCAAAGCCAGTTTCACCGTGAGTTATAAGTAGTCCCGCGATAAAAGGGCGGGTTACGCAACCTCGCACAGCGTCTGTTTGTTGATCAGCAGCCCGATAGAATGGCCCGCCGGACGCAGAGCGTCTGGCGAATGGTTAAGTACATCGACCATCAGCTCAACATCGCGCGCTTTCACCCGGTAGCGGATAACGTTGCCGAGCAGGCTGTGGCTGAGGATTTGCGCAGGGATACCCTCTTGCTGCGCGCAGAACAGCAGCGACTCAGGGCGGATCGCCACCTGGCTGTTGAAGCCAAGCCCGGTCAGGCGCGTCGCCTGTTCCGCCGTCAGCAGGTTGTAGTTACCGATAAACCCGGCGGCAAACAGATTCACCGGCTGGGTATACAGCGACTCGGCGCTGCCGTTCTGTACGATTTTGCCTTTGTTCATCAGCACGATGCGGTCTGACAGC
>Ga0308168_1003823_pt1 | contig 11286 bp, 9 predicted proteins | sample PhyCR2_FD_202133 | JGI IMG/M metagenome (GOLD analysis project Ga0308168, IMG submission 202133) | Phyllosphere microbial communities from UC Gill Tract Community Farm, Albany, California, United States - DLSLRC.R2 | ecosystem: Host-associated > Plants > Phyllosphere > Unclassified | place: USA... | reverse complement strand
TCGAAAGCACCGTGGTGAAAGACGGTTTCCACAAACAGAGCGAACTCTGACCGCGCCTGGCGTGAGGGAGAACAGTCGATGCTGCTGGAAATGAACAACATCACTAAGCGTTTCGGCGCGGTAAAAGCGCTGAATGATGTCAGCCTGCGGCTGGATGCGGGTGAAGTGATGTCGCTGTGTGGCGAAAATGGCTCGGGCAAATCGACCCTGATGAAAATCCTGTGCGGACTCTACCCGCACGGTGATTTTGATGGCCAGATTCACTTCTCCGGTGACGAAATTCAGGCGCAGACCATTCGGGATACTGAGCGCAAAGGCATTGTGATCATTCATCAGGAGCTGGCGCTGGTGCGGCAGCTGACGGTGATGGAGAACATTTTCCTCGGTGCCGAGCTGGGGCGCTTCGGTCTGGTGGATGATGAAACCATGACGCTACGCTGCCAGCAGTTGCTGGCGCGGGTCGGGCTGAACGTCTCGCCTGCCACACGGGTAGGGGATTTGGGCCTCGGTCAGCAGCAGCTGGTGGAGATCGCCCGCGCGTTGAATAAACAGGTGCGGTTACTGATTCTGGATGAGCCCACCTCCTCACTGACCGAACAGGAGACGGAGGTGCTGCTCGGCATCATCCGTAACCTGCGTGAACACGGCATCGCCTGTATCTACATCTCCCACAAGCTGAACGAGGTCAAAGCGATCTCCGATACCATCTGCGTGATTCGCGACGGCCAGCATATCGCTACCCGGGCGGCAGCGGGCCTGAGTGAAGATGACATCATCACCATGATGGTGGGACGTGAACTGACCGCGCTCTATCCCCATGCCCCGCATCAGATTGGCGACACGGTGCTGAAGGTGGAGAACCTGACGGCCTGGCATCCGGTTAACCGCCATATCCGCCGCGTCAGCAATGTCTCGTTCAGCCTGAAGCGTGGCGAAATTCTCGGTATCGCCGGGCTGGTCGGTGCGGGCAGAACCGAAACCGTGCAGTGTCTGTTTGGCGTCTGGCCGGGACGCTGGCAGGGCGATATCTCGATCAACGGCAAGCCGGTCAGGATCACCGATTGCCGTGCTGCCATTGCGCACGGTATCGCCATGGTGCCGGAAGATCGTAAAAAAGATGGCATCGTGCCGCTGATGGCAGTGGGGAAAAATATCACCCTTGCGGCGCTGGACCAGTTCAGCCACCGGCTTTCCACGCTTGATGAGGCGCAGGAGCAGCAGGCGATCAATGCGGCGATCACCCGCTTACGGGTGAAGACCTCCTCATCCGAATTGCCGATTGGCCGGCTAAGCGGCGGTAATCAGCAAAAAGCGATTCTGGCGAAGTGCCTGCTGCTGAATCCGCAAATCCTGATTCTGGATGAACCGACGCGCGGCATTGATGTGGGCGCGCGTCAGGAGATCTATCTGCTGATCAATGCGCTGGTGCAGCAGGGCATTGCGGTGATTGTGATTTCGTCCGAGCTGCCTGAAGTGCTGGGTCTGAGCGATCGGGTGCTGGTGATGCATGAAGGGCAAATCAAAGCTGATTTGGTCAACGATAACCTGACTCAGGAGCAGGTGATGGAAGCCGCCCTGCGGAGTGAACATTATGCTTAAAAGTGAAAGTACCCAAAGCAGCCTGTCCGGGTCCGGTACGCCGGGCAAGCCGTCGCCCGGCAAATTCTCCCTGCCCAACTTACAGGTGCTGGTGATGCTGGGGGCGATTGTGCTGCTGGCGCTGTTCTTCACCTGGACCACCGACGGTGCCTGGCTCAGCCCGCGTAACGTCTCCAACCTGCTGCGCCAGACCGCCATTACTGGCATCCTGGCGGTGGGAATGGTGTTTGTGATTATCTCCGCGGAGATCGATCTGTCGGTCGGTTCAATGATGGGACTGCTGGGCGGTGCTGCGGCAATTTTTGATGTCTGGCTGGGCTGGCCGCTGCCGCTGACCATTGTGGTAACGCTGGTCATGGGACTATTGCTCGGCACCTGGAACGGCTGGTGGGTCGCCTATCGCAAAGTGCCGTCATTTATCGTCACGCTGGCCGGCATGCTGGCTTTTCGCGGCATCCTGGTGGGCATTACTGACGGCACCACGGTGGCGCCAATCACGCCGGGCATGTCGCAGATTGGCCAGAGTTATCTGCCGGGCGGCGTCGGGTTTGGTTTTGGTTTTGCCGGACTGGCGCTGTTTATGCTGTGGCAATGGCGCTTGCGTCTGCGCCGTCAGCAGCTCGGGCTGGCACAGAGCGCCGCCAGCGGCACCGTCGCGCGTCAGGCGATCACCGCCATTCTGGTGCTGGGCGCAATCTGGCTGCTGAACGATTATCGCGGTGTGCCGACCCCGGTGTTACTGCTCGCCTTGCTGCTACTGGCCGGGATGTTTATGGCGACGCGTACCGCTTTTGGCCGTCGCATTTACGCTATCGGCGGCAATATTGATGCTGCGCGGCTGTCAGGAATTAACGTGGCGCGCACCAAACTGGCAGTGTTTGCGATTAACGGCGTGATGGTGGCGATTGCCGGGCTGATCCTCAGTTCGCGACTGGGTGCCGGCTCGCCTTCGGCGGGCAACATTGCCGAGCTCGACGCCATCGCCGCCTGTGTCATTGGCGGCACCAGTCTGGCCGGCGGGGTTGGCTCGGTAGCGGGCGCGGTGATGGGGGCCTTTATTATGGCCTCACTGGATAACGGCATGAGCATGATGGACGTGCCGACGTTCTGGCAGTACATCGTCAAGGGTGCCATTCTGCTGCTGGCGGTGTGGATGGATACCGCCACACGGCGTCGGGTGTAATCGCGCGGACGATCACATTGTGACGCAAACCCTTTTTATGCCTGCTGTCAGCCGTGCTATGCAATGCGCTGAGAATCTAAGGGAACGCGCCACTATGCATGATAAACGTTACCGCATTACCTTGCTGTTCAACGCCAATAAGGTCTATGACCGTCAGGTTGTCGAAGGCGTCGGGGAATATTTACAGGCGTCCCAAACCGACTGGGATATTTTCATTGAGGAGGATTTCCGCTGCCGTATCGACAACATTCGCGAGTGGCTGGGTGACGGCGTGATCGCCGATTATGACGATCGCTCCATCGAAACCCTGCTGTCGAATGTGCCGGTGCCGATCGTTGGCGTCGGTGGCTCTTATCACCGAGAGGAGGATTATCCGCCGGTGCATTACATCGCCACGGATAATGCGGCGCTGGTGGAGCGGGCCTTTATGCATCTCAAAGAGAAAGGCATCAACCGCTTTGCTTTCTACGGGTTGCCTGCCTCAGGCGGTAAGCGCTGGGCGCAGGAGCGGGAACAGGCGTTTCGTCAGCTGGTGATGCGTGAGCGCTATCAGGGCGTGGTCTATCAGGGCATGGAAACCGCCCCGGAAAACTGGCAACACGCCCAGAACCGGCTCGCCGACTGGCTGCAGACGCTGCCCCCGCAAACCGGCATTATCGCCGTCACCGATTCACGGGCGCGCCATCTGCTGCAGGCCTGTGAGCACCTGAAAATCCCGGTGCCGGAAAAGCTGGCAGTCATTGGCATTGATAACGAAGAGCTGACGCGCTACCTGTCGCGCGTTGCGCTCTCCTCGGTGGCGCAGGGCTCGCGGCAAATGGGCTATCAGGCGGCCAAACTGCTGCACCGTCTGCTGGATAAGCAATTACTGCCGCTCCAGCGCATTCTGGTGCCGCCGGTAAAAGTGATTGCCCGCCGCTCTACTGACTTCCGTTCACTGCGCGATCCCGCTGTTATCCAGGCGATGCACTACATCCGCTTTAACGCCTGTAAAGGCATCAAAGTCGAGCAGGTGCTGGATGCTATCGGTATGTCCCGCTCCAATCTGGAAAAACGGTTTCGCGATGAAACCGGCGACACTATCCATGCAATGATCCACCGCGAAAAGCTGGAAAAAGCCCGTGAGCTGCTGGCGTCATCGTCACTCAATATCAATGAAATCTCGCAGATGTGCGGTTATCCGTCTCTGCAATATTTCTATTCGGTCTTCAGGAAAGGGTACGACACCACGCCGAAAGAATATCGCCAGCTTTATGGTGAAAACGTGTTGTAGCCGTTTAGTCAGAACGGTTTTTTGTTCTGAAAAAATCATGACTGGAAATTATATTTCACCAGCCGGGCAGGGACGTTGATTCTGAGACGCTGCCCGCCCGGCGGCCGCAAACCGCTCTCTCTGCACCGACCCGCATACCCTTAAAAATCAGCCGGATGGCAGCAGCCTTCTCCGGTCTCATTTCGCGCGCTTTTTCACCAGACTTGCTCTTTTTCACTTTCTTATCGGCACCCACCGTCGCCGCTGCAAACATGCGTATAGTGAGGTGAATGGCGCAGTTATGTTTTATGGCATTGATTATTAATAAATTTAATGATGGTTTTTCCTCATCGCGTGCAAAAAAATTCCAACGCGGCTCACACTTCCGAAAGAATTAATCCAAATTATCCGTTTTAGAAAATATATTTCACCAGTACCCAAGCGCTGAAACACTTAAACCACGGACAATCATACCTCCTCTTTCTGAACCGATCCGGTTCAGGCAGTAGAGAACAGGAGCCTGAAAAATGGAAACCCGGCAAAAACGCTACAACATGAAATATGTCATGCTCTGTTGCACCGTCGCCGCCTTTGGCGGTCTGCTGATGGGCTATGACTCATCGATTATCTCTGGTGCCATCGAACCGCTCAGTGACTATTTTCAGCTCACCCCAGCTGAAACCGGCTGGGCCGTGTCAAACATCCTGCTGGGCAGCCTGGTGGGCTGTTTTATTGCCCCGAAGCTCAGTGATAAATTTGGCCGCAAAAAATCACTCGCCATTACCGCGTTGCTGTTCACCGCCTCGGTGGTCGGCACTGCTATCGCCCACAACTTTTTCACCTTTGTCGCGTTCCGTATTCTCGGTGGATTAGCGATTGGCCTGGCCTCAGTGATCTCGCCGATCTATCTGGCAGAACTGTCACCGTCGAAGTTTCGCGGCCGCACCAGCGCGCTCTACGCCGTCTGCTGCGTTGGTGGACAATCGGTGGTGCTGCTGACCAACTACTTCATCAATAAATCGATGCTGCCCGAGGCGATGGTTGATATCGGCTGGCGTTACATTCTGGCCACCGCGCTGGTGCCGTGCGCGCTGTTCATCTTTTTCATTGCCTTTATTCCGGAGTCGCCACGCTGGAACGTGCTGAAAGGCAAAGACAAAGAGGCGCTGGATACCCTGAGTAAAATTTCAAACCCGGCACACGCAGCGAGCGTATTCGATGAGATTAAACAGTCGTTCTCTGATGAGGCCGCCAGCCGCCATCAATCCCGCTTCCGTCTGAATAAAACCACGCTGCCGTTGTTGATCATCGGTATTGGTCTGGCGGTGGGCAACCAGATCAGCGGCATCAACGTGATTCAGTATTTCGGCCCGACGTTGCTGAAAAATGTCTCCGGCAGCACTGATTCAGCGCTGCTGCAGACGTTCTGGCTGTCAGTCTGCCAGTTTGTCGGCGTGCTGATGGGGATGGCGCTGATCGATAAAGTCGGGCGGCGTAAGCTGTTGCTGCTGGGTGCGATTACCTCCGCCATTTTCCTCGCCTATACCTTTATCGCGTTCTATTACCGACTGCCAGGGCTGCTGGCGGTGGTGGGTTTGTTTGCCTACATGGTGTTCTTTGGTATGACCTGGGGACAGATTGTCTGGACCGTACTCGGCGAGCTGTTTCCCACCGAAATTCGATCAATCTGCGTGGGCATCTCAATCTGCGCCATGTCGATGGCAAATTTTGTTATCAGCACCACGTTCCCGATCCTCAACAGCAACGCTTTCCTGCTTGAGATGTTCCACGGCGGTTTCCCGTTGTTGCTGTTTGCGCTGTTTTCACTGGGTATGTACTTCTTCACTTTCCGCTATCTGCCAGAAACGGCCGGACTGCCGCTGGAGAAAATCCATGCGCGCGTACTGGAGAAATTTAATATTGACCCGCGCGAAGCAGACGAGGCGATCAGCGTGCCGGTTAGTGACGTCCGATCATAAAAAAGGCAGCTCACGCTGCCTGATAACCCGGGTTAACCGACCCGCTGCTCGGTCTGCTCAATCACCGCCAGCGCCAGCCCGTTGGCCGGATCGATGCGGTTATCAAGAAAAAGCAGCTGGGTATGCGCGGCGGTAAAGGCGAGGGCGCTGGCCTGGGTGTTATCGCGTACCGTCTTGCAAAAGACCGGGCTGGCATTCCACGGGCAATCAATCATGATGGTCGCCGGATTGAGCAGCAGCATAATCTGGCTCAGCGCCACCCCCAGATAGCTGCCCGCCTGCGCCATCACCTCATCCACTATCCGCGGCGCGCTGTCGCGGTTCTGCCAGCTCAGACCAGGCTGGCGCTGCGCCAGCTGCTGTTTTACTGCTGGCTGGCTGATCAACGCCTCAAGGCAGCCGCGGCGGCCGCAGCTACAGCGCGGGCCGTCAGGCTGCACCGTCAGATGGCCCGCTTCACCGGCGGTCCAGCTGTGGCCGGTAAAGACTTCACCGTGCTGCACCAGGGCCCCGCCAATGCCCTCGGAGATACGCAGATAAAAATGACCGCTGTCGACAGACAGACCGCGTTGCTGTACCGCCAGCAGTGCTGCAGCTTTTACATTGTTCATGATGCGGATCGGTAACCGGACGTGCTTACGCAGCGCGGTCAGCAGATCCACATCCTGCCAGTCGAGGTGTGAAGAGAGGTGCATCCAGCCGCGCCGGGGATCGACGATGCCGGGAAAACCCAGGCCGATACCCAGTAAATCGGGATAACGACCGGCCAGTTCCCGGCACAGCATCGCCAGTTCGGCCAGCAGACGGGTCGGATTTTCGGTATCGGTACGCAGCGTCTGTTCAGCCAGCACCTGAGAAAAGTAGTCGCAGACCCGCCAGTGGATCACATTGCGTTCCACCATTACCCCTGCGCTTTTTAGCTTCTCTGGCCGCAGGCTAATCTCAATTTTGGGTCGTCCGGCCGCAGCCACGCTGACCGGCCCCAGCTCTTCGATCAGCTCCTGCTCGAGCAGATCATCAATGATCAGTGAGACCGTATTTTTGCTGAGCGATAAGGCCTGGGCCAGATCCTGGCGCGAAGTGACGCGCAGTCTCCGCAACTGGGTCATTACCCGTTTCTGGTTATTAAGTCGCAGTAAGGCGGGACCTTTGCCGTTTGCTTTCATGGCGGATTCACCCAACAGAGGAGGAATAATTCAGTGTATCAGCCTGTGCCGGTTCGTCATCCCACACTTTTGCGCGCTGTTTCACACAACGAGGTGAGATCCCGCTGACTGGCCGGGCGAGAAAGGCTTAACGCAGGATTTTCTGTTGCTCCGGGGCGGTAGCCGGTACGGGGCGATCCTGATTAAGCGCCTCCAGTAGCGCATCAACCTGCGGGCTGACCGGCGAGCGACGCAGCCAGCCCATCAGGGTAAATAACAGCAACGAGGACAACACCGGCGCCGCTACCTGGGTCGCCAGACTGGCGTCGTCGATCACAAATCGTACGCAGAAAAAGGTGCCGACGCCTGTCGCCCAGCTGACCAGCGCCGCTGTGCTGCCAGAGCGACGGAAAGCGGGCAGCAGGCCCAGCAGCATCGGAATTGAAATCGGGCCGACCAGCCCGCCAAACCAGATAATCAGCAGTGACAGTACGCCGCCGAACCGGCTGGCATTCAGGGCGATCACCAGCGTAGTGATAATAAACAGGAAGGTAATGCAGCGCGCCACCCGCAGTGAACTCTGGCCGCGCGGAAAAGTACGCGGCCAGATAGCAGGCAGAATATCGCGGGTGACCACCGCCGTAATAGCATTAGCGTCCGAAGAGGTCATGGAAAGCGTATGGGTAAACATCGCCACCAGCATCAGTCCGATCAGACCGTTGGGCAGTAACTGCATCGCCATCATCGACCAGGCGCGCGACGGGTCGGCCAGATTGGGAAACAGCAGCGGTGCGGCCCACATCGGCCAGAACAGCACCAGTGGCCAGATCAGATAGAGCGCCGCCGACAGCAGCGCCGCCTTACGCGCTTCGCGTCCGTCCGGTGCGGCGATAAACCGCTGTGCCAGATTCCAGGTGCCGCCGTTGTAACTCAGGGTGTAGATCAGCAGCCAGGAGAAGATAAAGCCGGTAGTGTAAGGGCCCTGCACGATTTGCAGGTGGCTGGCCGGCAGCCGATCCCAGATCGTCAACAGCGCGCCAGCGCCGCCGAGCTGCAGCCCAACCGCCACCAGCATCACCAGCGCGGCGACAAACTGCACCAGAAACTGACCAAAATCGTTGCAGGCATCGGCCCACAGGCCGCCGATGATGCTGTAAAACAGACTCAGCCCGCCAGCAATGGCAATGCCAGCTGGCAGTTCGAGGCCGGTAAAGACGTTGATAATCACCGCAATGGCGGCCCATTTCGCCCCGACATCCACCGTTTTTAGCAGCACGCCGCTGCAGGCCAGCACCATCTGGGTCGGCAGGTTATAGCGGGTCAGCAGATACTCGGTAGGGGATTCAATCTGCATATAACCACGCAGCCTGGCCCAGCGCGGGGCAAACAGCGATGAACCGATCAACACCGCCAGCGAGATCGGTAGCGCCCACCAAAACCAGATGGTAATGCCCATGTTGTACGCCACCGCGCCATAAGCCACAAAAACGGCGGCGCTGTAGCCAGACATATGGTGGGAAATGCCGGAGAGCCACCAGGGCATCCGGCCACCGGCGGTAAAGAAATCACGGGTATTGCCGACTCTGCGCATCGCCCACAGCGTGATCAGCACAATCATCAGCGCGTAGAGCGCAATTACAGCGTAATCAAGCAGGTTCATGGCGGACTCCACCCGGCCTGCCGCCTGGCTGGCAACGCGGCGCAGGCAGGTCAGCAGCAGGGCGACTGACGATGAATCGGTCCGGCGGCGTTACGCCGGCTGAGTGCAGAGACGCAGCTCAGCCGTGTGGTCAGCCCGGCGGGCTATAGCGCAGGCGGGCAGGAGATTAATATTCGTCGCCGCGGACCCGGCTGCGATAACTTTCCCAGTCGAAGCGCACCCAGAGGCTGTTTCCAAGTCGCATCCGGTCCATGACGCGTTCGCCAAGCAGCGCGTTCATACCGGCATGGTCAAGGTTAGAAAGCATGCCGGTCGGACGCTTGGAGGAGGATCGGCGATCCACAATCTGATTGATGATGACTTTTTCGTAGCGGGACTCGCTCTGCATGCCAATCTCATCAATCACCAGCAGATCAACGCTGCTGAGGTCCTGAATCAGTCGCTCTTCGGTAATGCCGCTGCTGCCGCTGAAGGTGCCTTTCATGCTCGACATCAGATCGGCGACCGTGACGATCAGCACGCTCTTACCGCGCAGGATCAGATCGTTACCAATCGCCGCCGCCAGATGGTTTTTACCGGTGCCGGGACGGCCCGAAAAAACAAAGCTGGCAATACTGCCGTCAAATTCGGCGGCGTACTGCCGCGCCAGATCCAGCGCTTTGCGCTGGCCCTCATTTTCCACCCGGTAGTTATCAAACGAGCAGTTCATATGCAGTTCACGGATGCCGGAGCGGCCCATAATGCGCTGCATTTTCATGGCGCGGTTTTCACGCACAATCGCTTCAGAGCGCAGACGGCCCTGCTCCTGATTCCATGCCAGCAGCTCTTCGCCATTAGAAAATTTTGGTCGGGTGCCGGCAGGCATCATTCTTTTCAGACGGCTAAAGAGATCGTTCGGCGTTTTCATCACTCACCTCGGAAACCATCGGGAATGGTACGGTCAGGGTCAGGCAACTGCGTGATATCACGCTTCGGTTGCCCGCCGTTGGCGGCGCGGTTCATCTGAATGCTGCGCGCCAGTTTTTGTTGCCACTGCACATGGTGAAACAGCCGACCTTCTGCCTGCCAGTAGGCGACAAAGGCCGCCAGCTCGGTGGCGGTTACCGGTTCGCTCAGCGCCACGCCCCAGATGGCGGCCTGGCGGGTAAAGTCGGCGTCGGGCTGCCAGCCAGCATACATGGCGAACTTACCGACCGGCGCAGAGATGGCCGCAGGCGCATCGTCATACAGGCTGTCATCCAGCGCCACATCATTCGGCTGCCGGGCAGCGGCTTCCAGCGCCAGTAGCTGCGCCAGACGCGCCGGGGTGATGGCGTACATCACCGGCGCGTAATCCTCTAACACCGCCAGCGTACCGTTCTCCGCCTGTTGCAGCGCGGTCAGCGGGTCCTGACGGAAGGCATCCAGGCCAATGAGCGTTGAAGTTAAGATTTTGACTGACATGAAAAGACCTGAGGTTAACGAACACCTTGCGTCGGGACATCGTCGCCGACGCAGAAGTGTTTATTGTACCTTTTTTAAGGGTGCGGATCGCTCAAAAAGCGCGAGCATTATCAGTGAGAGGTCGCCGGGGAGGTGGTATGACGGGCAGCGGCGGGCTGGGTCGCACTGACGGCGACAGCCGCCGGGCGCGTTTGCCATAAATAACGCACTGAAGCCAGCCAGCAGAGGCCGTAACCCAGCAGCTCGGTACCCTCTTCCGCCATGTTTTTCACCACGCGGTTGTAATCGCCCAGCATCAGATGCTGCCACAGCGCATGAATGCCAAACAGGCGGGAAAAGACCAGCACCACCAGAAAGCCGGAAGCCATCACCGGCCAGCAGCGGTGTTGAAGCAGCCTGGCCAGCGCGTGCAGGGTTTTTTTCGGCGTCCGCAGCGCGACGGCCAGACAACCGGCCGTCACCGCCAGCGCGAACCAGATCCAGCTGCCGTGCTGGATAGTATCAAACACAAAGTCGAGTTCACGGATCAGCATACAGCTATAGAAGCCCGCCACTAAGGTCAGCGCACCGCGCTGTGCCGGACGGCGATGGGCAGTGATAAAGAACAGGGCGGCAATCACCGCCAGCATAATTTCCTGGAGGGTTTCAGTAAAAGAAGTTTCATGCAGCGCATCGTTCATCCAGGCCACATCGATATAGATGGGCAAAATCAGCAGGGCGAGAAAGAGTGCTGCCAGCACGAAGACCGTGATTTCACGGCCAATAATTGTCAAATCGTTGCGCATAGTGTTACCAGTATAATGATTAGCGGACTCATTATATTTTAAACGACTGACGTCCTTTCTCTTTTTATGCCCCGCCTAGAAGCTGGCGCTGATGCCGAGGCTATACAGCAACGGCTCATCACTATTCAGCGCGCTGTTTTGTGAAAACGAGGCAAAAGCGGCCAGATTACGGTTTAGCGGCAGCTGTGCCCCTACGCTAAGATCAATTCCGCTCTCCTGACGCGTGCCGATTGCCGTCTC
>Ga0308168_1003822_pt1 | contig 11286 bp, 7 predicted proteins | sample PhyCR2_FD_202133 | JGI IMG/M metagenome (GOLD analysis project Ga0308168, IMG submission 202133) | Phyllosphere microbial communities from UC Gill Tract Community Farm, Albany, California, United States - DLSLRC.R2 | ecosystem: Host-associated > Plants > Phyllosphere > Unclassified | place: USA... | reverse complement strand
GGTCGACTTACCGTTAACACAACCTAATGTATAAGCAAACCGCGCCAGTTCCTTTTCGGAACGGCGCGGTTTTTCCTTATCCTTTAATGCGGCTGGCGATATCGACCGTCCGTTTCGCCTGGTGACGAACAGCAGGTTCAACCGATTCGACCATGTTTCCGTCCTGATCGACAGTGACCGTCGTTCCGTACGGGTTTCCGCCTGCTGCGAACAGGACCGGATCCGAATACCCTGGCGCTGCGACGATAGCACCCCAATGGAACATCGATGTATAAACGGCAAGAACCGTCGCTTCCTGACCGCCGTGCGGATTTTGCGCCGACGACATCGCACTGACGACTTTATTGACCAGCTTCCCTTGTCCCCAGAGTCCACCTGTCGTATCGAGGAATTGCTGGAATTGTCCCGGGACATGTCCGTAACGGGTCGGGACACTGAAGATGATCGCGTCCGCCCAGTCGAGCAGATCCGGTGTCGCTTCCTCGATGTCGCGTGTCGCATCGGTATGTTTTTGCCAGAGTGGATTCGAGGCAATTGCTTCTGCCGGTGCCGTCTCCTTAATTTTCGCAAGGCGGACTTCAGCGCCGGCCGCTTCTCCTGCTTCTTTCGCCCACGTGGCGAGTTGATGATTGGTTCCGGTCGAACTGTAATAGATGACAGCCAGTTTCACATTAGACATGACTTCGCTCCTTTTTTCAAAAACAGTGACAGACGATGGATGTACATGTCGTCTTTTCCCGATTTTTGGATAAAGTAACGCCTTTCCTTTGAATTCAAGATAATTTTATACTTCTTGTGTCACGAGCCATTTGAACCAGCGACCATGTCCATCCGTCTCGGCAATCGTCTGTTCCGTCAACACACCGTCGATGTAGGCATCCAGATGCAGGTGACGGTCCTGGACATTGTTGTAAACGTGATAGAGATTGCGTGTCCGCCCGATTTCCCCGACGACCTGCAACAGTTCTTTTTTGACTGCGAGCGGCATCTGATTCGCGACATGCGTATGGAAAATACAGAGGATACTGTCGTCCGGTGTCTGTGCTGCATAGAGCGGCAACAACTTCACCCCGTCCCCTTCGACCAGCTCCAGCGGGAGTTCTTCGACGTAACCGGCTGCCGACTCGAACATGTCAAGCCGCTCCTGATGTTCCGTCCAAATCAATGCTTTCAGCCACAACTGTTCATCGGCATCATGTAAGTCGACGATGTTCAAATCAAGTCCGATCCGGCTTGCAACCGGCGGCGGTGTTTGCGGTATGGCCGGCGTTTCCGTCCCCTCGATGACCGATGTCAACTGCAGACGCGATGCCGGGTTCCCGACGACTTCTCCGTTTCCGTACGCGTAGCTGTATTGATCAAACAATAACTGCAAGCCGGCACTCGTCCCGATTTCAAGCAACGCAAGCGGTTGCTGTGTCTGTTGATGAATCTGACTGAAGACCGGATAGAGATAGGTACAGCGCCGGACTTCATTCGTTTGGACAAGACGATGTGCAAGGAGCGGAATCAACTCTGCTTCATACGTCGCACAAAATGACTTAAAATCGGCAAAGGCACCTGTAAACGGCTTCGGCCGTTCAGTTACGCTCGGATAATACGCGGCGAGCGGATGATCGCCGCCTTTGAGCAACAGGTAATGGACGGCTCCGAACAGGAGGTTCGGCACCGGCTGACCGTCGCGGGCATGCTGGCATAGTCTAAGAATCCCTGGATCCTTGGCAATTTCGAATGATAAGTATTCATATAACGGACTGGAGTTGTGGCACTCCCGTTCGGCAAACGTCTGAAAACGTTGTGCGAGTTCTGTTTCTGTCATGTCTAGTTCCCCCTTTGTACGATCTCTGTTGTATTCCCTAAATTATTCCAAAGACCTGTTTTCACCGGCAAAAAAACTCTTCCACCTGAAATAGGGGAAGAGCTTGATTGATGATTAATCCGATTGTTTTTTCTTCAGAATATCCGTCACGACTTCATTCAGTTTCTGCTTGAAGACCGGTCCGAAGCTTTCCGCATACGAGTTTGTCATATGACTGACGTCACGATAGATGACGACGTTCCCGATGACGGGACGGAATTCGCCGTCGACATGGAAGTAATCCGTCAAGTCGAGTTTGTAGAGCGACTTATTCGTTTGTTCGAAGTTTTTCCAGTACGCTTCATCGCGTTGGTTAACTTCGGCGTTCATTTTCTTCGTTGTTTCTTTGATGCTCGACGTTTCAAGCGACTCAAGGACATTGAAGCTGTAACGCGGGTTGTCTCGGAGTGCGAGACCATCGATGCCGTACTCGTCTTTGACATACTGCATTTGATCAACCATCTGTTGATGAATCTTATCTTTCGTCGCATCTGCCGCCGTGACGTGCGAGATGATCAGATCGACATCAGCATCCTTCAAATAGTCGAGGACGTTTTGATTCCAGATACCCTTTAGGACGTTATCGTCATAACCGGTCGAGAAACGTGTCCCGGAACGGGTGATGTTTAAAATCCGGTATTTTTCACCTTTTGCGGCTTCATGAATCGCTCCGAACCACTGCTCCGAGTGTGAGCTCCCGACAAGAGCGATGGTCGCGATATAGTCTTTCGTCTCACCGTATTCGCCGACCTTGATGTCACTTTTGCTCAGTACCTGATTGGTACCGTCCGTGTGAACAAGCGGCAAGTCATCAAAGACATTCGCATAAGATGGGAACGGATCGTGCTCCGGCGTTTTGTCCGGATTCTTGACCGCCATTGCGCCCGGGTAATCGCTTGCACTGACGCCGTTCTTCAATTCCTGTTCTTCGAAATACTTCAGTCCGAAGAGTGACCCGATCAACAGAACATTGATGCTCATCATGATCGCGAGCTTCTTGAAAGCAGACCGGTCAACTTTCGCACTGCGGATTGGTTTTTCAATGAATTCCGTCATCAGGTATGACAACAGAATCGCTGACAGGATGATGGCCGTTCCCATGAGGAAGCCCGGTGTCTGCTGGACGTTGTAACGATAAAATTCAAGCAGAACCCAGTGCCAGAGGTAAATTCCGAAAGCGATTCCTCCGAGTTTGACCATCGGCTTTGATCCAAGAAAACGTTTGATGCCGAACGTCGTGTCGCGTGTTCCGGACAGGACGATGAACAGCGCGCACGTCATCGGCCACAAGGCAATATAGCCCGGGAACATTTGCGAGACGTTAAAAAGAATACCGGTCAGGACCAGACCAATCAGTCCGAGCCAGCCCATCAAGGTTGCCATCCATTTCGGAATATGGATCGAAGACAGGTTAATGCAAAGCAGACTGCCCAAGGCAAACTCCCAAACACGCGTCATCGTGATGAAATACGCCCAGGGCTGATTGACTTCCGTTAAATAGATTGAATAACTTAACGACGTCACGAACAATACACCTAAAATCGTGTTAATCATCGGTTTTGCATTTTGAATCGTGTACTTCTTGACCATCCATAAGATGAATGAGAACAGGACGAACCAGATCATATAGAACTGCCCTTGAATCGACAGTGCCCAGAAGTGTTCGACCGGTGATTTCATCTGGCTTGCATCCAGATAATCCGTACTTGAAATGGCGAGTTGCCAGTTTTGATAAAAGAACATCGAGGCGACGACTTCACGAATCGTCTTTTCTAAAATCGATTGCGGCAGTAAAAACGAACTGAGAACGAGAACGACGGCTAAAATGAACAGGACCGACGGCAACAATCGTTTAATGAGTTTTGTGACGTAAGGCAGAAAACGAAATTCACCCGTCCGGTTGATCGTCGAGATAATCGATGTCGTGATCAGGAATCCGGAGATGACGAAGAACACATCGACACCACCCGAGACACGGTTGAACCAAATATGATAGACCGCGACGAGCAGGGCGGCGACAACACGCAACCCCTCGATTTCAGGGCGGAACTGGCTTTTGGTGTTAATGAGTTTTTGAGGCGGTGCTTCTTTTTGATTCAGTTTATTCATTTTGTATTAGCTCCTATACTTTTTTTCTCATGCAGAAAAAATTGAATTGAAATTTTTCCCTCCATCGTTAGACACGCACCAATCCATCCTAAAGTAAAATACTTATAAAATCCATAACATTCCTCATTATTCCGATGTTTCTTTTCTCCTTCACCGTTTGAATCCTGACTTTCTTTTTAGATGTACAGCACATGGCGACCGATTCAAACGTTCGTTCTTATTTAGTTGAGGGTATAGACTACTTCACAATAATGACGAACGTTAGGAGAATATTATGATTGTATTTGGTTACGCCCTCTACTTATTGTTAGGTACGTTAAAATTCGTGCTGTTCAGCTTTTATACGAACACCGCTTTTCCGGTTGACCTCTTTTTAATGAACCTCGGCGGGATGTTCGTGCTGTCGAGTTGGACGCTGTTGATCGAGTGGAAAAAACGCCGCTGGATTTGGCTTGGTCTTCTAATTGCCCACAGCTTCCTCTTGATTTCCGATCTGTGGTACTACCGCTATTTCGAAGATTTCCTGTCGGTTTCGTTGATGTCGCAGATGTTGCAGATGGGTGATGTCAGCAGCGGTTTCGCCGCCTTGATTCTGCCGTCTGACTTCCTGTTGTTTGCGGACAGCCTGATTTTCTTAGCGATTCTCTTCTTTACACGCAACAAGACGTTTGCCGTCACGAAAAGCCAACGCCAAAAGACAGCAGGTCTTGTCTTCCTCACGGGTGTGCTCCTGTTTGCTGCGCCAGTCACCTATAGCGTCGTCAAAGAAGATCAACGGCTCAGCCAGTCAGTCTCCGACATGCGGGACTATTATCAGCTCGGTTTCTGGGGGTACCATGGACTCGATCTGTTCCGCGGCATCCAAGGGGCAATCGCTCCGAATGAAGCCTTGACCGCGTCTGAGCGTCAACGGATCGAGGACAACTCGACTTCAGCCGCAGACGGCGTCACGAAAAAACCGAATATCATTCTCGTCCAGCTCGAATCGTTCCAGGCTTCTGTCATCGATCAACAGATTAACGGTCAGACCTTAACACCGAACTTAAATCAGCTGAAAAAAGAATCGCTGTATTTCCCATCGTTTTATCATCAGACCCATGAAGGGCGGACCTCGGATGCGGAATTCATCACGAATACGTCGCTTTATCCGTTGAAGTCGGGTTCGGTCTACACCCGGTTCCCGGACAATGAATTCGGAGCGTTGCCTGAATTGTTGCGCGACAACGGTTACGACACCGCTGCCATGCATGCGTATGAAAAAGGCTTTTGGAACCGGGATCAAGTGTATCAGAATCTGGGCTTCGATCACTTCTTCAGCCAAAAGGATTATCCCGATCAACAAGAAATCGGGATGGCGTTAAACGACAAACAGTTTTTGACGACATCGATCGAGCATATGGAAACACTCAAGGAACCGTACTTCTCGTTCCTCGTCGCCCTGACGAGTCATACCCCGTATGAGATTCCAAAAGATAAACGGGAGCTTGATCTGTCCGGTTACGAGGATCCGATGTTGAAACGTTATTACCAGACCGTCCATTATGTCGACGAGGCCGTTGGACAGATGGTCAAGGAGTTAAAGGCAAAAGACATGTGGGATGAAACACTCGTCATCTTTTACGGGGATCATGACAGCGGGTTGACGAACGAAGGCAGTGAGATGCAACAAAAAGCGCAGATCAACAATGCCGTCGACGCCTTTGCTCTCGACCGCCAAGTGCCGTTGTTCATCAAAAAACCAAATCAAGATACGGGACAAGTCATCCAAGAGAACGGTGGACAAATCGATATCGCTCCGACGATCGTCGATTTACTCAATCTCGAGTCCCCATATATGATGGGTAACTCCTTGCTCGATGACGAACCGAATCTGACCGCTTTCCGCGACGGTTCGTTCCGTTACAAGGACTACTATTACGAAGCGAATCTGACGGAAAAAGCCGGCAACGGCATCTGTTATGACGTCTCGACGAAAAAACAGGTCGACCGTGAGATGTGCCAGTCGCAAACAAAACAAGTACGAAAAGATCTGCGCCTGTCGGATGCGATCATTGAAAAGAATGGATTGGAGCAAGATTAAAATACAAAAAAGCGATCCTGACTTCCGTCGGATCGTTTTTTTGCCTCGCTTTTTTACTACATGAAGTTTGATTGGCAATAGTTCAACAAAGTTAAAAAATTTTGTACCAATACAAGGTGATGTCGATTTGGAGATTAGCAGATTGCTTCAACGTATCCACTCCACCAAGCACAAACCCTTCTTTTGCGTAAAAACGGCAGGCAATCAAGTTATCATTCTGCGCTTCAAGCGACAGACCAATCAACGATTGTTCCTTCGCCCAGTTTTCGGCTGCTTCAAGCAACAAGTGGCCGACACCGCTTTTTCGAAAACTCTTTTTGACGGCGATGTTCTCAATATAGGCAAAACGATTCCAGTCTTTCACGAGACGGATTTGACCGATGCACGTGTCTTCATGAAAGGCCAACAAGACGATTTTTTGATTGCTGTCGATATAAGAAGACCAGTCTAATTTATCGTCCGGGAAGCGAATTTCAGATGGAGTGTCGTATAACTCTTCTTCGTAAAACCAGACACCATTCGAAAAACTCGGTAGAATTTTACCGATTATGGGAAAAGGATCGTGCGTTTCGTTGATAAATTTTATAAATTGATTTTTTAAAGGCTTGATTGTAATTACTTTACTCTCATTCATAGATTTTTCTCCTTTCTTATGATGTACCTTGGTTTCATCTCTTTAATATAAATCTGCATAGTATTTAAAAATAAAAAAGCGTAAGAAGGATTAATTTATTTCAAAAATATGTAGGTTTGTTGATAAAATATTTGCACATCTTTTTTTTAATGGTATTAGACTACAAAGATAAGTTTTTTAGAAAGAAGACTACGAATCTAAGTAGATTAAAGAAAATGCTGAAAATCATCCTAATCTCTTAAAATCCGTCTCCATAGTACACATTTATCCAATGAATAAATTCGAGCAACTCTTCACTATCCTGCCCGCGTAAACCGCTCCGATACGGCAACCGTGCATGCTAATGAAAAAGAAACTGGAACCGAGAAGATATCTATACGGGAATCGGCTTCAAGCTGTTCTTCAGTCAGAAAAAATTATTCGAATGAGAAAAAATCGTCTATAACACTGAATGATTAGAAGTTCCTTCTAGAATCGATTGTTCATATGGAGACACTACTGGAACCATTCTCCTCGTTTTGAGTCGCTTTGACGAGTTATATATTGTATAAGATTAAAAAGAGGATCAGACACTTAATCTTTCTGGGTATTATGATCCGATGCTACGTCGGTATTACCAGACCATGCTTATGTGAATATTGGTGTCGGAAGAAAGATGATCAAAAAGATAAAACGGCGGGATTTATCGTGACCACGATAGTAGGCTAGTGAACGAAGACAGTGAGATGCATAAAAAAGCGAATGTCATGTCTCCGGTTTCCTCCTTCGAGCTCGAACGTCGTGTCCCAATCTTCATCAAAAAAAACAGACCAGCACACAGGTTGGGCCATGAAAGAAAATGTTAAAAAAATCAATATCGCACTGACAATCATTGATCTGTTGAATGTGAAGACGTCCTACATGATGAAGCAGTCAATCGTTGATGGTAAATCGAATCTGACTGGTTTCCGCGACGGTTCATTCCGCTACAACAATTATTACTATTAAGCGAAGTTAACGAAAGCATCAAGCGAAGATACATGCTACGACGTATCGACAAAGAAAAAAGTCGAGATGAAGTTTTGTTAAAAACAAGGAAAAGAGGTCAGCAAATAATTTCAGCTATCAGATAAAAATGAAGTCTCCTTCTACCACAAAATAGAAAGGAGACTTTTGAAAATAGTATTTTACGCAAAATTAATTATTTGCCACTGCTAAAATTTCAAATAAATATTATGTTAAAAGTAATTTTAATTTAAATATACGTTGCTTTAATTAAATTATCTTTTTTAAATCAATGATATATATTGGCTTTACCATCCCCCCCAAATCTAGTCTATGCGTTGCATTAGGGAAACTAGGAACACCTGTAGATAATCTACTTTTTTTAATCTCTTCTATACTTATGCTTTTAGATTTTAGTGCTTTTTCGTCTTCTTCAGAAATGTTCCAACATACAATACAATCTATTTCATCAAATAATTTTTGTTCGTCATTAAAGTCTCTTAGAATATTTTTAAGTTCTGATTTGAATTCGATAACCACTTTTTTTCTTTCCCATTTAGCATATAGATCATATCGTCCTTTATAACCAGATGTTAGAAATACTAAATCTTTTATTTTTCCTTTTGCTGCCTGTTCATAAAACATTGCACAAACTTGTGCTTCTTGACCTTTTGGAGATTTTTTAAATAAAGTATTTTCATTATTTAAATCAATCATTTCTGAGATTTCATCAAATACCTCATCTCGATTCCATTCTTCACCAAAATTTGCATTATCTCTCGAAACATATTTAGTAACATATTTAAGATAGTCATGGAATATTTCTTTAGCATAATTTTGCAATATCATTGCTTGTCTTCCATGAATTGATTTACGACCAATATCAAATTTTAAACTTGAATCTTCAAAAATAATAAATAAATTACTCCAATATCCTGCATAACCTGTTTTAGGATTATTAACTACTATTCCAGTAGGCATTCCTTTAACTGATGTAAAAATTCCGGAATTCATTAATGCATAATGATAATTTTCTACATATTCATCATCATCAATTTTATCATCCGTAATTAAATTTAAATCTACAGATAATTTATCCCACACTGCTCTTCCCGGTACAAAATAAGCTAGATATTTGAGTTTACGATTATTATTGTGTAAAAATTCTCCTTTTTTATATATTATCTTATTGAATAATGCTCTTCTCTTTTCTGCATCAGTTTTTAATGCATCTTCATAATGTATTTTAAAATGATCTAGATCGATTTTTTCATTATCATTAAGTTCATCAATTAAAGACAGGTACTTAAACGGGATTTCCTTATCTTTAAAATGCTCTCCATTTTGATCTACAAATTCCAAATTTATACTTATATCAATATCTTCATTCCAAATAACTTTTGTATTACCAATAGATGTTCTTGTTCTTAAAACATAAACTAGTTGATCAAAAGTTAAATCAAAAAAAGGAAGATTAGAAACTTGTTTTAGAATTACTTCAGTACCTTGTATAGTCTCATCCATATTTTTGATAGATAATTGTAAGTCTTCCTCAGAAATACTGTTTTTCCAAACTGAGGCATCGCTTACCTTTGCATAACAAGATTTTTCTCCATTACCGGTTATCAACTCAAAATAGTTGCAATTAAACATTACGAACGTAAGTCCTACACCCTTTTCCCCGACACTAATACTTTCATTCGTTTTATTTGAAGAAAATGGCTTTAATAAGTCAGGAAGTTCGTCAGGATTTATACCAATTCCATTATCTTTAATTCGTATTTCCTTATCAATAGCATTAATAAATATATCTATTTTTCCTTTATAATCTTTAACCTCGATATTTCTTATAGCATCTACAGCGTTCTGAATAAGCTCTGCAAGTATGTCCCATTCATTATTATAACTATCTTCAATATCAATAATACTTTTTCTTACTTGCTTCATACCTGGATTTAAGAAGTTAATAGTTTTCATCTTAATAGCTCCTTTAAATATATAATTTCAGGAATAATAAATGAATAATAGTAAGTTTAATCCTTTTTTAATTATAAAAAAGAGACTTTCCATAAATTTCACTAGTCTTGGAAAGTCTCTAAGAGAATTATACAAATAAAGATTTTTTTACATCATTCCGCCCATTCCACCCATGCCGCCCATATCAGGCATGGCAGGAGCAGATCCGGCTGGTTCTGGTTTATCGGCAATGACGGCTTCTGTCGTTAAGAACATCGCTGAAACCGACGCTGCGTTTTGAAGTGCTGAACGCGTTACTTTCGCCGGGTCGACGATTCCTGTTTCGATCATGTCGACATACTCGTCCGTTGCGGCGTTGTAACCCATACCTTGCGCTTCATGTTTGAGACGCTCAACGATGACGGAACCTTCTTGACCCGCGTTTTCCGCGATTTGACGGAGCGGTGCTTCGAGGGCACGAAGGACGATGTTGACCCCCGTCGCTTCGTCACCAGTCGTGACGGCAAGAATCGATTCAACGGCTTTCGTGACGTGGATGAAGGCTGTTCCTCCACCGGCAACGATTCCTTCTTCGACGGCTGCGCGTGTCGCGTTGAGCGCATCTTCGATCCGGAGTTTCCGTTCTTTCAGTTCCGTTTCCGTTGCTGCGCCGACTTTGACGACAGCTACGCCGCCTGCGAGTTTCGCGAGACGCTCTTGGAGTTTTTCACGATCGAAGTCGCTTGTTGTTTCTTCGATTTGCGAACGGATGGCTCCGACACGCGCTGTGATTGAATCACTGTGTCCGTTACCTTCGACGATTGTCGTGTTGTCTTTTGAGACGACGACTTTCGACGCGCGGCCGAGTTGCGTGATTTGTGTTTCTTTTAGATCAAGACCAAGTTCTTCCGTAATCAATTCCGCGCCTGTAACAATCGAGATGTCTTCGAGCATCGCTTTACGACGGTCTCCGAAACCAGGTGCTTTAACGGCAACGGCGTTGAACGTTCCACGGAGTTTGTTGACGACGAGTGTCGCGAGTGCTTCGCCTTCGACGTCTTCCGCAATGATCAAGAGTGGTTTGTTTTGTTGGACGACCTGCTCAAGGACAGGCAGGATTTCCTGGATGTTCGAAATCTTTTTGTCCGTGATCAGGATGTACGGGTTCTCAAGAACCGCTTCCATCTTATCGGAATCCGTGATCATGTACGGTGATGCATATCCACGATCAAACTGCATCCCTTCGACGACATCAAGTTCCGTCGTGAAGCCGCGTGATTCTTCGATCGTGATGACACCGTCTTGACCGACACGTTCCATTGCTTCCGCGATCAATTGACCGACTTCTTCGTCAGCTGCTGAAATCGCCGCTACTTGAGCGATTGCTTCTTTGCCTTCAATCGGTTTTGCGATTGCGTGCAGTTCTTCAACGGCACGACGGACTGCTTTTTCGATCCCTTTACGAATGACCATCGGGTTAGCGCCTGCAGTGACGTTTTTGAGTCCTTCACGGATCATCGCTTGTGCGAGGACTGTCGCTGTTGTCGTACCATCCCCTGCGATTTCATTCGTTTTCGATGCGACTTCTGCAACAAGCTTCGCGCCCATGTTTTCGAAGTGGTCTTCGAGTTCGATTTCTTTCGCAATCGTCACACCGTCATTCGT
>Ga0308168_1003819_pt1 | contig 11288 bp, 8 predicted proteins | sample PhyCR2_FD_202133 | JGI IMG/M metagenome (GOLD analysis project Ga0308168, IMG submission 202133) | Phyllosphere microbial communities from UC Gill Tract Community Farm, Albany, California, United States - DLSLRC.R2 | ecosystem: Host-associated > Plants > Phyllosphere > Unclassified | place: USA... | reverse complement strand
GAGAACGTCATGCTGGACGTGGCGCAGATGGAACGCGACAAGTGCCCCGTGCTCGCCACGCTGGGACCGTACTGGTCGGCCTACCGCCAGGCCGGCGGCGGCGCCGCGCTCCGCCTGGCCGGCGCACATGGGCCGGATGCGCGCCTGACCGAGGGCGACTCGCTGATGGTCGACGTGACGACGCCGCCGGTCGAGTCGTATGTCGCCGTGGACTATTACGCGCTCGACGGCAGTGTCACCCATTTGCTGCCGAATGCGCGCGCCCGCGACAACCGGGCGCCGCCCAACTACACGGCGACCATCGGCAGCCTGGGCGAATGGGGTATCGGCAAGCCGTTCGGTACGGAACTGGTGGTGCTGACGACGACGCCGGTGCCGCTGTTCGAGGGGCTGCGGCCCGTGTCCGAACCGGCGCCGGGCTACCTGAAGGACGTGGCCGCGCGGCTCGACCGGATCCGGGCGACCGGCATGCACCCGATCGCCGTGGAATTCCTGCAGATCCACACGGGCCCGCGCGGGCGCTAGCCGCGCGGCGCGGCGCTCGCGGTCACTTCAGGCTGCGTGCGACGCGGAAGCCGTTCTGCGAATGGCGCACACCGGCGTCGTACTTGAACCGGGTGGACACGACCATGTACGCCGCGCCTTCGCGCCATGACCCGCCCCGGATGACGCGCACCCGGCAGTCCGGTTCGTCCCAGATGCGGCCGTCGGCAGGTGCACCCTTGTAGTTGTTGTGCCAGCAGTCGGCAACCCATTCCCATACGCTGCCGCTGGTGTCGTACAGGCCGTACGGATTGGCGCCGAAGCTGCCGACGTCGGCCGGACCGTCCTCCGCCCATGGCTTGCCGCATTCCTTGCAGTTGGCCTTGCCCTGCGCCATCTGCTCGCCCCACCAGTAGCGCGTGGTGGTGCCGCCGCGCGCCGCCCGTTCCCACTCGGCCTCGGTGGGCAACCGGTACGGCTTGCCGCTCACGGTGCCGAGCCAGCGGACGTACTGCTGGGCATCGTCCCAGCTGACGTCGCGCATCGGTGCGTTCGCGCTCGTGCCCGCCGGCTGCGCGATCTTCTGACACCCGCCGGCGGCGGCGCACGCGTTCCACTCCTGCACGGAGACCTCGTGGCGGCCGATCGCGAACGGCGCGGCGAGCGTGACGGCATGCGCCGGCTTTTCGCTGGCGTCGCTCGTGTTGCTGCCCATCGTGAACGTGGCGGCCGGGATCTGCACGAGCGTCGGGCAGGCCGGACAATCCTTGATGTCGGCGCCGGCCGCGGCCGTCCTGGCCGGTGCCGCCGGGGATGGCGCCGGGGTGGCCGGTACGGGTGCCGGCGCGGCGGACGCACGCGGCGGCGGCGCCTTGGCGGGCGGCGGCTTCGGCGCCGTGGCGGGCCCGTCCTTCGGCACCGCCGGGACCGTCGCCTGTTGCGGCTGCTGCGGCTGTGCCGCCCGCAGGTGCGCGATCCGCGCCTGCGCCAGCGCCGCGAAGCGTCCCTGCGGATACGCCTTCAGGTACGCCTCGTAGTCGCCGACCTGCTTGCTGTCCTTGACCGACTCCCAGAACGCCAGCTCGAACTGCTCGGCGCTGTTTTTCGGAACCACCCCGACGCGTTCGATACGGGGTGCGCGGTCCTGGGCCGCCGCGAGCGGGGCAGTCACGGATCCGGCAAGCATGCAAACCATCCAAAGCCTGTGCCACATGAGTGCTCTCCCACGGCTGCGTTCAAAAAGAAGTGCCTTGCGATCTGACCCGGAGTGTGCCAGATTTAGATGTATTGACGCGCACCTCACCCCGGCCCTGAACAGGAGCGATCGATCATGCGCCTTCCTTTGTTGTTTTCCATGCTACTGGCGGCCAGCCTGCAGGTTACCGCCGTGCCCGTTGCCGCGGGCACGGCGGCGCCCGAGAACGCCCAGGTGTATTTCATCTGGCCGCACGACGGCACGGTCATCAACGGCGGCAAGTTCTGGGTGCGGATGGGCCTGCGCAACATGGGCGTCGCCCCCAAGGGCACCGACGTACCGCACACCGGCCACCACCACCTGCTGATCGACACCGACCTGCCGTCGCTGAAGGAACCGATTCCGAACGACCGCAACCACCTGCACTTCGGCGCCGGCGAAACCGAGGCCCGCATCGAGCTCCCGCCCGGCAAGCACACGCTGCAACTGCTGCTGGGCGACAAGGACCACATGCCGAACGATCCGCCCGTCATGTCGAAGAAGATCACCATCACCGTGAAATAGGCACCGGACCCTGTAGGGAGAGCATCATGCGCAACCCGTTTTCCGCCGTCGCCCTGGCCCTGGCGCTCCTCTTTACCGCTGCGCCGGCCGGCTCGACCGATGCGCCCGCCAACGCCTACTGCTACATCGGCTGGCCGACGGACGGCACCGTGGTCGCGGCCGGCAAACCGTTCCGCGTCTGGTTCGGGCTGCGCAACATGGGCGTCGCGCCGAAAGGGGTGGCCGTCAAGAATACCGGCCACCACCACCTGCTGATCGACGCGGACGTGCCGCCGGCCGGGCAGGAAATCCCGTCCGACCGCAACCACCTGCACTTCGGTGCGGGCGAAACCGAGACGATGCTCGAGCTCCCGCCCGGCAAGCACACGCTGCAGCTCGTGATGGGCGACGACAAGCACGTGGTCCACAGTCCGCCCGTGATATCGAAGAAGATCACGATCACCGTCCGGTGAGCCATGGAACCGAACGCTCCTTTTCCCGCGCCGACCGCTCCCGTCCGGGCCTACCTGGAATGGCTGGGAACGGCGTCGAGCAAGCCGGCCGTCTTCCCGCTGCACGATGAAGCGGTACTCGGCCGCAATCCGCAGGATGCGCTCGCATCCGACCGGTATGTCTGCATCCCGGAACAGACGGTCAGCCGCCGCCATGCCCGCATCCGGCGCCGCGGCGCCAGTTATTTTGTCGAGGATCTGCATTCGAGCAACGGCACGTTCGTGTCCGGCGAGCGGCTCGCACCGGGCGACTGGCACGTGCTGGCCGAAGGCGACGAACTGGGGCTGGCATCGGCGCGCCTCGTATTCCACTCCCTGCTCGTGCCTGAGCAGGGCGTGGCGCCGGCCATGATCACGCGCTCGGTGGACGCCACGCACTTCGCGCCCGTCGTCGACACGCGCAACGCCGCCCGCGCCGACCTCGAGAACACGGTACACCGCCTGCACGCGATGGCCCAGGTCGGCATCGCGCTGGGTGCGGTCACCGACCGCGACACGCTGATCGAAAAGCTGATGAACTTCATTTTCGACCTGTTCCCGGCCGCCGAGCGCGCCTTCGTCATGCTGCGCCCGAGCGAGCGCGATCCGCCGCAGCCCGTCGCCGCCCGGCAGCGCGACGGCGGCCCGCTGGACCCGGCGCAGATCCGCATCTCGCGCACCATCGTCGACGAAGTGCTGGGCCGCAAGCGCGCCATCCTGTCCGTCGATACGCTCGCCGACCGCCATTTCGGCGCGCACGAGTCGATCGTCGCGCAGGCACTCCTGAGTGTCATGTGCGTGCCGCTGATCCTCGGCGACGAGGTGCTCGGGCTGATCCAGGTCGACACGTCGTCCGACCGCCGCGCGTTCCAGGACGCCGACCTGGAGATCCTCAGCGGCGTGTGCGCGGAAACGGCTGTCGCGCTGAAGAATTTCCAGCTGTATTCCGACATCAAGGGCCTGCTCGACGGTTTCGTGTGCGCGTCGGTGCAGGCGATCGAGGAACGCGACCCGGTCACGGCCGGACACTCGTTTCGCGTGGCCGGCTATGCCGAGAGCCTGGCGATCGCGATCGCGCATGCGGACGATCCCGACCTGCGCCGCGCCGCGTTCACGCCGGCCCAGCTGCAGGAAATCCGTTATGCCGCGCTGCTGCACGACTTCGGCAAGGTCGGCGTACGCGAACACGTGCTGCGCAAGGAAAAGAAGCTGCACCATGCCGACATGCGCCTGCTGGAACAGCGTTTCCGCTACGCCCGCGCGTGCCTGGAACGACAGGCCTGGCGCAGCCTGACGGAACGGCAGCTGCGCGGCGAGCTGGGCACGGACGACCTGCGCCACGAGCGCGACCGGATCGAGGCCGCGCTCGCGGAGGAGGGACGGCGGCTGGACGCCTTCCTCGACACCATCGTGCACGCCAACGAACCGTCGATCTCGCATGCGCCGCCGGTGACCGGGCTGGATGCCATCCGCGACCATGTCTGCGGGGGCATCGACGACGATCCGGGATTCCGCCTGCTCGGCGACGACGAATATGCCGCCCTCAGCATCGGCAAGGGCTGCCTGACGCCGGACGAACGGCGCCAGATCGAGGCGCACGTGGCCGATTCGTATTCGTTCCTGATCCTGATCCCGTGGACGCGCGACCTGGCCGGCGTGCCGGCGATCGCCCACGGCCACCACGAGAAGCTGGACGGGTCCGGCTACCCGATGGGCCTGCGCGGCCCGCAGATCAGCCTGCAGACACGCATCCTGACGATCAGCGACATCTACGACGCCCTGACGGCACGCGACCGGCCGTACAAGCAGGCGATCCCGGCCGAGCATGCGCTCGACCTGATCGCCGAGGAATGCCGCGCCGGCCATGTGGACGACCGCCTGTTCGACGTGTTCGTCGCGTCGAAGGCATGGCAGGCGCGGTCCAACGCCTGACCCACAATCGCACGAGGTGATCCATGAATGCGAAACCCGGCTGGAACAGGACGCATCCGGCATCGATGGTCATGGCGCTCGGCGCCGCCGCGCTGCTGTGCGCGTGTGCCGACGTCAGCATGAAGCCGTACCAGCGGCCGGACACGCCCTCTAAAACGGGCTGGGCGGGCACGCAGGCGCCGCCGGCCGCACCCGGCGTGCTGATCGAGCAGGACTGGTGGAAGGGCTTCGGCGACCGCGACCTGGACACGCTGGTCGCGCGCGCCGTGCGCGACAACGTCGACCTCAGGGTGCTGGCGGCGCGCACGAAAGTCGCCGGCGCGCAGATCGACGAGGCGCGGGCCGGCGCGCTGCCGACGCTCGACGCCGGCGCCGGCGCCAGCTTCGAAAAGAGCACCGGACAGAAGTTCAGCAAGCAGTTCAGCCTGGGCACGCAGGTCAACTGGGACATCGACGTGTGGGGCCAGGTCGCCAAGGGCGCCGAGGCGCAGACCGCCGAGTTCCGTGCCACCGAGGCCGACTGGCGCGCCGGCTACCTCACGCTGGCGTCGGACGTCGCGACGACCTATTTCCAGATCCTGCAGTTCGACGAGCAGGTCGCCCGCCAGCAGAAAACCCTCGACAAGAACCGCCAGATCCTGGCCACCTACGAAGCGATGCAGCAGCAGGGCCTGCTGCCGGAAACGCGCGTGATCCAGCAACGCGCGGAACTCAACCGCCTGAGCAACGACCTGATCGAACTGGGCCGCCTGCGCGCGCTGTCCGGCAATGCGCTGGCGACCCTGCTCGGCATACCGGCCGGGAATTTCCGGCTGCCGACCGGCGCGCTGCAGGACCGCGTGCAGCTGCCCGCCGTGCCCGAGGGACTGCCGTCGGACCTGCTCAAGCGCCGGCCCGACATCGTCGCGGCGGAATACCGGGTGCTGGCATCCTACGACGCGGTCGGGCAGGCCAAGCTGGCGCAGCTGCCGTCGATCAGCCTGACGGGGCGCGGCGGCACATCCAGCTTCGCGCTCGGCTCGCTGCTCAAATCGTTTACGTTCGGCCTGCTCCCGAGCATCAATTTTCCGATCTTCGACCCCGGCGTCAAGGCGCGCCTCAAGACGAGCCAGGCCAGCAACGAAGTCGCCGAGCAGGAATACCGCAAGGTCGTGATGGCCGCCTTCGAGGAAGTCGAGAATACGCTCGTCAACCTCGACGCGCACCGGCGCCAGCGGATCGAGCTGCAGGCGCAGGCGCAGCGCCTGGGCATCGTCGCCACGACGGTGGAAGCGCAGCTGAAGGAGGGCGTGGTGTCGCAGCTGGAAGTGTTCGAGGCCGAGCGCTCGCTGCTGGCGGCGCAGCTGGCGCTGCTGGCCAACCACCAGCAGGTGCTGGCCGATACCGTCACGCTGTACAAGGCGCTGGGCGGCGGCTGGCCGCCCGTGGACGTGCGCAATGCGACGGCGCGCAACTGAACGGAACCGGCCGCCATGGTGCCCGACGTGACGATGGCCGCAGCCCGCCCCGCAGCGCGCACGGACACCCGGATCGTGCTCGAACCCGTGTCGCACCCCGAACTGGCGCCGATCCCGATCCACGACAGCCTGTTCGCGATCGGCCGTGCGGAAGCGCCATTCGACAGCTATCCGCCCGAGCTTGCCGGCGAGCTGTCGCGCCGCCACGCGCGCCTGTTCTGCGAACACGACGCCGTCTATCTCGCCGACCTCGGCAGCACAAACGGCACCAGCATCAACGGCATGGCCGTCAGGACGGCGATCGTACCGCTGCGCGACGGCGACACGATCGGCTTCGGCAAGGCGCTGCGCTACCGCGTGCGCCTCGAGCGGGTGCCGGCACCGCCACCGCGCGCACGCCTGGCCAGCCTGACGCTGACGCCGCGGCAGGAAGGCACGGCGCTGCAGACGGTCGTCGTCACCGAATTCCCGTTCATGATCAGCAAGAGCGACGACACGTTCGCGCGCTACCGCGACAGCGAGCCGGCGCAGGTGAACTATCTGTCGCGGCGCCACGCGCACCTCTTCCTCAAGGGCGGTGCGCCGTATGTCGAAGACCTGGGCAGTACCAACGGCACGTTCGTCAACGGCACGCGGCTCGACGAGCGGATGGTGCCGCTGCACGAGGACGACACGCTCGCGTTCGGCGGCCGCCATTTCGTCTACCGCGTCGGCATGCAGTGGGACGAGGCGGCGGCCGACACGGCGCCGACGCGCATCGGCGTGACCCAGGTGCCGCCGGGCATGGATGCCGACCGCACGACGTTCGTCGCCGCTGCCGATTCCTTCCTCGACATCTTTTGCGTCGAGCCGGCGCCGGACCCCGAACCGGCGCACGCCGCCACGACCGGCGCGGCGGCCGAGACGGTGACGCCCGCCGGCTGGCTGGATGTGCTCGCGGCGCGCATCGCCCGGGCCCTGGGCGTCAAAACCGTGCCGGATCCGCGCACCGTGCGCCGGATCGGCGCGGCCGTGCTGGCGCTCGCCGTCGTGCCGGTCGCGCTGCTGCTGCGCGGCGGCAGTCCGGAAAGCCGCACGGCAGACCTGCTGGCCCGCGGCGACAACGCGCAGGCGGCGGCCGTGGCGGCGGCCGGCCTCGGCGACGACCCGGACAATGCCCGCCTGCGCGCCCTCGACACGGAAGCGCAGCTCAAGGCCGCTCTGCCGGCCTGGATCGGGGCCGTCGAGCGTCGCCAGTTCGTGCGTGCGGCGGCGCAGGTGGACGCCATGCGCCGCCAGGGCCACGCCAATCCCGAGCTGGCGCCGCTGTTGGCCGAGCTGGACTGGATCGTGCAGTTGCGCGCGTACGCGGCCGCGCGCGGTGGCGCACAGGTGCCGGTGCGCGACGCCGCCGACGCCGCCCGCATCCGCCAGTTCCTGAAGGAGTGGGAAGACCGGGGCGACGCCTGGCAGCGCGCCTACGTGATCATGTCGGCCCACGTGCCGGCATACCGCGACGCCTATGCCGCCGCGTTGAGCGATATCCGCAAGCTCGCATTGCAGGAGGCCAGCCATGAAGCTGCCGAGCATGAAACTGCCGTCCCTGAAGCTGCCGTCCCTGAAGCCGCAGCCGATGACGCCCCTGGGCGAGGCGCTCGAGGACCATAGCGCCGAAGGCATCGGCATCCTCACCGCCGTGCCGTGGCGCTTCACGCAGGCCCTCGTGCTGGCGATGGTGGCGCTGGTGTGCACGGCCCTCGTGTGGTCGTTCTTCGGCCATGCCGACGTGCTGGTGACCGCCGGCGGGGCCCTCGTGCCCGCGTCCGACGTGCGCCGCCTGTACGCGCCCATCGATGGCGAGTTGAGCAACATCTACATCGCCGAAGGCCAGCCGGTGAACAAGGGCGACGTCGTGGCCCGGCTGTACGCGCGCGGCGCCATCGAGGCGGCCCGGAACGCGCTCGAAGCCCGCCTGAAGCTCGAGGACGCCGAGCGCGACTGGAAGGAATTCCCCGAGAAGAAGGCATTGATGGAACACCGCGTGGCCGCGCTGAAGGAAGCGGTCGAGGTCGAGGAGCGCCAGCACCGCCAGCGCCTGGCCGAGGGGACCAGCCAGCTGGCGCAGAGCCAGTCGGCCCAGCAGCAGGAAGCGCGCACGAACCTGGACGAGGCGCGGCGCGCGCGCGACGCCGCGAAGGACGAAGCCGACAAGTACGCGCGGCTGTTCGCCATGCCGGGCGGTGGCGGCGTGTCGCAGCTGCAGGTGGAAAGCAAGAAGAACGCGCTGCTGGCGGCCGACAATGCCGTGCGCGTGGCGCAATCGCGCATCGCCGAGCTGGGCGCGCGCCAGAGCGTGGAAACGACGCAGGCACGCGCCGGACTGGAAACGAGCGGCCAGGACCTGGCGAAGCTGCGCCTGCAACTGGAAGCGGCCGAGCGCGAGATGGACAATGCCGAGGACAAGATCCGGCTGCAGGTGCAGACGGCGCGCCTCGTCGCCGACGCCGCCGCCCGCATCAGGTTCGAAAACATCGACAAGGAAAACTTCCTGCTGATCGTCGCGCCCGTGGATGGCGTGATCACCGACGTCACCTCGACGCAGCCGGGCGACAAGATCCAGGCCAACACGCCGCTGGGCGGCATCGCGCCGAAGAATGCGAAGCCGATCATGAAGATCGAGATCGCCGAGCACGACCGCGGTTTCCTGCGCGAAGGCTTGCCGGTGCAGCTGAAGTTCAACGCTTTCCCCTACCAGCGCTACGGCCTGATCCGCGGCACGCTGCAATTCATTTCGCCCGCGACCAAGCCGTCGCCGCAGAGCCGCCAGCCGGTGTACGAAGGCCGCGTCACGCTGGACCAGGACCGCTACAAAGTGGGGGAAACGGTGTATCCGCTGCGCTACGGGATGACGGCGGTGGCCGAGATCGTCGTGCGCGAGCGCCGGGTGATCGACCTGGCGCTGGACCCGTTCCGCAACATCGGCGGATGAAGCGGCATCGTCCGCTCACTCTTCATGCCGGCCGAACAGGCGCGGCAGCAAGGCCGGCACATGCCGGCTGTAGGCCACGTAGGTCTGGCCGAGCTGGCGCCGCAGGTCCGGCTCTTCCAGCGCCAGCGTCGCGAGGATACTGTACGCCGTCAGGACGCCTGCCAGCAGGGCATGCCCGGCCGTCATGTGCGGCGTCGCCCACACCACCGTGATCAGGGCCAGCTGGATCGGATGGCGCACCAGCCGGTACGGCCCGCGCATCGTGAACGGCGGCTCCCCGCAGGTACGGGAAAATGCCTGGCGCAGGCCGAACATGTGCAAGGCGTCGATCGCGCCGGTAGCGGCCGCAAGCAGGCCCCAGCCGGCCCAGTAGAGCGTCTCGACCACGACGCGGGCAGGGCCGGCCGGACAATCCCACCAGGTCGCGGGCAGCGGCGTCCAGCCCCACATGAGCAGGCCGAGCGTGGCACCGGCAACGAGGTTGTAGACGCTGCGGCTCAGGCGCCCCTGCAGGCGGCCGAACAGGCGCCCCTTGACGGCGGGACGCGCGAGCAGGCTGTGGGTGATGCAGAACACGCCCAGCAGCAGCAGATTGCCGGCCACGCCGCCGCCGGGCAGGCCGGGCGCGGTGTCCACGCCCCATGGCGTCCAGTTGCGCAGGAAGCCGGCAAAGTACAGCAGGGCCGCCGGGCCCAACGCGAACGAAACGAGCGATACCAGACGAATGATCATGATGCACTCCCGGTCCATGAACGAATGACCGGGACAGCTTGCCGTGGCGGCGTTCCTCCGGCGTTCCCTGCGCCGCCACCCGCGGTACCGCTTTTCTGGCATGCTGTCCCGCATGCCGTCACGACTCTGCCTGTTCGGTCCGCCGCGCATCCTGCACGCTGGTGCGGAGGAACCGGTGCGCCTGAAGCGTTGCGCATTGCTGCTGGCCCTGCTGGCGGCGGCACCGCAGGGACTGGCGCGTGCCATGCTGGCGGAGCGCCTGTGGGCGGAAGGCAGCGACGCGGTGCGCCGTAACCGCTTGCGCAGGCTGGTGCACGAAGCACGCCGCCAGCTGGGAAGCGCTGCCCTGATCGCCGACGAGCAGTGGGTGCGCCTGGCCCCCGACTGGCTGGACGCGTGCGACCTGCATGGTTTCCTCGCGCAGCAGCGTGCAGCAGAGCAGGGCAACGGCCCGACGGACTCCGGGGCGGCGGCCATGGCCGTGGCGGCGGCGCGGGCGCCGCTCCTCGGTACGCTGGAGATCGACGAGCCCAGCCCGGCTGCGGAGTGGCTGGCGTTCTGGCGCACGGCCCAGACGGGCATGCGCCGGCGGCTGCGCGACGCGCTCGTGAACCGGTGGCTGGAGGCGAGCGACGATGCGCGCGCCCTGGCCTGCCTGCTGGAAGATGCGCAAGCCGATCCCCTGGACGAACACGCCGCCGAGACCGCGGCGATGCTGCTGCACCGTGCAGGCCGCCATGCCGAGTGCGTGACGCTGTTCCGGACCTTGCGCCGCCATCTTGCCGCCGAACTCGGCGTGGATGCCGCGCCGTCCTTTCACCGCCTGGCAGCCGATGCCGAGGCCCGTATCGCGGCCGGCTGCGCACAGGCAGCCGCGGCCGCGCCGATCCGTTACGTCGGGAACGACGGCGCCCACATCGCGTGGCAGGTGTTCGGTAGCGGGCCGGCGGATCTGCTGTTGATTCCAGGCTTCGTGTCGTCCGTCGAGATGGCGTGGGAACTGCCACAGCTGGCCGGATTCCTCGCACGGCTGGCGCGCCGTTTCCGCGTCATCCTGTTCGACCGTCGCGGCATGGGGTTGTCCGATCGCGTCCCGGCCCCCGATCCCGATCCTCTCCATCAAACGGTACGCGACATGCTCGCGGTGCTCGATGCCGCGCACAGCGCCGCACCGCTGGTGCTGGCCACGTCGGAAGGCGGTCCTGCCGGCATCGCGCTGGCGGTCGCCCATCCGCATCGGGTGGCCGGACTGTGCCTGTTCGGCACCCTGGCCAAAGGCTGTGCCGGCGACGGCTATACCGCCGCGCTCAGCCGGGAACAATACGACTGCTGGCTGGAAGACATGGTGGCGCACTGGGGGACCCCGGCGGCGCTGGAAGCGTTCTGTCCGACCGGGGCAAACGATCCGGTACTGCGCGCATGGTGGTCCCGGCTGCTGCGCCTGTCGAGCAGTCCCGCGGCGCTGGCGACCGTTCTGGCCGCGTTGC
>Ga0308168_1003818_pt1 | contig 11297 bp, 9 predicted proteins | sample PhyCR2_FD_202133 | JGI IMG/M metagenome (GOLD analysis project Ga0308168, IMG submission 202133) | Phyllosphere microbial communities from UC Gill Tract Community Farm, Albany, California, United States - DLSLRC.R2 | ecosystem: Host-associated > Plants > Phyllosphere > Unclassified | place: USA... | reverse complement strand
CCTTTGACAATGACACCTCGCACTTTATCGGCCAGGTCAGCGTTGAACTCCCGGACGGTAAGAGCGATTTCGGTGAGATCACGCTGGAAGTCGGTTCTACCGCAGACGATCAGCACGAAACCGACTTTACCGTTGATGGCAAAGAGGGGGGGACCTTCGTGAGCGAAAGCCACGGTGGGGAAGAGCATGCTGATGATGCTGTGGACGACGAGCACTCGCTGATGGCCAGCCACAGCGTTGAGGAGAGCCATGCCGATCATGACGCCGAGGAGAGCGATAAGCAGACCCATACCAGCAGCCTGGAGGCTGACAATCACGCCGCTTCGTTAATTGACGATGACAATCTGCTGCTCAGCACCACTGCAGAGCATAACGACACGCCGACGGCATCGGCCGATCATGCGTTGCCGGGCGATGATCAGAGTGAAGCCTTTACCACGCTGCAGAGCGCCAGCCCGGGGCAGGACGAGCAGTTGAACTTTAGCGATCTCATCCATGACGAAGGGCATAACGATCTCAGCACCCTGATTCAGGCGGGTCCGCAGAGCGGTGCGGCCGACGGCCAGGCGGAGATTGAGCATGTGCCTGCTGAAGGCGGCGAGATCGCCGGAACGGACGGCTACGACGCCGGTAATGACGCGATGCTGGATAATCTGATCGCAAAACCGGAAGAGCATGCCTGATCGGCCGCCGCGCAGAGTGCAGTTGACTCTGCGCGGCAACAAAGATGATTTGAATTGACCTCAGACGAAGGATTCCGTCCGAACGTTAACGCGCAGGATGCATTTTTCCCTCGGTCTAATGGGATTTTCTCTGGTGGGTATTGACCAATAATCAAGGGATATGAAGGAAAAGCAACAAAATGAAAAAGTACAGTCAGATTGTGATGGGTGCGGCGCTGGTGTTGAGCGCAACGCAGGGCCAGGCCACTACGCTTGAGCAGGCCGTAAAAGACAGCCTGCTCTGGCACCCGGAAGTTAACGCGTCGGTGAACAGCCGCTATTCTGCAGATCAGGATCTTCGCGCTGCCAAAGGTGGCTATCTGCCAACGCTGGATCTCACCGCCGGTACCGGTTGGGAGCAAACCGATAACGCCAGCACCCGCGCGGCAGGCGATCATCTGCGTGATTTGCACCGCAGCGAATCTGCCATCAACCTGCGCCAGAACGTCTTCAACGGTTTTGCCACGACCAGCGAAGTGGGCCGCCAGAAAGCGACGGTCAACTCGCGTGCCTGGACGGTGCTGAATACCAGCGAATCTACCGCGCTGCAGGCGATCCAGAGCTATCTCGACGTGCTGATGCGCCAGAAGATGGTGGCACTGGCAGAAGATAACCTGAAGAATCACGAACGGGTGTTCGACCAGATCCGCCTGCGTACCGAGCAAGGCGTGGGCCGTCAGGCAGACTTTGAGCAGGCACAAGCCCGTCTGGCACAGGCGCGCAACAACCTGCTGACCGAGCAAACCAACCTCGAAGACTCCCGCGCCAACTACCAGAGCATCACCGGCAAAGAGCCTGATACCCTGGTGATGCCCACTAAAATCGCCGTTCCCGCCTCGCTGGACGCCGCGCGTGCTGTGATGCTGGAAAACAACCCGCTGCTGAAACAGGCCGATGCCGATGTGGAAGCGACCCGTCAGCAGTACGAGGCGGCAAAATCGCGCTTTTACCCGGATGTGAATGTTGAAGTCGGTCGTACCATGGATAACAACATTGATGGCACCCGCGGGCACAGCCAGGAGTGGCAGGCGATGCTGCGTATGCGCTACAACCTCTATAACGGCGGCAGCGACCAGGCAACGCTCACCTCTTACGCCTACAAAATGAAAGAGGCGCAGGATGTGAAAAATAATGCCCAGCGCCAGCTGAACGAAGATCTGCGTCTGGCCTGGAACGCCCTGAGAAATGCCGGGCAGCAGGTGCCTATCGCGAAGGAGTATGCCGATCGCAGCGTGCAGGTGCGTAGCGCCTATCAGGAGCAGTTCAGCCTGGGCGACCGTACCCTGCTCGATATGCTGGACAGCGAAAACGAAGTGTTCAGCGCTCAGCGCCGTTACGTTGAACTGCAGTTTGTCGATATGTTTACCACCTACCGCATCAGCGCCCGTACCGGTGAGCTGCTCAAAAACCTGAACATTCAGGCACCGTCGGCAGCGCAGCCGCTCGATCAAGCGCAACGTACCCAGGCAGAGCTGCCTGAGTTAAAATAGGGCCTTTGAAGGCTGACGGGGGTTATTCCGGCTGACACCGGGACAACCCTCTCTTTTTTATCTGCGGCATCGGTCTGCAGAACACTGAGGCAGAGAATGACGCCTGACATTGATTCCCCCGATCGCATCGAGAGCACGTCGCAGACGCAGGGCAGACAGGATCCGCGGCAAAGCCATGACGATCCGCTGCTGGATGCGCTGATGATCATCTGTAAATTGCATAACATTGCCACCAGCCGCAACGTTCTGACTACCGGCCTGCCGCTGGAAGACCATACGCTGACGATTGAGACCTTTCCGCGAGCCGCCGGACGGGCAGGGCTAAAGGCGCGGGTCGTGCAACGTCCGCTGGAAAACATTACCGCGATGTCTCTGCCCGCCGTTCTGCTGCTGAAAAACAACCAGACCGCGGTGCTGATTGGCTGGGATCACCAACAGCGCGCACGTCTGCTGCCCAGTGAAACTGAAGGCGGTGAGATTACCGTCTCACCCGAGACGCTGGCGGAAAACTACAGCGGCCGGGTGATTTTCATCTCCCCGGAACATGAGTTTGATGCCCAGCCAACGGCCACGCTGCCGCGCACCACGGCCTGGTTCCAGGACACCCTCAAACTGTCGAAATTCCTCTACGTGGATGCGGTTGTCGCCAGCTTCCTCGTTAACCTGGTGGCGCTTGCCGCCCCGCTGTTTGTGATGAACGTCTATGACCGGGTTGTGCCCAACCAGGCGACTGCCACCCTGTGGGTACTGGCGATCGGCATTAGCATTGCGTATGTGTTCGACTTTGTGCTGAAGATCCTGCGTGGCATTTGCCTTGACCTGGCGGGTAAAAAGACCGACCTGGTGGTCTCCTCGGCGCTGTTCGAGCGGCTGCTGGGGATGAAGATGAAGCTACGCCCGCAGCGGGTGGGGAGCTTCGCGCAGAACTTCCAGGAGTTCCAGTCGATCCGCGACTTTCTTTCGTCGCTGACCCTGACCGCCTTTATCGACCTGCCGTTTACACTGCTGATCCTGCTGGTGATTGGCATCATCGGTGGCCCGCTGGTGTTTATCCCGCTGCTCTCCTATCCCCTGGCGCTGCTGGTGAACTGGCTGATCCAGCGCCCGCTGATGTCGCGGGTTAAGAAAACCTACCAGCTCTCCAATGAACGTCAGGCGATGCTGGTGGAGACGCTGACCGGCCTCGATGCCATCAAGATTAATAACGCCCAGAGCGAGCGCCAGTATCAGTGGGAACATCTGACCGGGCAACTCAGCAAGCTGGAGCTGCGAGTCAAGTCGCTCTCCTATGTAGCGGTGAACTTTACCGCCTGGCTGCAGCAGTTCAGCGGCGTGGCCATTATCGTGGCCGGGGTCTACATCATTATTGGCGGCAACCTGAGCATGGGCGGGTTGATTGCCTGCTACCTGCTGCACCGCCGCGCCATGATGCCCATTGGCCAGCTGTGCAGCCTGATCACCCGCTATCAGCGCGCGCGGATGACCAAAGGCACCATCGACCGAATGATGGGGCTGGAGCAGGAGGTGCAGGACAACGAGGTGCCGCTGAAGCGGGAGACGCTCTCCGGGGCCATTGAGCTGCGCGACGTTACCTTTGTCTACCCGGGCAACCAGTACGCCTCCCTCAGCAATGTCTCGCTGACGATCCAGCCCGGCGAGAAGGTGGGGATCATCGGCCGCAGCGGGTCGGGTAAAAGCTCACTGGCGAAACTGCTGGTGGGGTTTTACCAGCCTGACAGCGGCAATGTGCTGATAGACGGCATCGATGCCCGCCAGATCGATGTACACGATCTGCGCCATAACATCGGCTATGCTCCGCAGGATATCCACCTGTTCAGCGGCACCCTGCGCGAGAATCTGGTCTACGGTGCCAGCTATGTTGACGACGAGACCATGCTGCGGGTCGCCACCCTGACCGGGGTTCACGAATTCGCCCGCCGCCATCCGTCCGGGTACAACATGCAGGTGGGCGAGCGGGGAATGAGTCTCTCGGGCGGCCAGCGGCAGGCGGTGGCACTGGCGCGCGCGTTGCTGCTCGATCCCCCGGTGCTGCTGATGGATGAACCCACCAGCTCGATGGATAACACCAGCGAAGATCTGATTAAAAAGGCGCTAATACCGGTCATCAGCAACAAAACGCTGCTGATGGTCACGCATCGTGCGTCGCTGCTGACGCTGGTGGACCGTCTGATCATTGTCGATAACGGTAAAATCATTGCCGACGGCCCGAAAGAGAGCGTGATGAGTGCGCTGAAGAAGGGACAAATTCATGCGAATCGTTGATACGCTTAGCCGCCTGATGAGCTGGCTGTCGGGCGATAAACAGCCCGCGCCGTTCACCACCAATGAAGTCAACAAAGCCTTGCTGGATGATGCCCCGCGGGTGGTGCGCGTCACCCTGTGGGCGATTTTTGTCTTCTTTATCGCCATGATCCTCTGGGCCTCGCTGGCCAGCATTGATGAGGTGACGCGCGGGGAAGGGCGGGCCATTCCTTCGTCCCGTTTGCAGAAGGTGCAGAACCTCGAAGGCGGGATCGTGGCTGAGGTCTTTGTACATGAAGGCGAGGTGGTGAAAGCCGGGGCGCCGCTTTTGCGTCTGGATGATACCCAGTTTCGTTCTAACGCCGGTGAGACACAAGCTGACAGGCTGGCATTACAGGCGCGCATCCAGCGCCTGACCGCTCAGCTCAACGATGCCTCAACCCTGACCCTGGCCCCGGAGATTGTTCAGCAGGCACCCGATATCGCCAATGGCGAGATGGAACTGTTCGCCAGCGTGAACAAGCGTATCCAGAGTGAGCTGGCCGGGCTTAATGAACAGCTGGTACAGAAGAAGCAGGAGTTGCTCGACTTCCAGGGCAAGGCCAGCCAGTACCGGCGTAGCCTGGGGCTGCAGCAGCAGGAGGTCAGCATGTCTGAACCTCTGGTGGCAAAAGGGGCTATCTCAAAAGTAGAAGTGCTCCGTCTGCGTCGGGGTGTGGTGGAAACTCAGGGGCAACTGGACTCTGTGACCCTTGCCATTCCCCGGGCGGAAGCGGCCATCAAGGAGATTGAGAGCAAGGTCAGTGAAACGCGGGGGCGTTACCGCAGCGAGGCGCTGGGGCAGCTTAACGAGGCGCGAACCGATCTCAGTAAAATAGAGGCCTCCGGCAAAGCGATCACCGACCGGGTGAACCGTACGCTGGTCACCTCGCCGGTTCGCGGCGTCGTGCAGCAGCTGCTGGTCAACACCATCGGCGGCGTGATCCAACCGGGTAATGACCTGGTGGAGATTGTTCCGCTGGACGACAAACTGCTGGTGGAGGCCAAAATTCGGCCGCAGGACATCGCATTTTTGCGTCCGGGCCAGGAAGCAACGGTGAAATTTACTGCCTACGACTACACCATTTATGGCGGGCTGAAGGGCACCCTGGAGCAGATCAGCCCCGACACGGTGACCGACAAAGACGGGAAGAGTTTTTATATTATTCGTCTGCGTACCGACAAAAATCACCTTGGTACGGATGAGAAGCCGCTGTTGATTATTCCGGGGATGGTGGCTTCGGTGGATATCATTACCGGCAAGAAAACGGTGATGGCCTATCTGCTGAAACCGATCCTGCGCGCGAAAGCGGAGGCGTTCCGCGAGCGTTAAGCGGGGATACAGACCACCTCCCGGGGAGGTGGTCTGTAAGCATTACCACATCAGATCGTCAGGCACGACAAAATCGGCATAAGGATCGTCTTCGTCCTTCGCTTCCTGAGTCAGCTCGCTACTTAACACGATATAGCTCGCATCACGCTGCATAATTTTATTTGCCACTACCGCCGGGATAATGGCGTATTCGCTTTCGCGGCCCGCTTCGGCAACCAGACGCGCAATGGCGAGACGGCCATTGATCAGCTGCGCTTGCGTGGTTTTATCGACATAGATTTTTTTGATGAGGTTATTGTCGGTGAAGTTAAAACCGATATCGCCTCTTGTCACCACGACCCGGTTCATCTCAATTAACTGCTTGATCTGTGCCTTGTACTCTTTCGCCAGAGTCGCTTGCTTCTGTTGCTCGCTTAACTCTTTATCGCGTTCAATTTGCGCCTGTTTGTTTACTTCAACGGCTTCGCGTGCTTCACGCGCCTGTACGCGGGATTTTTTGGCGGTGCGCTGCACTTTCGCCATTTTTTTGCTGCTGACTAAGCCAGCTTTAAGCATCTGCTCTTGTAGTGTGAGTTTGGTCATGGTCGTTTCTGAAGTCTGTCATAAGATTTACAGATTATACCCTGAAGCGTTGGCGACGTGCCAGGTGATGGACGCCCAGGGCACAGTACTCAGGAAAGCTGTAAATCCGTGGCGTCTTTCACCTGCGCGAAACCGGCAGCAAGTAGCCCCAGGGTGACATCATGAATGGCCTTTGCGCTGAGTTGATGGTCTTCCAGGGCAAAACTTATCACCGAATCTTTTAGCACCGTCATCTTTAACCCCAGATCGGCACCCATTCTGACGGTTGAGTTGACACAGAATCCTGCCACGGCACCGATAACGACCACCTCTGAAATACCTGCGTCCTGAAGATAAGCCAGTAATCCCGTTGAGCTGAATGCGGAGGAGGTGTGTTTGATAAATACCGGTTCGTCAGCGCGTTCATTAAAGGATTCAAGGGGCTGGCTTGACGGCGAGCTGTGATGAAGAGGAGAACCCTGAGCAGGCGTCTGGTGGCGAACATGGATGACCGGGTTACCTGCTGCTCTGAATTTCTCAATTACGGCGGTCATATTTTCAATGCTCGACTGAGGGAAGTATTCAACGCCTTGTTGGATTCTTTCTGCTACGAAATTCTGCATGTCGATGATAAGGAGCGCTTTTGACATAGTACCCTCTGTAGACCGGATGGGTGGCAGGGTTATCTGCCTTCACGGGCAAATGAATTGCCCGTCATATGAACGAGACCCCAAAAGCGTATCCGTTTTGCTCAGGGGTGTCAGCGACCGGGTTTGGTGGGTTTTGGCGTCTCCTGCATCTTACCGAATCACATTACCATGCTGTACGCAGCGACCATCGTTGCAGTTAACGGCATCCACTCTGGCGGCACGGTGATTTCTGGCCTGAGCGGTAACCGTCGCTGCTGCCACCGGATGTGCGGAGTTTGCCACTACCGCAGCGCGCTCGACCGGGTGAAAAATAACGCCAGCAAACGCAGAGCAAGGGGCGAGTAATGCCATCACAATGAGGATTCGTTTCATTCCATATCTCCGTTATTTTTTAAGAAGTGAATTCGTGCTAACGGCGGCAGAGTACAGTACAGCGATACGGGACGTTGTGTGTATGGGTGCTATTGGCAGGGAAGTGGCAGAGGGCGTGGCAGGTGGGCAAATGTCCCCTGCAGGAATCGAACCTGCAACTAGCCCTTAGGAGGGGCTCGTTATATCCATTTAACTAAGGGGACGAAGCGGCACGATTATAACGCCATTTATCCAGGGCGTTAAGCTCGCCACCGCCTGACTGCTTAAAGTGTCGCCATTCACGCCGATTTTTTATCTTCTTCCGCCTCTTCCTGCCGGGCCTGCTCCCTGGCTTTGATTTCGGCTTTGCGTTTGTTCGACATATCGTTACGGATTTGCGCATGGCTCAGCAGGGCAAAAATAAAGGTGCCGCCGCAGATATTGCCTGCCAGGGTAGGGATGGCGAAGGGCCAGAAAAACTCGCTCCAGTGGATGGTGCCGTTAAATACCAGATATAAAATTTCCACCGTACCCACCACGATATGGGTGGTATCGGCCAGGGCGATCAGCCAGGTCATCAGTATGATAACCACGATTTTGGCCGAACCGGCAGCCGGGAACATCCACACCATGGTGGCAACGATCCAGCCGGAGATAATGGCATTAGAGAACATTTCGACCGGGCTGTTTTCCATCACCCCGGTTCCGATTTTCACAAACGCGTCGCGGGTGGCCTCGTCAAATATCGGCATATATTCAAACGCCCAGGCCGCGACACCGGTGCCGATAATATTACCGAGCAACACCACGCTCCACAGGCGCATCAGCAGACCGAAATTACCCCATGTCGGGCTTTGCATGATCGGCAGCACCGCGGTGACGGTATTCTCGGTAAACAGCTGCTGACGCGCCATGATCACGATAATAAAGCCAAAGGTATAGCCCAGATTCTCCAGCACCATCCCGCCGGGGATGCCTTCAAACTGTACGTGAAAAATACCCTTTGCCAGAAAAGAGGCGCTCATTGATAACCCGGCGGCGATAGCCGACCACAGCAGGGCCATGGCATCACGTTCCAGCTCTTTTTCACCATCCTGGCGAATATGCTCGTGGATGGCCATGGCGCGGGAGGGGAGTTGGTCTTCATCGACCTCAATCTCCTTTCCCCGGCGCTTCTCCTCACTTTCAACTTCCAGTTCTTCGGTATGCTGATCTATTTTCTCTTCTTTGAGTTCGTCCATTATGGTGCTCCTGATGTGGCTGATACCTTTAAGCGTAGCGGTTTTTGTCTCAACGCCTGTGGGTAAGCTCTTAAATTCCTGTTATGGCAATAAACGCGATACATCCCCGGCAAAGGCCGTATAAAATTGCCAGCCTAACGAAAACGTAAAGCCAGGCTATTCTGAGATCATAAAAAGGGTGTTTTGTTGCCCCGATTTGTGGTCGTAGACATCAGTAAGCGTGCTGATACAATCACTTGCACATTTACAGACGGAGCGCGAAAGCGCCAGTACGGATGGCTTTTGGTGATAGCCATACTTAACAGGGAGAAAGATATGAAACTTCGGCTGTCGGTGGTTGCGCTGGGCACCACGTTGCTGATGGGCTGCGCCAGTTCTGGCGAGCAGCAGGGGCGCTCCGATCCTCTGGAAGGATTTAACCGCACCATGTACAACTTCAACTATAACGTGCTGGATCCGTATGTGGTACGTCCGGTTGCGGTGGCGTGGCGTGATTATGTTCCGCAACCTGCCCGTAACGGCCTGAGCAACTTCACCAGCAACCTTGAAGAGCCAGCCGTGATGGCGAACTACTTCCTGCAGGGCAATCCCTATCAAGGCATGGTTCACTTCACGCGCTTCTTCCTGAACACCCTGTTAGGGATGGGCGGCTTTATTGACGTTGCCGGCATGGCGAATCCGAAGCTGCAACGCGAGCAACCCCACCGTTTCGGAAGTACCCTGGGTCATTACAATGTGGGTTACGGCCCGTATGTTCATTTGCCGTTCTACGGCAGCTTCACCCTGCGTGAAGATGGGGGGGATGCGGTCGATACCCTCTATCCGGTGCTGTCGTGGCTCACCTGGCCGCTGTCGGTGGGTAAATGGACGCTGGAAGGGGTAGAGACGCGTGCACAGCTGTTGGATTCAGACGGCCTGCTGCGGCAGTCCTCCGATCCGTATCTTATGGTGCGTGAAGCGTACTTCCAGAACCATGACTTCATTGCTAACGGTGGCAAGCTGAAACCGGAAGACAACCCGAACGCGAAAGCGATCGAGAACGAACTCTCCGAGATTGATGCGGAATAAAAAAGAAAAGGTGAGCACGATGCTCACCTTTTTTTATCACTACGTGATTAGAACGCGTAGTTGAAGTTCATGCCATACAGCCAGGCTTTACCTTCAGAAGAGAACTCATACGGCCCTTCCTGGAACGTCACTTTCTGACCATGCATATACGAGACACCCGCATCAATTGAGGCGTCTTTGTTGAATGCATAGGTCGCACCGGCGCTCAGCCAGAAGCGATCCTGGTCCGGAATAGAGATAGAACGTTTGTCTGCCGGAACCGGGCTGTCATCGAAGGCAATACCGGTACGGAACGTCCAGTTATCATCCATATAGTAGGTGGTACCCAGCGCGATGCGATAAGCGTCACGGAAGCTTTCGTCTTTATAGAAAAGCGTATCACCGCCGCTGTTAGTGGCTTTCAGCTCCTGGAACTGGCTCCAGCTGGTGTAGGTCAGGCTATAGTGGACGGCCCATTGCGGCGCGACTCTGTTGTAGCCGGACAGTTCCCACATCTCAGGTAAATTCAGGGTCAGAGAACCGCCAGTGGTACGGCCATCCGTCCCCATTGGCAGACCAAAGTTGCCCAGAATCTGGTTGTAGGCGGAAGGCAGGCTGCTCTTATAGTCGCCATCGAAATCGATTTTTACTTCAGAACGGTAGGTCAAGCCATACCGGTTGTTTTTATCGATTTCATACAGAATACCGGCGTTCCAGCCAAAGCCCCACTCATCACCCTTCAGGTAGGCAATCTGGGTGTCTCCCGGGATCCCCGCGACCTGTCGCGCCAGAGCTGGAGGCAATCTGCCGGAGCCTGCGACGATGCGGCCCAGGTCACCCGCGTAGCGCTCAATTTTCGCTTTCGCATAGACAGCATCAAAGCCGGCACCGAAACTCCAGTGGTTATCCAGGCGATAAGCACCGCTCAGGTTCAGGTTGAGGGTTTCCAGGTCGGTTGTACCGCCGTAGGCCCCTGCTGCGTAGTTGTTATTAAACTCGGTCGCCAGTCCGTAGTTAGAGGTAACGGATGCGCCCCAGCCAAATTGTTCATTGATTGGCGCGACAAAGTGCAGGTTTGGAACCCATGCCGTTGGCGCGATGTTATCTGAGTTCAGGCTTGCACCCGTTGGGGAGCGCCCGGTGATATCCACACCCGGGTCAACGAAGATGGCACCCGCGGAGAAGGTTGGACGATCAAACATCATGATCAGGGCAGGGTTACGGCTCGCGTTCCCTGCGTCATCAGCGATAGCACCTTCCCCGGAATAGGCACGGCCCAGGCCTGAGGAAGAAAACTCGTTTAACTGAAAGCCCGCTGACCAGGCGGAGGTGGAGACGATTGCCACTGCGATTGCGAGCGCAGTTTTTTTAAACAGGGTTTTCTGGCTCATGACCATAACCTCATTGAGTTATTTTTATTCAATATTTGTTACATAGAGTAACAGGAGCGCGAAGTGTAGGGTCTGTCGTAACACTTAGAAATCAGACCAGTGGCGAGAGTATAGGTCTGACCAGATAGAATGTTGCAAGTCTGTTTATTAATATTTACCGATATGTTTTTCGAAACGGGATCTGGTTGGCAAAATTGTGACCAGGTTGAT
>Ga0308168_1003809_pt1 | contig 11330 bp, 14 predicted proteins | sample PhyCR2_FD_202133 | JGI IMG/M metagenome (GOLD analysis project Ga0308168, IMG submission 202133) | Phyllosphere microbial communities from UC Gill Tract Community Farm, Albany, California, United States - DLSLRC.R2 | ecosystem: Host-associated > Plants > Phyllosphere > Unclassified | place: USA... | reverse complement strand
GACATAACTACCTCAGAAATAAAACGGTCTGAAGTATTATCGGCACCCGCCCCTTAATATTGAATTAAAGTTATTTATTTATGAAGATATCAATAACAGCGTTAATAGGTATTTAAATCATCATATTGCACGGCAGGACCTTATATTTTTGACCCTGCCATAGATGGAAATTTTTTATCTCTTTTACGGCTAATTATTTGCGGGATAGTTAATCGCTTAAATAAGCAGCATTAGTATATTGCGGCCAGTGAATTTCACCCACGCCGTTTAATTTTGGCCGGGCGAATAAAAAGCCCTGAAAACGCTTAATGCCTGCCGACTCGAGCCAGCACCACTCTTCGATTTTCTCGATGCCCTCGGCCACCAGCGCAATCTCCATGTCGGTGCAACAGCTGATGATCGACTTCACAATGGCCTGTTTCGGGCCGCTTAAGTGGATATCGCTGACAATCTCGCGATCGATTTTTAGTTTATCCGGCTGGAAACGGGTCAGCAGCGACAGCCCGGCATAGCCAGAGCCAAAATCATCAATCGCCAGACCAATCCCTGCCGCCCTTAACTGCTTGATAGCGCTGTTAAACTGGTTGAAGCCGGAGATCATCTCGTTTTCGGTAACCTCAATCACCACCTGCTCCGGCTGCAAACCGTGGGAGAGGATCTGGTCCATCAGATAATCGACGGCGCCGGGCACGTTGACCAGCGACATCGGCAGCAGGTTAATGGCGATTTTATGGTCGCCAATGCCAATCTTCTCTGCCAGCGCAAAGGCGTAGGACTTGGTCAGCAGATCGACTTTGTACACGCTGTCCTGATCGAGGGCGTTAAAGAACCGCTCCGGGCTCCCGCCGTCGTTGCTGCGGATCAGCGCCTCCAGCGAGGAGATTTTCCCTTCGGTGGGTTCGACGATCGGCTGCAGGGCAAACTGGCAGACCTGGTTCTCAATCAGCCCGTTGATGGATTTGCCAAAAGGCGCATGCTCCGGGGCCAGCGTCCACTTATCCGGTCGAAAGCTGGACACCCCCGGTGCTTTTTTCTGCTGGTTAATAAAAGTCTGAATAAATTTAAATACCCGGTCTTCCGCCGCCAGATAATTATCCAGCTTGCTGTAGCGCAAAACGGAGGAGCGCACCGATTTTGGCGTGTCGATACGCAGATCGAACAGCAGCATGCCGACGTTTTCGAAGCGTCGCCGTGGGCCGTAATCGCGCATCAGCTCTACCACGCTGTCATGGCGCTTGTCCTGGCGGATCTTCACAAACAACGTCTCAATAACCTCTTCAGATCCTTCAAGGATCTGCAGAAAATCGACGCCGTTAAACAGTAAAATGCCCGTGACATTCAGCGCGGCATTACTGTGTTTGGCCTTTTCAACCAGTGAAAGGAGGGATAACGATTTACAGGATGAATTTAACTGGCTTTTGTAAATGAGAGTAGTCAGCACAGCTATTGTTCCCGGGTCGATTGTTAGGCCTTATAAGCTATTGTTTAGCATAATTTACATTCGTCGACTAATAGTATTAAAGGGATATATCCGGAAAGAAGCGATTCGGCTCAAAAATAAACAAAGTGAATGTTTAATTCAGGCGGAGGTGAATGTGAAACGTACATTGCGGCTGCTGCTCTGTTTACCGATGTACGCTCTGGCCGCTCCGTTGGTGCCGCCCGATGGCTTTACCCGACCGCTGCCGCGCACCGTTTCGGGCGGCTGCGTGCCCCTCCCCGCGCCCTTCACCGCCCCGCTGACCTTACGCAGTAAATATGAGGGGTCGGACAGCGCCCGCGCCACCCTAAATCCGCAGGCGGAACAGGCGTTTCGCGCCGCGTCTAAACCTGTCGTCGGCTTTGAGCGCGGGATCTCGGAGATGGTCTGGCGCTATAAACAGAGCGGGGATCCGCATACCCTGAACTGTATTCTCAACGGCTATGCGGCCTGGGCTAAAGCAGACGCGTTGCTCTCCGGGGAGACCAGCCATACCGGGCGCGCCATGCGCAAATGGGCGCTGGCAACCCTGGCCAGCAGCTGGCTGGAGCTGAAGTTTACCCCCGGAACGTCCCTTGCCGGACAACAGGCCACCGAACGCTGGCTGGGCCAGCTGGCGGATCGGGTGGTACAGGAGTGGGACGGCCTGCCGCTGAAGAGCACCAATAACCACAGCTACTGGGCGGCCTGGGCGGTGATGGCCAGCGCCGTGGCTCTTGACCGACGGGATTTGTTCAACTGGTCGTTAAAGGAGTACCGCATTGCCGCCGGGCAGATTGCCGCTGACGGTACGCTGGCAAACGAACAGCGTCGCCATGAACGGGCGCTGGCCTATCACAACTATGCCCTGCAGCCGCTGGTGATGATCGCCAGTTTTGCCCAGGCGAATCAGGTAGATGTGACGCAGGAGAATAATGGCGCGCTGGCGCGGCTGGCGGGGTATGTTTTGCAACAAAACGAGGATCATCTGGAGTGGCTGGAGCCCTGGTGCGCCCTGCATCAATGCAGCTCGATGACACTGTCACGCCTGGACGCCAGCCGTCCGTTGCAGGATCGCCGCCTCGGCGGCAATCTCACCCTGATCTATCAGCGTTAAATCTGCGCCATCCCGCCATCCACGAATAGCTCGGCGGCGTTGATAAAGCTGGAGGCATCAGAGGCGAGGAACGCCACCGCTTTGGCCACCTCTACCGGTTCGCCAATGCGCCCCAGCGGTACCGCCGAGGCCAGGGCATCGAACAGCCCCTGACGCTGATCTTCCGGCACCAGATCCCCCAACCCCGGGGTTTTAATCGGGCCCGGGCTGACCACGTTGACGCGGATCCCGCGCCCCTGCAAATCCAGCGCCCAGGAGCGGGCAAAGTTTCTCACTGCCGCCTTGCTGGCGCTGTAGACGCTGAAGTTGGCGGTGCCTTTAACCGAGACGGTCGAGCCGGTGAGGATCACCGACGACCCGGAAACCAGCAGCGGCAGCGCCTTCTGCACGGTAAAGAGCACGCCGCGCACGTTGGTGGCAAAGATGCGGTCGAAGTGTTCTTCGGTGATGGCCCCCAGCGGCAGCATATCGCCGCCACCGGCGTTGGCGAACAGCACGTCCAGGCGTCCTGCCTGCTCAGCGATCTGCGCATACACCGTATCAAGATCGTCAAGGCGTGAGGCATCGGCGCGAATGCCGGTCACCTGCCCGCCGAGGCTGGCGACGGCGTTGTCCAGCTCTGCCTGACGGCGACCGGTGATGTAAACCCTGGCCCCCTGATCGGCCAGCTCTTTTGCCGTTGCCAGACCGATACCGCTGGTACCGCCGGTGACGAGTGCGACTTTACCTGTTAACGCTGAGTTCATGTGATTTACCTTCTGTGTTGTTGGTGTAAATGCACTCTACCGCTTGCGGGATTACGGAAAAATCAGCAAAAATGGAAATCACTTTTTCCCTGTGGGAATAATCCCCGTTTCGATGAGCCCCGACCTATGGATCAGTTAATGGCAATGCGCGCCTTTACGCGCGTGGTGGAAACCGGCAGCTTTACCCGGGCGGCAGACTCGCTGAACATGCCCATCGCCACCCTCAGCAAGCTGGTGAAAGCGCTTGAGGAACATCTGAGCGTGCGGCTGTTACAGCGCACCACCCGGCGGGTAACCCCAACGCCGGAGGGACAGGACTATTATGAAAAGGCCCGGCGGGTGCTGATTGATATTGAAGATATCGACACCTCCTTCAGCGCGGTGAAGCAGCAGCCGCAGGGACATTTGCGAATTGATGTGGGTGGCTCGACGGCGCGGGACGTGCTGATCCCGGTGCTACCGGACTTTATGCGTCGTTATCCCGACATCCGCATCGACCTGGGCGTGGCCGACCGGCCGGTGGATTTGATCAGCGGCAACGTGGACTGTGTGATCCGCGGCGGCGCGCTGGGGGACTCCTCCCTCATCGCCCGGCATATCGGCAATGCGGAGATGGTCACCTGTGCCACCCCGGGCTACCTGAAGCAGCACGGAATACCCGCCTACCCGGAGGAGCTGCGTAATGGTCATAAGCTGGTGAGCTATCTGTCGCCGGTGAGCGGCCGCGCGGTGCCGTTTCGCTTTACCCACGACGATGAGGTTCGCGACATCAGCCTGCGACACCATATCGGAGTTAACGAAAGTAACGCCCACCTTGCGGCGGCGGTTGCCGGGATGGGGATTATCCAGACCTTTCGCTACTCTGCCGGCGGGCTGATTGAGGCGGGTTCGCTGGTGGAAATTCTGGCGAAATGGCGTCCGCCGCACTATCCGTTTTACGTGGTGTATCCGCAAAACCGGCATGTGACGCAGCGTCTGAGGGTATTTATCGCGTGGCTGGCGGAAGTCTTTCCTGAGGCGGTGAAGGGATAGCCGGGCGCAACGCCCGGCGAAAGGATCGGTTCAGGATTCAGTTCAGGGTGTAGTCGAGGGTGATTTCAGCTTTCAGCACCTGCGACACAGGACACCCGGCTTTGGCCTTCTGAATGATGCCGTCAAACTGCTGCGGATCAATGCCCGGTACGGTCACTTTGCTCTGCAACGCAATTTTGCTGATCGCAAAGCCGCTGTCGGTTTTATCCAGCGATACATCCGCAGTAGTGTCGATGGAATCGGCAGTGTAACCAGACTCGCCCAGCATCAGCGACAGCGCCATTGAGAAGCAGGCTGCGTGTGCTGCGCCAATCAGCTCTTCCGGGTTGGTGCCCTTTTCCCCTTCAAAGCGGGTATTAAAGCCGTAAGGTTGCTGATTAAGGACGCCGCTTTCGGTGGAAACCGTCCCTTTGCCGCGTTTGATATCGCCAGACCAGTGTGCCGAACCGTGTTTGTGAATCGTCATAGTGTGTTCTCCTTTTGGCTTACAAGGGGTTAAGTATAGAAGAGGGATCGGGCTTTGCCGCAAAGACGGAACAGTCTCATGCCGTTGCGCAGATATTCACCTGCTATATTTTAATTTTTAATAAGGAGGACAAAATGAATTCACCCGTCAGAGGTATCGACCACATCGGTATTACCGTCCCGGATATTAATCAGGCCACGCTATTTTTTGAGCAGGCCTTTAATGCGAAAGAAATATATCGTTCCGTCGAACCCGGTGACGGAAATATCGATCCCGATGCCCAACAGAAGACGTTACGCTTATTCCCCGGAACCGACGTTCGCGCCATTCGGATGCTGGCGATGCCCCACGGGCCGGGGATAGAGCTGTTTGAAATGCACGGGCCGGAGCAGCAGCCACCGGCAAGAGCGAGCGACTTTGGATTGCAGCATTTCGCCGTCTATGTCGATGATTTTGCACAGGCGATAGCGCGCTTTACGGCGGCGGGTGGCGAAATGTTTACCGAGCCTAAGGCGCTCTCCTTCCCGGCCGAACAGGGAGAAGGCAACGCTTTTTGCTACGGTAAAACGCCCTGGGGCAGCGTGATTGAATTGATATCCTGGCCCTCGCCTATGCCTTATGAAAAATACACCGACCTGCGTCGCTGGAAGCCATGATATATCCTTAAAAAGGCTGAGATTATGATATTTTTATTTCCAGGACGAGTCTTAGTCACAGTGATTAAAAAGTTTGCCATTCTGAATGTGCATTACGTCATTGCGAACCGGAACATTAAATAGAAAACGACACGGAGGCACTATGTTTACTTATACTTCAGCAACCACACCATCCGCGCAGCCGGAGCTGGTCAATGCCATTGCACAGGGTTTACGCGCAGAGCTGGGCGCTGTCACCGAAGATGACATTTTGATGGAACTCACCAAATGGGTAGAAGCATCAGACAATGACATCCTCAGTGACATCTACCAGCAGACCATTAACTACGTCGTCAGCGGTCAGCACGCCAGTTTCTGAAAACCTGCTATGCTGGATCTGCAACCTTAGGGGTTACATTTCGTTCGCCTTATCACTATCAACAGGAATGAGGAGTTACTATGAAATCGAACCGTCAGGCACGCCATATCCTGGGACTGAGCTACAAACTCTCTAACCAGCGTAAAGTGGTGATTGAGGGCGACAGCGAAACGCAGGTCACCCACGCTACCGGCAGAAAGCGCCACGAACCTAAGTAAGTTCGCTAAAGATCCCCGACACCATCGGCAAAACCGATGGTGTTTTTGTTTGTATGTTGCGGTTTTTAACATTCACCTCCTTTATACTAGCCGCCTGACATCCCCTGCGGGCACGACAGCGACAATGATCAACACCAGTGCCAGGGACGGATTTCCCAAAATTAAGTGAGTGACATGGACAACAAAGCAACCCGACATCGTTCCCTTTACATCCCTTACGCCGGACCGGTTCTGCTGGAATTTCCCCTGCTGAACAAGGGCAGCGCCTTCAGCATGGAAGAGCGCAGCAACTTCAACCTGCTGGGCCTGCTGCCGGAAGTGGTGGAAACCATCGAAGAACAGGCCGAGCGCGCGTGGATCCAGTACCAGGGTTTCAAAACCGAGATCGATAAGCACATCTACCTGCGCAATATCCAGGACACTAACGAAACCCTCTTCTATCGATTAGTGCAAAACCATCTCGACGAGATGATGCCGGTGATCTACACCCCGACCGTCGGCGCCGCCTGCGAACGCTTCTCCGAAATTTACCGTCGCTCGCGCGGCGTGTTTATCTCTTATCAGAACCGTCACAACATGGATGACATTCTGCAGAACGTGTCGAACCACAACATCAAGGTGATCGTGGTGACCGACGGGGAACGTATTCTCGGTCTGGGCGACCAGGGGATCGGCGGGATGGGTATTCCTATCGGCAAGCTGTCGCTCTACACCGCCTGCGGCGGTATCAGCCCGGCTTACACCCTGCCGGTGGTGCTGGACGTCGGTACTAACAACCAGCAGCTGCTCAACGATCCGCTGTATATGGGCTGGCGTCACCCGCGCATCACCGACGAAGAGTATTACCAGTTCGTGGATGACTTTATCCAGGCGGTAAAACATCGCTGGCCGGATGTGCTGTTGCAGTTTGAAGATTTCGCGCAGAAAAACGCCATGCCGCTGCTGAATCGCTATCGCGACGAAATTTGCTCCTTTAACGACGATATTCAGGGCACCGCGGCGGTCACCGTCGGCACCCTGATTGCTGCCAGCCGCGCGGCGGGCAACCAGTTAAGCTATCAGAAGATCGTCTTCCTCGGTGCCGGTTCCGCCGGGTGCGGCATTGCCGAGCAGATCATCGCCCAGACCCAGCGGGAAGGCTTAAGCGAAGAGCTGGCCCGCTCGCGCGTCTTTATGGTAGACCGCTTCGGCCTGCTGACCGACGCCATGCCGAACCTGCTCCCGTTCCAGACCAAACTGGTGCAAAAGCGCGAGAACCTGAAAAACTGGGATACCGATAACGAAGTGCTCTCCCTGCTGGACGTAGTGCGCAACGTCAAGCCGGATATCCTGATCGGCGTCTCCGGGCAGACCGGGCTGTTCACCGAAGAGATCATCCGCGAGATGCATAAGTACTGCGCGCGTCCAATCGTGATGCCGCTGTCGAACCCGACCTCCCGCGTGGAAGCGACCCCGCAGGACATCATCGCCTGGACCGAAGGCAATGCGCTGGTTGCCACCGGCAGCCCGTTTGCCCCGGTAGTGTGGAAGGATAAAACCTACCCGATTGCCCAGTGCAACAACTCCTATATCTTCCCGGGGATTGGCCTCGGGGTGATCGCCTCTGGCGCCTCGCGCATTACCGATGAGATGCTGATGTCCGCCAGCGAAACCCTGGCCAAGCACTCACCGCTGGTGAACAACGGCGAAGGGCTGGTGCTGCCGGAGCTGAAGGATATTCACGTGGTGTCGAAGGCGATTGCCTTTGCCGTGGGCAAGATGGCGCAGCAGCAAGGGGTGGCGGTGAAAACTTCAGCCGATGCGTTGCAGCAGGCGATTGACGAGAACTTCTGGCAGCCGGAATACCGTAGCTACCGTAGAACGTCCATATAAAATAAAAAACCCGCTCATGGCGGGTTTTTTTATTATCCGTTGCGCTTAGCTGATCAGACTGTTGTCTTCATCGCGATGGTGAGCGCCGCTGATAATGAGCGCAAATTAAAGCGCTGTTACGTTTCCGGCTGCAGGGCCTTTCGCACCACTTTCAATAGTGAAAGACACTTTCTGGCCTTCATCAAGGGTCTTGAAATTATCGCTCTGAATTGCAGAAAAATGCACGAATACATCCTTGCTGCCGTCGTCAGGAGTGATAAAACCAAAACCTTTGTCAGCGTTAAACCATTTTACTAAACCAGTCATTTTGTTAGACATAAATACTTCCTTAATTGATGAACCACGTGAACGCAGCGATGATGGCCTGTATTTTTAGAGTGACTTATTGGGCACTATAGAAGGAGGCTCATGAAGAAGGGTATCTGGTGATAACACTTGAACTGAGGACTGCTTTACTAAAACTGCTTTCATAAGGTCTGTATTCCAAACCGATGAGTCATTAAGACACACGAAAATTAATTATGCAATGTTTATGTTTTTTACTTTAACCACTTAACCACCCGGATGGCTAAATGACCGAAAAGCCCCGTGCAAAAAAAATAAATACAAGCATCAGGAAGATTAAGCGTGTATGGTGGCAATCCCTTAAATCAGGAGATGCCTATGTCCGGACGTAAAAACACGCAAGCCCGTCGTAATTACTTAGTAAAATGCCCATGCCCAGGCTGTTCAAAAGATTCAGAGCATAGCTTTAGCCGCGTACAGAAAGGGGCTCAACTTGTCTGCCCATACTGCAGTACCTTATTTAAATCCACACAGCGAACTTAAAAAGTCAGCAATTGCCAAATGTTCCGGATACATTCGTTCGGTTATCGGCACATTTGGCAATATAACTCACGTTCGATCGCTATCGCAGACCTGCGACTCTGCTTATCAGTCGCAAAGAATTACACTGGTAGCAGTAGGCCTTGTGTCCCCACTGCGGATAGAAAATTCAACTTTTTGCCCCTCAAAAAGCGTTTTAAAGTTATCACCTTCCAGCGCAGAAAAATGTACTGCAACGTCTTTACTCCCATCCAGCGGGGAGATAAAACCAAAACCTTTGTCTTCTTTAAACCACTTTACCAAGCCTGTCATTCTTGCGGACATACTGACTCCTGTTGAGCATCAATAGAGGTTAGCGTTCATAATAAACGTAATGTATTAAACGTATGGGCTCAAAGGGAGGGGATATCAGCGATAGCGCCAGGTTATGAGAACTACTTAGTAAAATTTTACGTTCGTTTGCATTTCGAACCAAAGATTTTATTAATGCACGACCAGTATCAATAAGCAAATTTATTTTAGCCGTACTGACGTTCCGAAAAAATAAAGAGAATAATCGGCAATACCGGCACATTATTTTTTCGTAGGCCGGGTAAGCGCAGCGCCACCCGGCGTTTCGACCGCGATCTACTTCTTCTTATTCAACATCGCCTGTAAATCGGCAAAAGGATTGTAGGTCGCCGCGCCTACATCTTTTTGCGCGTCTTCACCGGCGACCACGGTGGTGCCGTACAGATCCGCTTCCGTGTATTTGGAATGCTCGTGATCGTGGCAAAACAGACACAGCAACTCCCAGTTACTGCCATCTTCCGGGTTGTTGGTATGGTCGTGATCGATATGGTGAACCGTTAATTCACGCAGGTTCGAATAAACGAACTCCCGCGAACAACGTCCACATACCCACGGATAGATTTTTAATGCTTTCTCGCGATAGCCGTTTTCCAGCCGCGCGTAGTTTTTCGGGATCAGAGCCATTGCTGAAGTTACCTGTGGCAAAAAGCTAATTTTACGCCAGTACGGCCGGGAATTCACCTGCGTTCACTGACGCAGACCATGTTTTCTGTGACCTGGCGCTGGGTCACCCACCAGAACAGCAGTGCCAGCAGGCTGACCAACGCCCCCAGCATGCACACCCCCTGCCAGCCAAAATGAGCATAAGTGACGGTCGTGCCGATGGCCCCCAGCCCGCTGCCGACGGCATAAAACAGCATGTAGAGCCCCACCAGGCGGCTGTGGGCGTCCGGGCGGGTGCGAAAAATTAGGCTCTGATTGGTGACGTGCAGCGCCTGACCGCCCAGGTCCAGCAGCACGATCCCGATCGCCAGCGCCCAGAGTGACACTGGCATCAGCGACAGCGGCCACCAGGCCAGCAGCAGCGCCAGGAGCGCCAATCCACTTGTGCGGCGGGCATAACCCCGATCCGCCCACTCCCCGGCCCGGGCGGCGGCCAGAGCACCGACCACGCCCGCCAGCCCGAACGCGCCAATCGCGGTATGCGAAAAACTGTACGGCGGCGCGCTCAGGGGCAGCACTAACGCGCTCCAGAAAATATTGAAGGCAGCGAACATCAGCAGCGCCAGTATGCCCCTCACCTGTAGCACCTTCTCCTCACGCAGCAGGGTCAGCATCGAGGCCAGCAAACGGGGATAACTCAGCGCGCGTGAGGCCGGAGGCAGGACGGGCAGCCGTCGCCACAGCGGTATCGCAATCGCCAGCATCAGAAGCGCGGCGCAGAAGTAGACCCCGCGCCACCCCGTCAGATCGCTGACGCCCCCGGCAAAGACCCGCGCCAGCAGCAGACCGATGAAGACCCCGCCCTGGGCCGTTCCCACCACCCGGCCCTGTTCATGACGGGCCGCAGCGCTGGCCGCATAGGCGATTAGCCCCTGGGTCATCGCCGTACCGAGCAGCCCGACGGCGAGCATGCCTGCCAGCAATACCGGCGCGGACTGCGCCATCCCCACTGCAATCAGGGCGACGATCAGGGCCAGCATTTGCAGCGCCATCAGACGGCGGCGATCCACCCGATCGCCCAGCGGCACCAGAAACAGCAGCGCCAGCGCACAGCCCAACTGGGTGGCGGTGATCACCCCGCCCACCGCCGCCTGGCGGATGGCGAAATCCCGCGCCAGGGCGTCGAGCAGCGGTTGAGCGTAATAGACATTCGCCACGCTCAGGCCGCTGGCGATGGCGAAGAGCCACATCAGGCTGGGTGATATACGCGCGTTCAGGTGCTTATTCATGCGGTCAGCTTCCTTTAACTTGGTAGCATATTGAAACCAAATTAAAGATAGGACGGTAGGTTTTAAAATGCAACTACATTACTCGAAACCCTCGGTGCGGCCTGATGCCCTCACCCCAACCCTCTCCCACAGGGAGAGGGAGCAAACACTAAAAATGGCAACCAAAGGTCGCCATTTTGCTTCTACCTCCGCACCCCCTTGCCCGCCATACCAAACCCCGCTACACTCCTTTCATTCATCAACCCACTGAATATAAAAGGAGGCTAATTATGCTGTGCTGTGAAATCTTTGAAATTTCACTTCACCTTGGTGATCGCACCTGCTCAAGCGTTATCGGT
>Ga0308168_1003801_pt1 | contig 11345 bp, 7 predicted proteins | sample PhyCR2_FD_202133 | JGI IMG/M metagenome (GOLD analysis project Ga0308168, IMG submission 202133) | Phyllosphere microbial communities from UC Gill Tract Community Farm, Albany, California, United States - DLSLRC.R2 | ecosystem: Host-associated > Plants > Phyllosphere > Unclassified | place: USA... | reverse complement strand
GCGTGGCCCTCGTGTACAAGGCCACGCCCGCCGACACGGTCAAGCTGATCGCGGGCAGCGCGTTCCGCACGCCCAACGCCTACGAGATGTATTACGCGCTGCCGGGCGTCGACGGCATGCTCGCCAACCCGCGCCTGCAACCCGAGCGCATCGGGACGCACGAGCTGGTGCTGGAACACGTGCTGGCGGAAGGCGGCCACGCCACGCTGTCGCTGTACCGTTACGCCGTGGACGACCTGATCGGCCAACAAATCGACAAGGCGACCGGCATGTTCGTATTCCGCAACATGGAGCACGCGGACGCGCGCGGACTCGAGGCCGCGCTCGACCGCGGCTTCGGCGCCGTGCGCCTGCGCGCCAGCTATGCCTGGCAGATCGCGCGCGGCACGGACGGCGTGCCGCTGATCGCGTCGCCGCGCCACCTCGCCAAGGCCAACCTGTCGGTGCCGCTGGGCTGGCGCGGCGGCCGCCTCGGCGCCGAACTGCTGTGCAGCGCCAAACGCCTGGGCGACACGGGCAACGCCGGCGGCTATTGCACGACCGGCCTGACGCTGTCCGCGCTGCGCCTGGCGCCGCGCACGGAATTGTCGGTCAGCGCGTACAACGCGTTCGACAAGCGCTATGCCGACATCGGCGGCCCCGCGTTCGTCCAGCCGACGCTCGCGCGCGAAGGCCGCACGCTGTCCGCCAAACTGGACTGGCGGTTCTGAACCATGCGCCGCGCCCTCGCCTTCCTGGCAGTCTTCTGCGCCCTCGGCCTCGCGGCCGGCGCGGGCCGGGCCCAGGTCGACGGCACGGACCTGAAGGCGGCGTACATTTTCAACTTCGCCCTGTTCACGACCTGGCCGGACGGCGCCACCGCCGGCAAGGCGCCGCTCGTCGTCTGCGCCAGCCCCGACAGCCCACTGTGGGCCAGCCTGCACGCGCTGAGCGGCAAGCCGGTGAACGGCCGGCCCTGGACCGTGACGGACATCGCGCACCCGAAAGCGGCGCATTGCGACATCGCGGTGCTGGCGCGCGCGGTACCACAACCGGCGCTGGCCGCGGCCGGCGTGCTGGTGGTGCGCGACGGCGCCATGCGCGACGGCAGCCGCGGCGCCGTCATCACCCTGGTCGAAGACGATGAACACATCCGCTTCGACATCGACACGCAGGAAGCGGCCAGGAGCGGCCTGCGCCTGAGTTCGCACCTGCTGCGCCTGGCGAGGAACGTCCAATGAATTCGCCGCCCCCACGCCGCCCCGCCGAGTTGAGCCGGATGCTCGGCTTTGGCCAGCTGCTGGCCGCGGCGGCCGCGCTGGCCGTCGTTTGCTGCATCCTGCTCGCCTACCAGTTCGTCGCCCTGCGCCGCAACCTGACCGACGACCTCGCGGTGCAGTCCGCGATCATGGCCGACAACGTCGCCGCCACCTTGATGTTCCACGATCAGGACGCCGCGCACGAGATGCTGCGCTCGTTCCGCCACTCGTCGTTCCTGGCCGCGGCCACCGTGTACGACCGCCAGGACGTCGAATTCGCCGCCTACCGCAACGGCGCCGCCGAAGCCACGGCACCGCTGCTGCGCGACTGGCCGCTGTTCGCGCCGATCTCGGTGGCGCGCCCGATCCGCTACCGCGGCATGGCGCTGGGCCGGGTCGTGCTCACGGCCGACACGACCGGCATCCGCAACGGCCTGCTGCGCTACGGCGCCCTGCTCGCCGTGGCCTCGCTGGGCGCGCTGGTGACGACTTCGCTGCTCACGCGCCGCACCAAGGTGCGCATGCGCCGCGCCGAAGCGCAACTGCAGCACCTGGCCTACACGGACACCGTGACCGACCTGCCGAACCGGCGCTGCACGTACGAGGCGCTGGAACACGAAATCGCCCTGCGCACCGAGGCCGGCGGCCGCGTCGGGCTGCTGCTGATCGACCTGGACAACTTCAAGGTCGTCAACGACACGGCCGGCCACGCCGCCGGCGACCGCCTGCTGCGCCAGGTGGCCAGCGTGCTGCGCGCCACGGTCCGCCCGAGCGACCGCATCGGCCGCATCGGCGGCGACGAATTCGCCGTGATCGTCGCGCCGCTCGACGACGCGGCCGAACTGGAACGCGTGGGCCGGCGCATCGTCGCGGGCCTGCGCCAGCCCCTGCAGCTCGAAGGCGGCGAAGTGAGGCCGACCGCCAGCATCGGCGCCTGCATATTCCCGGACGACGCGCACACGATGAGCGAACTGCTCAGCAACGCCGACGCCGCCCTGTACCGCGCCAAGGCCGGCGGACGCGATACGCTGGCCGTGTTCGAACGCGAGATGATCCTCGCCACGCAGCGGCGCGCGCGCCTGGAACGCGACCTGCGGCGCCACCTCGAGGCCGGCCTGCTGGAACTGTGCTACCAGCCGCAGTACGCGTGCGACACGCGCCGCATGGTCGGCGTGGAAGCGCTGCTGCGCTGGCCGCATCCCGAGCAGGGCTACATCTCGCCGGCCGAATTCATCCCTGTGGCCGAAGAGACCGGCCTGATCGTCGAAGTCGGCAAATGGGTGCTGGAGCGCGCCTGCCGCGACGCCGTCGCCCTGTTCCGCCAGACCGGCACGTGGCTCAGCATGGCCGTCAACGTCTCCGCGCGCCAGCTGCGCGACAAGGATTTCATCAACATCGTCGAGCGCACGCTGGCGGAGACCGGCATGCGCCCGGACCGCCTGGAACTGGAGCTCACCGAGAGCATGCTGATGGAAGACCTGGACGGCGCCATCGACTTCATGCACCGCGTGCGCGCGCTGGGCGTGCGCCTGTCGATCGACGACTTCGGCACCGGCTACTCGTCGCTGGCCTACCTGCAGACCTTCCCGATCAACCACCTCAAGATCGACCGCAGCTTCGTGCGCCTGCTGCCCACGTCCGGCACGACGATCGCCGGCGCCGTGATCGCCCTGGCGCACGGCTTCAACCTCACCGTGGTGGCCGAAGGCGTCGAGGAACCCGCGCAGTTCGACTGGCTGCGCCAGGCCGGCTGCGACTACGTGCAGGGCTACCTGCTGGCGCGCCCGCTGCCGCTGGCGGCGCTGCGCACGCGCGTGCTCGAGGAGCAGACGCCGGCGGCGTAACCCCCGCACCGGACACGGTTCCGCGCCGTGCCGCGCGAAGCGGGGGCGTGACGGTCTCTCAGTCCGGCGCCGGCACGTCGACGATCAGCGCCGGATCGAGCGCACGGATGCGCGGCTCGACGTAGTATCCGCCAGCTTCCACATAATGCAGCGCGCAGCGGCCGCACACGCCGCAGCGCAGGACCGACGCGCGGTTGTACGGATAGTGATGCGGCGCGATCGGCGCGGCCGGCGACCACGACGTCGTGCCGTGCGGATGGTATTCGCTGAACGTGGGATCGCCGTATGGATCGGCGACGAGCGTGCCGGCGGTGCGCATCTGCGCCTGCGGAAACTCGACGGGAACGCGCGTCCATGCGCTGTATGTATCGATCGCGCAGGCGCAGGGCTGGGTCACGGCGGCCGAGGCGGCGGCCAGCGCGGTCAGTTGGTCGAGCGTGAGCGGATGTTCGGCGTGTTCGGCGGGCATGCGGGCTTTCGTGGATGGGCGAACCCGATTGTCCCCTTGCCGCGCCGGCCTGGCAACACCGCCGCCAGCAACGAAGTGTGCCGAAAATCAAGCCTTACCGGCCGCGTGCGGCGATGGTATCTTGTCGAGGTCCTGATCCCACAAAGGAGTACACGATGGCAGCGAAAAAGATCCTGTTGTTGACCGGCGATTTTGCGGAAGATTACGAAACCATGGTGCCGTTCCAGACCCTGCTGGCGGTCGGCCACACGGTCCACGCCGTATGCCCCGGCAAGAAGAAAGGCGACAAGGTCAAGACCGCGATCCACGATTTCGAAGGCGACCAGACCTACACGGAAAAGCCCGGCCACCAGTTCGCGCTGAACGCCGACTTCGCCGAAGCGAACGCCGACGACTACGACGCCCTCGTCATCGCGGGCGGCCGCGCGCCGGAATACCTGCGCCTCGATCCGGACGTGATCGCACTCGTGCGCGGCTTCGCCCACGCGAACAAGCCGGTCGCCGCCGTCTGCCACGGCGCGCAGGTGCTGGCGGCGGCCGACGTCATCCGCGGCAAGCGCATTTCGGCCTACCCCGCCTGCGCGCCCGAAGTCCGGCTGGCCGGCGGCGAATTCGCCGACATCCCGGTCGACCAGGCCGTCACGGACGGGAATTTCATCACCGCACCGGCATGGCCCGCGCATCCGCAGTGGATGGCGCAGTTCCTCAAGCGGCTCGGGACCGAGATCAGCCTGTGATCCGGTGACGCGTCAGGCGGCCACGGCCGTCGCGGCGATCTCGGCCGGAATGTAGGCGCACACGCGGTCGCGACCGCCTTGCTTGGCGCGGTACAACTCCTCGTCGGCATGCTTGATGGCGACCCCGATCTCATCGCATGCGTGATGCTGCGCGACGCCGAACGACGCCGTAACGCGCAGCCCGGCCGGCCACACCTGCTGATGCAGCGCCTGGCGCAGAGACTCCGCCAGGATCCTGCCCTGGTGCACGTTGGTCATCGGGCAGACGATCAGGAATTCCTCGCCACCCCAGCGTACGAGCCGGTCCGTCGAGCGGATGCCGGCGCCGACGACGGCAGCGAACCGGCGCAGGACCTCGTCGCCGACGTCATGACCGTGCGTGTCGTTGATCGACTTGAAATGATCGATGTCGAGGAAGATGACGGTCATCGGATCCGCCAGCAGGCTCGACGTACTCATCAGCGCCGCCCGCAAGCCCTGCCGGTTCAACACGCCGGTGAGCGGATCGATATGCGCCTGCCCCGCCAGGTCGCGGGCTTCCAGTTCCAGCGCACTGTTGACGGCGCGCAGCAACGCAATGGCGGCCTTGCTGTCGCGCAGCCGGGTGCGCAGCGACAGCGTCAGGACCGCCAGCCACCCGAGCGCACACGCGACCCACGTGACGACGAGCCCCATCAGCAAGGCATCCTGGCTGATCGCCTTGCCGTGCAGGCGCAGCGCGTGCAGCGTGAACACGTAATCGCCTTCCAGGCCGTTGCCGGTCACGAGGAACTCGGCACGCACGACGTTGTCGATACTGACGGCCGCATGCTCCATGGGCGGCTTGACCATTTCCTTCCACCATTGCGCGACACCGAACCATTTGAGCGGTATCAGCAGCTTGCCGCTGGCTGGCAGATCGAGCGCATCGATCTGGTTGATCTTGTAGGTCTGCCACTGGTCGCGCCGCGTCAATCCTTCTTCTTCATCGACCAGACTCAAGCCGAAACGGGGTAAGCCCGGGCCCGCGTAGCGCGCGTCGACCGTCAGGTAATCGGCGCGGGACATATCGATGCCGGTCGCCCCCTTGAGAAAATCGAAGCCGAGCTTGCAATATGGCCACTCGCTCTTCCTGACGATGTGACAGTGCAGGATCAGGTCGCGTCCCCTGCGCTCGATCGTACCGACGGAGGCGCCACCGCCGGCGGCGCGGTCGTCCTCGACCCACGCCGGAAAGCGCTCGGCGCTCAGTTCGGTCACCTGCTCCATGCCAACGTGGTGCCACGTGAGCAGCACGACGGTGAGCAGCAACAGCGCACCGAACACATAGCGGGCATGGCCCAGCAGGCGAACGAGAGGCTGCAGCGAGGATTCTGCGGAAGACACCGGCATCTTTAACAAATCAAAAATATTTATTGCGTCATGGAAAGATACCTCACCCGTCCGGTGCCATCAACAAATCTCACAATTTACTCGGCCATTTGTTGTGTTCTTGTTGTGCGTCATGGAACGGACGCGAGTGCGTGACCGTTTTACGCTGGGCACTCATGCTGGCGACGTTGGAGGTCTTGATGGAAAAACGTCCGTTCGATATCGGACTCGCATTGGAACGTATCGACGAGGCCGTGCGGCCATGGCCGAAGGCGGCGCTGTTTCAGCTGGCCGAGGAAGGCTACACATCCACGTTTGAGCAGCTTCTGGCGTGCATCATCTCGATCCGCACCTATGACGAGGTAACGCTGCCCGTCTCGCGCACCCTGTTCGCACGGGCACGGCTACCGGCCGAGGTCGCGCAGCTGTCGTGGGAAGAACTGGACGGTCTGATCAGCCCCAGTACCTTTCATGAGCGTAAATCACACCAGATCCTGGCGATTGCGCATCAGGTCGAGGCACAATTCGGTGCCACGCTGCCTGGTGACCGGGATGTGCTGCTGTCGTTTGCGGGCGTCGGCCCCAAGTGCGCGAATCTGGTGCTCGGGGTGGCATGCGGGACGCCCGTCATCAGCGTCGACGTGCACGTGCATCGGGTGACCGGGCGCTGGGGTTATATCAAGGCGTCGACGCCGGAGAAGGCGCTGGTGGCTTTGGAGGCTACGTTGCCGGAGCGGTACTGGATCGACATCAACCGGTTGCTGGTGCCGTTCGGGAAACACATCTGTACGGGAAATCGGCCGCGTTGTTCGACGTGCCCGGTGCTGGAGATGTGTGAGCAGGTGGGGGGGACGGAGCATCGGTGACGAATGCGCTCACAGCATAAGCTGCGCAGTTGCGTTACCTGCCACATGTTTTGGCAGGCCTTCCAAAGTAAAACTGAACATCAACGAAATCTGAGTCCGCAAAATAGATATTCAAGCGTATTTGATCAACATGAACATTTATGATAGAGGATAATTCGTAATCGCTGAATAACAGGAAAATCACTTTACTAGTTTGGGCCAGCGTCGTCTGAGAAAAAACAATAGTTAAAAAGTCTATTGGGCATCAGAATTTTTTCACTCGACTGAAAAGCGGCCTATATGAATTATGGACTGCACCGTATATGCTAAGTAACTTCGAGCATAAGTTTTATTCCTAGCATCAACCCTTGGCAACCCCAATCTTAGAAGCTTATGCAATTCAAGACTTTTTTTCAGGTCTAACTGCTTAATTTTAGGGGCTTTTCCACAACATGTTTCCTAGACGCCAACCCAGACGCGTCCATTCCAAGCGAGCGAGAATGAGTGTCAATTCCCATCATATCCAATTGCGAATACATATGGGAGTTCACTAGCGGCATAGTTTGCACTACGAGCACATTACGATAAAAATTATCACTCAAAAGTCGATCAGCTTCAGTTGCGTCAATTGTTTCGGGAAAATCAAATTTAGCATTGTACGCAGCAGAAAACGAAATAATAGGATCACTCTCATCAGGAGCACTCCAATTACCGGTAACCGAAATATTTACGATCACTCTGCAATTTTTAGATTTTTCAGACTTATTTAACAAAGAAATACTTATCGACCTGTTTATCGACGCGGTAAGCTTCGTCTCGTTCGTCTTTATATTTCTTTTACACTCAATCGATTCTAAGCGTAATCGGTAAAATTTAGGAAGAACAACTTCACTTTGGCTTGCAGACGATTTTTTAGGTTTCATTCTATTTATACAGAAGCACTTCTTCGTAACTATTTTCGCAAGAGCTTATCTGTTCGCTCTCACTGATATCAACCGTATCTCGATTAATAACTTCATAAATAGCAACAATCTTTGCGCCGCTACTCTGAACCTTTATTTTTTCGTGAGTCAACTCTACATTCGCTTGTGCGGCTAGATATTTCATTGCCTGCGGCACTTCAAGCGCAAGCTTTAACATTCTTGCAGTAGTTCCTGATGGAGTCGCAGTACCACGCTCCCATTTAGAAAATCCCTGTTTTCCACCACCAAAAATTTTCGCTGCCTCAATCTGGGTCAAACAATATTTTTCACGAACAGCTAAAACGTCAGATGGCGAAATATAATCTAAAAGTTTAGACTGAAATTCCCGTATCGCTTTTTTATTAAGGTCACGCTGCCCAGGCAGATACCCTCTAGTCTCACAATAGTCGCAAAGTGCATAAAGCTGATCTTTTACGACATATGATTTACGCCCATGACTGAATTTGTACTCACCATCGGCATGAGCGTTCCAATGCCCTTTTCTACACAACGGACATGTGATCGAGGAATCATTCATTTTTACCATTTGGAAGGATGAATACATAAAACCAACATTGTTAAATCGTCTTCAGTGGCAAAACCAAATTTGACGTAAATTTTCGCACCATATTCCCATCGACAGCGCCGATTTCGGTTCCACTTCATGGCATATCCATCGCAATCTACAGTCATGCCCGTAGACGTTTTGCAGCGTTCCGCCCCATCGAAATCATCATCTGTAAGAGCCGTCACAAAATCAGCGAGCTCATCATCGTCCATCTCTGGATTGAACTGTGACTTTTTATCATCTTTTGCATCCTCATTAACCACAAGGAAACCATATTCATACAAAAGACTTTGCGCAAGAGCAAGATCGTAGACAGGACCATTGACGATCCGTTGACCACCACGGGCGGTTTTTTTGATCTTGCATTTGGGGGGCAGCAGGAGCCTGTAGGACTGATTATTGACCATTAAGGTTAGTTAAGCAAGCTAAATTTAAGTGTGCAGGCTATCGGTTGGCGTACCACAAACGTTGAAGCTGCTAGGTATGCTCATCAACAACACATCATAAATGTTGCATGCTTAGAACGCAATCTTGCTTCAGCGAGCATTTTGTTTGCTTGAGAGTGCGTAGTGCATCCAGGTGACATCCCGTCTGTGCGATGCTTAAGCATAGGACTTGGAAGGGCATTAGGGCAAACAGCTCTGAAGTGTTTTAGCTGGTACCCGGAGGTGTCAAGAGTAGGCAGCACCATCAACTTGCACTAAGACCATGCCTGAAAGGTTATGCAAGAATTTAATAATTTCTGCCAAGCCTCGGCCACTAACCAACTTTCTAGCTAGAGTCGTTGGGCGCAGCGCGACAACCTTCGTAGCCTCATCGCAGCCTTACCAAGGCCGCTGCCAGGCCAACGTTTAGGTTAGTGCTCAAACGTCAAGCGGACATGCCGCTGCCTTGAACCCAGACTCGAAATAGCGGTAGCGCACACCCGCAACGAATTTCAAAAACAAAGCTTGGGGCGTAATATAGATCGGAAATTACACGACCGACTTTACCCTATCCGATCAGGGAACAAGGAAGTGTTAGTTCGAAGGGTTGCAGTGCGCGACGAAATCATCGTTAGCAGCGACGGCGACGCCTAGGCTACTCGATGAGCTAAAAAAACCGGCACCCAATACTGTTACCAGTGAAGAGCTCCGGGCGATAGTGTAGGAGGCTTTATCGCGTGGGCTTGCTGTACCTCTTCAGCCCTAACTTCAGCCCTCACGCTAGAACTTCCTACACCAGTAGAAACGAAAATCGCCGAAAAAATCGGGAGCGCTTAGAGTCGGCGATGTAAGTCTTTGATAATACAAAACAATTTGGTAGGCCTCCCCGGAGTCGAACCGGGCACCAACGGATTATGAGTCCGCTGCTCTAACCAGGCATGAGCTAGAGGCCCGAAACTGGTACAACGAGGAAAAACGACGCTAAAACTCGCCACTTGCAGACGGCACATGCACAACAGCACGTCCGAAGTGGCGAGAGGATATTGTTTTAGCGTAGGTCCGTCAAGCTCAACCGCTGTTGTTTTCCAAGAACGATTTCAGCTTGTCGGAGCGCGACGGGTGGCGCAGCTTGCGCAGCGCCTTCGCTTCGATCTGGCGGATGCGCTCGCGGGTGACGTCGAACTGCTTGCCGACCTCTTCCAGCGTGTGGTCGGTCGACATTTCGATGCCGAAGCGCATGCGCAGCACCTTGGCTTCGCGTGGCGTCAGCGAGTCGAGCACGTCCTTGACCACACCGCGCATCGAGGCATGCAGCGCGGCGTCCGACGGCGCCAGCGTGTTGTTGTCCTCGATGAAGTCGCCCAGATGCGAATCGTCGTCGTCGCCGATCGGCGTTTCCATCGAGATCGGCTCTTTCGCGATCTTCATGATCTTCCGGATTTTGTCTTCCGGCATTTCCATCTTGATCGCGAGCGTCGCCGGATCCGGCTCGGCGCCCGTCTCCTGCAGGATCTGGCGCGAGATCCGGTTCATCTTGTTGATCGTTTCGATCATGTGCACCGGAATACGGATCGTGCGCGCCTGGTCGGCGATCGAGCGGGTAATGGCCTGGCGGATCCACCACGTCGCATACGTCGAGAATTTATAACCGCGGCGGTATTCGAACTTGTCCACCGCCTTCATCAGGCCGATGTTGCCTTCCTGGATCAGGTCGAGGAATTGCAGGCCGCGGTTCGTGTATTTCTTCGCGATCGAGATGACGAGACGCAAGTTCGCTTCCGTCATTTCGCGCTTGGCCTTGCGCGCCTTCATTTCACCGGCCGCCATCTGGCGGTTGATGTTGCGCAGGTCCGGCAGCGGCAGGACGACGCGCGCCTGCAGGTCGATCAGACGCTGCTGCAGTTCCTTGATCGTCGGAATATTACGGCCGAGGATCGCGCTGTAGGCGTGGCCGGCGTTCACTTCGCCGTCGACCCAGCCGAGGTTCGTCTCGTTGCCCGGGAAGACCTTGATGAAGTGGGCGCGCGGCATGCCACAGCGGTTCACGGCCACGTCCAGGATCTGCTTCTCGATATGGCGCACTTCGTCGACCTGGCCGCGCAGCGTGTCGCACAGCTTCTCGACGACCTTGGCGGTGAAGCGGATGCCGAGCAGTTCGGCCGAGATCGACTCCTGCGCCTTGACGTAACCGTCCGAGTTGTAGCCCTGCTTTTCGTAGGCCTTGCGCATCTTGTCGAACTGCTGTGCGATGATGCTGAACTTTTCGAGGGCCGAGTTCTTCAGCTGTTCGAGCTGTTCGGCGGAATAGCCGGCGGCGCCGGAGCCTGCGTTCGCCTCTTCTTCCTCTTCCTCTTCTTCCTCTTCTTCGCCCTCGTCCTCATCGTCGTCGGAATCGGTCGAGGTCGGGGCGACAGCGCTTGGCGACGTCGCTTCGTCTTCGTTCGGGTCGACCATGCCATCGACGATCTCGTCGATCTTGATCTCGTCGTTCTCGATGCGGCGCGCGGCGTCGATGATCTCGGCGATCGTCACCGGGCAGGCGGAAATCGCCTGGATCATGTCGCGCAGGCCGTCTTCGATACGCTTGGCGATCTCGATCTCGCCTTCGCGGGTCAGCAGCTCGACCGAGCCCATCTCGCGCATGTACATGCGGACGGGGTCGGTGGTGCGGCCGAAATCGGAGTCGACGGTCGACAGCGCCGCCTCGGCGGCCGCCTCGGCTTCGTCATCGCTCGTGACGGTAGCGACATTGTCGGACAGCAGCAGCGTTTCGGCATCGGGCGCGTGCTCGTAGACAGCGATGCCCATGTCGTTGAACGTGCCGATGATGCCTTCGATCGCTTCCGGATCGACGATATTGTCCGGCAGATGGTCGTTGATCTCGGAATACGTGAGGAAGCCGCGCTC
>Ga0308168_1003799_pt1 | contig 11350 bp, 9 predicted proteins | sample PhyCR2_FD_202133 | JGI IMG/M metagenome (GOLD analysis project Ga0308168, IMG submission 202133) | Phyllosphere microbial communities from UC Gill Tract Community Farm, Albany, California, United States - DLSLRC.R2 | ecosystem: Host-associated > Plants > Phyllosphere > Unclassified | place: USA... | reverse complement strand
GAAGGTGATGTGCCGTTCAAGGGCCGTGACCTGCCACTGTATTCCCGCCAAGTGGCGACCCTGGGCCTGCGTTACGACGTCAACCACTGGACCCACAATCTGGACGTCTATGCTCAGTCCGGCCAACGTGCGCCAGGCACCGGCACCACCTATATCACCCAAGGCACTGCGGATGGCCAATTCGGTGATATCCCAGGATATGTCTCGGTCAACGTGCGCAGTGGCTATGACTTTGGTGCGCAACTGTCGAACCTGAAGCTGGGGGTGGGTGTGAAAAATGTCTTCGACCAGCAGCATTACACGCGCTCCAGCGACAACAATGCCGGGTTGTACCTGGGTGAGCCTCGCACGTTTTTCGTACAGGCGAGCGTGGGGTTCTGATCTGTTGTCGGTAGGAAAGGTCGCAACCCCAGGGTTGCGATTTTTTTTGCCTGGGTCAGGCGCTCTGCTCACTCATAACCGGCAGGCCACCCTCAGTTTCCTACGTCGCCCCCGCACAGATTATTGCTGGCTCAGGAACTGATTCCGACGCAAAACCACACATGGGAAAGCTAATGGGCTTCGACATTACGTTGGAGCGACAAGCTGAAAATCGCCCACTGTCATGGAGAAACGTATGTCGGTATCGATGTCGGATGCACCCGTCTCTGCGTCATCAACGCCTGACCTCTCACCGGCCAATACCAAGGCCGAGATCAAAAACACCCGCCAGGCGCCCGCAACGCCTTCCTTCAATGGTCAGCAGGCTGCCCATGTGAATTTTCAAACCGGGGACAACAAGGCCGGGCCTGTATTCAGTCATCACCAGGCGCCAACCACCGCGGCAGATGTGCTCGGGCATCACCACAGCCCCCCGGACATGCAGAACTTCCTGAGCCAACTCAAGCACTGGATCAGTCACTGGTTCTCTGGGCATCGGCCACCCATGCACCCTGGTTGTGGCCATCCGCCGCCACGGCCGAACCCAGGTTGCAGCAACCCGCCACCCAGGCCGAACCCTAGTGAGTGCAACCCACCACCACGACCGGATCCCACCGCATGTCGGCCGTATCCGCCCGCCCCCGGCAGGCCAGACGCGCCGTATTCTCTCAAGAGTCGAGAGGAGTTGGCGCAGCAGTTGCGTGACAGCTTCAATGCCTTCAGAGACCCGAAGAACCCTGGCTCTATCAGCGTTGACAGCATTCTTGCGATGGCAAAAAGAGGGTGGTCGCCCAACCCGGTCATGAACGAGAACATTCGCCTGGCCAATGAGTTGCTACGACGTCCGGAACTGATGGCCGCGCTGGATCGGCACGGTTCCACGGGCGCTTTGGATGGCCTGGTCGACCGGCACAGCCTGAATGCGGTGATCCAAGGGGAAAACTACTTCAAGTACAAGACTGACAAAGAGCTGGCCGGTGAACTGCTTGAGCATTTTGACGAGTTGAAGGACGGTAGCGGGGGCTCAAGCCTTAAAATCTGCGACTTGAAAAAGTGGGCATGCAAGCCGCTCACCGGCGACGCGGCCAAGGACCACCTGATCCAGTTGGCCCAGGAAATGCTCAAGCGCAGTGACGTGCTTGAGCGGATGGATAACCGCGCCAGTAAAAATGACGATGGGAAGATCAGCCGTACAGGTCTGTACCTGTTGTCCCGCTGAGCCTTCTTCAGGCGTCGCCTCTCGGAGGCGGCGCCAGTCCTATATGTTTCAAGGAACGAATCACGCCCATTTGCCACATAAGTGGTACCTGCGGTTGCGACTCGCGCCGTCGCTTTTCAGATTCTGAATGAGGGAAAAATATGCCTTCAACCTCGTTTAATTCTCGCCCAACCGGGCCCATCGAACTCCTGCGCAATACCCAACCTGAAAGTCTGCCAGTCTCCCAGGACCGCGCACCCTCGTGCAGTTTCCCTTTTGCGTCGACGGAATATGAGGCACAGGCGCGGCGCATGAAAGCTTATGCCGGCCAGCTTAAATTCCAAGCGCCTGTGTCGGACGATTTTTCCCGAGGCATGCTGGCAGACCCACAGGTTAAGGGGCAGGGTACTGATTCGTTGAACGACACCGGCTTGATCAACTGCCTGACCAGTTGGTGGCGCAGGCGCAAACTGGGTTAACCGTGGCTGAGCACGGTTTACATATTGTCATGGGTATTTATCGTCCACTCGGAACTGTCGAGTTCATCCAACCACACATGAGGTGCCTGCCTGAGTGGAGTCCAGTCGTTGATTTTGCCCATCAAGGTAACGTCAACCCAGCGGATATGCATCTGAACAGAGTTGGAGAAAACCCATGACAATCGAGGGTGTACTACCTTCCCGGCCTCTCCCCCCCGACAGGCCGGCCTTACAACCAACCAAGCCACCACCGGCCACCGCTGAAACCTGGCATGAAAGCTCTTCCACGTCCCCGCTGGAAGGCCCGCTCAAACCGCGTCTTTTTCGTGCACCCTTGTCTGCTCTGCGTCATCGAGACTTGCAGAACTTATCCATTGAGCGGTCCAGTGGTGCCCTGCCGAGTGCAACGTCAACGGATAGCCAGTTGGCTAAAGCGCTGGAAAAATCCTTCGCCTCGCTGCACTCGTTCCTGAATGATGGGCGCCTGACCTGGCTGTCTTTGCAGCGGATCGCCGCTCATCCTATGGGGGAAAGCGAGGCGCTGGATGACGTGATTCAGGTCGTGGGGGAAATGCTCAAGCGCCCGCGCTTGAGTGACGCGATCTTCAGCCGTGACGGCGATATCACGCGCGATAGCCTCAATACGGCTGCCCAGGCTTTGCCGGGGAACAGCTCGGCGAATGTGTTCAGTCAAGACCCGTTTCATGCGCAAGGCAATGCGCAGGTGGTGGAGGCACTGCAAAGCCAGTTTGCGCTGTTGAGAGACGAGACCATGGATCGAACCTACCTGTTTGAACAGCATCAGTACGTTGAAATCGCCAGGCTCAGGGAGGTCATGCAGGACCCGTACGAGGTTGATCAACAGGGCGCGCCCGTGCTGGATACGTCCACGGGCATGCCCCAGCCCAAATACAGCGAACTCTGCGTCTACACCGCCAAGAACATTATTGAACGCCCAGGCTTGTTGCCCTCATTGGAGCGTGCAAATGTCACTCGACTATTTGGCCCACCTCACAAAGAGGGGTGGCTGAGCAACAAAAGCCTTGAACGGTGGCATGAGCAGGACGCCGCTCGCAAGGCACGCTGAAAAGCGAGCTATACCTTGAGGATTTTGCCACTGATGGCCACTGCCGCCAGCAATACCGCGATCAGGATGAAGGCAGTACTCAAGCTGCTGCCATGGGCGATAAAGCCAATCATGGCGGGGCCGGCGAGAATGCCGGCATAACCCAGTGTGGTGATGGCTGGCACCGCAATATGTTCCGGCATCACTGTTTGCTTACCCACGGCGCTATACAGCACCGGCACGATATTCGAACACCCGGCACCCACCAGCGCATACCCGAGCAGCGCCGTTTCCCACGCTGGCAATAGGGTTGCGAGGAGCAAGCCGGCACAGGCCAGCGCGCCACCGATCACAATCACCCGTGTGGGCCCCAGGCGTCGAACAATGGCATCGCCGGTCAGGCGTCCAGCGGTCATGGTCAAGGCAAATGCCGCGTAGCCCAGGCCGGCGTAAGCCTCATCCAGGCCGCGCTCGGCGCTCAAAAACACAGCACTCCAATCCAGTACGGCGCCTTCAGCCAAAAAGACGATGAAACACAGGCAACCGATAAACAACACCACCCCATGGGGCACTGCAAATGCCGGCCCTGAGCTTTCACTGCCATAAGGCAACAAGTGCGGTGCAGCCTTGAACAGCGCTGCCAGCGTGATAACCACCACCACCAGGGTTGCCTGCAATGGCGACAGCCCCAGGCCCAGCAACCCGGCAACGCCCGCGGCGCCGACAATGCCCCCCAGGCTGAACAAGCCATGGAAGCCCGACATCATGGTTTTGCCACTGGCGCGCTCAACGATCACCGCTTGCAAGTTGACGGTGGAGTCCACAGTGCCCAAGCCCGCGCCAAACAGGAATAACCCAGCAATCAACAACGGGATCGAACTGACGGTGGCCAGCATCGGCAGGGCCATGCAGATCATCAGCGTCCCTGCGGTCAGCACCCGTCGGCAGCCATAGCGCGAGGCCAGCGCGCCCGCCGCCGGCATTGCGATGATCGACCCCACACCCAGGCACAATAACAGCAGCCCAAGGGTGCCTTCATTCAGGTCCGCACGCGCCTTGGCGTACGGCACCAACGGCGCCCAGGCCGCGATACCAAAACCTGCGATAAAAAAAGCGATGCGGGTCGACATCTGTTCCAGCCGCCCAGGAACCACGGGGGCAGGGGTGGAAATGGCAGTCATGAAAAATCCTTGGTTTGGCGTTCAACGAACGATGTCCGGCGCGACATCCTTGCACATCAGGCCCTCTCGAGCGAGCCGGGTTCCCTTGGTGTTACGGGGGGCGAGGCAATTTTTTTACAAACACGGAACGCTTTGGTCACCGATGACCACGTAGAAATGATCGAGCCTGTAGGAGGTGAGCTGGAAGGTGTGTAATCCCTGTGGGAGTGGCTGAACCCCAGGTTTCTTGCGGCGGATTACCACCTTCCAGCTCACTTTCCACAGACTTGGCGTTGTAATACGCCGCAGTCCCGCTAGGTAGAGACGCGGGGGCGATATCAGTGGGGGATTGCCATGTTCCCGGGGTAAGAGGGGGCATTGCTGTGGGGGAGGCCTGACGCCCCGCGATCCAAATGTGGGAGCTGGCTTGCCTGCGAAGACGGCCTGCCAGCCGATGCATATCTACCTGATACCCCACGATCAAACTGTGGGAGCGGGCTTGCTCGCGAAGGCGGCCTGGCAAGCGACACAGTTGGACCGGGCACATATCCATTCCTGGGACAGTGCGACTAAAAAGCTGAACCGCGGAAACGACTGTCGCATTAAATAAGTGTCAGTCGTTTCCTTAAAGCTTAGTTATGAAGAGACAAACCGTAGTCAGAATTTTCTTCATGCCGTTGGAAGATTTTTTTTGGCTGTATAAATTCTGTAAAAGATACTTCCATCTTCGCTGTACGAAACTTCTGTTTTATTCAAAAAGGACCGAAAAGTGCCTGGGGTCGCTAAGCTTAGGCGTGTTCAGGTGCTTTTTTTCGCAATCCGAATGGGTATTAGGGCGAGAGAGAGTCGTTCAAGAGAAAGTTGATGGCGGGTAACAAAGGATGGTTAACGGGTTTGTTTCGTCGCGTTTCAAATTAGTCCTTTCAAGCATAAATACAGAATTTCAGGTAGTGGCGTTCAAAGGCAGCGAAGCCCTCGATCAGCCTTACTTTATACAGGTGCAGTTAGTCAGCGAAGATCCTTCCCTTGACCTGGAGGCGTTGCTCCATCAACCCGCCTATCTGGACTTCGATGAAGCGGATCAGGGCCTGCACGGGCAAATCTACGCCATCGGTCGGGATGATCCCGGTACGCGGCTCACCCTTTATCACCTGACGCTCGCACCACGCCTGGCATCCCTTGCCCATCGTTGCGACCAGCGGGTTTTTCAGCAGCGCAGCGTACCGCAGATCATTGCCGCGGTCCTCGAACACAACGGTATCTTTGCCGACGCCTACGCGTTTGAGTTGGGGCCGGTGGTGTATCCGCCGCGCACGTTTTGCGTGCAGTACAGGGAGTCCGACCTGCATTTCATCCAGCGGCTGTGTGAAGAGGAGGGTATTCACTACCACTTTCGCCACAGCGCGGAGAGTCATCTGCTGGTGTTTGGCGATGACCAGACGGTATTTCGCCGGTTGCCGGTGCAGCGTTATTGTTCCTCGGCTGATCCATCGCTTGGGGCCCCGGTTGTCCAGCGTTTCGACCGGCGCCTAATAACGCGCAGCCGGCGCACAGTACGTCGTGATTATGACTTTGAGCACCCTTCGTTTCGCCTGCATGCCCAGGCCGGTAGCGGGCCGGCGGATCCTTTGGAGGACTATGGCTATCCTGCCGGTTTTAATGGCCATGCACGCGGTGCACAACTGGCGCGACGTAGCCTGGAACGTCACCAGCGTGATCGCCATCGGGTACTGGGCAAGAGCGATCAACCGGCGTTGTGCAGTGGTCACTTTCTTGAGCTGTGTGATCACCCGGACCCAGCCTGCAACGACTTATGGCTGCTGACTTCGGTGCGTCATGAGGGTTACCAGCCGCAGGTGTTGGAGGAGTCGATCGTTGATGCCAATGGGTTCCAAGGCTATCGCAACCGGTTCACCGCAACTCCCTGGCGCGCAGTGCATCGACCTGCCCTCAAGCACCCCAAGCCAACGATCAGTGGCAGCCAGACCGCGACGGTAACCGGGCCTGCCGGCGAGGACGTGCACTGCGATGCCTATGGTCGTGTAAAGGTGTGCTTTCACTGGGATCGCGCGGAAAAGGGCGGTGAGACCAGCAGTTGTTGGCTGCGCGTGGCGTCCGGTTGGGCGGGTGATGGGTTTGGCGCCATGGTCATTCCACGGGTCGGCATGGAAGTGCTGGTGAGCTTTCTGGAGGGCGACCCGGACCAACCCCTTGTCACCGGTTGCCTGCCCAATGCATCGCACCTGCCGGCGTACCCTTTGCCGCAGCACAAGACACGCTGCGTTCTGCGCAGCCGCAGTTCGCCGGGCGGCGGGGGCGCCAATGAGTTGTACCTTGAAGACCGATGCGGCGAAGAGCTCATTTACCTGCGCGCCCAGCGTGACCTGGAGCAACGGGTGGGGCATGAAAGTCGCTTGGAGGTAGAGGGTGATAGCCTGACTCGCGTTGGCCAAAGCCTGGTGATCGAAGCCGGGCAGCAGGTTCATCTCAAGGCCGGTGGCAGCCTGGTGATAGAGGCTGGTGCACAATTGAGCTTGAAGGCGGGCGGCGAACACCTGGTGATGCAAGCCGGCAGTATTTCCAGCAGCCGGCCCATCACCTTGGGCGGTTCGCCGTTTGCAGGCCGTTCGGTGAGCCCACCATCGGTTGCAGGCGCGCAAATCTCTGCAGCGCAAGGCGTCATCATGGATTTGGCCAAGCAACTGGGCGCGGACTTTTGTCCCCTGTGCGAACGTTGCCGCGAAGGCCTGTGCAATATCGCGGGGAGGGCGGCCTGATGGACAGCTTGCCCCATTGCTGGATGGCCCAACAACAGCAGAGTGGACGCCAACTGTGCCTGATGCTGGAGGGTAATCACGAGGCTCGCCAATCCCTGCTGGCAGATCGTGCCCCATCGCACTATTGCAGCCTCTACAGCGAGACCGCTGCGGCGCAGTTGGCGAATTCAGGCCCGGTCGTACTGCTACTGGAGCAACTGAATGAGCCTGCATTGGCCGACTTGCTGCTACACCCCGAGTCGAACTGGGGTTGGCTCGCCAGCCTGGCTGCTAGCGACCTGGCGGGTATGGCGCGTCATTGGCGTGAGCGATTACTCCTGGGGCCAGAAGGCCAGCAGGCGCTTTATCGCTTTCACGACAACCGCACCCTGGCCCGTGCCTTGGCCCATCTGGCCGAGGAACACTGGCCGGTCTACCTCGGGCCACTGATCAGCGTGTGCTATTGGCATGAAGGCCGTTGGTGCCATCACGAAAACCCTGCACCGGGCGACTACCCGGCGCCTGAACACCCGCCGTGGCTCGACACACCCAACCCACAGGCCGACGCCATCCTGCACGCCAATATCCTGCGCTACCTGCTGGCGGAGTACAGCGAAGACCTGGCGGCATTGGTCGAATTCCAAGACCCGAGGATTTGGCTGGCTCAGGTACTGGAACAAGCGCGCACCTGGCAATGGCGTGAGCCGGAGCAGCTCGAATTTCTGGTGGTACGTCGTTTGGCAGAGGCGACCGGTAGCAGTGTTACTCACTGGCAACCGAGGGCAGGCGAGGCGCCTGGGGAGCATTTTTTTCGAGTGGTGGCACAGTGGCACAGGGAGGTAGGGAGTGGTGAATAGATGGATGGGGTGGGTGTTGCTGGTTGTGGCGGGTGCGGGGCTTTCGGGATGTACGGGAAGGGCGGTGGAGCGTTTTACGTTGGAGGTGGATTTGCCGGCGCATTTCGGCCTTGTGGGCGATGCTTCCTACACCCCCGCGCCGGGTGAAACGTGCAAGTTGCCTCGAAGACATGGCAAGCGACCGGATCTCAAAATATTCAAGGCTGCCAGCAAGCCCGTAGCGAATAGAGTGAGTTTCGAGGTGCCACTGACAGAGCGAGTGGAAGGCTGCTCGCTGATGTTACGTAAACTTGTGTTTGCGATTAACGCAAAGTGGGGGGAGCGTTGGTCGGACGTCGGACGGGATTACGCCGCTGTTTATATCCGAGATAGTTGGGAGACGGAAATGTCTTTGATGTCAGAAAGTTATGTCCGAGAGCTCCCAGGGCAATGTCAATGGTTGTTTCGTACTGTTGGCCCCCAGCATGCCCTTATTAAGGGGCTTAAATGCAATTCGCTGAACACCAGCGGACAGCTTACGAAAGCTCGTGCTGGCGGTTATGTGTCCCGTGCTGGGTTGCGTGGGAAGACGCTGAGAATGGTGCTGGCGTTAACGGAAGAAGAACAACCAGCAGTGCGAGACAACTGGGTAAAGGTTGTCGGTGGCTGGAAGCGTTGCAGGGGAGAAAGCCAGGAAGACATATTTGCGTTTTGTCGCGGCAATGTCTCTGACTTCAAGGCTTTCAAAATGCCAGATGGGCGTCTATGCAATATTTATCCGACCTGTGATTAATCAGGAGAAACCTCATGGAAGAAGCTGCATGGAAGCAACAGTTTTTCAACGACAGGATGCCTGCTTGCTCATTGAATGGGGGTTGGTTGACCTTCTGCTTAGTCGATGAAACGGGAAATGGAAAAAGTTATGGGGGACTGCCTTACACCCTGCGTGACGTTGCTGGTCAGCAATACAACGGTCGGTTGAACGGGGAGGGTTTTGCCCGAGTGGAGGGCTTTTTCTGTGGACCTGTAATTCTGATGATGGAGGAGCGCTATTCAGGTCGGGAAACGCTCTATCAGTCGCTCATGACACGTTCATTCTATGCATTGCCTATCACTGAGTTGCAAGTGCGTGCCGAGCAAACCCATTTTTTTGATAACCACGATCAGATTGTCGAAAAAAATCCCGCACGCCCAAATGCAGATCATTTTTATCAGGTTGAAGTGAGTGACCTGGTTCGACATAGCGCTCACTTGCCGCCCCTGTCGTCACAGGCTCACCGTCCAATGCGGCATGCACTCAAGATGATGGCAGACCTTGGTTTTGGACCTCCCGAGTCTTCCTTCAAGGGGCTGGTGCTCTTTCCGAAAAAATTCACGATGTTGCAGGTGCGACCTCTAAGAGCATTACGGCCAATTCTTTCTACACAGGATCAATTTTGCGCATTGAACCTGTACCAACTGGCGTTAATGGCAACATTAAGCTATTGCGAGTTTGGCCAAGATCCTTCAGCAGAACCTAAGGATAAAGTCAGCTTTCCTTGGCATCCAAGTATCGGGAATTTGTTTGCCGAACGCTTGTCATGTTACCGGGAGGCGTGGAGGTTTGACTCAGAGCAAGTGCAACGATTTTATCCATTGTATGAAGACGTAGCTTATTCCCGTCGTTTCGAGATTTTGCCTTTTGATCCAGAGTTGTACGGGCAGAATGCCACTTCGCATGATCTCGAGTATCCGGAGCGGATACACTTTTTTAACGATGTGGAGTTTGGAACAGATACTCAAGCATTCATTTGTCATCACGATGAAGTGGTGCTTATTGCTGTACGCGGCACCGCTAGTGGTGCCGATGTTCTACGCGATGCAAACGCCCATCAAGTCCCATTCATCGAGGGCGTTGGAAAAGCCCATCAAGGTTTTTATCAGGCATTTCAGGCCATGCATAATTTTGTATCAGGTTACCTTTTTCGATATCACAGCGGCCAACGAATTATCATTTGTGGCCATAGTCTTGGGGGGGCTATAGCACTCTTATTGGCAGAGGCCCTACGCCGCACCCCAGATCGAGATTACGACCCACTCCTCTACACCTACGGCGCCCCCCGCGCCGCCGACGCCGAATTCACCGCCGGTGCCTCAACCCTGGTCCACCACCGCATCGTCAACCACAACGACCCCGTCCCCAGTGTCCCGGCGCCCTGGATGAACACCACTGCTAAACTCTGGATTCCCGGAGCCATCACGCTATTCAGCAACCCCGCACCTGGTGGCCTGCTGTTCGCCGCTGGGTTGGTGCGCGTGGGTGGCAACCCCTATCGACATCATGGTGAGCAATATCACTTCATGCCGATCACACTCGCCGATGGCAGCCATTCCTCGGTGTTATGGAAGCCGGGCTGCGAATCGCTCCAAGAGGCGGGTTGCAATCGCGCATTGCAACTGCAGGGCGATATGCCCGACCGCGATAATCTGCTGAGGCAGCTGTTCCAAGCCGACCAGCACTTCATGACCACCAGCTATATCCCCGCGGCCTGGGCGACGTTGCGCCGCTGGCAACACACCCTGGAGAGTGAGGGCCCGCTGGTGACCCAGCGGGAGTTCGAGCTGCTCGACCGGGCCTTTGAAGACATGCGCGAGCAACTGCGGGCCAAGCGGCGTGAACTGGCTCTGCGGCGCCCGGCCAATGATCGTAGCCATGAACCCACCGATGCCTTGAACGCAGAGATCGACCGTTTGCACACCAGCCGCGAGCGCTTGGCAAGCCTGCGCTGGCGTCGCCTGCAAGCCCACGATGTCTACGGCAGCCATGCCCCTTCCGCACATCTGCAATCGAGCCTCAAACGTTGGTTCAGCCACCGCGAGAATCGTGAGCCAGCCCAGTTCGCCAGCATCCCGCCGCCGTCCCACGACGAACGGGCACGGGCTCAAACGCTGGACATCGACTCAGTCGTCTAAAAACTCCACCTGGGCCGGTTGCCGTTTCATCAGTACCTTGCCGTTGCGGATCGAGTACAACGGCAGGCCCTGGCTACGTATGACTTCATAGTCGCTGTCGGCCGACAGGATCAACAGGTTGGCCGGGCGGCCTGCTTGCAGCCCATAGCGGTTGCCCAGGCCCATGGCCTTGGCGCTGTTGTCGGTGACCAGGTCCAGGGCGTTTTGCAAATTGCGATAACCGAGCATATGGCAGATGTGCAGGCCAGCCTCCAGCACTCGCAAAATGTTGCCGTTACCCAGCGGGTACCAAGGATCGACGATGGAGTCCTGGCCGAAACACACGTTCATCCCGGCCTCAAGCAGTTCGTTGACGCGGGTGACGCCGCGGCGTTTCGGGAAGTTGTCGAAGCGGCCTTGCAGGTGGATGCTTTCGGTGGGGCACGAGACAAAGCTGATACCGGAATGCCCCAGCAGGCGAAACAGCTTGGCGCAGTAAGCATT
>Ga0308168_1003797_pt1 | contig 11352 bp, 10 predicted proteins | sample PhyCR2_FD_202133 | JGI IMG/M metagenome (GOLD analysis project Ga0308168, IMG submission 202133) | Phyllosphere microbial communities from UC Gill Tract Community Farm, Albany, California, United States - DLSLRC.R2 | ecosystem: Host-associated > Plants > Phyllosphere > Unclassified | place: USA... | reverse complement strand
AACAGGATGCGGCGGAGAGCGCCGCCGCATCAGAGGAGGGCGTTTAACTGTCGCCCAGGGCGGTTTGGTTACGCTGTAACGGACGCAGTTTACCGTACAGTAAGGCGATAACGAACAGCACGGCCTGCACAATGACGATGCAGGGCCCGGTTGCGCCGTCGATGTGGAAACTGATCAGCGTGCCGAGCACGCAAGAGAACACCGACACCACCGTCGCCACCATCAGCATGCGATCGAAGCGGCGGCACAGCATAAAGGCGATGATGCCGGGGGCGATCAGCATGGCGATCACCAGGATCACCCCCACGGCCTGCAGCGAGGCGACGATGGTCATCGCCAGCAGACACAGCAGCCCATAGTGCAGCAGCTTGACCGGCAGGCCAATCACCCGCGCATGGTGCGGATCGAAACAGTAGAGCATGAAGTCTTTGCGTTTAAGCAATACCACCGCCAGGGTGAAGCCGGCGATCAGCAGGGTTTGCTTCAGCTCGCCGTCGGTGATGCCCAGCATGTTGCCGAACAGAATGTGGCTCAGGTGCTGGTCGGTGTCGATGCGCGAGAACAGCACCAGGCCGAAGGCGAACATGCCGGAGAAAACGATGCCCATCACCGTGTCTTCTTTCACCCGGCTGTTCTCTTTCAGGTAGCCGGTGGCCACCGCGCAGAAAATGCCGGAGAGGAAGGCGCCGATCGCCAGCGGAATGCCGATGACGAACGCCACTACGATGCCGGGCAAGACGGCGTGCGAGATGGCGTCGCCCATCAGCGACCAGCCCTTGAGCACCAGATAGCAGGAGAGTACGGCGCATACCACGCCGGTGACGATGGCGGCGACGATCGCCCGCTGCATGAACGGGTAGGCGAAGGGTTCGCTGAGCAGTTGGTAGAGTGTGTCCATCAGCGGCCTCCGGTTGGTGACTGTGCTACGCGACGTTTTGCCGCCAGCAGGCCGTGTTTCGGCGCGAAGCAGAACGCCGCCAGGAACACCAGCGTTTGCAGGGTGACGATCACCCCGCCGGTGGCGCCGTCGAGGAAGAAACTCAGATAGGCGCCGATGCCGCTGGTCAATGCGCCGATGATGATAGCGATGATCACCAGCCGGCTGAAGCGGTCGGTCAGCAGATAGGCGGTGGCGCCCGGCGTGATCACCATGGCGATCACCAAAATGGCGCCGACGGTTTGCAGTGCGGCGACGGTGCAGGCGCTGAGCAGGGTGAAGAACAGGATCTTCAGCTTCAGCGGCGACAGGCCGATCGACACGGCGTGGCTTTCGTCAAAGAATACCGCCAGCAGATCTTTCCACACCAGGCACAGGATCAGCAGCGAAACGCCGATGATGATCTCCACCTGCAGCACGTCTTCGTCGGCGATGCCGAGGATATTGCCGAAGATGATCGACTGTACGTTGACCGAGGTGGGGTTGAGCGACACGATCAGCAGGCCGACGGCAAAGAAGGTGGAGAAGATAAAGCCGATGATGGCGTCTTCGCGCAGCCGGGTGATGTGGCGCACCAGCGTCATCGCCAGCGCCGCCAGCATGCCGGTGAAGAAGGCGCCGGCGGCGTAGGGCAGGCCGAGGGCATAGGCGCCGGCCACGCCGGGCACCACCGAGTGCGACAGCGCATCGCCCATCAGCGACCACCCTTTCAGCATCAGGTAGGCGGACAGAAACGCGCAGGCGGCGCCGACGATGGCGCTGACCCAGATGGCCTTCACCATGTAGTTATAACTGAAAGGTTGCAGCAGAAGGTCCAGCATCAGGATTGTTTCTCCCTGGCCTGACTGTTGGCAGGCGGATCGCTCTTGGTGTGGCCATAGAACACCGCCGGGCGTTCATCGTCGGTCAACACCGTGACGGTGCGCGGATCGTTGTCGTCGTGCAGATCCGGGCCGGAGAGGTTGATATGGCGCAGCACGCCGCCGAACGCCAGCTCCAGATTGCTCTGGGTGAAGGTGGTTTCGGTCGGGCCGGCGGCCAACACCGTGCGGTTGATGAGGATCACCCGATCGCAGAACTCCGGCACGCTGCCGAGGTTATGGGTGGAAACCAGGATTAAATGCCCCTCGTCGCGCAGCGAGCGCAGCAGAGCGATAATGGCATTCTCGGTTTTCACATCCACGCCGGTGAAAGGCTCATCCAGCAGCAGCACCGTGCCCTGCTGCGCCAGGGCGCGCGCCAGAAACACGCGCTTCTTCTGACCGCCGGAGAGTTCGCCGATCTGCCGGCCGCGCAGCTCGCTGAGGCCGACGCGCTCCAGCGCCTTGTCGACCCGCAAGCGATCCTCGCGCGACGGAATGCGCAGGAAATTCATCTTGCCGTAGCGGCCCATCATCACCACGTCTTCCACCAGCACCGGGAAGTTCCAGTCGACGTCTTCGGTTTGCGGCACGTAGGCGATCAGGTTCTTTTTCAGCGCGTCCGCCACCGGTTTGTCGCTCAGCGACACCCGGCCGCTGGTGGGCTTGACCAGCCCCATAATGCTTTTGAACAGCGTCGATTTACCGCTGCCGTTAACGCCCACCAGCGCGCAGATAGAACCGCCGCTCAGGGTAAAACTGGCGTTATGAATGGCGGTGTGCCCGTTGTTGTAGGTCACGGTGACGTCGTCCACGCTCAATTCAGGGCGGACAAACAGCTCATGGGTCATTGATCGAATCCTTTGGCGATGGTTTGCACGGTGGTGTTAAGCAGATCGATATAGGTCGGCACCGGGCCATCGCGGGTGGACAGCGAGTCCACGTACAACACGCCGCCGTATTTGGCGCCGGTCTCTTTCGCCACCTGTCTGGCCGGCTTGTCGGAAATGGTGCTCTCGCTGAACACCACCGGAATATGATGGGCGCGCACCGCGTCGATCACCCGGCGGACCTGTTGCGGCGAGCCTTGCTCATCGGCGTTGATCGGCCACAGATAGACTTCTTTCAGCTGATAGTCCTGCGCCAGGTAGCTGAAGGCGCCTTCACTGGTCACCAGCCAACGCTGCGCGGCCGGAATGCGCGCCAGGCGTTCGCGCAGCGGGGCGTCCAGCGCGCCGATTTTCTCTGCGTAGGCCTTGGCGTTGCGGTTGTAGGTTTCCGCATTGGCCGGATCGTGCGCCACCAGCGCTTTGCGGATGTTTTCGATATATACCAGCGCGTTGCTCGGTGACATCCAGGCATGCGGGTTCGGGTTGCCGTTATAGGGCCCTTCACGGATCGGCAGCGGGGTGATGCCTTCGGTCACGACCGCCGCCGGCACCTGCTTGATGTTCTCGAAGAAGCGCTGGAACCAGCGTTCCAGGTTCATGCCGTTCCACAGGATCAGGTCGGCGTGCTGCGCTTTGACGATATCGCGCGGGGTGGGCTGGTAATCGTGGATCTCGGCGCCCGGTTTGGTGATGGATTCCACGACGGCGGCGTCACCCGCCACGTTCTGGGCGATATCCTGAATGATGGTGAAAGTGGTCACCACGCGCAGCTTTTTTTCTGCCAGCGCGGGTTGGCTGACCAGAGCGGCGCCGAGCAGCAAACAGGCGAGCGTGAAGGGGCGTAACAGTGCGGCAGCGCGGGGAGGGCGACTGCGACGAAAAGCGCAAGTTATCAATGGCATGATGACGTCTCCTGGTTCAAATGAAAATGATTATCAATATCAATTGAAGCGAAGTCAAGCGTCACTTGCCCACCGCCGGCGGGGCTATTTCTCCAACTGAAAAATAATACCGTCCGGGGAGTTATAGCATTTTATGTATCAGTATGTAACCGCTGAAGGTAGTCCTTACAGGTGCAGATCGCCACCTCCGGCTGTTTTCCCAATGCCAACTGCCCGAACCCTTGCGCCAGACGCTGCACATCCTCTTGATCCAGAACGGTTATGAACGCAAAACTGTTGCTGCCGAGCTCATGATGAACGCCATTTTCATCTGTCACCGACGTGACAAAACCTTCACGGGTCAATTGCCCGGTCAGCTTGGCCAGGTCGGTCAGTCCCGCTTCCTGATAGCGAAAAGTCACCACAAAGCAGCTTGTTGCAGATTGACTCATAAATCACCTCTTGGTATATGGATAGCTTGAGATTAGTCCAAAAAATTACTGCAGGTGTCCTTACAAGTTGTATATGCTACGCAACTCATTGAAAGGAGTGAGGGATTCTGTGAAAACAAAAATAGGTTGCCTTACGGCAATTTTGCTTTTGTCGGGGTGCGCCAAAGACCCGCAAACGGCGAGCAATATTTCAGGCAGTGGCACAACGCGCGGCGGTTGGTTAAAACCCCCTCCGCAGGCACCGGTAAACCGCACAGGCACCCCGGTTGCTTATAACGATTACATTCGTCAGGCCGCCAGCAACTACGGCGTCGACGAAACGCTGATTAAAGCGATTATTCAGGTGGAGTCCGGGTTTAACCCGAACGTGGTCAGCACCTCGAACGCAGTGGGATTGATGCAGCTGAAGGCTTCTACCGCCGGCCGCGACGCCTATCGCATGAAAGGACGAAGCGGGCAACCCAGCTCGCGTGAGCTGAAGGATCCGGCGGTCAATATTGATCTGGGAACGGCCTATATCAATATTCTTCAAAGCCAGCAGCTAGCCGGGATCAACAACCCACAGACTTTGCGTTACGCCACCATCGTTTCGTATGTGAACGGGGCGGGCGCCATGTTGCGCACTTTCTCCTCGGACAAGCGCGTGGCGGTTAATCGCATCAATCAGATGAGTCCGGATGAGTTTTATCAGCACATCCAGAAAAAGCACCCGGCACCGCAGGCGCCGCGCTATTTATGGAAAGTGACCACCGCTTATCAGGCGATGTCGCAGTAATCCCATCCTTTGAATCGGCCGCCGAACGCGGCCGATTTTGTTTTCGGCGTCAGTTTTTAGCGCGACCCGCCTCTCATTTTTCGTTATTTCCTCATCGCTTATCAGAAAAACCGCACAAAAAGTTAAATTTACGTTAGCAGATAAATCTTTACGTTCATTCAATAAGTTACCGGTAACATTTTTGCTTTTGCTCGCATTCTGACCTTCAATAAATAGACAAATAAGTAACAAATTATTTTAAAAACCCGTATCGATCGCAAGGTTGCGGTTAAATAGTTGTGACTATCTTTGGATGGAATGTGACATGTCGAATCATAAAACCAACAATTCGCGGCGCGATTTCTTGTTGAAATCGATGACCTTAATTCCTGCGGCGGTAATTGGTGGCAGCGGCGTTGGCGCGCTGACGGCCCCGGCACCAGCGGTCGCTGCCTCGAACACTTCAACGCAGAACGATTACCAACCGACCTTTTTCACCCCGGAAGAGTGGGCCTTCATCAAGGCCGCCGTCGCGCGCCTGATCCCGGCCGACGAACGCGGCCCTGGCGCGCTGGAAGCCGGCGTGCCGGAGTTTATCGATCGCCAGATGAACACGCCGTACGCCACCGGTTCCATCTGGTACATGCAGGGGCCGTTCAACCCCGATGTGCCGAAGGAAATGGGCTACCAGCTGCCGCTGGTGCCCAAGCAAATCTACAACCTCGGCATCCATGACGCCGACGCCTACAGCAAGAAAACCGCCGGCAAGCCTTTCGCCGAACTGGATGGCGCGCAGCAAGACGCCCTGCTGCAAAAGTTCGAGTCCGGCGAGGCGGAGTTCCAGCAACTGCCGTCGAAACTGTTCTTCTCCTATCTGCTGCAAAACACCCGTGAAGGTTTCTTCAGCGATCCGATCCATGGCGGCAACAAAGACATGGTTGGCTGGAAGCTGATTAATTTTCCGGGCGCGCGCGCCGATTTTATGGACTGGGTTGAGCGAGGGGAGCGTTATCCCTTCCCGCCGGTCTCGATTCGTGGGGAGAGGGGCTAACCATGGCAACGGTAATGAAAAAAGTAGACGCGGTGATCGTCGGCTTCGGCTGGGTGGGCGCGATCATGGCCAAAGAGCTGACCGAGGCCGGCCTCAACGTGGTGGCGCTGGAGCGCGGCCCGATGCGCGACACCTACCCGGACGGTTCTTATCCGCAGGTGATCGACGAGCTGACCTATAACATTCGACGCAAGCTGTTCCAGGATCTGTCGAAAAGCACCGTCACCATTCGCCACAACAGCAGCCAGACCGCGGTGCCTTACCGCCAGCTGGCGGCGTTCCTGCCGGGCACCGGCGTCGGCGGCGCCGGTCTGCACTGGTCGGGCGTGCATTTCCGCGTCGATCCGATCGAACTGCGCATGCGCAGCCATTATGAAGAGCGCTACGGCAAAAACTTCATTCCGAAGGACATGACCATCCAGGACTTCGGCGTGACCTACGACGAGCTGGAACCGTTCTTCGACAAAGCGGAGAAAGTGTTCGGCACCTCCGGCACCGCCTGGACCATCAAAGGGCAGAAAGTGGCGCAGAAGGGCGGCAACCGCTTTGCGCCGGATCGCTCCGACGACTTCCCGCTGCCGGCGCAGAAAAACACCTACTCCGCCCAGCTGTTCGAGAAAGCGGCGCTGGAGGTGGGTTACCACCCTTACAACCTGCCGTCCGCCAACACCTCGGACTCTTACACCAACCCGTACGGCGCGCAGATGGGTCCGTGCAACTTCTGCGGTTTCTGCAGCGGCTACGCCTGCTACATGTATTCCAAAGCCTCGCCGAACGTCAACATCTTGCCGGCGCTGCGCATGGAGAAACGCTTCGAGCTGCGCACCAACGCCAACGTGCTGAAGGTCAACCTGACTGATGACAAGTCCCGCGCCACCGGCGTGAACTACGTCGATGCGCAGGGCCGTGAGATTGAACAGCCGGCCGACCTGGTGATCCTGGGCGCGTTCCAGTTCCACAACGTGCACCTGATGCTGCTGTCCGGCATCGGCAAGCCTTACGATCCGGTGACCGGCGAAGGCGTGGTCGGGCGCAACTTCGCCTACCAGAACATGACCACCATCAAGGCGTTCTTTGATAAAGACGTCTTCACCAACCCGTTCATCGGCGCCGGCGGCAACGGCGTGGGCGTGGATGACTTCAACGCCGACAACTTCGATCACGCCAAAGAAGGCTTCGTCGGCGGTTCGCCGTTCTGGGTCAACCAGGCGGGCACCAAGCCGATCTCCGGCCTGCCGACCCCGCCGGGTACCCCGGCCTGGGGCAGCAAGTGGAAAGCGGCGGTGGCGGATGCCTACACCCACCACGTCTCGATGGATGCCCACGGCGCGCACCAGTCGTACCGCAACAACTATCTGGATCTCGATCCCAACTACAAGAACGTGTTCGGCCAGCCGCTGCTGCGCATGACGTTCGACTGGCAGGAAAACGACATCAAGATGGCGCAGTTCATGTACGACAAGATGGCGCCGATCGCCAAGGCGATGAACCCGAAACTGATCGCCGGCAGCCCGAAAAACGCCAACAGCCACTTCGATACCACCAGCTACCAGACCACCCACATGAACGGCGGTGCGGTGATGGGGGAAGATCCGAAGACCAGCGCGGTCAACCGCTATCTGCAGAGCTGGGATGTGCACAACGTGTTCTCGATCGGCGCATCGGCCTTCCCGCAAGGGCTGGGCTACAACCCGACCGGCACCGTGGCGGCGCTGGCTTATTGGTCTGCCCGCGCCATTCGAGAGCAGTATCTGAAAAACCCAGGCCCATTGGTGCAGGCATAAGGACGGCGAACGATGAAAGCATTTGTACCGGCACTGGTTCTCAGTGCAGTGAGTTTCTCCGTTTGGGCGCAGGACGCCACCGTCAGCAGCGAGCTGATCAAGCGCGGCGAGTACCTGGCGCGCGCCGGTGACTGCGTGGCCTGCCATACCGATGGCAAGAACGGCAAGACCTTCGCCGGCGGCCTGGCGATGGAGACGCCAATCGGCACCATCTACTCGACCAACATTACGCCGGACAAGAAAACCGGCATCGGCGATTACAGCTTCGAGGATTTCGACAACGCGGTGCGTAAGGGCGTAGCCAAAAACGGCAGCACCCTGTACCCGGCGATGCCGTACCCGTCGTTCGCGCTGGTGAAAGAGGACGACATGCGCGCCATGTATGCCTATTTCATGCACGGCGTGCAGCCGGTGGAGCAAGCCAACAAGGACTCCGACATCCCGTGGCCGCTGTCGATGCGCTGGCCGCTGAGCATCTGGCGCGGCATGTTTGCGCCGTCGCCGGCGGATTTTGTCGCCGACGCCAAGGCCGATCCGGTGATTGAGCGCGGCCGCTACCTGGTGGAAGGCCTGGGCCACTGCGGCGCCTGCCATACCCCGCGCAGCATCACCATGCAGGAGAAAGCGTTGAGCAACAGCGAAAGCGACGACTACCTGTCCGGGAGCAACGCACCGATCGACGGGTGGGTGGCTTCCAGCCTGCGCGGTGACCGCAAGGACGGCCTGGGCAGCTGGAGCGAAGCCGAGCTGACCGAGTTCCTGAAAACCGGCCGTAACGACAAAGCCATCGTGTTCGGCGGCATGAGCGACGTCGTGGAGCACAGCCTGCAATACCTGAGCGACGACGATCTGACCGCCATCGCGCGCTACCTGAAATCGCTGCCGCCGAAAGACGGCAAGCAGCAGGCGGCGCCGGTCGAAGACAGCGTGGCCAAGGATCTGTGGCGCGGGAATGACAGCAAGCCCGGCGCGGCCCTGTATGTTGATAACTGCGCGGCCTGCCACCGCACCGACGGCGTGGGCTACAAGCGCGCCTTCCCGTCGCTGAAGGGCAATCCGGTGGTGCAGACCGAGGACGCGACCTCGCTGATCCACATCGTGCTGACCGGCAACACCACGCCGGCGGTGCAGGGCGCGGTGTCCAACATCACCATGCCGCCGTTTGGCTGGCGTTTGAACGACCAGCAGGTGGCGGACGTGGTGAACTTCATCCGCTCCAGCTGGGGCAACAGCGCCAAACCGGTGAGCGCCTCCGACGTGGCTGACGTGCGTAAAGACCGCTCGATGATCCGCGATGAGAAGGAGATGGGCAGCGCCGAGGTGCCGGATCATCCGGACGCGAAGAAGTAAACCGTTTAAGGGCTCCGCAAGGGGCCCTTAGTTTTTCTGCCGCCGCCTGCTTTTTCAGCAGATTGTGTTCGCAAATCGTCCGTTCAGCCGATAAAACATAGACCCGCAGCGGATTTTTCATTATCCTTTGCCGTCCTTTCATCAGGCGTAAGTATGAAATATCGCTTTAATTCACTGATTATTATTAAAAAACTCGCGGAGAAGGATATCCCGTTAGGCGCAATCGTTGTCGCCGCAGATTAAGGTAGACTGTCTCATGAGTACGATTTCTCCCGATTCAGGCACGCTGACGGCCGCTCAGACTGCCAAATGGAACAAAACCGACACCGTCTGGATGTTCGGTCTCTATGCGACTGCGGTGGGCGCAGGTACGTTGTTCTTGCCGATCAACGCCGGCCTGAACGGCCCGCTGGTGCTGCTGTTGATGGCGCTGTTCGCTTTCCCGCTGACCTATTTGCCGCACCGCGCGCTCAGCCGCTTCGTGCTTTCCGGCTCCAGCCGCGACGGCAACATTCACGATGTGGTGGTGGAACACTTCGGCGTGCTGGCCGGCAAAATCATCATGGTGCTGTATCTGATGGCGTTCTTCCCGATCGTGCTGGTGTACAGCATTTCGATCACCAACGCGCTGGACAGCTTCCTGATCCATCAGTTTCACGTGGCGCCGCTGCCGCGCCTCTGGCTGAGCCTGGCCGTGGTGGTGGTGCTCAATCTGGTGCTGCTGCGCGGCAAAGACAGCATCGTGGCGGCGATGGGCATGCTGGTGTTCCCACTGCTGGTATTCCTGATGGGCATTTCGCTCTATCTGATGCCGAGCTGGAATACCGCCAACTTCGTGCATGGCCTGGCCGCCACCCGCTTCGACACGCCGGGGTTGTGGCATTCGCTGTGGCTGGCCGTGCCGGTGATGGTGTTTTCCTTCAGCCATGCGCCGATCATCTCTTCCTTCGCCTCGACCCAGAAGAGCCTGTATGGCGACAAGGCGGAACGCCGCTGCGCGCGCATCATGCGCTACAGCTATGTGCTGATCTGCGTTACCGTGCTGTTCTTCGTGTTCAGCTGCGTGCTGAGCCTGTCCCATGAAGACATGCAGCAGGCCAAAGCTCAGAACATCACGGTGCTGACCACCCTGGCCAACAAGTTTTCCAACCCGCTGATCGCCTATCTCGGCCCGGTGATGGCGATGCTGGCAATGGCTAAATCCTATCTCGGCACCTCGCTGGGGGTAACGGAAGGGGCGACCAGCCTGATCGACGGCGTTACGCGCGCGGTCGGCAAACCGCTCAGCTCGCGTATAACGCACCGAATCTCGGCGGTGGCGCTGTTCCTGCTGACCTGGGCGGCGACGGTGTGGAACCCCAGCGCGCTGCACATCATTGAAACCATCAGCGGCCCGCTGATTGCGGCGATCCTGTTCATCCTGCCGATGTACGCGGTGCGTGCGGTGCCGGCGATGCGTAAATACCGCGCGGCGAGCAACGTCTTCGTGCTGGTGATGGGCCTGATTGCGCTGTCGGCGCTGATCTACGGCCTGGTATGATCCCCTGGGCGCGCCGCCACTGGCGCGCCTCTCAACCTCTCTTTACACATCCCTTTGCAATTAATCGCCGGGTTGCCGGGCGTTATCTTTGATAATGCAAGCCATTCTCATTAGTATTTCCTGATTGCGTTCATGACTAAGGAGCTTTTCGTGCACCGTCGAATCACTTTGCCGGCGCTGGTTTGCGCCGCCTTACTCGCCTCTCCGGCGATGGCCACCACCTATCCGTTGACCCTGACCGACACGTCCGGCCAGACGCTCACCCTCCAGCAAGAACCGAAACGCATCGTGGTGCAGGACGGGCGCGACATTCTCACGCTGGCGCTGCTCGATCGCGCCAACCCGTTTGGCCGGCTGGTGGCCTGGAATAACTTATTGAAGAAAAGCGACGCGGCGACCTGGGATATCTTGCAGAGCAAATGGCCGGCGGCGAAAAACATCATCGATATGGGCTTCAGCGACAAGGGTGAAGTGAATCTGGAGAGCGTGATCGCCAAGCGGCCCGATCTGATGATCGCCCAGCTGCGCTCCAAACCGTCCCTGAGCCAAACCGGCGTGCTGGATAAGCTAAAGGCGCTGAACGTGCCGGTGCTGTTTATCGATACCATGCTCAAGCCGGTGGAAAACACGCCCAAAAGCGTGACGCTGCTGGGGGAAACCCTCAACCGCGAAAGCGAGGCCAAGCAATATACCGATTATTATCAGCAGCACTATCAGGCCATTCTAGCCAAAACGCAGGCGGTGGCACCCAAACCGTTGGTGTTCTTCGAAGCCAAGGCCGGCCTGAACGGACTGGAATCCTGCTGCTTCACCCATGCGCACGTCGGCTGGGGCGCGTTGGTCGAAGCGGTCG
>Ga0308168_1003785_pt1 | contig 11370 bp, 10 predicted proteins | sample PhyCR2_FD_202133 | JGI IMG/M metagenome (GOLD analysis project Ga0308168, IMG submission 202133) | Phyllosphere microbial communities from UC Gill Tract Community Farm, Albany, California, United States - DLSLRC.R2 | ecosystem: Host-associated > Plants > Phyllosphere > Unclassified | place: USA... | reverse complement strand
ACGTTCTGCTTTTGTTTGGCTAACTTGGTTGAACAATATTCACGGTAGCGGAAATTTATTCGGAGGAGTCGAAAATGGGAATTTTATCCTGGATTATCTTTGGTCTGATTGCAGGTATTCTGGCGAAATGGATCATGCCTGGCAAAGATGGCGGCGGATTTATTCTGACCGTAGTCCTGGGTGTTGTAGGTGCCGTTGTGGGTGGTTATATCAGTACTTTCTTCGGTTTTGGTCGCGTAGACGGATTCAACTTCGGCAGCTTCGTTGTCGCCGTGATTGGTGCGATCGTCGTACTGTTTATCTACCGTAAAGTCAGAAGCTAAACTTTCGACCTTAGGTTGAGATGTGAAAAGCCGCGCATGTCGCGGCTTTTTTGTGTCTGTTAATCACTCCACCGGCGACGTCGGCAACCGTACGATGTCCTGATTATCATTTCCCATCCAGTAAACGCCTTCCTTCGCCCAGTACGGCCCTTCGATAAAGTCGAGCAGGTCGGAATACTCTTCGTAAAACTGTTTGCCGTCGCGGTTGTAGACACGCATATAGCCGGAATAATGCCCGCCGTCGCCCGGCAGGGTCATGCGCGGAATAAATTCGAAAGTTTTATACTCTCGCACCACATATTGTTTGTTGGGGCTCCACTGCTCGGAGACGAGTTTCCCTTGTTTCCACCACTGATGGCCTGCGGCGATCACCGCCAACAGTACCGCCAGCATTATCCAGCGCTTGCGCTGACGCACCAGAGCTTCCTGACTTTTGATTTTTGGCATTAACTTAACTCTGTACTTTTACGCGGACGTCCGCCTTTTTTACCATTTTCCCGGCTGGCACTGGCTTTAACCGCGCTGCGCATGGCACCGTTAATTGAGGCAACAATTTTCTGTAAGTCGCTGGCATCAAAAAGAATTTTTGCAAGTAATCCCGGCAGGTAAATATCCACATCGCAGGCCGGAATACGCAGTGCTTTGCTGAAACCATCGACTTCTGCGGTGTTCAGTTGTTCCTGTGTTGCGTGCTGAAGTTCTTCAATCAAATCAATGTTAATAAGATACCCGACGCCGTTGCCGTGCATGATCATAAAGGCATGTTGTTCAGGACGGTATTCGACCGAAACAGGGCGGGAAGGGTCATTAGCCGTTTGCTCCCCGCGTTTTAACGCCGCATCAAATCGTGTCATTGGTGCCATGGATCTTCTCCCATTCAGCATTGAGCGTGACGATATTTGCTTCTAAGTAACGAAACAAAGCTTTGATCTCCGCGAACGTGGCGACACCATAAATTTCCATTGTGTCGTAGTTAAGTGAAACCCTGTCAAAAGCCATTTTGATTCTTTGGTCGCCGCGCCGTAAATGAACGTGGCGCGGCAGGTGATCATGGCTGTAAACCATAATCAACCATCCTGAAAAGCGGAGAATTGTGGGCATGAGTTTATCCATAAACCTAGCAGTTAGGTTTATGGTAGACCTGAAGGGATGAATTAGCGAGCGTTACTTTATCAGGGACTAAATCGCCACCAGCCCCCGTACGCCTTCCGCTTCCATTTCTTCTCCGCGCCCGCGTTTTATAATGCTGCCGCGCGACATCACCAGATAGCTGTCGGCCAGTTCGGCGGCGAAATCGTAGAATTGTTCGACCAGCAAGATCGCCATGTCTCCCCGGGCGGCGAGTTGTTTGATCACGGCGCCGATTTCCTTAATCACCGACGGCTGAATGCCTTCGGTCGGTTCATCGAGGATCAGGAGATTCGGTTTGCAGGCCAGTGCGCGGCCGATCGCCAGCTGTTGCTGCTGGCCGCCGGACAAATCCCCGCCGCGGCGATGCTTCATTTCCAGCAGGATCGGGAACAGATGGTAGATTTCATCCGGCACCTGTTTTGCATCGCTGCCGGAAAAACGTGATAAGCCCATCAGCAGATTTTCTTCGACAGTCAGACGCGGAAAAATTTCACGTCCCTGCGGGACATAGGCAATGCCCGCCTGCACGCGCTGGTGCGGTTTGCGGGAATTGATCACCTGACTCTGCCAGCTGATGGTGCCGGACTTCGCCGGGATCAGCCCCATCAGGCATTTCAGCAGCGTGGTTTTGCCGACGCCATTTCGACCGAGCAGGCAGGTCACTTCACCGATTTTTGCCTCAAAAGACAAGCCGCGCAAAATGTGGCTGCCGCCGTAAAACTGATTGAGTTCATTTACCTGCAACATAATGCGATTCCTCAGCGCCCTAAATACACGTCGATAACCTGCTCGTTGGCCTGCACATCGCGCAGCGAACCTTCGGCCAGAACCTGCCCCTGATGCAGCACCGTCACGTGGTCGGCGATGGTTTCCACAAAGCCCATGTCGTGCTCGACCACCATCAGCGAATGCTTGCCCGCCAGTTGTTTGAACAGCTCGGCGGTATACTCGGTTTCGGCATCGGTCATGCCTGCTGCCGGTTCATCGAGCAGTAATAAATGCGGCTCCTGTACCAGTAACATGCCGATTTCCAGAAACTGTTTCTGACCGTGTGAAAGCAAGCCCGCCGGGCGATGACGTTCCGCCGCCAGACGCAGCGTGCCGAGCATGTCATCGATGCGGTCGCGCTGTTCACTGTTCATTTTGGCGCGCAGACAGGCCCATACCGACTTATTGGTTTTCTGCGCGATCTCCAGATTTTCGAACACCGTCAGCGCTTCAAACACCGTCGGCTTCTGGAATTTACGGCCAATGCCGGACTGCGCAATGCGCACCGGATCCAGTTTGGTCAGATCGGTGCGCTGATCGTAAAAAACGCGGCCACTTTGTGGTTTGGTTTTGCCGGTGATCACGTCCATCAGCGTGGTTTTCCCCGCGCCGTTGGGGCCGATCACGCAACGTAATTCGCCGACGCCGATGTTCAGCGACAAATTGGTCAGCGCCTTAAATCCGTCAAAGCTGACGTTAATGTTTTCCAGCTGCAAAATCGGGTCAGTTTGCTGACGATGCCGGTCGGCCAGATGCGACTGTGTAAACAGGTCTTCGGTCATGGTCATCGGGCTCATCAGGATTTCCTTTTGCGCAGCAGGCCAATCACGCCTTGCGGCAGAAACAGCGTCACCAGAATAAACATGCCGCCGAGGACAAATTGCCAGTATTCGGGAATGGCGACCGTGAACCAGCTTTTCGCGCCGTTGACGATACCTGCGCCGATAATCGGGCCGATCAGCGTGCCGCGCCCGCCGAGTGCCACCCAGATGGCGGCTTCGATGGAGTTGGTCGGCGACATTTCGCTCGGGTTGATGATGCCGACCTGCGGGACGTACAACGCACCCGCCAGGCCGCACAGCATGGCGGAAATCGTCCAGACGAACAGCTTGAAACCTTTCGGGTCGTAGCCGCAGAAAATCAGCCGGTTTTCAGCGTCGCGTACCGCCGTCAGCACGCGGCCATATTTACTGCGTGCCAGCGCAAAGCCGAGCGCCAGACTGGCGACCAGCACCAGAACCGTGGCTAAAAATAATCCCACGCGGGTGCCGGTGGCGGTGACCGGAAAGCCGAGCAGGGTGGTGAAACCGGTGAAACCGTTATTGCCGCCGAAGCCGGTTTCATTGCGGAAAAACAGCAACATACCGGCGTAGGTCAGCGCCTGCGTCATGATCGAAAAATACACGCCTTTGATTTTTGAACGGAAGGCGAAATAGCCGAACACAAATGCCAGCGCGCCCGGCACCAGCACGATCAGGCACAGCGCCCAGGCGAAATGCTGCGTGCCCGCCCAGAACCACGGCAGTTCGGTCCATGAGAGGAACGACATAAAATCCGGCAGCCCGCTGCCTGCGGCCTGTCGCATCAGATACATGCCCATCGCGTAACCGCCGAGGGCGAAAAACAGCCCGTGACCCAGCGACAATAATCCGGCGTAGCCCCACACCAGATCGAGCGCGATCGCGACGATCGCATAACACAGGATCTTGCCGATCAGCGTCAGCGTGTACGTGGAGATCGCCAGCGGATTACTGGCGGGCAGCAGCGCCAGAAACGGCATCACAATCAGAATGATGAGCACCAGCGTGCCCACCGAAATCGCAATCTTAGGCGCTTTTTGTACGCCGGTAATCGTCAGCGGCTGGCTCATCAGTCAATCACCCTGCCTTTGAAGGCGAAGAATCCCTGCGGACGTTTCTGAATAAACAGGATAATCAGCGCGAGGATCAGGATTTTGCCCAGTACCGCGCCGATTTCCGGCTCAAGAATTTTGTTCACAATGCCCAGACCAAAGGCTGCCACCACGGTACCTGCCAGTTGCCCGACACCGCCGAGCACCACGACTAAGAAGGAATCGATGATGTAACCCTGACCGAGTTCCGGGCCGACGTTACTTAGCTGCGACAGTGCGACGCCGCCCAGACCGGCAATACCTGAACCGAGACCGAACGCCAGCATATCAACGCGTCCGGTCGGCACGCCGCAGCAGGCCGCCATGGCGCGGTTTTGCGTCACGGCACGCACGTTCATGCCAAGGCGTGTTTTATTGAGCAGCAGCCAGGTCAGGCCGAGTACCAGCATGACGAAGATGATTACCGCGATGCGGTTGTACGGCAGCACCAGATTCGGCAACAGCTGAATGCCGCCGGAGAGCCAGCCGGGATTCGCCACTTCAACGTTCTGCGCGCCAAACAGTACGCGCACGCCCTGGATCAGGATCAGGCTGATGCCCCACGTCGCCAGCAGGGTTTCCAGCGGACGCCCGTATAAATGGCGGATGACGGTGCGCTCCAGCGCCATGCCGATCCCGGCGGTAATGAAAAAGGCCACCGGCAGCGCGACCAGCGGATACAGCGCCAGCAGCCCCGGCGCGTAGTGCTGAAACAGCGACTGCACCATGTAGGTCGAATAGGAACCGAGCATTAACATTTCGCCGTGCGCCATGTTAATCACGCCCAGCAAACCGTAAGTGATTGCCAGACCCAGCGCAGCCAGCAGCAAAATCGAGCCGAGCGATAAACCGGTAAAGGCCTGACCGAGCAGATCGCCGATCATCAGGCGATGTTGTACCGCTTTCAGGCTGGCACGCGCGGCATCACGCACCGTCGCATCGGCCTCAGTTTTCGGATCCGTCAGACTTTGCAGACGACCTTGTGTATCCGGATCACCCGACGTGCCGAGCAGTTCAACGGCTTTCAGACGCACCTGCGGACTGGCGTCGGTCAGCTGTAAATTCGCCAGCGCAATGGAAAGGGCATTGTGAACCGTGCTGTCTTTTTCCAGTTCAAGACGATGCGTCAGCAGCGGCAACTGATCGGCCTGTGCTTCACGCTGTAAGGCTTTTGCGGCCTGCAAACGGATGGCGCTGTCGGTGCTCACCAGACGGTGTGCGGAAAGCGCATTAGCAATCAAAATCCGCAGGCGGTTGTTCAGCCAGACTTTTTTACTGTCACCCTGCGGTTTGACGTCGCCTTCCAGCGGCGTCAGCTGATCGCCATTCTGGATGAATGCGTGTTTCGCTTCGTCGATGACGACGTTTTCCTGCTTCAGCGCTTCGAGCAGCGGCAGCCTTTCCGGCTGCGGATCCGCCGCCCATTGCTGTAATAACGTGGCCTGCTGGCTGCGGCTGGCGGCAGCAAAGTCATTCGCCGCACCCGCCTCTGCCAGCAACGGAAGGCAACAAAGCAGGAAAAGCAGTGATCGGATGAGGATTCTCATAATGTTCTCGCCGCATAAAGTTGATGCTGGTTTGCTCCTCCCCCTGCGAAGGGGGAGGAGCTAAAACAATCAGTTAACCGTTTTCACCGGGGTATCTGGCTTTTTATCGTTACCCGCGATGTACGGGCTCCACGGCTGGGCGCGGATCGGTTTATCGGTCTGCCAGACCACGTTGAACTGACCGTTGGATTCGATTTCGCCGATCATTACCGGTTTGTGCAGGTGATGGTTGGTTTTATCCATGGTCAGCGTGAAGCCGGAAGGTGCGGCGAAGGTCTGTCCGGCCATCGCGGCACGCACTTTATCCACGTCCGTCGTCCCGGCTTTTTCCACCGCCTGCGCCCACATATGGATGCCGACATAGGTAGCTTCCATCGGGTCGTTGGTCACGGCGTTATCGGCGTTCGGCAGTTTGTGCGCCTTAGCATAAGCCTTCCATTCAGCCACGAATTTCTTGTTGGTCGGGTTATCCACTGACTGGAAGTAGTTCCACGCCGCGAGATCGCCGACCAGCGGTTTGGTGTCGATGCCGCGCAGCTCTTCTTCACCGACGGAGAACGCCACCACCGGCACATCGGTGGCTTTCACGCCCTGATTGGCCAGCTCTTTATAGAACGGCACGTTGGAATCGCCGTTGATGGTGGAGATCACCGCGGTTTTGCCGCCTGCGGAGAATTTCTTAATGTTGGAAACGATGGTCTGATAATCGCTGTAACCGAACGGCGTATAGACTTCTTCGATGTCGCTGTCTTTCACGCCTTTGGAATGCAGGAAGGCTCGGAGGATTTTGTTGGTGGTGCGCGGATACACGTAGTCGGTGCCGAGCAGGAAGAAACGTTTCGCCGCGCCGCCGTCTTCACTCATCAGATATTCCACCGCCGGAATGGCCTGCTGGTTAGGTGCGGCGCCGGTGTAGAACACATTTGGCGACATCTCTTCACCTTCATACTGCACCGGATAGAACAGCAGACCGTTCAGTTCTTCAAACACCGGCAGCACGGATTTACGCGATACCGACGTCCAGCAGCCGAACACCACCGCGACGTTATCCTGCGTCAGCAACTGGCGGGCTTTTTCAGCGAACAGCGGCCAGTTAGAGGCCGGATCGACCACTACCGGCTCCAGTTTTTTGCCCAGCACGCCACCTTTAGCGTTGATGTCATCAATGGTCATCAGCGCGATGTCTTTCAGCGGGGTTTCTGAAATGGCCATGGTGCCGGAAAGCGAATGCATGATACCGACTTTGATGGTGTCGGCAGCCTGTGCGCTCCAGGCTAGACCCATGCTGACTACGGTGGCAGAAAGAGCAAAGGCTTTAATAAAACGTCGACGTTGCATAGATGAATCCTCTGTAAAAATGCTGTGATGTAAATACGTTAAGAGAACGCTGTTATGGTGAAAGTCGAAAAAACATTTAAAAAAGTCATGACGGGTTGCCCGCGTCACTCTCCGCCCGCGCCCGGTGCAACATATGCAGGGTAATTTTGCGCACTTCGGCTTTACTGACGGCAATGTGGTCGTGTAACTGGCGCTGCGCCTCCTCTGTTTGTTGTTGAATGATGGCGAGCAGAATGCCCGCGTGCTCTTTATAGGTGGCATTGACGCGCTCACCTTTGGTGAAATCCAGACGCCGGATGATGCGGATTTTTTCGGTCAGTTCGCGGTGAATGCGCGCCATTTCGGCGTTACCCGCGGCGGCCACCAGCGTCATGTGAAACTCTTCGTCATAGCGCGACACCAGCTGACCGTCTTCGAGCGGCGGCTGATCAATCCAGAAGGCTTTCAGTTCGGCCAGTTGCAACGGTTGAACGGCGGGCGGCAGCGCGCACAGACGTTTCACCGCTTCCAGTTCCAGCACGATGCGCAGGTCATACAGTTGCTCGAAAAAGTCGAAATCGAACGGACGAACCTGCCAGCCGCTGCGGAAAAACACTTCGACGTAGCCTTCGTGTTCCAGCCAGAACAGTGCCTGACGCACAGGCGTGCGGCTGACCTCCATCCGGTCGGCAATGTCGTTTTCGCTGAACCGGTCTCCGGGCAGCAGGCGGAAGCTGAAAATGTCATTTTTCAGCTGCTGATAGATGCGTTCCGCCAGTCCTTCCGGACGATTTTTACTGCGTGAAGATTTAGAGCCCGTCAGTTGCATGTGATATTCCCTGTATGTCGGTAGCGTTAAACGGCTGCGTCCAGCCACAGCAAAGCATCGCCCGGTCCGACCGGACGCCCCTGCTGGCAACTGATTTTCAGTACGGTTCCGGCGCACGGCGCATTCACCGACAGCTCCATTTTCATGGCTTCGACGACGATTAGCGGCTGGCCTTCTTCCACCTGCTGGCCCGGCTCGACCAGGATTTTCCAGACGTTGCCGTTCAGGTCGGCGCTGACTAAATGGCCGTCCTGATCTGCATCGTCTTCCACTAACTGCACGGCGTTGGCGGCGGCTTCCACCGCGGCACTTTCGGCTTCATGCCAGTGCGCCACTTCGCGGGTAAAGGCTTCGGTTTGTTTCGAGCGGAAATCAGCAATATCGGCGGCGTTATCGGCAAGAAATTGCGTATATTGCGCAAAATCGAACTCGGTTTCTTCGATGCGGATTTGTGCGCGCCCTTCGCGGAACGCCTCGCGCTGGATCTCCAGTTCGGCTTCGGTAACTTCATAGAACTGCACCTGATCGAAGAAGTGCAGCAGCCACGGCTCGCCGTTTTTAAACTGCTCATTTTTGAGAAACTTATTCCAGATCGGCAGCGTGCGGCCGACCAGCTGATAGCCGCCCGGCGAATCCATGCCATAAATGCACATGTACATGCCGCCGATACCGACCGTGCCTTCGGCGGTAAAGGTGCGCGCCGGGTTGTATTTGGAACTCAGCAGGCGATGGCGCGGATCGACCGGCACCGCGCACGGCGCGCCGAGATACACATCGCCCAGCCCGAGGATCAGATAGCTGGCGCCGAAAATGATGTTTTTTACTTCGTCGCGGCTCGCCAGCCCGTTAGTGCGCTGGATAAAATCGACGTTATTTGGCAGCCACGGTGCGTCTGTGCGCACGGTTTGCTGATAGCGTTCGACCGCGCCGAGCGTGGCGGAATCTTCAAATGCCATCGGCATATGTACGATGCGGGTCGGGATTTTAAGCTGGCTGACATCCGCCAGGTTGTGTTCCAGCGTCAGTAAATGCTGAAGCAGCGCCGTCTGATGGAGCACGCGGCTGTCGTAGCGGATTTGCAGCGAACGCACGCCCGGCGACAGCTCTTCGATACCCTGCTGACCGGCGGCTTTGATGGCGTTCATCAGCAGGTAGATACGCATACGCACCGCCAGATCCAGCACGTTATCGCCGTACTCAATCAGCACGTAGCCGTCGCCTGCCTGACGGTATTCCACCGAAGGACGTTCAGCCGTCGCCGGAAGCGCCGCGAGAATGGTGGCGGAAGCCGTGGTATCCGGCAGCAAAGACGGCACCGGCAGCGCCATCGCGTTGACTGGCATCAGCGAGTCCAGCGTGCCTTGCTGCGCCAGTTCCAGCGCCTGTGCCTGTTCAAAACTGATCGAATGAAAACGGATTTTATCGCCCGGTTTTACCTGGCCGACTTTCCACAATTCGGCTTTGGCGATGGTCACCGGACAGACGAAACCGCCGAGGCTTGGCCCGTCGCGGGTCAGAATGACCGGGAAGTCACCGGTGAAATTAATCGCGCCGATGGCGTACTCGCAGTCATGCACGTTCGACGGGTGCAGACCGGCTTCGCCGCCGTCCTGCCGCGCCCATTGTGGTTTCGGGCCAACCAGCCGCACGCCGAGGCGGTTGGAGTTGTAATGCACCTGCCATTCAGACTGGAAGAAAGTGTCGATGGATCCTGTGGTGAAGAAATCCGGTGCGCCGTGCGGCCCGTAAAGCACGCCGATATTCCAGATGTCGCCGTAAGGCGGCACGATATTTTCCGCTGCGGCCTGCGGCAAACCGACCGGCGCGGGCGTGGTGCAGGCCGCCAGTTCCGGCTGCGAAACGGTCAGCATATCGGCAACGCGCAGCGTGCGACCGGCGTGACCGCCAAATTGCCCGAGTGCAAACGTCGAACGGCTGCCGAGATACACCGGCACATCGAAACCGTTACGCACGGCAAGATAGGTGCGGCAACCCTGCGTGGCGCGTCCCAGTGTCAGTGTCTGACCGGCTTTTACGTTCACCGGCTGCCAGTAAGAAACAGCTTCGCCATCGAGATGTGCCGGACAGCGTGCGCCGGTCAGCGCGATCACCGCGTCGCAATGAAAGCGCAGGGTGGGTCCCTGTAACGTGAACTCCAGACCGGCGGCATCCAGATGATTGCCGACAATGCGGTTGGCGAGACGGAAGGCAAAATCGTCCATCGGACCGGAAGGCGGCACGCCGATATCCCAGTAACCGAGACGCCCCGGATAATCCTGCACGCTGCTGTACGTACCGGGCGCAATCACCTCGATGGCGTTTGGCGAATAGGCAAAACTGTCGAGCATGCGCGTCCACATTTCGCCGTCGCGGAATACCGGCGTGGCAACTACCTGACGCAGATAATCGATATTGGTGGCGATGCCGTGCAGGCGGGTGGCAGCCAGCGCGGCAGACATTTTCGCCAGTGCGTCCTGACGGTCGGTGCCGTGAACAATCAGTTTGGCGATCATCGGGTCGTAAAAGGCCGACACTTCACTGCCGGTTGAAACCCAGCCATCGACGCGGACGTCTTCGGGCAAAAAGACCTCGGTCAGCACGCCCGGACTCGGCTGAAAATTCTTCAGCGGATCTTCGGCGTAAATACGCACTTCCATCGACGCGCCCTGCGGGGCTTTTTCCATTGCAGGCCAGTCCAAAGGTTCACCGGCGGCGACGTTCAGCATGCATTCGATCAAGTCCAGACCGGTGACCATTTCGGTGACCGGATGCTCCACCTGCAAACGGGTATTCACTTCGAGAAAATAAAATTCGTCGCGCGGGGCGTCATAGATAAATTCAACGGTACCGGCGCTGCGGTAGTTCACCGATTCGCCGAGCTGCACGGCGGCGCGATGTAACGCTTCGCGGCTGGCCTGCGGCAGATTCGGTGCAGGGGTTTCTTCCACCACTTTCTGATTGCGGCGCTGCAACGAACAGTCGCGTTCGCCGAGTGCCACCACGCGGCCCTTGCCGTCGCCAAAAATCTGTACTTCGACGTGACGGGCGCGATCGACAAAGCGTTCGAGAAACACACCGGCGTCGCGGAAAAACTGTTCGCCGAGACGCTTCACGCTGTCCCACGCGGCGCGCAGGGCGTCTTCATCGTCACAGCGCGTCAGGCCAATGCCTCCGCCGCCTGCGGTGCTTTTCAGCATCACCGGATAACCGATGTCGGCGGCGGCTTTCACGGCGTCATCAAGGCTGGCGAGCAACCCGGTGCCCGGTGCCATCGGTACATTTGCGGCACCGGCCAATTCGCGGGCACGATGCTTGAGGCCAAACTCGCGGATTTGTCCGGCGGTCGGGCCGATAAACGCAATGCCTGCCGCTTCGCAGGCATCGGCGAATTCTGCGCTTTCGGATAAAAAGCCGTATCCCGGATAAATCGCCTGCGTGCCGGTTTCTTTCGCGGCGGCCAGAATTTTGTCGATCATCAGGTAGCTTTCGCTGGCCTTTTCGCCGCCCAGCGCGATGGCGATATCCGCCTGCGTGACGTGCGGTGCATTGCGGTCAGCGTCGGAA
>Ga0308168_1003782_pt1 | contig 11375 bp, 25 predicted proteins | sample PhyCR2_FD_202133 | JGI IMG/M metagenome (GOLD analysis project Ga0308168, IMG submission 202133) | Phyllosphere microbial communities from UC Gill Tract Community Farm, Albany, California, United States - DLSLRC.R2 | ecosystem: Host-associated > Plants > Phyllosphere > Unclassified | place: USA... | reverse complement strand
GGAACATGAAGTTACCGTTTAGCGTTGACCAAGGTGTCGGGAATAGGTATTGCTCCTGACCGTAGAAAGCATCAACGGTGTCTTGGTAGAACTCTCTGGCGCTGTAAAGCTCTTCGGGGTCGAACATCTCAGCCCGTTCCAGTACATCAAGTACCTGCTCGTCAGTCATCCCTGCCTGTAGGCACTCGTTGATGTCTTTGTGCGGTAGCTTGACCAACATACAACGATGCTCACCAAGTCGGCTGGCAATCTCTTTGGATGCGGCTAATCCCACTTCATCGGTATCGAGTGATAACCAGATTTCTTCGAATCTGTCGAGGTTGTGAAACTCAAAATCAATCCATTGCTGCTTGGCACCCTTACCGCCTCCGAATGGTACGGACAATGCAGGGAATCCATATTGCACATAGGTCATGCAGTCGATTTCACCCTCGCAGATAATCACGGCTCTCGATTCTTTCGGCATAGTCTGCCAGCCAAATAGACATGGCTCACAATCACCCTCTGCCATGATGACCTTCTTGCCATTCGGTCGCTCAGTACTGATGCGCTTGACCTGTAGTAACTCATTGTCGCGCTTGTACGGGAAGGCGATTGCTTTGAGCTCTCGCTTCTCGTCATGGCTCCAAACTACCGCGCTCGAAACTTTGAATTTTTCGGCTGTTTCCCGTGTGATGCCTCGGCTCTCTAGGTAGTCGTAGCAATCATCGGTTTTCTTGACGAATTTCTTGATATTTTCAGGCTTAGGGCGGGAGAATTTCTTTTGCTGCTTGGCTGCGAAGTGATGGTCTGTGTCTTTGATGCCGAGAAACTCTTTCGCTTCCTGCATGGCTTGGTGTAGGCCACAATCACGACTCAGCACCCAAAGGTCTAACAGGTCGCCACCGTCACCCTCTGCGAAGTCTTGCCAGACTTTCTTGCCTTGCAGATTGACCTTGAGGCTCTTGCCAGCTTCACCGCCAACGCTTCCTGCTACCCACTCACCGCTCTCACGCTTCCCGTTCGGGAGTAAATATTTTGCTACTCGGTCAACTTGATTCCAAAGCTGATCCGAAAGTTCTTTAGGTGTCATCATGCGCCCCGAAGTTTTAACAGCCTGAACCAGTAACCGACAAACGACTCAGTGACTAGCCCGTGGTTATATCCTGCAATCAGGAGTGATTTGATTTGTGATTTCATGGTCGCCCTAGTTGATAAATACATAACCAGATTTAGTGACCTGAATCGCTGATTGGTGAGTCGGTTTTACTTGTGCGGGTCTTGCGTTTCGTAGCCAGTTGTTAAACGCTTTGTGCCAGCTTTGCTTCTTGGCACCCATTGACTCGGCATAGTCGCGGAACTTGATAAGCTCTTCCTGCACGTTAACGCCCTTCTCCAAGGCGATGCTTTGGTTCTCAGCATTGGGAGTGAAATTCTTCGGGAATGGTATCTGGATTTCAGAGGGTGAAGTCATTCCCATCCGTTTTAAATAATTTTGTGTTGCTGGGTCAGTTTTCCCCAAAGGTTCACTGATAGGTTCTTGATAGGTTAAAAGAGTGATAGGTTCTGGGTGCAGCTCCTGCACCACTACTGGTGAATCTCCTGCACCACTCCCCGCAGCATTTGCACCAGTCTTGGAATCTCCTGCACCACTCCCCGCAGCATTTGCACCAGTCTTATTTAGCGATATTTTGAACACATTTGACTGATTTAAACCGGTTTCAGTTCTGCGGTTTATGACGGTAATTAGCCCCATTTCTTGAAGTGCTGAAATGTGATTTTGAACAGAGCGAATTGAGATTTCACAGTGATCGGCAATGTTAGTGATTGAAGGCCAGCAGATACCTTCATCGTTCGCATTATCTGCCAGTTTAATCAGAACTAATTTACGAAGAGGATTGCCGACTTTCATCTTCATTGCAGTTGCCATTAAGATCATGCTCATTTGCTTTTCTCCTGTGGTTTATGTTGATTGAGAATCTGGCGTAGTTTGCTAACCACCACAGGGTTATAACCGCTACAAGCCTCTATTCTTCTGGCCTCTTTAGTTCCTTTAGCCTTTTGCTCTTCATGGGTTTTCATGTATAATTAACCTCGCTGACAACGTATTAAAGTTCCAAAGCTAGTTGTGATGAAGCTCGGTGACCGCCGGGCTTTTTCTTTGCCAGTAATTCTTCCATTCTCTCCAGCTTCTTCTCTAACCGGCTCATTGTCCCGACTAAATCAAACTCTGGTGTCTCCATTCCTGCATAAGCCAATATCAAACTCATTAGCTTCATGGTGCTGTACTTCTGCTTACCAGTAGCAGCCTTTAATCGGCTTACTGCGGCCTCATTCAAACCAAGCATCTTGGCGAGCTTTGTCTGGCCTCTTACTGAAATCTTCGAGAGTAAGTAGCTCTCTATCTGCAAGGCTTTCTTGCGTTCTTTTGCGAACTCCATTGGGTAATATCCTTGTGTGTTTAGTTGAGCGATCAGCTAATAGCTGAATGCCATAAATAGATTGGTGCTATTAGGTGGGGTTGCACTTTTCAGTGCTCGATTGAAGGGTGTTACTAAGCTGCTTGAGTGTTTTTCTTTACGCTAGGGAATGGCTTTGTTTCTTCGGCCGTAATTACTCCGTTGCTGTGGATGGTAAGAGTAATATCCCTGTTTAAGTCGATAGCTTTAGAAATTGCACTTTGATAGATACCAAGTAATTGAGCCGCCTTCGTCTGACCGTGCAGCTTTACGTAATCTTTGAGCTTTATTTTTTGTTTCATAACTCCTCCTTGCGATAACTAATTATCACCGCTAGAGGTAAAATAGTCAACACTTGCGGAGTTAGTTAATTATCCCATGCGGTGATAAATTTATAATATGAGTATAAAAAAGAAACCGCTCTCTAATGAGCAAGTCGAAGACGCCAAAAGGCTCAAGACAATTTACGAAGGGAAAAAGTCTTCTTTGGGAATATCCCAAGAGTCTGTCGCGTATGAGCTGGGTGTAGGTCAATCTGCGGTAGCGTCACTTTTGAATGGGGTTAACGCCTTAAACCCAAGTAATGCAGCAGCATTAGCTAGGGTATTACAGGTAAGAGTTGAAGATTTCAGCCCGTCTATAGCCTCAGAGATTGCAGAGATGTATCGTTCCATCGGTGATGCAAAATCAGTGGTAAATGATTATCAATACCCCCTGTTTACGACCGTGCAGGCTGGTAATCTCTCAGAGGTTGGATCTTTTACTAAAAAAGATGCAAAGACTTGGATAGCCTCAACCAAGAAAGCCTCAAAGAATTCATTTTGGCTTGAGGTTTCAGGTCACTCGATGACGGCACCTCAAGGAAGCAGGCCAAGCTTCCCAGAGGGAATGCTGATATTGGTAGATCCAGAGGTTCCAGTTGAAAGCGGTGATTTCTGTGTAGCTGGAATTCACAACGACTCAGAAGTGACCTTTAAGAAGCTTGTGTGGGAGGACTGTACCGCATGGCTAGAGCCTTTGAACCCTAACCCACGATACCAAAGCATTGAGTGCAATGAAAACTGTAGGATTATTGGAAAGGTAATCAAGGCACAATGGCCTGAAGATGTACTCAGCTAGGCGTAGCTGTAGAGGCTAAGATGCGGTTTTGTGAATTACCCCTAATGCCTTACCGAAAATTCTTTACGTAAATGAAATTGACATCCTCTGGAGGAACTTACCATAATGGTAGTTATAGTTAGCTCTCATAAAGAGGGTTTCACTGGGAGGCCAGATAAGATAACTGGTGGACCGATTTATTCAGATGTATTGGAAAGAATCGAAAATTGCAGTATTTCTGTGGTCACAGAACAATGCAGGAAGGACGTTAGGGCCTTACAGAAAGATGAAAACGACATTAAAGAGTCGGTGATAAGGGCGGTCAGATTTGGAAGGTTTATTGGATCTGAATGGTGCCAGATCAATAGGAATGAGGTATGGGCAGCGTGCGATGCTTACTCTTTTTACGAAACAGCTTGGATTGAAGCTGCGCACAAAGAAATGGAATGTGAGTTGTACATTAAATTTTGCATTGGTGTGACGGGGAACATGGTCCTGACGGTTTCGCTACATACCCCTAGGCAGAGATGATTAGGTGGAATAATGAAAAAGAATAACGTTTGTCCAGTATGTGGAGTAGGCAATTTAACACGTAAGTCAGAGTTAGATACTCTTACCTACAAAGGGAAAAGAAAAGAATACACGCATTTCTTCTCCGTGTGTGATTTCTGTCATGTTGACCAGGCTGGCGCAGAAGAACTTAAAATAAATAAAAGAGCAGTTATCGAAGCTAAAAAAATCATTGATGGCCTTCTTACAGGCTCTCAAGTCAAAAGGATTAGGGTCAAATTAGGACTGAATCAGGTTGATGCAGCCAAAGTTTTTGGCGGCGGCGTGAATGCATTCACAAAATACGAATCAGATGATGTTATGCAATCCGAAGCCATGGATAAATTAATTCGTAATGCTTCTATTAACCGAGCGTTATTTCAATCACTCCTCAATAGTGCAGGATTAGACAGCAGATTTTTGAAGCATGACTTAAGGCCTAGAAATACTAATCGTGGATTTTTTCTTAATTTAGAATCTGCCAAAGTCTCTATGGAATATGGCAGAAAATCAGATGCCATAAACACATCTAAGCAAGATAACTTTGTTCATATTTCCCACTAATGTATTGAGGTTTTGATGAGTTTCGAAATTACAAAGTTTTGGATAAAGGAGTTCTCACTGAGTCCTACTGATGAAGAAACCAATTCTGGTCGTGACTTCATGATGAACATAAACTCTTCTGTAGATTTCAATGCGACAAATTCCACCGATTTTAGAGTAAATATGGTAATGGGCCTCCATTCGAACAAGGAATTCCATTACACTGCGACCCAAACAGCCATATTTAGATTCGAAAATTCAATGACGAATGAACAGGCAATGGAGATAGCAAAAACCATCCCTGTCAGAGAAACACTCTACCCATACTTAAGAGCATTTACTCTATCTACACTCAAAACAGCAGGCTACGATGGCGTAACATTACCTGTAAATGTTTTCAAAGAGTAATAATACATCCCGCTCAGGCGGGATGTTTTTCACCCTATCCCACCAGAATTGACCTGCATCATTAAGATTTTTTCTTAAATCGATACAATACCTGCCTATTCACATTAAGCAGTAATTCTGGTGTTGTACTTGTCCCGCCATAGTGCGGGATTTTTTTATTACTCAACCAATCTTGATCTAAATCAATAACTCTCACAGGCATACAGGCATTATAGCCAGATAACTAAAAACTATTTATTTGCCCTGTTAAGTTAACTCTCCCGCCTGCAAGCGGGATTTTTTTTGCCCAAAATCCACAGTCCATTCCTGATACCTCGCCGCTAAATGCGGTTTTTTTCGTCTGAATAAAAATAAATACACTGAAAAATCAATCACATTACAACTATTAGTGATATATTATCTCTTGCGGTGTTGACTAGAATAACTCCTGCGGTGATAATAAACACATCGAAACGAAACATCGACTGCGAAACAAAGTGTTCGCGTAGTACCCCATCATAACGATGGCTCAATCGAGCGCTGAAAAGTGCAAATAACCAAAGCGTGAGTTTTGGGGTGTGGTGAAGCTCAATACTGAGCAGCCGAGAAACTGACTGTGAAAATACTAGTCATGTAGCGGACCAGTTATCGAACACCTCACCACCAAAATTCATTCAGGAGGTAATTATGATTCCGGCACAGAATTTAAAATCTACCGCTCGTACTCGCCGTGATGAGAAGCGCAAAGCTAAACAAATGGCTTTCGCAGCAGCTAACCCGACTAAGGTTGGACGCAGCTATGAAGATATTGGCGAGACAGTTACACCAGTCCAAAGACCGGGCTACGAGCCTAAGCCGCTAATCTTAGTCGCAGCAGCAGCTAAGCGTCAGGTCATTGACTATAAGAACGGACTGATTCGCGCAACCTATCTATATATGCACGAATTTAACCGCAAACCGATAGTTGAAGGTCCAACGTGTTTGCAAGATGTCGGCTTGTATTTCGCAGGTCATCGTAAATCAAATCAAGTAACAGCTCGCTAGTACCCAAGATATTTCTTTTTTAGTTCTTCACTAGATAAGAAATATTTCTTTACTGGCTCAATGTAATCACTAGTGATGACGTATTCATCGACAGCGCCGAGGAATAGCCCCTCACCTGTTGATTCCATTATCCCCTTATCAACAAGCGAGGTTATGGAATTTATATTTCCTTTGTGGGCTTTAGTTTTACGGGTTAATCCAAGCATCGCCAGTGTAGCTAATGTCGTCGTTTCTTCTTCACTTATATCACTCAAAACGAGCAACTTGGATTCAAGTGTCCTTTTATCTTTAGCTTTTAATATTGATTCCTTTGCCATCATTGCTAGCCATTGATAGGAAAGGCTTATGAAAAAGCTAACACCTAAAGATAATCCAAAGAAGTAATCGCCAATAGGTATCAAGTGAGTGCTTCGTTGGTTGATTACATCAACGATAGAAGTAGGTGTGAAGACCAAGAGAAGAACTAAGGATATTAACCAAGACATAAGATTCCTTAAATCTATGTTTCTTTCAAGAAAGGCGAATATCTGCCCTATCCAATTTGGCATGGTTGATTCTCAAGGCTGTTGTGGTGAATCAATTATATCAGAACCCCGGCTGTTGTGGTGACTAAAGGGGGCCGCGCATCCTGAGCGGCTTATAAGAGCAGGAGCCTATTCTTGATGGCTGATTATTCGGTCATCGTAAATCAGTTTCAGTTAGTGCGAGGTAAGTATGGAAGAGAAGCTAGTAGTAAAAATAGAGATTACAAACGCAGAAAATGGTGAGTTCGACTTATCTTTCGATGGCGACACAAAAACAATAAAGGACAACAAGCTGAAACTAATGTCCGTGAATTTCTCAAAGCTTCTCAAGGCAAATCTACAGTCAATTATGGATACTTCTGCATCAATCACCATATTGCAGATGAATGCCCTAAATTGTTCTTGCTGTGAAGATGATAATGAATAACTAGCTACTCACTCCCTCCCCTTACCAGACGAGGGTTAATACAGAAAGTGAATAGCTCATTGAATAGATACAAGTCGCCAAGAGCGGCTTTTTTTATGGGTGAAATATGACATTTAACCAGAAGTTTTACATGATTCTAGCGGAGGCGTTGATAGCGTTCTGGTCAACGGTTATAGGTCTGCTTGCTTGGGGCGTTATTAGTTATATGAATGGGGGTTAGTGATGGTTGAGTCAAATCAAAGATTTTACTGGTTTGTTATGGATGGACGCGCGGAATACAACACCCAAGACGCTCAGGTTTTCGAGGTCATTGGCGAAGACGAGCCAGATAATGACGATTTAGATGAATGGTCTGATATGGGGGCTTGTCTGGTCAGGGCAGAAATAACGAATATCACAGAAAAAGGCGATATTCAGTGTGGTGAATTTGAGTTCGTCAGAGTAATCGAGTAACCCCCTATAGCTCATTTAAGAGTGGGCTATCTGGGTAATACTGCCCTAACAGACTTAAGCACCTGCGGGTGCTTTTTTTACGCCCTCATATCAGCGCCTATTCAATGAGTGGGCGGTTATATGACAACAACACTTAACGGAGTATCGCTAATGGCTACCACCATCGGCGGCGCTATTGGCGCTGCTATCAACCTATTTAAATCTTTCTACACTACTCAATTAGACCGCATTCAGCAGTTTGTTAACGATGCGGCCAGACCGGAGGCTTATGCGTGAACAGGCTCAAATTTAATGTCGGGTTTACCCGCTGGTCGCTGCCAGACAATGAGGCAGGCCGTAAACGAATGATGGAATTAAAAAGGGGGTCGAAATGAACTTATCAGCACAAAGCAAAATCCCTCAAACCCCAGCAATGCACAAAGAGTGGCGACGTTACTGCGTAATTCGTGCAATTGAGTGTCGTCGCTTAGGTAGTGAGTGGAAAGAGGCAAAGCGGGATGCGTTGATGTGTTCAATGCTGGCTAAAGAAATATTGCGAGGTAGTAATCATGTGGCGTGATAACGATAGCGAGTTCTTCGCTGAAATAATGCCGCTAGTTAAGTCTGAAATGGAAGATATTCAGCAGGAAGCTATCGACTTGGCTACCGAAAGAAATAATCCAGTGATTAGCTGGGCTGAATTTGAGGGTAATTACTCATGAGTGTTTATAAAGCAATAAGCGCAGTAGCCAAGGATATGGCTGAGAAAGGAATTAGTAAGGACAGAGAGAACCGGCAACAGGGATTCCAATTCAGAGGTATCGACCAAGTTTACAATGCACTAGCCCCCGCTCTGGTACGTCATGGATTGCTTATCTTACCTCGCATCATTGAGCGAAATGTCACGGAGAGACAAACGCAACGAGGTGGTGTCCTTTTTTATGTAGTGGTTAAAGCTGAGTTCGATTTCGTTGGAGTTGAGGATGGCAGTGTTCACACGGTGACAACTTATGGCGAGGCCATGGATAGCGGCGATAAAGCCACGAACAAAGCAATGTCGATCGCTTATAAGTATGCAGCCTTTCAAACTTTTTGTATTCCCACAGAAGAGACAGCTGTCGACGCTGATAGTGAGGTACACCACCCTTCTCCAATGAGTCCAGACCAGATACTCGCTGAGTTCACCACTCAAGCAACAGAGTGCACTGAATTGGAGTGCCTTAAAAAACTATACAAGCCAGCATGGAACAGTTTGGCTAATTCACCAGAGCACCAGAAGAAATGCGTGGAAGTGTTTCAAGTGCGCGGAAAAGAACTTAATAAGGCGGCGTAATGGCTAGTAAAGGCGTAAACAAGGTAATTCTTGTCGGAAACTTAGGTAAAGATCCAGAAGTTCGGTATATGCCCAACGGAGGGGCTGTTACCAACATCACTCTGGCAACTTCGGAAAGTTGGCGTGATAAGCAAACAGGTGAGAACAAGGAGGTCACAGAATGGCATCGAGTGGTTTTATTCGGAAAGTTGGCAGAAGTCGCCGGAGAGTATTTGCGTAAAGGTTCTCAGGTTTATATCGAAGGCCAGTTAAAAACTCGAAAATGGCAGGACCAAGGTGGCCAAGACCGTTACTCCACGGAAGTTGTAGTGAATGTCGGGGGCACCATGCAGATGCTTGGCGGTAAGCAGGAAGATAACGGCAAACCTAAAGTCAGCAATAACCCAAGCGATAATAGTGGATGGGGTAAGCCGCAGATGCCGCAATCCAATTCATCGAACGAACCACCGATGGATTTTGATTCAGATATCCCGTTCTAGCAGTCAGTAGCAACCACCCTACCCACCTAATTTAAGGAACCCCCATGAACTTATCCGAGAAAGAATCGGCGGTATTCTCACGCCTGTCACTTGGTCAGAGAGAGGAGTTATCACGCTTTCCTGACGATTTACGCAGTAGAACGCTATCGACTCTTTCTTGGTCCCGTTCTGGTCAATGGGGAGAGGTAATCGCTAGAGCTAAATTCGGTGCGATGGTGATGTCGGTTATTAAGGACGGTAAAGCAACTGACTGGAATACACGTTACACAGAGCAAGGAAAGCTCAGGGTCGAGAATAACAAGGCAGCATTTAAGCCTCCGGTTCCAGAATCAATGCTGGCAGAACGCGCAAGGAAGCGTAATGAAGAGGCTAAGGAGCTGGCCGAAGTGATTCGCAAGGCTGAAGGAATCGTCACATCTAACCTTAACGGTCGCGGTGGCTTCGGCGACTAACCCCATCGCCAAGGAAGGCTAACTTATAGTGGAGAGTAGTAATGATTGCATTAACACAAGAGAAGCGTGAAGAGTTGGCTAACTACGCCAGAGCGCGGCTAGCATCCCATGTAGTACACGGTGGCTGTAGTGATGAAGAAGATATATTCAAGATAGCCCTAGCATCACTAACGGCAGAGCCAGTCCTATATGCTGTAGATAATGATGTCGAGGATAAAATATATACTGCTTTATGCAATGAGAATGAGGATGGGGCTTATCCGCTCTTTACCGCCCCGATATTGCCGGAGATTAAGTTGCCGAAAACAAAAACCGAATATGGTGAAAACGAAGAATGGATTGATTGCTCTACGTCTTATCGTAGAGGTAAGGAAGACGGGCATAATGAATTGCTAGCAGAAATCAAACACCTAAACGGATTGGGGGATTGATGGTTACTTTATCAATATTAAACTTTGCAATTGTCTGTGGATTGCTTGGGGCTGGAATTATATGTGCCTTTATTCTCATTATGCTGGCTATCGGAGGGCATATCAGAACATGAACGATATGGTTGAGATTGTAGCATGGTTGGTTATTGGTTTGATTTTGTGTCTAGTGGGTTTAGGCAGTAATGGGAGGAAGTGATATGGGAAAGGTAAGAGCTAGTTGGCATGTTATGCTTTTCACTGATTGCCCAGAGTGCGAATGTCAGATTGACTTGACTGAATATGGCGATGGGCAATTCATGAATGGTGATTGCTGCGGACCACTTGATCAAGTTAAGGATGTGGAGCTTGCATGCCCAGAGTGCAACCATGAATTTAAGTGCGACTTTCAATGGTGACAATCGGCTTCACCCTACTCCTAATCATCAAAACTCAAGCATTACCCCTCAATAACACAATCTACCCCACCCAATCACAATGCGAGCATCAGATAGAGGCTATGAAAGATATTCAGCCTAAGCATGAGCTTGTGTGTGGTGAAGTAAGAAGGAATACATGAATGATTAGTTTTATTCGGTATCTGAAAAATACTAAGTTGGTTATACGGCAAATTAGAAATGGGGAGTGGATTCCCCATGTAAATGGATGTGATGGCAAAATCTATAGCGCCCACCGGAATAAGCACAGGCTATGGTTGGCGAATGGCCCTTTCTTCTGTGAGATAGATGAAGTGGATAGGGTTAGATGCAAGAAGGCTTTCGGGCCTATCCTTCGTCATGTTGTTTGGTGGGCTGGGGCTAGAAAATTACGCGGAGTAAAGACAACACCTCCTACCCCAAAATTGGATGATTAGAGCTAACCATGCGTGAAGTTATCCGCGGTGATACTGAGCCGGTGCATATCGTGGTCGCCAGTAAAGCCATTGATAAGCATCGACTGAAGTACGGCACTGGCAATAAGTATCACCATGTCGTGTATTCAGTCGGTTATCGTGACCGGCATTATCAAATAGAAGTAGTCACCAGAAAGACAACCATATCCGCAACGGTAATCACCGGATGCAGGAACCTATCAAGAGTTCATCACGAACAATAAATCAACCCACCCTATTCCCGCACCGATAATCGGCGGCATCGTCATGTCTGCGGGAAGGTAAAGGAGAAAATATGCAACCAGCACTAATTAATCGTGAGGAGGTCCAAGAAATCCTCGGCGGTATATCTCGGACAACGTTCTATAAA
>Ga0308168_1003777_pt1 | contig 11383 bp, 7 predicted proteins | sample PhyCR2_FD_202133 | JGI IMG/M metagenome (GOLD analysis project Ga0308168, IMG submission 202133) | Phyllosphere microbial communities from UC Gill Tract Community Farm, Albany, California, United States - DLSLRC.R2 | ecosystem: Host-associated > Plants > Phyllosphere > Unclassified | place: USA... | reverse complement strand
GTTATCATGGCGGCGTTTCTTTGCGGACTGCCACCATGGTTGATTCTTACGACGACTCCCTCGATACGGGAGAAAAAAGCAAATCTCAGGTCAAACGCGAGTTGCATGCGCTGGTTGACCTCGGCGAGCGCCTGACCACACTCAAGCCTGATCTGGTCGCCAAACTGCCGTTGACCGACGCTTTGCGCCGGGCATTGGCCGATGCGCCCAAGCACACCGCGAACATCGCGCGTAAACGACATTTGCAGTTCATCGGCAAACTGATGCGCGACCAGGACACTGACGCGATTCTGACTCTGCTCGATCAACTTGATGCCTCCACTCGCCAGTACAACGAGCGTTTCCATAATCTGGAACGCTGGCGTGACCGCCTGATCGCGGGCGATGACGCCGTGCTGGAGAAATTCGTCATCGAGTACCCGGAGGCAGATCGCCAGCAGTTGCGTTCCCTGATCCGTCAGGCCCAGCATGAGGTTGCGCAAAACAAACCGCCTGCTTCGAGCCGCAAGATCTTCAAATACATTCGGGAGCTGGACGAGACTCAACGCGGCCTGCGTTGAAAATCGCCACCGGGTGGCCGTCCTGCGCGCCACCCGAAAGCCCCACCGTTCTTATGCGCCCGTGCCACCCACGGTAATCGCATCGATTTTCAGCGTTGGCTGGCCGACACCCACCGGCACCGACTGCCCATCCTTGCCACACGTACCGACACCGCTGTCCAGCGCCAGATCGTTACCGACCATCGACACCCGGCTCATCGCCTCGGGGCCGTTGCCGATCAACGTCGCGCCTTTGACCGGTGCGGTGATCTTGCCGTCCTCGATCAGATAAGCCTCGCTGGTCGAGAACACGAACTTGCCGCTGGTAATATCGACCTGACCGCCACCGAGGTTGGCGCAGTAGATGCCCTTCTTCACCGAGGCGATGATTTCTGCCGGATCGCTTTCGCCACCGAGCATGTAGGTGTTGGTCATGCGTGGCATCGGCAGGTGCGCATAGGATTCGCGACGACCGTTACCGGTGCGTGCCACGCCCATCAAGCGAGCGTTGAGTTTGTCTTGCATGTAGCCCTTGAGTACGCCGTTTTCGATCAGCGTGGTGCACTCGGTCGGGGTGCCTTCGTCATCGACGCTCAGCGAACCGCGACGGCCGCTCAAGGTGCCGTCATCGACGATGGTGCAGAGTTTCGATGCAACCATTTCACCCATGCGCCCGCTGTAGGCCGAGCTGCCCTTGCGGTTGAAATCTCCTTCCAGGCCATGGCCGACCGCTTCGTGCAGCAGCACGCCGGACCAGCCGGAGCCGAGCACCACCGGCAAGGTACCGGCCGGCGCCGGAATCGCTTCCAGATTGACCAGCGCCTGGCGCAGCGCTTCGCGGGCATAACCCATGGCGCGGTCTTCGGCGAGGAAGTAGCGGTAATCGGTACGCCCACCGCCGCCGTGCCCGCCGCGTTCGCGACGGCCATTCTGTTCGACGATGACGCTTACGTTGAAACGCACCAGTGGGCGCACGTCGGCGGCCAGGCCACCGTCGGTGGAGGCCACCAGGATTCGCTCCCAGACCCCGGCCATGCTCACGCTGACCTGCTGAATCCGTGGGTCGAGTGCGCGGGTGGCGACGTCGATGCGTTTGAGCAACTCGACTTTTTCCGCGCGGCTGAGCACTTCCAGCGGGTTATCGGGCGCGTACAGTTGCGCGACGTCCTGGCTGGTGAACGCCTGCACGGTGCCGTTCTGCCCGGCACGTGAGATCGAACGCGCGGCGCGGGCCGCTGCACCGAGGGCTTCGAGGGTGATCGCGTTGCTGTAGGCAAAACCGGTCTTCTCACCGGACTGCGCGCGCACGCCGACACCCTGATCGAGGTTGAAGCTGCCTTCCTTGACGATGCCGTCTTCCAGCGCCCATGACTCGGAAATCTGGCCCTGGAAATACAGGTCGGCGGCATCGATGCCCGGCCCGGCCAGATCGCCGAGCACGCCTTGCAGGCTCTCGATCGTGACACCGCCGGGTGCCAACAGATGATCACTGACTGAGGACAACAACTCGCTCATAGGTTTACGCCTTAAATTCGTGTTCTGAAGCAGGCCGCTGGGCGCCCTGCGAGAAAAACCGCCGATGACGCGTCACCGGCATGCGCGCCCGGATGGACGCTTGTTCATCGCTGTCGCGGGCGGCCAGCAACACCGCCTCGCCTTGATCCTGCTGGGCCAGCACACGCCCCCACGGGTCGACAATCGCCGCATGCCCGAAGGTCTCGCGTGGCCCCGGATGACTGCCGCCCTGTGCGGCCGCGAGGATATAACACTGTGTTTCGATGGCCCGCGCGCGGATCAGTACATCCCAATGCGCGGCGCCGGTTACGGCCGTAAACGCCGACGGTGCAGTAATCAACTCGGCACCGGCGGCACGCAATTCACTGTACAGCTCCGGGAAACGCAAGTCGTAGCACACGCTCAGACCGACACGCCCCACCGGCGTATCCGCCACCACTACATTACCGCCATAAGCATAGTCATCGGATTCACGGTATTGGCCGCGATTGTCGGCGACATCGACATCGAACAGATGCAGCTTGTCATAGCGCGCGACGATCTCGCCGTATTCATTGATCAGCAACGAGCAGGCATTGGCTTTGGCCGTGGGTTGACCCAACGGTGGCAACGGCAAAGTGCCGGCGACTATCCATAAGGTGAGGTCGCGGGCCGTCTGTTTCAACCAGGGCAGGATCGGCCCTTCGCCCAAGGCCTCGGCGCAGCCGATATCGGCGACGTCGCGACGGCCCATGGCGGCGAAGTTTTCCGGCAGCACCGCGAGTTTCGCCCCGCCGGCGGCGGCCTGTTCAAGCAGGCGTCGGGCTTGGGCCAGATTGGCCAGCACGTCGCTCTGGCTGACCATTTGAATCACCGCTAAAGACATGGCGAACTCCCAAAGAGGTATTTGGCCATGCTACTCCATCGCTTCAAGGCCGGGCCGTTCAAAAAGGCTTGTCGAAGGTGATCTTCGGCTCTTTCCATGGGCCTTTGACGGTGTACTTGACGCTGGCGAAGCGCGCCACGCGGTCGCCGATCAGCTTGTCGATGAGGAACAGCGCGCCGCCGACCGCCGGTGCGCCGACGAGCAGCGCGGCGATCGGCAGGTTGTTGGTCACCGGCAGTGTCACCAGCAATTTCGCATCGACCTTGTCACCGACCAGATCCAGCGTGCCGTCCAGCTCAAGATTGCTCGAAGGCCCGGTCAGGCGAATCGGCTCACGGGTGACGTAGACACCGTTGTTCGCCACCAGCAAACCTTTGACCCGGTCGTAGCTCAAGCCTTTGCCGAACAGGTCGGAGAAGTCCAGACGCAGACGCCGGCCGATCGAGTTGAAGTTGAGCAGGCCGAACACCCGCAGCGCCTGCGCGCCGCCCTCCACTTCAACGAACTGGCCCTTGTTCAGCGAGGCATCGAGGGTGCCGGAGAAGCGCTTGGTCGCCAGCCACGCCGGCGAGCCCGGCCAGCGGCCGTCGACATCCATGTGGAATTCTTCGCTGGTCACGCTCGGCGCGAAGCCCCAGCCTTTGAGCACGTCGGCCAGATTCTTGCCGCCAATGCGGCCCTTGTACCAACTGCTGGTCGCCCCCGGCGCGCCTTCCCAGCCGCCGTTGCCTTGCAGAAGGATACCCTTGAGGCCCATGTCGAGGTTGTTCAGGGCGATGCCTTTGGCAGTCGGCCGCACTTTCAGCGACCAGCCACCGACCAGATCGGGGCCGAGGAACAACTGATTGAGAGTGATATCCAGCGCCGGGATTTTCGTCGGGTCGACCGACGCCAGTGGATCAGGCGCGTTCTCGTCAGCCTGCACCGCCGGGTCCGGCGCCGGCAGTTTCACGTACTGAAGATTCACCGCAATCGGCACGCCTTTGGCGTCCGGCAGGCTGGCACTGCCCTTGGCCTGCTGACTATCGAGAGCGAGATTCCATGCGCCGGGCTTGCGATTGATCTGCACCGAGGCCTGATCCAGTGTGGTGCCGAGCGCGGTCAATTTGCCGACCTTGATGTCAGCGCTGCTGAGCAGTTGCTTGGCGCTGCCGCCCGGATCCCCACCGGCGTATTTGTTGGCCAGATCCTGCCACGGCGCAACGTCCAGCTCTGACAGCACCCCACGAATGCGCAGGCCCTTGGCGCCCGGCAACACCGCTTCGCCAGCGCCGAGGAACAGTTCGCCACGGCCATCGGCGAAATTGCTCGGCGGCGCAGCAAAAGTGAAATTGGCCAGTTGATCGTAATTGACCCAGTACCGCCGCTCCTGCCCTTGCAAGGTCATGCGGAATACCGTGTCACGCCCGACATCGGCGGCCATGCCGAACGGCGCCGGCAAATCCACTGCCACGCCTTTGAGGCTGGAGCTGACCAGCAACTGGCTGTCGGCCCCGGAAAGATTCAGCTGCAACTGATACGGAATCGTCCCGGACACCGGCAACGGCTGGGTCACGCCCAGCCAGTCGGTGAGCTTTTTCACTTCAACCTGTCCGGATGCGGCCACCCGAGTCTTGATCTGGTTGGGGCTGCCATCCGCGAAGATCTGCGCAGTCACCGGTTTGTCGAAGGCCCGCGCAGAAATGTTCTGGCCGCTGAGGCCTTTGTTACTGTCGAAGCGGAAATCGCCTTTGAGCTGGCTCAGTTCCAGTTTCGGTTCGGCCAGTTTCAGCCGCGCGTTGGCAGTTTTGAAATCGACGAGGATTTTCGGTTGCTCGCCCTTGGCCAGCGGAATGTCCAGTTTGAGCTTGCCATTCAGATCACCAGCGCCTTCCCAACCGGCAAAGGTCTCGCCAGTGCCGATCGGCGCGTCCTGGAGAATCTTCAAGCCGTCGCCCAGGCCACCGGCAAATGCGCCATCAAGAAACAAATGCGAGTTCTGCCCGGCCGGTACGTGAGGAATATTGACGAAGACATCGCTGACTTGCGTATCGAGCAATTGGCCCTTGCTGGCCCAGATGCGCACGCCGCTGTCCTCGATGAACACGTCACCGCTGACCTTGCTCACGTGCGGCCAGCCCGGCTGAAAGGCCAGTTCGGCGTCGTGCACTTTGAAGAACAGGCTGATGCTGCGATCAGCCTCGCCGGCGTTCTTGCTCAGCGAGCCCTGATACTGGAAGAAGCCCTGGTCCACCGCGCCTTTGAGGATCGCTGTGCGCAGCCACTCATCAAGTGCCGGGCTCAACACCGCCGGCAGATATTTTGCGGTATAGCGACCGTCGCCATCGACCAGGCCGACGCGCAGGTCCATGTAATCTTCCTGGCTATGATCGAAGTGCAGGCGGATGAGGAAGTCGCCGGCAATCTTGCCTTCTTCGCCCAGCACCTTCAGGTACGGCGCAATCAGGGTGAAGCCGTCCTTGTCGAGCTTCCAGGTCAGCCGCGCATTGGCCTGCAGGTATTGCCATGGTTTGGCGAAAATCGGATCGAGGTGCAGGACGAAGTCCTTGCTGTCGAGGCGCAACTCACCGCCGTCCAGATTGCCGCTGAGGCTGCCGCTGACATTTCGCGCCGCTGGAGCGCCGTGGTAGGCATCGAAACCGACATTGTCGAGGTTGGCGGCAAAGCTGAATTTGTTGCCATCGGTGGCGGTCGGACGGAAATCCAGCAGGACGTTGCGCAGGTCGCCGGTTACCTTCAAACGTTCGACCACTGTGGCGAAGCTTTGCGGCAACGGCCCCAGCGCATTGAGCAGCGGCGTGATCGGGGTCAGATCGAGGCGATCGGCCTGCAGATGCCAGAGCTCTTCAGCCTTGGCGCTGGCGCGAGTCTGCTGTACCTGCACATGGGATTCCCAACGGGTGTCGCCGAAGCTCATCGCCAGTGAATCAAGAGTGACCTTCGCGCCCTCGGCGGTGTTGCGGTAATAGGCGTTGAGCGCCAGATTGTTGATCTGGATTGGCTTGCGCTCGGCGTAGGCACCGGTCACTTGCGGCGCATTCAGGCGCAACGCGGCGCTTTGCAACGCGCCTTCGGCCCAATCGACCCAGAGTTCACCGCCGGCCTTGATCTCGGAAAAATTCCATTGCTGGGTCAGGCGCTCGGGCAGCCATTTCGACCAGTCGCTCTGCGGCAGGCTGGCATAACCTTCGATGGCGCTGTTCTGCCACTGGTCAGGACGCAGCTGACTGCGCAGGCTCAGCGCCACAGGCTGGCCATCGGGCAAGGTCAGACGCGCGTCGAGACGCTGGCGGCTGGCGCCGGTACGCAGATTCAGACCGACATAGGTGAGCGTCATGGGCGCGTGGTCGACCGGTTGCAGGGTCACCTGGCTATCGAGCACCGACAGTTGCCTGATCATCTGCGAGCGCTGGAACAATTGTGCCGGATCGAACGGTTGATCCTTCTGCACCGGCAGGCCTTCCAGCGCCCAAGTGCCGTCTTCGGCTTCCTTGAGGCTGATCTTCAAACCGTTGAGTTCGATATGCGCGAGGCGCACTTCGCGGGCGAGCACGCTGGCCCACAAATCCGGCACCACCCGCACGCGGTCGAGGCGCAGAGCGTTGGCGCCGTCGCCGACCATCACGTCGTGGGCCAGCAGGATCGGCGCGAAACCGCTCCAGTTGCCTTCCAGCTCGCCAATTTGCAGTGGCATGCCGAGGGCGGCGCTGGCCTTGTCTTCGATGTCGGCGCGGTATTCCGCCACCAGAGGGGTCAGCTCGCGGCCGAGGCTGACGTACAACGCCATCAACACCAGAACCAACGCGCACAGGCCCAGCCCCCAGCGGGTGAGTGCGGCCAGAATGCCTGTCAGACGCTCCATGTCAGTTGGCTCCCATGGCAAAAATACTGCGAAAAGCTGAGGCCAGCCGCGTTGAATGAGTGGTGATGCAGGGCTTCAGAGCAGCACCACGTCATATTGTTCCTGGGAATACATGGTTTCCACCTGGAAGCGTATGGTGCGACCGATGAAGCCTTCAAGCTCGGCGACGTTACCGGACTCTTCATCGAGCAGACGATCGACCACTTTCTGGTTGGCCAGCACTCGATAACCCTCGGCCTGGTAGGCCCGGGCCTCGCGCAGAATCTCACGGAAGATCTCGTAACAGATGGTTTCGGCGGTTTTCAGTTTGCCGCGTCCCTGGCAACTGCTGCACGGCTCGCACAGCACCTGTTCGAGGCTTTCGCGGGTGCGCTTGCGGGTCATCTGCACCAGGCCCAGCTCGGTAATGCCGATGATGTTGGTCTTGGCGTGATCGCGCTCCAGCTGTTTCTCCAGAGTGCGCAGGACCTGACGCTGGTGCTCTTCATCTTCCATGTCGATGAAGTCGATGATGATGATCCCGCCGAGGTTGCGCAGGCGCATCTGCCGGGCGATCGCCGTGGCCGCTTCGAGATTGGTCTTGAAAATGGTTTCTTCGAGATTGCGATGACCGACGAACGCCCCGGTATTGACGTCGATGGTGGTCATGGCTTCCGCCGGATCGATCACCAGATAGCCGCCGGACTTCAGCGGCACCTTGCGCTCCAGTGCACGCTGGATTTCGTCTTCGACACCGTACAGATCGAAGATCGGTCGTTCACCTGGATAGTGTTCCAGACGATCGGCGATTTCCGGCATCAGTTCGGCGACGAATTGCGTGGTTTTCTGGAAGGTTTCCCGGGAATCGATGCGGATCTTCTCGATCTTCGGGTTGACCAGATCACGCAGGGTGCGCAGGGCCAGGCCGAGGTCTTCGTAGATCACGCTGGGCGCGGCGATGGTCTTGATCTGTTCGTTGATCTGGTCCCAGAGGCGCCGCAGGTAGCGAATGTCCATGAGGATTTCATCAGCGCCCGCGCCTTCAGCGGCTGTGCGCAGAATGAAACCGCCGGCTTCCTTGATGCCTTCTTTGGCCACGCAATCGCTGACCACCTGCTTGAGACGCTCGCGCTCGGCTTCGTCTTCGATCTTCAGGGAAATGCCGACGTGGGCGGTGCGCGGCATGTACACCAGATAACGCGAAGGAATCGACAGTTGTGTGGTCAGGCGTGCACCTTTGGAGCCGATCGGGTCTTTGGTGACTTGCACCACCAGACTTTGGCCTTCGTGCACCAGCGAACTGATGCTTTCCACCGCCGGGCCTTCACGCAGGGAGATTTCGGCGGCGTGAATGAAAGCCGCACGATCGAGGCCGATGTCGACAAATGCCGCCTGCATGCCCGGCAGTACACGAACGATCTTGCCTTTATAGATGTTGCCGACGATCCCGCGTTTCTGCGTGCGCTCGACGTGGACTTCTTGCAGCACACCGTTTTCGACCACCGCCACGCGCGACTCCATCGGCGTGATGTTGATCAGAATCTCTTCACTCATGGCAGGATCTCGTTCAGGCATGTTCACGATAGTGGCCGCATCTGGATTCGTACGACGCTCAGGGCGTGTTCAGGTTTTGCCAACAGGGTATGCCGAAATGGCCCAACACCTCGCAGGTTTCGCACAGCGGCAGGCCGACCACCGCCGAATAGCTGCCGTCGAGCCCGGCGACAAACACCGCCCCCAGGCCCTGAATGCCATAGCCGCCGGCCTTGTCGCGCGGTTCGCCACTGGCCCAGTAGGCGCCGGCCTCTTCGCGGCTGATGCTGCGAAAACGCACGCGACTGCGCACCACCCGCGACTCGCAGCGCTCACCTTCAAGCACGGCGATGGCGGTCAGCACTTCGTGTTCGCTGCCGGACAACATCATCAGCATGGCGCATGCGTCGGCTTCGTCCACCGGTTTGCCAAGTATTTTGCCGTCGAGTACCACAGCGGTGTCGGCGCCAAGCACGCAGAACGGCTGGTCAGAGGCGACCGAGCGGCGCCCGGCCTCAGCCTTGCCACGCGCGAGGCGCTCGACATAGGCCGAAGGGGATTCTTCAGGAAGCGGGGTTTCGTCGATGTCCGCGCTGATGGCGGAGAACTGTACGCCGATCTGCGTGAGCAATTCACGGCGACGCGGTGAGCCGGAGGCGAGGTAAAGCAGTTTCATCAAAACATCTCCCTGTTCAGTGCCCTGCTTCACCGGCTCAATAGATTCTGTAGCGTCGGCACATCCCGCGAAGGGCGAAGCTGACCCACGGCCAGAGCAAGGCACTGACCAGCGCCGGCAAGACCAGCGCCAGGGTTGGCTGACGGTTGCCGGTCAGAGCGCTGAGCCACAGTTGCGCCAATTGTGCGAGGCCGAAGATCACCAGGATCACCAGGCACTGCTGCCACATCGGGAACATGCGCAGGCGCTGCTGCAACGACAACACGAGGAAAGTAATCAGGGTCAGGATCAGCGCGTTCTGCCCGAGCAGGTCGCCCTGCAGGACATCTTCGGCCAGCCCCAGACAGAACGCCGTAACCATGCCGACCGTGTGCGGCATGTACAGCGCCCAAAACGTCACGAGCAAGGCCAGCCACAGCGGGCGAAGGATTTCCATGAAGATCGGCAACGGTGAAACGCTGAGCAGGATGCCGACGAAGAACGTCAGCCAGATCATCCAGCCGTTTCCGGATTTTTTCGCGCCGACCATTATTCTCGTCCCCCGGTAGTCGCTGGCGGTTTCGCCGGTGGTTTGCTCGCGGCCGGCGGTTTGGCAGCGGCCGGAGCGGCAGCGGGCGGTTTGCTCGCGGCGGGCTTGACAGGCGTGGTGGCAGGCGCCGCTGCTTCAGCGGCCGGCGCTGCGGTAGCGGTCGACGGCGTGGCAGGCATGATCAACGGTTTCGGCACGCTGGCCGGCAACATCGGGCCGCCGCCGTGGGCATCGAGCTGTTCCTGGGCCTGGGCGGCGTCATTGGCGCGTTCCTCGGCGGTGCGGCTGTCGCTGAACACCAGCAGCAGGTAGCGGCTGCGGTTCAGGGCGGCGGTAGGTACCGCACGGACAATGGCGAATGGTTGGCCGGAGTCGTGGATGACCTCTTTTACCGTGGCCACCGGATAACCGGCCGGGAATCGCTGGCCGAGACCGGAGCTGACCAGCAGATCGCCTTCCTTGATGTCCGCCGTGTCGGCGACATGACGCAACTCCAGCCTCTCCGGGTTGCCGGTGCCGCTGGCAATCGCGCGCAGACCGTTACGGTTCACCTGCACGGGAATGCTATGGGTGGTGTCGGTCAGCAGCAGGACACGCGAAGTGTACGGCATCAATTCAACCACCTGGCCCATCAGCCCGCGTGCATCAAGCACCGGTTGGCCGAGCACCACGCCGTCGCGCTCACCTTTGTTGATGATGATGCGATGGGTGAAGGGGTTGGGGTCCATGCCGATCAACTCGGCCACTTCGACCTTTTCGTTGACCAGCGCGGAGGAGTTGAGCAACTCGCGCAGCCGAACGTTCTGCTCGGTCAGGGCCGCGAGCTTTTGCATGCGTCCCTGCAACAGCAGGTTTTCGGTCTTGAGTTTTTCGTTTTCGGCGACGAGCTCGGTGCGGCTGCCGAACTGACTGGCGACCCCTTCCCACAAGCGGCCGGGCAGATCAGTGATCCAGTAGGCATCCATGAGCACCAGCGACGCTTGCTTGCGCGCGGGCTTGAGCAGGTCGAAACGCGCATCGACCACCATCAGCGCGACCGCGAGCACGGCCAGCACCAACAGGCGCACGCCCAACGAAGGGCCTTTGGTGAAAAGCGGTTTAATAAGCCGCTCCTCCCAGGCAAATGTTCTGTTTATTCATACGGCATCAAACCGGCCTGGATGAAGACTGACAGAAGATAAACGCCAACAGGCAGCACTGCAAAGTGCTGCCTGTGCGTTCACCCACGTATTGCATTCGAAGCTTATTCGCTCGAAAGCAGATCCATGGTGTGCTTATCCATCATTTCCAGCGCACGGCCACCGCCGCGAGCAACGCAAGTCAGCGGATCTTCGGCAACGATCACCGGCAGACCGGTTTCCTGAGCCAGCAACTTGTCGAGGTCACGCAGCAGCGCGCCACCACCGGTCAGCACCAGGCCACGCTCGGCGATGTCGGAAGCCAGTTCCGGCGGCGATTGCTCCAGCGCGCTTTTCACCGCCTGAACGATGGTGGCCAGCGACTCTTGCAGAGCCTCGAGCACTTCGTTGGAGTTCAGAGTGAACGCGCGTGGAACGCCTTCGGCCAGGTTGCGACCGCGAACATCGACTTCGCGCACTTCGCCGCCCGGGTAGGCCGTACCGATTTCCTGCTTGATGCGCTCAGCGGTGGACTCACCGATCAGGCTGCCGTAGTTACGGCGCACGTAGGTGATGATCGCTTCGTCGAAACGGTCGCCGCCGACACGTACGGATTCGGCGTAAACCACACCGTTCAGGGAGATCAGAGCGATTTCAGTGGTACCACCACCGATGTCCACGACCATCGAACCGCGCGCTTCTTCAACCGGCAGGCCGGCACCGATCGCAGCAGCCATCGGCTCTTCGATCAGGAACACTTCACGGGC
>Ga0308168_1003763_pt1 | contig 11407 bp, 12 predicted proteins | sample PhyCR2_FD_202133 | JGI IMG/M metagenome (GOLD analysis project Ga0308168, IMG submission 202133) | Phyllosphere microbial communities from UC Gill Tract Community Farm, Albany, California, United States - DLSLRC.R2 | ecosystem: Host-associated > Plants > Phyllosphere > Unclassified | place: USA... | reverse complement strand
GTAGCCCGCCTGACAATCGTCGGTTATGTCGTAGCATGGCTGATCGCCGTCGTCATGCTGTCAATTCCAAGTGCCCCTGGGTATTTATTCGTTGTCTTCCTCTTTTGGATTGTTGGAGTCAGTCTTGGAGTCAATCGGCTGAACCGATTAGCCAAACAAATCGATCCGGCGTACGTCTCGATGGGGGAAATCGAACGTGCGTGGTGGAAACGATAAAATCAAAAGATCCGCATCAATCAGCGAAAAAGAAGCTGATTGATGCGGATTTTTGATTATTTCTTCAACAGTAGATAAATGAAGTATGGTGCTCCAATCAAGGCGACGACGATCCCAGCCGGTACACCGTCTGGTCCCGCGATGTTGCGTCCGATCGTATCAGCGAACGCAAGCAACCAGCCGCCGAGTAAGAGGGCAATCGGTAGGAAGAACTGATGTCGTGGTCCAACGAGCGCTCGAGCGATATGTGGCGCCATCAGACCGATGAAGGAAATCCCACCCGTGACAGAGACGGCAGCAGCGGCAAGCGCGACGGCTGTCAGCAAGAGTTGGATCCGTTCTTTTTCAATCGCGACGCCAACACCGATTGCGACCGGTTCATTCAAGGCAAGCAGATTGAGCTTATTTGCCTTATAGAATGTCAGCGGAATCAAGACGAGTAACCATGGCAAGAGCGAGTAGACGAAGATCCAGTCTGTTCCCCAGATGTTACCGGCGAGCCATTTGGCGATGAAGTCGACCTTTTCACGACGCGTCGATGAAATCAGGATGACCATGATTCCAGACAGTGCCATCGAGAAGCCGACACCCGTTAAGATCAAGCGGATCGGCTGGAGTCCTTGGACGCGGTCGTACGAGAACAGGTAGATCGCTGTCGCGGTGACGAGTGCACCGAAGAAGGCAGCGATCGGTAACAGATAGATGAATGACCCGACATCGGTCGGGAAGTACAGGAAGAACAAGGCGACGGCGACGCCAGCTCCCGTATTGATGCCGATGATACCAGGATCAGCGAGTTCATTGCGGGTGATCCCTTGAAGGATTGCACCGGATAAGGCGAGCGCCATTCCTGCCATGACGGTGATGAGCAGTCGGGGTAAGCGAAGCGAATAGAGGACGAACTCCTCTTTGAACGATCCGTTTCCAAGTAACGTCGGCAGTAAACGATCGTACGAGAGGGAAGCAGGTCCAAGACCGATGCTGACGACGAGTGTTGCGATCAATAGTGCCAGTAACGTCCAAAACGTCAGTTGCTGGCGACGGCGTAAACGAGATTCCATCATGAGAAAGCACGCCCTCCTTTTCGAACGATTAAGAGGAAGAATGGTAGCCCGAGCATCGAGACGATTGCGATGACTGGCGTTTCATAGGGCGCGTACAGCGTCCGTCCGATCGTATCGGCAAGCAACATGAACGTCGCACCAAAGATCGCGGTCATCGGCAGGATGAACCGATAGTCCGTCCCGACGATCGCGCGGACGATATGCGGAATCATCAGCCCGATGAATGCCATGTTACCGACGAGTGCTACGGCAGCACCGGCAAGCAGGATGACGACGACATAGAGGACCGCCTTGATCCGCTGGATGTTCTGTCCGAGTCCGAGCGCGACTTCTTCCGAAAGACTGAGAATCGTCAATTGCCGCGAGAAAATGAACGCAATCACGATACCGATCGCGATGACCGGCGCGATGACTTGCAGTTGTCCCCAGGTCGAGCCGACGAGTCCCCCGGACGTCCATTGTGAGACATCTTGGGCAATCTTGAAGTAGATCCCGATGCCTTCCGCAATCGCGTACAGAAACGCTGAGATCGCGGAACCAGCAAGGACGATCCGGAGCGGGGAGAAGCCGCCTTTTTTCGAAGCGCCGATTCCAAAGACAAGTGCTGCCCCGAGTGCTGCACCGACGAAACACGCGATCATGATCCCAAAGTAGTCAATTTTCGGAAAAAGGACGATGACGAGCGCCAGTGCCGCATTTGCACCCGCTGTCAGACCGAGTAGACCAGGATCGGCGAGGGGATTGCGTGTCATCGCTTGCATGATGGCACCTGAGATACCGAGTGCCGCTCCAACAAGGATCGCTGCCAGTTCCCGTGGCAAGCGGATTTCCTGGACGATTTTTGCTTTTTCATTCAACGGTCCGAACGTCAAAGCGTTCCAGACTTCGCGCGTCGTCGTATCGGCGGCACCGAACGTCATCGCGATCCAGAACATCCCGAAAAAGAGGACGAGACCGAGTGTGATTTTAATGCCGAACGGAATTCGACCAGCTGACATGAATGTCGCCTCCATTTCTGATTCAGTGAGTGAGCCACAAAAAAAGGGAGGAATCCCGCAGGTTCCCTCCCTTATTCATTATGCGCCAAGGAAACTTTTCTTGAAGAACTCGAGTTGACGTTCGAGTGTGAGCGGATCGTTGAAGTAGAACTCTTTTGAATCGACTTCGAAGACATGATCATTTTTAACGGCTGGAATGTTCTTGAACGTATCCGTTTTCGTGAATGAGTTGTCCGCTTCCGCACTCTTACTGAAGACGAGGTAGTCGCCTGCGTATTCAGGAAGGACTTCTGGTGACAACGCGTAGTATCCGTCTTTTAATGCCATCTTCGTGACTTTATCCGGCATTTTCAATTTCATTTCCTGATAAAGAATCTCTGTTCCACGACCCCAGTTATCGCCGAAGACGTAGAGTTGTTTATCGAAGCTTTCGATGACAGACACAGTAGCATCTTCACCGATTTTTGCTTTGATGTCTTTACCGGCAGCAGCAGCGCGTGTTTTGAAGTCTTTGACCCAGTCGCGTGCTTCTTGCTCTTTGTTGAGCAATTTACCGATTTCGATGTGTTGCGTCAAGTAGTCGACTTTTCCGTATGTGTACGTAACTGTCGGAGCAATTTTTTTAATTTTATCGAGGTTTTTCGTTGTTGAGTAGCCGATGATCAAATCGGGTTCGAGTTCGATGATTTTTTCAACGTTCTCTTCCGATACTTCCGTGACATCTTTGAGCTTGTCGAACTTCGGATTCGCTTTTGACCACGAGTCGACACCAACGACAGGAACGTCGAGTGCCATGACGTTGCCGGCAAAACCAGCGAGGACGACGACACGTTTTGGATTAGCCGGAACTTTGATGTCACCGTTCTCCGATTTGTACGTAATCGTCTCGTTTTTCGACCCAGACGCTGCGTCGTCTTTTTTCTCCGTATTGCCACACGCTGCGATGACGAGCGTGAGAATGAGTAGAACCGGTAAAAGTAGTTTCTTCATGATTCAATCTCCCTTGATTAAGTTGTAGGTGATACACATCGGCTTGTTCGTCCGCGGATCACGTCCGATTTCAGCATCGATATGGAATACTTCTTGTAAGACGTCTTTTGCGATGACTTCTTCACACGTCCCAGCTTTGACGACTTCACCGTTTTTCATGGCGATAATATAGTCGGCGAACCGTGCCGCTTGATTCAAATCATGCAGGACCATGACGATCGTCCGTCCTTCGGTCCGGTTGAGATGCTCGAGCAGTTCAAGCACCTCGAGTTGGTGGGCGAGATCAAGATAAGTCGTCGGTTCATCGAGGAAGATGATGTCCGTCTCTTGGGCGAGTGCCATCGCAATCCAGACCCGTTGACGTTGACCACCCGACAGCGCATCGACCGGACGGTGTTTGAATGCCATCGTATCCGTTGCTTCGAGTGCCCAATCGATGATCTCGTAATCGTGTTTCGTCAAGCGTCCGAATCCTTTTTGGTACGGGAAACGACCGTATGAGACGAGCTCTGCGACCGTCAGACCACTTGCGCTCTCTGGAGTTTGTGGCAGAATAGCCATTTTCCGGGCAAGTAGCTTCGTGCTTTCCTTGGCGATATCGAGACCATCGAGCAATGCACGTCCTGATTGATGAGGAATGATCCGTGTCATCGCTTTCAATAAAGTCGATTTGCCACATCCGTTCGCCCCAATGATCGTCGTGATTTGTCGATCGGGAATTTGGACGGACAAGTCTTTGACGATGGGACGATCACCGTAGCCGATATTGATTTCTTCTGTTGCTAGACGTACCATACGCGACGACTCCTTCGTTGTTCTCTCCGTTTTCAATGATAATGATTATCACTATCGTCTCATTAACCATACCAGTCCTGTAAAAACGCTGTCAACATTTTTTCTTGTGTTCAAGAGATGTTCACGTTATCATGAGGTAGTGAGAATGATAATCAATCGTAATCAAAGACGAGGAGTGAGTGAGATGAGGGAACAGGAGTTGTTCGACGTAACAATCATCGGCGGAGGACCTGCAGGGTTATATTCGACGTTCTATAGTGGTCTTCGGGGCATGAAGACGAAATTGATCGAGTATCAAGCAGAACTCGGAGGAAAATTGCACGTTTATCCGGAAAAGATGATCTGGGACGTCGGCGGACAACCACCGATCACTGGTGAAAAACTCATGGCTCAACTCGTCGAACAAGGACTGACGTTCCAACCGACTGTTCAATTGAATGAAAAGATCATCTCGATCGCAAAAGACGTCTTCGGCAACTTCGTCTTAGAAGCAGAATCGGGTCGGATCCATTATTCGAAGACGGTCATCGTCGCGGTCGGCGGCGGCATCCTCAATCCACAAAAATTAAAAGTCGAGGGCGCGGAGCGCTTTGAAGTGTCGAACTTGAACTATACGGTCAAATCGATTGAACGCTTTAAAGGAAAGACCGTCATCGTCTCAGGTGGTGGGAACTCGGCCATCGACTGGGCGAACGAGCTCGAACCGGTCGCGAAAAAAGTCTACGTCACGTATCGCCGGGATTGTTTCTCGGGGCACGAGGCGCAAGTTGACCAGCTCGTCAAAAGTTCTGCGGTCTGTCTCCTCAACACGACGATTCACAAGCTGATCGCAAGTCCTGATCATCAACGGATTGCATCGGTCGAATTGATCGACTGTCAAACAGAGGAAATCGTCGAGATTCCAATTGATGAAGTCATCATCAATCACGGCTACGAGCAGGACGCGGCACTGCTTGACGCGTGTGACCTCGATATCGCACGGGTCGATGACTTCTATATCGCAGGGAACGCGGCGAGCGAGTCGAGTGTACCGGGTCTATATGCTGCCGGAGATATTCTTTCACACGACGGGAAGGTTCACTTGATCTCAGGTGCCTTCCAAGATGCAGCGAACGCCGTCAACCGGGCGAAACGCTTCATCGAGCCGGAAGCGCCAAAAGTGGCGATGGTCTCGTCACACAACGAAGTCTTCAAAAAACGCAATCGGGCGTTGATTGAGGAACGCGTTAATCAACAATCTTGAATAATGTTTAAACGTCCAAAATGCTTGGAAACAAGCGGATTTTGGACGTTTTTTTATACAGAATCTAGTTTTGTACTATAACAGAACGATTTGACAACGTACTGTATTTAGGACAAAATTCTACTTATGTTCCACTACATGTAGGATACAAGTAAGACGGATGTATAAGGAGGAAGGGTATGACAACTACGAAACGTAAGCCAATTGGCCTTGCCTGGCAAATTTTAATCGGCTTGATTCTCGGGATCACAGTCGGTGGTGTATTTTATGGGAATCCTCATGTCGCGGAGTGGCTTAAGCCAATCGGTGACATCTTTATTCGGATGATGAAAATGATCGTCGTTCCGATCGTCTTCACGACGATCGTTCTCGGTGTCTCATCAGTCGGTAGTCCGAAAAGTCTCGGACGTCTCGGCGTCAAGACGCTCGGTTACTTCACGATCGTGACGATGATCGCGATCTTCACGGGGCTGTTCGCAGCCAATCTCGTTGAACCGGGTGCTGGTATCAACATGTCGACACTCGATAAAACGGATATCTCGACGTATGTCGAAACGGAAGAGACGACACAAGACGCAGGACTCGTCGACAAGATCGTCAACATCGTCCCGACGAATATCTTGGACGCGATGGTCCGCGGTGACATGCTTGCAATCATTTTCTTCTCGGTCTTATTCGGACTCGGTGTCGGTTTTGCAGGAGAGAAGGGCCAACCGGTCGTTCGTTTCTTTGAAGGCGTCGCAGCAGCGATGTTCAATCTCGTCAATATCGTCATGAAATTCGCGCCGATCGGTGTCTTCGCCTTGATCGGTGTCACGGTCTCGACGTTCGGGATTGAATCGCTCGGTTCATTGTTTAAACTGATTGCGACGTTATACGTCACAGCGCTTCTCTTCATGGTGATCGTCTTCGGTGCCATCATGAAATGGGTTGGGATTCGCGTTTCTGATTTCACGCGCATCTTCAAGGACGAGTTATTGCTGACGTATTCGACGGCGTCGTCTGAGACGGTACTACCACGGATCATGGAAAAACTCGAGAAGATGGGTGTTCCGAAATCAATCGTTAGCTTCGTCGTACCGACGGGTTATTCGTTTAACCTTGATGGATCTGCGCTTTATCAAGCGCTCGCAGCCTTGTTCATCGCACAGATGTACGGGATTGATCTCTCGATCGGAACACAGCTGACGCTTGTCTTCGTCTTAATGCTGACATCAAAAGGGATGGCTGCCGTTCCTGGCGTCTCATTCGTCGTTTTACTCGCAACACTCGGTACGGTCGGTATCCCGGCAGAAGGACTTGCCTTCATCGCGGGGATTGACCGAATCATGGATATGATGCGCTCGGTCGTCAACGTCACAGGAAACACGCTCGCTTCACTCGTCATCGCGAAGTGGGAAGGTGTCCTTGACGAAGACCAACTCGAGACCTTCATGTCGACAGAAGGTAAAAAAGACGACGTCCGCAGTGCGTGATTGTCGTAAATATAAGGAAGGACTGAATCGTCAGTCCTTCTTTTTTTCGTCCTTGAAAATAGATTAAAGTCGATTGTTTTTAAATAAAATCCCTTATTTTTGATTATAGTTAAAATTATGTTGAATATTATTAATTATAAAGTTAATATTATTGACATAATCATAGAGGAGAGGCGATAGGATGGAAACGGTAGGAATCGTCATTGGTATTGTCACAGTCTGTATCGTACAATTTTACTTAGCACGGCGCGGAAGAGTCTGGAGCCTCATCATTCCAGCCATCATCATTGGGCTCGGAATTTACTGGTATTTCGGAACAGGACCACATTCAGCGGATCGAAAATCGGTGATTCGGATGGGAACATTTGCTGGTATATGTTTGATGATCTCAATGGCTGAGATGGGCGTCGATTCGCGTCGTAAACAATTGAAGCGTGAAAAAGAACGAATGGAGATTCAAGATTTGTAAGAGAAGTGAGGGAACACGATGGAACGACAAGACGTGCCCGCTTGGGTACTGGCACTTGAACAGGAGCATCTCGAGTTCATCCGGAAGTTCGTCTTGAGCTCTGGTTCATTGAAGGATATGGCAACGGCTTATCAAGTGTCTTATCCGACCGTCCGGGCGAAGTTGAACCAGTTGATTGAGCGGATTGATTCGGTGCAACAGGAAGATGTCGAATTCGTCAACATGATCAAGAACTTAGTCTTAGATGAACGGTTGAGTCTCGATGTGGCGAAGACGATCATCGATTCCTACCGCAAGGGTCAAGCGAAAGAATAAACCAAAAAACGAGATTTCCGCCTGACGGAAATCTCGTTTTTTTTATTGCTTATCGTTCTTTTTGTCCTGTTCCTTCTTGATCATCTTCTTTGCTGCTGCGCGGAAGCGGAAGATCAAGTAGAGACGGTAGAAGTCGATTGCGGCAAACAACGTCAGGAGAATTGTCCAGAAGTTGAAGACCGTTCCCGCTTCGACCGAGTTGTTGTAGGCAAGGAACATGAAGAGAATACCGAATATGGCATAGAACACTGCCATGAAGTTCGAGCTTTGACGCATGAAAACACGACCTTTCGTAAATTAAGACATCGCGTAGATGGCGAGTACGACGATTCCGTTGTTAAAGACATGGATGGCGATCGGAGCAATGATCCGGCGCGTCTTGACGAAGACGAGCGAGAAGACAAAACTCATCGCGACATAGATCAAAAATTTGTTGTCTAGGTGGATCAGTCCGAACAAGGCACCCGTCAAGATGAAGCTGAAGAAGAAACCGAGCTTCGAGGAGAGATTGCCGAACATGATGTGCCGGAACAAGAACTCTTCCATGATCGGTCCGAGCAAAACGACCATGACTTGAAGGAGTGGGATGACTTGGATCGCTTGGATGATCTGATCCGTATTTTGCGATTTCGCGACATTCTCGATCCCGCCTGCCATCCAGGCATCGATCAAGTTGACACCGATCAAGAGCGCATACAAGAGCACGATCCCGATTCCGATCCATTTCAACGTATCCATCGGATCGGTTTGACGTCCCTCTGCCTTCCACTTCTGCCAATCGGGACGCAGGCAGTAGTAGGAGACGATGACGGCGACCGTGAAGCCGATCGCAAGCCACCAACCGGCGACGTCAGCAATGACGTTCTTCGGAAGGAAGTACTGGAACGAACCCGGAACCAATTGGACGATCAGATAGATGATGATCGGGATGACGTGACGCTTTTGCCACTTCTCCGCCATCACGAAAGGCAGACTGATTGGATTTTTCATCGTACAGGACACAACTCCTTTGTAATGAAGGTACTGTCCCGATTGTAACAAACAAACGGTCTTGGCGCACGATTGACGATGATTCAAAGGTGTCGATTTCGGGAAAACGGATAAAGGTTCAGGCTTGAATTCAGAAGAGAAAGCGTATAAGATAAAAATATGTTAGCACTCAACGAAAGTGAGTGCTAAAAAACAGTCATTTTCAAGGAGGATGTTTCGCATGTTAAAACCACTTGGTGATCGCATCGTGATCGAAGTCGTTAAAAAAGAAGAAACAACACTCGGAGGAATCGTTCTTCCTGGGTCAGCGAAAGAAAAACCACAAGAGGGTAAAGTCGTCGCTGTCGGTACAGGCCGTGTGACAGAGCAAGGCGTACGTGTACCACTTGAAGTGAGTGTCGGAGATCACGTCATCTATGCACAATATGCCGGTTCAGAAGTCAAAGTCGACGGCAATGAATACTTAATTTTACGCGAAAGCGATATTTTGGCAGTAGCCGAGTAATTCAGTCAATCATCTAAAGGGGGATTTCAGTCATGGCAAAAGAGATTTTATTCAGTGAAGAAGCACGTCGGGCAATGCTCCGCGGGGTCGACGCATTAGCGGATGCAGTCAAAGTCACGATCGGACCAAAAGGACGCAACGTCGTCCTCGAGCGGAAGTTCGGTTCACCACTCATCACGAATGATGGTGTGACGATCGCGAAAGAAATCGAACTCGAAGATCACTTCGAGAACATGGGTGCAAAACTCGTCGCAGAAGTTGCCTCAAAAACGAATGAGATCGCAGGGGATGGTACGACAACAGCGACAGTCCTCGCACAAGCGATGATTCGTGAAGGTCTCAAAAACGTCACAGCGGGCGCAAACCCGATGGTCATCCGTAAAGGAATCGAAAAAGCGGTCCGTCGCGCTGTCGAAGAGTTGCACACGATTGCAAAACCAATTGAAGGTAAAGAAGCGATCGCCCAAGTCGCAGCGATCTCAGCAGCGGACGAAGAAGTCGGTCAATTGATCGCAGAAGCAATGGAACGTGTCGGTCAAGATGGTGTCATCACGATCGAAGAATCACGTGGCTTCACGACAGAACTCGACGTCGTTGAAGGGATGCAATTCGACCGTGGTTACGCGTCACCATACATGATCACGGATTCAGACAAGATGGAAGCGGTCCTTGAGAACCCGTACATCCTTGTCACGGACAAAAAAATCTCGAACATCCAAGAGATTCTTCCAGTCCTCGAGCAAGTCGTTCAACAAAACAAACCACTCCTCATCATCGCAGAAGACGTCGAAGGCGAAGCACTTGCGACACTCGTCGTCAACAAACTTCGTGGTACGTTCAACGCGGTAGCAGTCAAAGCACCAGGCTTTGGTGATCGCCGGAAAGCGATGCTTGAGGACATCTCGATCATCACAGGCGCAGAGTTGATCACAGAAGACCTCGGTCTTGATCTGAAAGAAACACAAATCACGCAACTCGGTCGTGCGTCGAAGGTCGTCGTCTCAAAAGACAACACGACGATCGTCGAAGGACATGGACACGGAGATTCGATCGAAGCACGCGTCGGTACGATCCGTGCGCAAATCGAAGAGACGACAAGCGACTTTGATCGCGAGAAATTACAAGAGCGTCTGGCGAAACTCGCAGGTGGCGTAGCAGTCGTCAAAGTCGGAGCAGCAACCGAGACTGAGCTCAAAGAACGTAAGCTCCGGATTGAAGATGCGCTCAACGCGACACGCGCAGCCGTCGAAGAAGGAATCGTAGCAGGTGGGGGAACAGCCCTCATTCACGTCACGAAAGCCGTCGAATCGATTTTGTCGGTCTCAACAGGCGACGAAGCAACAGGTGTCAACATCGTTCTTCGCGCACTCGAAGCACCACTTCGCCAAATCGCGGAAAACGCAGGTCAAGAAGGTTCAGTCATCGTCGAACGTCTCAAGCATGAAGCGCCAGGAATGGGCTACAATGCGGCAACAGATGAGTATGTCGACATGATCGAGACAGGAATCGTCGACCCAGCGAAAGTAACGCGTTCAGCACTTCAAAACGCAGCGTCGGTTTCAGCGATGTTCTTAACAACAGAAGCCGTCATCGCGGATAAACCAGAACCAGCCGGATCTGCTCCTGCAATGCCTGATATGGGCGGCATGGGTGGAATGGGCGGAATGATGTAATTTAAAAATAAATGAGAGTAAGTTATAAACTATAGTATAAAATTAAAAAAGTGGTTTTTCTTATATTTTAAGAAAAACCACTTTTTTAATTTTAAAATTACGATATTTAGAAAGTGGGAATACACTCTTACATTTAAGATGAGAATCAAGTATAATAAAGAAAAATATTGTTAATTTTATTGTAAAATGATAGTATAGTATGTTTATTATAAGGAGGTTTTAGTAATGTTAAAAAGAGAAGTGCATAACAAACTTTTACTATTACGTTTAATTGAACTCTCTGATGACATTCGGGGAAAAACCCGCCTTCAAAAATTAGTTTTTGAAGTAGAATCTAATTCTAGAAATGAAGGATTAGAAAGTACTTTTAATTATAAATTTATTAGATGGCACTATGGACCATATTCAAAAGAAGTTACAAAAGATATGGAGTTTCTTTTGAAGAAAAAATTAGTTGATTTTAATGAATCTTCGAATATTTACAAACTGACTGATAAAGGTAAAGATTTTATTCAAAGAAAGTGGAAAACAATAGATGAGTCTGGTCTTAATGAAAAATTAATGAGGAGAACTATAACGAAATTTAATGATATGGAATTGAAAGACTTGTTAGAAAAAGTATACAAAGAACATAAAGTTAATTCTTACAACATGGGTGAAACAATAGAAGACTT